>Ga0208528_1000028_pt1 | contig 11748 bp, 11 predicted proteins | sample SF_Rice_5C_80N_3_FD_185619 | JGI IMG/M metagenome (GOLD analysis project Ga0208528, IMG submission 185619) | Rice paddy soil microbial communities from Twitchell Island, California, USA - SF_Rice_5C_80N_305 (SPAdes) (version 2) | ecosystem: Environmental > Terrestrial > Soil > Paddy field/soil ... | reverse complement strand
CGCGGATACCGTTCTCGGTTACATGCTGGCCTTTGCACGCCGCCAGCCATGGATGGACAAAGCCATGAAAAGCGGCGAGTGGAAAAAGATTCCCGGCAAGACCTTGAGCGAATGCACGCTCGGCGTGATCGGTATTGGCAACATCGGCAAGGCAGTCACTCGCCGCGCGCGCGCCTTCGGCATGAAAGTCTATGGCACAGACATCATCGAGATCGACCATGTTTTTGTCAGCGAGTCAGGAATCGAAATGACGAGTCTTGAATCTCTATTATCGAATTCCGATTTCGTTTCCATCAACTGCGACCTCAACCCAACCTCGCATCATTTGATGAACGCAAAAACATTTGCGATGATGAAGCCCGAAGCGATTCTCATCAACACCGCGCGCGGGCCAATCGTCGATGAGAAAGCGCTGATCGAAGCGTTGCAGGCCAAACGTCCAGGAGGAGCCGCACTGGATGTCTTCGAGTTCGAACCGCTCCCGCTGGAGAGTCCGCTCTTGAAAATGGATAACGTCATGCTTGCGCCGCACAATTCAAATTCGAGTCCGGTCGCATGGGAACGCATCCACTGGAACACGATCAAAAATTTACTGGACGGTTTGGGGATTCCATCCGATGGATTGATAAATGAAAAATAAAACTCTTCTTATCACTGGCGCGGCAGGCGGGATTGGCCGCGCAACTGTTTCGCTCTTTGCTGAAAAGGGCTGGAGTGTCATCGGTGTGGACCGCGCCGAATTTGGAAACGATTTTCCCAAAAGTGGACTCTTCATTCGGGCTGATGTTTCTCATCCCGAGGAAATTCACGCAATTTTTGAGAAGGCACAGGCATTCACCGATTCACTGGACGCACTGGTGAACAATGCCGCGCAGCAAATCGCCAAACCGTTGATCGAAACCAGCGTCGAAGAATGGGATGCGGTCATGGCCGCCAATCTGCGTTCGGCATTTCTGGGAGTCAAATTAGCACATCCGCTTTTAAAGGCAGGCGGAGGCGGTGCGGTGGTGAATGTTTCATCGGTGCATGCGATTCAAACATCCGCAAACATCGCTGCGTACGCCGCATCGAAAGGTGGACTTCTGGCGTTGACCCGCGCGATGGCGATTGAGTTTGCGCCTGACAACATTCGCGTCAACGCCATCCTACCCGGCGCGGTGGACACGCCGATGCTGCGTGCCGGTCTTGGACGCGGACATGTCGGTCACGGTGACATGCAGGAACGGCTCGATAATTTGGCACGAAAAACTGTCAGCGGAAAAGTAGGCCAGCCCAAGGAAATCGCACACGCCATTTATTTTTTGGCTGATAATGAACAATCATCATTTATGACCGGTCAAGCTTTGGTTGTCGATGGCGGAGCGACGGCGAGATTAAGCACGGAATAAATCAATGAAACAAACTCTTGAATCAATTTTCCCATCTCCCATTCTCCAAACCATAAAAAATTCCTACGATGCCATTCGCCGCCTGCCACAAGTTCCAGATGCATATCTGCATCCGTGGCGGCGAAGAAGCCGCATGCGAATATCCCAGTATCACAACATTCATAAAGGCGAACGTTGTTTCATTATCGGCAATGGTCCAAGCTTGAAGCAAACAGACTTGACCAAACTCAAAGGGGAATACACCTTTGGAATGAATCGAATTTATTTATTGTTTCCCAAACTAGGTTTCACTACAACTTATTTTGCTTCCATCAACGATCTGGTCATCGAGCAATGCGCGGATGAGATCGCCGCATTGTCGATTCCAAAATTTCTTGCGTGGCATTCCAATCGCCACTTCCAGCGTTTCCCCGACGACATGGTTTTTCTTTACACAACTTATACCGGCCCGAAATTTTCATACGACATGACTGGCCGCGTTTGGGAAGGCGCCACGGTCACGAACGTTGCGCTTCAACTTGCATTTTACATGGGCTTTGAAAAAGTTATTCTCATCGGCGTCGATCATAACTTTACCGATAAGGGTCAAGCAAATAAAACTATTGTTTCAACCGGCGATGACCCGAATCATTTTGACTCGCGTTATTTTGGCAAAGGTTTTCGCTGGCAACTACCCGACCTTGACACTTCCGAGATTGGATATAAAAAAGCACGTGACGCTTATCAAAAAGCCGGGCGCGAAGTCGTCGATGCCACCATCGGCGGCAAGCTCACCATCTTCCCCAAAGTTGATTACAACTCACTTTTTAAATGACCCTCGTTTCGATCATCACGCCATCTTTCAATCAATCTGCTTATCTCGAGCAGACCATGAAATCTGTCCTCGATCAGGATTTTCCCAACATCGAATACATTGTGATGGATGGCGGCTCGACTGATTCCAGCGTGGACATTATCCAACGCCACGCCGCCCGCCTCGCTTTCTGGACCTCAGAGCGGGATCGCGGTCAAGCAGACGCCATCAACAATGGGATAGCTCATGCGCATGGTGAGATCCTCGCGTGGCTCAACTCCGACGATTATTATTTGTCCGGAACAATTTCGGCTGCTGTAGAAATCTTCGAGCAAAATCCTGATATGGTTTTGATTTACGGCGACATGCTCGCAGTCAATGAACACGGCGAAACCATCAATACTTTAAAATATCAACAATTGAATTTGGAAGATTTGCTTTGCTTCCAGATCATCGGACAGCCTTCTGTATTTTTTCGGCGCGAAGCTTTCGAAAAATCCGGCGGACTTGACACTACTTTCCACTTTCTACTTGACCATCAGCTTTGGATAAAAATTTCCGCGCAAGGAAAAATCTTGCATGTAGATCAAACCTGGTCAGCGGCACGATACCATGCTGAAGCCAAGAATCGCGCAAAAGCATCCGAGTTTGGGCAGGAGGCCTTCCGCATTTTGGATTGGGCCGCACAAGATGAAAAATTATCGCCGGTTTTAGCACGTGTCGCGCAACGCGCCAAAGCATCAGCAAATCGCGTAGATGCACGTTATCTGCTCGATAGCGGGCAATCCTGGCCTGCGCTAAAGGCATGGATACGCGCGTTATTCATTCATCCGCCAACAGCATTGAAACGATTGAATTTATTTGTATCGGCAATCCTTAACTTGATTGGCCTTGGCAGCGTCCGCGAAATGATTTTGGAAAACAGAAAGAAGAACAGTTGAAAATAAAAGATTCTGAACAATCTGGAATCTTTGTGTAGTGTTAGAATTTCTCCCGATGAATTTTCCTTCCAACCAAAAATCCTTCTTCACACGCGGATGGCTAATTGCCGCGTTGATCATCTTATTCGGACTCGGGCTCGGCATTCGATTATTTGACCTGACCAACCTGCCGCTCGATTTTCATCCCACACGTCAATTATTGAGCGCACTCAAAGCGCGCGGCATGTACTTTCAAACTGCGCCAAACATTCCCGATTGGCAAAGACAAATGTCCCTGCGACAGTGGAAGACCAAAGCCGAAGTCGAGCCGGAGGTCTTTGAACATCTTGTCGCGTTCACCTATCGATTTACTGGTGAAAATCTTTGGGTGTCGCGTGTTTACTCCTCGCTCTTTTGGCTGATCGGCGGATTATTTCTTTTTCTGCTCGTGCGCGATCTTGTTTCAACAGATGGTGCGGTAGCCGCGCTCGCATATTTTCTTTTCTTTCCATATGCAATCATCGCCAGCCGCAGTTTTCAACCAGACCCATTGATGGTGACGCTGATCATCATTTTTTGGTGGCTGATTGTGCAATGGACAAAAACTGAATCGTGGACATTCACGATTCTTGCCGGACTTGTAGGCGGGTTCGCGATATTCATAAAATTCTACGCCGCTTTTTTTGTGATCGGAGCAGCGCTCGGCGCAGTGTTGAGTCGATTCACTTTGCGCGACCTTATCCGCAAGCCGCAGGTTTGGGCGATGGCTGTGTTGGGAATCCTGCCCGCTGCTGGATACCTTTATTACGGCATCGTGTTAAATGGGTTCCTCGGTCAGCAATTCAGTGGAAGATTTATTCCGGCTTTGTTGCTTAGTCCGCTCAATTATGTGCAATGGGCCACCAAGGCGGATATGGCGGCGGGTGGAGTGGCGATTATGTTGGGGCTGTTGAGCCCGTTCTTCGTCCGGGAAAGACGCGCACGTTTCTTCATCTATGGCTTGTGGATTGCCTACATCCTATTCGGTCTTTATTTCGATTATCACATCGCAACTCACGATTATTATCATCTGCCTTTTATCCCGATCGTGGCTATCTCATTGGCCCCGGTTGCAGATTGGATCTTGTCGCAATTGGCAAATCTCACATCGAAGCAATGGATGCGGTTTGTTGCATTTGGAATTTTGAGTTATGGCGTGATCGCAACGACTTGGGATGTTCGCAATCAGATGAAGTCCGTGGACTATCGCCCTGAGGCTGCCATGTGGGCACAGATCGGCGATACACTTGGACATGGCGGAGGCGTTGTGGCGTTGACACAGGATTACGGCTCGCGGCTGGGATATTGGGGCTGGCAGGATGCGACCATCTGGCCCAACTCCGGTGACATTGATTATCAAGGTGTGCGCGGCGGGTCATTCGAGTTCAACAAAACATTTGATGGTTTGACAAAGAATCAATTTTTTTTTCTCATCACCGATTTCGCCGAGCTTGATCGCCAACCGCAACTTAAAACACAGTTGAACAATTACACGGTTTACGCACAGAGCAACGGTTACATAATCTATGATTTAACTGCACCGGTGAAAAAATGAAACATTCAGAGCGTCCAATTCTCGTCACAGGCGGACACCGCACAGGTACAACCTGGGTTGGCAAAATGCTGGCAACTGATGAAGATGTCGCTTATATCAGCGAGCCATTAAATGTCCTGCATCGTCCCGGAGTCTTTAGCGCGCCAGTCAAGCATTGGTACACTTATATCAACCAAGAAAATGAAGCGGATTATTTAACTGCTTTCAATGAACTGCTTGATTTTGATTATCATCTGTGGGATGAAATTCGTTCCATTCGTTCGCGCAAGGATTTTCTACGCATGGGGCGCGACTTCCATATTTTCTATGTAGCCAACCTGCACGGTCAGCGCGCCTTGCTCAAAGACCCGTTTGCAGTTTTTTCAATGCCATGGTTCGCCGAAAAATTAAATTGTCAAATTGTCGTGACCGTGCGACACCCCGCCGCTTTCGCAAGCAGTCTCAAGCGCCTCGGATGGTCTTTTAATTTCAGCGATTTGCTTGACCAACCTTTATTGATGCGCGATCATCTTGAACCGTTTCGCACTGATATGCAATCAATCAAATCAGACGATGTTATCGGTCAGGCAGCATTATTGTGGACGATGATCTACCGCGTCGTTCACACGGACCGCGAGCGGATTCCGTCCATTCGAGTTGTCCGCCACGAAGACCTTTCTCTCGACCCCGTGCCTGGTTACCGTCAGCTTTACAATGAATTGGGATTACACTTCACCACCCAAGTCGAGCACACGATTCTGAATTCAAGCAGTTCAGAGAATCCTACCGAATTATCCAAAAACAAAACGCATTCCGTCAAACTGGACAGCCGCGCCAACATGGAGAATTGGAAGAAGCGGTTAAGCGCCGATGAGATTACCCGCATCCGGCGCGCGACCGAGGAAGTTGCGCATCTTTATTATCCAGAAGTGGATTGGAATTGAAACCGTATCTGCCGCTTGTTTCCATCGTCACGCCCTCGTTTAATCAGGCGCGCTTTCTCGAAGCGACGATTCAGTCCGTGCTTTCGCAGAATTATCCGCGTCTCGAATACATCATCGTTGATGGCGGCTCGACCGACAGCAGCGTGGACATCATCAAAAAATACGAGAATAAATTAAGCTGGTGGGTCAGCGAAAAGGATAAAGGTCAGACTGATGCGATCAACAAAGGTTTTGCACGCGCCAAAGGCGACATCCTCGCCTGGTTAAATTCTGACGACACGTACGAGCCTGACGCGATTTGGAACGCGGTAAAAATTCTTCAGCCAAATCCCGAGATCGGATTATTATACGGCGACGCGAATTTCATCAACGAAGGCGGAAAAGTGATCGGCAAATTCAACGCGGCGCAGACGGACTTAAAACGTCTGCGTGAAGGTTATGTTCACATTCCGCAACAAGCTTCTTTCTTTCGCGGAAATTTATGGCGCGAGGTCGGTCCGCTCGACCCGTCATTTTATTTTGCGATGGATTACGATCTTTGGATTCGTTTGGCAACTCGTTCGCAGGTAAAATATGTCCCGCAGACTTGGGCGAACTTCCGCCTGCACACTGCCGGTAAAACCACTGCCGCCGATGATCGCTGCTGGCCAGAAATGATCCGCGTGCATTACCGCGATGGCGGGCATTTTTTCTCCGTCATCGTGGCGAAATATTACATCCGCAAATTGATCGCGCCGTTCTGGAATTGGCGCAGACGCAAAATATTGAATTTCTAATTACCCGGTGATTCATGAAATTGATTTTTTCATCCCCCTCTCCCGATGATCTCATTCATCTTCTTAAAGCCTGGCGCTTCTGGCTGCTCAGCGCTTTGATTGGCGCGGCCATCGGCGCAGCGCTATACTACATCGTTCCGCCATTGTATCGCGCGCGTGCCACCGTCAATGTGGACTTTCATCTCGATCAAGCCTGGCCACAAAATTCAGACCGCGAACAATTTTATTATCTTGACCGCGAAGTTCGCAAACTGGAAGACATTGCCATGTCTGATGAAGTGTTGAATGTTGTCGCATCGAAGGTGGACGGTGTGACCGTCCAGCAAATGCGCGCCGGAAAAATTCAACTCGATCAGCCTGGCAACGGCGGTTGGCATTTCTTCGCCGACGATAAAGATTCAAATAAAGCCGCAGCGTTGGCTTCAGCTTGGGCGCAGGCTTTTGCAGATAATGTTCAAACTCAAGTTGTGAATCCATCGAGCGGATTGGAAAAATTCATCACCATCTCCGCCACCCAAACTCAAAATCTCAGCGCTCATCGCCGCGTCAGCTTGAGTGTTTATTTATTAATCGGCGCGTTGGGCTTTTTAGCGGTCAGCGCCTTTGGCATTTTATTTTTCAAGACCGAGAAATGAAAACAACATCTTTAACTTTGAGTCTCGATAAAATTTCGCGCTGGTTGTGGGCCGCGGCTTTGTTGACGTTGCCCGTCACGAGCTTTCGATATTTTCCGGTCGGCGAAACAACTTACGAACGACCGCTTGCATTTTTTCCGCTGGCATTGCTCGCGCCGGTTTTACTCGTTCAATTAATTCGCGGCAAAACAACCTTTCCACGCGCGGGGGCGCTGACTCCGCTCACAGCGTTTGTCCTCGCCGCTTTAACGGCCAGCCTGATCGGGGTCCTGTTTGACCCGGTGATCATGCGCGGGCAAGGTGTCATCGGCCGCATCATCCGCGCCTGGGCCACCGTCATCATCGGCCTCGTCTTTTTTATTTCCGCGGTTTGGATGAATCGCAACGAAGATGATTTAAGATTCACAATCAAATGGATGCTGGCCGGTTTTGTTCTCGATGTTTTGTGGAGCGGCGTGCAAGGTGCGACATTTTATTTGCACGTTCTTCCGAAACCTTTAGTAACGCAATGGCAGCGCGCTTTTTCGATGCGCGAGTTGATCAAGACCAACCGGATCAATGGGATGGCTTACGAGCCTGCATGGCTTGCCGGACAAATTTCAACGGTGTACCTGCCGTGGCTTTTCGCTTCGCTCCTGACCCGCGTGCGGGTAACGCGTTTCAAATGGCTTGAGTTAATTCTGCTGGCTTGTGCCGCGCTTCTGTTGCTGGCAACTTTTTCGCGCGGAGGCTTACTCACCGTCGCCGCCACCGTCGTGTTGACCTTTCTCTTCGTTGGCCGCGAACAGATCCGCGCTACGTGGATATGGTTCACATCCGGCTTTCAAAGCGGCGGCGCGTGGCTTTGGCGGGTGGGTGTGATCGTTCTGGTCATTGCATCAATGACCGGTGCGGGAATCTTCCTGGCGCGAAAAAATATTATTTCCAGTTTATGGACATCCAACGCAACCAGCATCCAGGATTTTCTAATTCAAAATTATGCGGGCGCGCGCGGGGCATATATTTGGGGTGCGATGGGCGCGTATAACGATCACCCTCTGACCGGCGTCGGCCTCGGTGCAAGCGGATTTTATATTTACAACAACCTGCCCGATTGGGCATTGACTTTTGTGCCTGAAATCGCCAATCAATTGAGTCCCACCAGCAATCTTTATCCAAACCCAAAAAATCTATATGTTCGTCTGCTGGCTGAAACCGGCTTGATCGGATTCTTTTTATATCTCGCTTTTCAATTTTCCATTTTGGGCGATGCCATTTTGGTCTTGAAACAAAAATCATCCATCTGGCGCTATCTTGGAATTGCCACCATTTTCACGTGGATCGCGCTCATCTTTTACAACATGACACAGGATTCGTTCGCCACGCCAAACTTATGGATCAACATCGGCATTCTGGTTGGAATGTCGACCTTTGCAATACAATCTGAAAAATCTTCCTAACGATCAAGATATCCCCCACGCCAACCATGCTGACCCATTTCCTAACAAAGGTGTAATCGACTTGCAATGAGTTCGTGTTGCCGCGAACGCATTCTTTCGTTATGATATAGCCCTATGCGGACTTATGAAACTCCTTATGTCGCGGACTGGTTCGCGATCTCTCTGCGCTGGACGGTGATGATCGGGTTTGTGGTTTCGCTGGCGTTAGGCAAAGGGTTAACGCTGGCGGTCTTCTGGCCGATCATTGTCATGATCTTCTGGAACATGGGGATGACCGTTCTGGCAAGTTTAAATCTTCGTTTGACCTTTCACCGCCATATCAGCCTCGCGGTGGATTTTTTATTGAGCGGGGTCTTCTTCTGGGCGCAGGGCGGCCTGGCTGGTCCCGCGGCCTGGACCGGGCTATTGCCTATTTTCTCTGGTGTTGTCTATTTTGAATTATTCGGCGGATTGCTGGCAGTAGTTTTATCGGCTCTGTTGGTAATCGTATACGCTTTATTTCTGGCACCGGCTAACATGTTGATTGCCATGGAATGGAGCGGTATTTATGCGGTTGTAGGTTTGCTCTTTGGATTTGTCGGCAAACAAACGATGACACGCTTGCGCTTCTCCCGCCAAAAATGGCTGGATGCGGAGGAGAAAAAACGCCACATCCAGGGCGAACGCCTGCGTGCCATTTACGAATTGACATCCGCACTGACAACAACTCTCTCCTACAAGCGCGTGCTTGATTCGGCTCTCGACCTGGGATATTCAGCCCTCAACCCTAATCCCGATCCTGACGCATCGACCAGTGATCCGCTAGTGAGTGCCGTGCTGTTGTTCCATGGTGGACAACTGACAGTTGGTTCCGCGCGACGGTTTACCAGCGCCGATTCGCGTGTAACTTTTCAAGGCAATGAGGGTCTTCTAAAAAAAGTTTTTGACGAAGGCGAGCCAACCTTTTCAAAAGATATTAGCTACGATCCCGAGTTGGGACGCGTAATCGCTTTTCGCAACTGCACGTCAGGCTATTGCTTCCCATTACGAAGCGGATTTAACGTTTATGGCGCAATGATTTTCGCTCATCCTGATCCAGATTATTTTTCCCCCGACCGTCAGGATTTGCTGGATATCATCGGACGCCAGGCTGTGGTCGCCATCCAAAACGCACGCTTGTATCAGGATTTAGTGGAAGAGAAAGAGCGCATGATCGAAGTCCACGAAGAGGCGCGCAAGAAGCTTGCACGCGATCTGCACGATGGCCCCACGCAATCCGTGGCAGCCATGGCCATGCGCATTAACATTGCGCGCCGCATGATGGAAAAAGATACAAAGATGGCAGTCGAAGAACTCTCCAAGATCGAAGAGTTGGCGCATCGAACTACAAAAGAAATCCGCCACATGCTTTTTACGCTGCGCCCGCTCATTCTTGAGTCACAGGGGTTGAATGCGGCATTAAACTCAATGGCCGATAAAATGCGCGAGACATACAGCCAAAACGTCATTGTCGAGGTGGATGACAACCTGACCAATCAAATGGAAATGGGCAAGCAAGGTGTTATCTTTTATATCATCGAAGAAGCCGTCAACAACGCCCGCAAACACGCCAGTGCGCCGAACATCTGGGTACGCCTGCATCCATTCCAACAGGGAATGGCTCTGCTGGAGATTCAGGACGATGGCGTAGGATTTGATACAGAGGCAGTTAACAAAGCCTATGACAAACGCTCCAGTCTGGGCATGGTCAATCTGCGCGAACGCACCGAACTGGTTAATGGTGTACTCAACCTGCAGTCAACGCCCGGCAAGGGAACGAACGTTTCGGTCTATATTCCGTTGACCGATGAAGCTGCTGATCGTTTGCATCACCCCAAATCGCGCTAAAATCCACCCATGCCTACCTCTGCCAATTTATATTATTTTGCCCACGAAGCCGACAATTTTTTACGCCCACCTGTGATCTTGATTCACGGTGCAGGTGGTACACATTTGAGTTGGCCACCGCAAATCCGCCGACTACCGAATCAACGCATCTTCGCGGTTGACCTTCCGGGGCACGGTAAATCTGAAGGCGTGGGACACCAGACGATTGATGATTATGCCGAGCACATTCTCAATTTTATGAAAGCCGTCAGGTTGAATACGGCTGTGTTGATCGGACACTCAATGGGCAGCGCCATCGCACTCACAGCTGCGCTACACTCGCCGAAGCAGGTGTCCGCTTTGGGATTGGTGGGAAGCGGCTCGAAGCTGCGAGTGTCACCGGTTATTTTGCAGAATGCGTCTGAGCCATCCACCTTTATGGATGCAGTCCATATGGTCAATGATTTTTCCTACTCCGAACATGCCAAGGCACGATTAAAAGAGCAGGGTGAACAGAAATTATCGGAGACAAGGTCGACGGTTCTTTACGGGGACTTTTTAGCGTGCGACGCGTTTAATGTAACGGATCAACTCTCGAAGATTTCCATGCCTACGCTGATCGTTTGCGGCGCAGAAGATAAGATGACGCCCCCAAAATATTCTGAATTATTACGAGATAATATTTCAAACTCTCGAATGGAAATTGTAGCCAACGCGGGACACATGGTGATGCTTGAACAACCTGAAGTGGTCGCAGGTTTGTTGACCGATTTTTTTAATACGATCCCGTTTCAGGCCGGACAATAATTTTTCAAGAGAATATCTTTTTTAGAATTGACTTTGCATTGATGATCGCCCGAGCCCGATGGCTCAGGCGATTTTTTTCATCCATGTTAAGTTCTGCCATGGTCAGATCCAATTCGGGGAAAAGAAAAATCGGGTCATAACCAAATCCGCCGGTACCGCGTTCATCGGAAATAATTTCACCGTAACAATCCCCCTCCGAAAATTGGACATTGCCATCCAGCGCGGCGATTGCAATGGTTGCATGAAAATGCGCCGCCCACGGGCGCGGTTCGTTTCGCAAATTTTGCAGAAGAAAAGCGCGTCGATCCGCATCTGTGGCATTGGGCTTTGCCAAGTATCGTGCAGAATATAGACCGGGTGCGCCGCCCAATGCATCAACTTCGAGACCTGAGTCATCGGCGAGAGCAATCAATCCGCTGATATTTGCAAAAGCAGCCGCTTTTTTTCCGGCATTCTCGGCATAGGTTTTGCCATCTTCCACAACTTCAAGTTTCAACCCAATCTCAACTGGAGTGACTAATTTAATATTTATATCTTTAAGAAGGTCTTGAATCTCTTCCACTTTGCCTTTATTGTTTGTCGCAATCAATAATTTCTTCATTTATATTTTTTCTCTTTGATTTTTTGA
>Ga0208528_1000026_pt1 | contig 11886 bp, 14 predicted proteins | sample SF_Rice_5C_80N_3_FD_185619 | JGI IMG/M metagenome (GOLD analysis project Ga0208528, IMG submission 185619) | Rice paddy soil microbial communities from Twitchell Island, California, USA - SF_Rice_5C_80N_305 (SPAdes) (version 2) | ecosystem: Environmental > Terrestrial > Soil > Paddy field/soil ... | reverse complement strand
ACCATGCTCGGGTACATGACCTTGAACGTCTGCCTGCTTTTGCCTTTTGACTGTTATAAATAATAGCATGGCTCCAACGGCTGTTCCAACAATAAGCCATATTACCATCATGGCGACATATAACAATGCAGATGCAATATCGTTTGAGATTGCTGCCCGGTTGACCAATCCAAGCCATTCTGCAAGCTTTGCGAGCGGATAAACCACGATAGCCACTAGCGGAAGCATTACAAATGAGCCCAGACCCGTACCTATCAATGCGCTGAAGAATATATTTAGCAGTGAGTTGCCGTTGCGCTTTCCCGTCAGGCCAACGGAAAACCCAATTATTGCCAGCAGGACAATCAGGGGTGGGAGCCATGGTAAGATCGCTTCCAGTGATACGTGTCCGAAACGTCTCAACAGGGCAACCCACAAGAAACCGGCCATAAGCGCCGCTATCACTCCTGTGAGTACATGCTTTGAATTCAAAAGATTTTTCATTTGCAGCTCCTTGCCAATTATAGAGATAGCATCTCTGAAAGCCCAATCCTTTCGCGGGTTGGGTGTATCCTTATTTTCGGCGCTTTTCACAGAGCTATCAACTGTGGAAGACCCCAGTTCCTTGATTTCAGCTTTACCTGTGGCATTCCCTAGTATCAAGATCAATTCCACCCTGGAACTCACCTGGAATTTGGTGTAAATATTTTTTAAGTGGAACTCAACTGTGCGGACGGAAATACCTAGTGCTCCCGCAATCAATTTATTACTTTTACCTTGTAGAAGAAGTTCCACCACTTCCCATTCACGATTACTCAATCGGTTATTTTGTGTCATGGTAATTTATCCTTTTTAGTTCACTTGGGCGAATGCTGCCAAGACTGCGAAAAAGTCTTATGTGTTTTCACAAGGTATTGGCGGGTGGGAGACATAATAAACTCTTCTTGTTAGCTGGCCTTTATCTAACTTCGAGATGAATGATGACGCTGTCGCCCACCTCAAGGTCTTCCGATTTTTGGACACTCATTTTAATGGGCACAAGATAACGACCATCTTTAGGAAACAGGGAAGTCTTCCATTCAGTTTTGCCAATTCGTACGTGAACTGGGATTGCTCCCCAGCCATATGTGACCATGGCTGAGATCGCTTTCAGGTCAAGGCTGGGTTCTTCTGGAATGGCAACGAAGAGAAAGGGAGCCGGACCGCGCCAATAGAAAATTTTGCCTTCGAACTCGATGATCATTGGCACAGTATACTAGACATCGACGTTGATGTATCTTGAAAGTTCAAGAGCAACTTATCGCCAACCTGTGCATCTGATAAAATGCGGATAGTAATAAACGCACGACATGCCTCGTCTGGAACGTGGCAAAATCAAGGAAAAAAAGGTAACAAAAAATGGGATCAAACGGACAAGTAAAACATGTAAAAGTATTGGTGCTCGGATCAGGCCCGGCGGGCCTCTCTGCCGCCCTGTATGCGGCTCGTGCAGAACTGGCCCCAGTTGTGCTGACGGGGATGCAGCTCGGTGGACAGGCCGCTTTGACCTACACCATTGAGAATTATCCCGGTTTCCCCGAAGGCGTGGGTGGGGCACAGTTGGGTGAATTGTTCCAAAAGCAAGCCGAACATTTTGGCGCCACAGTGGAATATGATACAGCCAGCGCAGTTGACCTTTCGCAGCGCCCCTTCAAAGTCACGACAGATAGTGGTGAATACGAAGCCGATAGTTTGATCATCTCCACCGGTGCAGACCCGAACAAGTTGAAAGTTCCCGGCGAGCAGGAATTGACCGGACGCGGTGTTTCTTATTGCGCCACCTGTGATGGCTGGTTCTTCAAAGATAAAAAGGTTGTCATTGTTGGCGGCGGTGATAGCGCCCTCGAAGAAGGTCTGTTCATCACGCGCTACGCCTCATCCGTGACCATCATCCATCGCCGCGAAGAGTTGCGCGCCAGCCCGCTCTTGCAGAAGCGTGCCATGGAACATCCCAAAGTTAATTTCATTTGGAACACGGTTGTCACCGAAGTGGTTGGCACTGATAAACTCGAAGCTTTGAAGTTGAAGAACGTCAAGACTGGCGAAGTATCGAACTTTGAAACAGACGGCCTGTTCATCTTCATTGGTCACACACCGAACACGCAAATGTTCCAGGGACAATTGGAAATGAGTGACCTCGGTTACATTGTTGTCAACGATAAAATGGAAACCAGCGTCGAGGGTGTGTATGCGGCAGGGGAGGCTGCTGACCCGCATTTCCGTCAGGTCATTACATCGGCGGGCATGGGTGCGGCGGCTGCCATCCAGGCCACACACTTCCTCGAAGCGGTGACCGCCTAATAATCCGGGACGAAGCGAATGAAGGACTCTCACTGGCAACTTGAATGCCAGTGAGAGTCCTTTTCTTGTCAAAAATTGGGATTTGTGTGTCCAAAAAAGTGACAAATTGTACTTTTTGCTCATAAAACTTTCGGATAGAATAAGCCTATATTGAATTTTCGGAGGATTTGATGAATAAAATTTCCATTATCGGCGCAGGCATGACTGGCGCAACAACCGCACATTGGCTGGCCGAACGCGAACTGGCTGATCTCGTGCTTGTGGATGTAGTCGAAGGAATGCCGCAAGGCAAGGCTTTGGATATGGCCGAGGCCATGCCGATTGTCGGCAAGGATGTTGAAGTCGTTGGCTCGAATGATTACGCCGCCACAAAGAACTCCGACATCATCATTATTACTGCAGGCCTGCCGCGTAAACCGGGCATGAGCCGCGATGATTTATTGAAGACCAATGCAGAGATAGTTGGCAAGGCCGCTACCGAAACGTTGAAGTATTCGCCGGATGCCATGTTTATCGTGCTGACCAACCCGCTCGATACGATGGCTTATCTGACCATGAAGATGACCAAGCTGCCGCGCTCGCGCGTGATCGGTCAGGCCGGTGTTTTGGATTCGGCGCGTATGCGCGCTTTCGTGGCGATGGAGACGGGCGTCAGCGTTGAGAACATTCAATGCTATGTGCTCGGCGGCCATGGTGACGAAATGGTTCCGTTGACCCGCATGTCCAATATCGCTGGTATCCCCTTAAGGGATTACCTGCCTGCGGATAAATTGGATGCAATCGTTGCCCGCACCCGCAAGGGCGGCGGCGAGATTGTGAACCTGCTCAAGACTGGTTCGGCTTTCTATGCTCCGTCTGCGGCTTGCGCACAAATGGCTGAAGCCATTTTGAAGGATAGGCATCTCATCGTCCCGTGTGCAGCGTCTATGGAAGGCGAATATGGCTTGAAGGATATGTTCTTTGGTGTGCCGGTCATGCTTGGCAGCAACGGCATGGAAAAGATCATTGAATATAAGCTTGATGCTGATGAAAAGGCCGCTTTCGATAAGTCCGCTACGGCTGTAAAAGAAACGCACGATGCTTTGAAGAGCCTGGTGAAAATCTAGATACCGTCAAACATCGAACATCATTTGAAGATGTTCGATGTTTGATTTTCAACACAAAATATTTTCAAAGGAGTTTCCTATGATTTTGCATGACAAGATTGCAGAACAACTTCCCGGCTGGCGCGAACGCTACAGAGCGCTTGCCAAGGAACATGCGGATGTGGCCGTCGGCCATGTCACGGTTGGAGAAGTCGTCGGCGGGATGCGCGATATCAAATCGCTGGTGACAGACATTTCATTTGTCGACCCGGCAGAGGGCATCCGTTTCCGCGGCATGTCCATCCCCGAAGTGCTCAAGGCGCTTCCCAAGGCGCGCGGCAATAAGATTCCGTTGGTCGGCGGCCTGTATTACCTGCTGATTGTTGGTGAAGTCCCAACCAAGGAGCAGGCACTTGAAGTCGAGGCAGAGTGGGCCAAGCGCGCCACTGTTCCCGATTATGTCTTCAAGATGATCAAGTCTATGCCGCACGAAACGCATCCGATGACGCTGTTTTCGCAGGCAGTGCTGGCTTTGCAAAACGGCTCCACTTTTGCGCATAAATATCACAGCATGAAGAAGGATGCTTATTGGGAAGCAGCCCTCGATGACAGCATGGACCTGACTGCCAAACTTCCGGTCATTGCTGCTTTCATCTACCGCTTGAAATATTTTGGTGAGAAGGGCAAACCCAAATACAATCCGAAACTCGATTACGGTGCGAACTTCTCACGCATGATGAAAGTCGAAGACAAGAAAGGCTATGCTGAATTAGCCCGCCTGTACTTCATCCTGCACAGCGACCACGAGTCTGGAAATGCCTCGGCGCACGCTACACACCTTGCCGGTTCAACGCTCTCGGACGTTTACTATGCCTTCTCGGCGGGATTGAACGCTCTGGCTGGACCTTTGCACGGACTTGCCAACCAGGAATGTCTCGGCTGGTTGATGGATGTTCACAAGCAATTTGGCCGCGTTCCTTCGCGCGATGAATTATACAAATTTGCATGGGACACACTCAACGGTGGGCACGTTATCCCCGGCTATGGTCACGCGGTTTTGCGTGTTCCCGATCCGCGCTTCACGGCGCAGATGGAATTTGCCAAGAAGCGCTTCCCCGAAGATGAGCTTATTCAACTGGCTGACCTCGTCTTTGACGTCGTCCCGGCTGTGCTCAAGGAGCAAGGCAAGGCCAAGAATCCTGCTCCGAATGTGGATGCCATCAGCGGTTCTCTGCAATATCACTACGGCGTGCGCGACTTCGATTTCTACACCGTTCTGTTCGGTGTTGGCCGCGCCCTAGGTGTGACGGCTAATTATGTTTGGGCGCGTGCGCTCGGCTTCCCGATCGAACGTCCGAAATCCTTGACGACCAAGATGCTCGAAGACATCGTCGCTAAAGCTGGTCAACCTGCATAACTGTTTTGAATGATAAGACGAACTCCCGAAGTCATTTGACTTCGGGAGTTTTTGATTCCATTGGTCGCTTGAAAATGATGGGGCGGGTTGTACTCTGTTAGTTATGGCGACCTGAATTCTTGCGATAACCCGGCTTCGTCGAACATTTGGCTTGTGGTGCGGACGTAAATTCCATTGTTCAATTCCTTGTATTCTTTTACGCCGCTGAGAAAGTTATGCAACTGGCCGAAGCGGTCGGCGATCACATCCGGTTTTAGTTGCAGGATGCTATATTCATAATTCCATTTGTCGTGGCCGGGTGCAAACGACGTGGCGAGCGGCCCTTTGGCAATGACTGCATCGCTTTTCCCGAGCAGGTCAATGGTGGTGCGTTCAGAATAATATGGAATTTGCCCCGCAGCATGGACGGCGATCACGGCTTGTGGCGACGTGTATTGTTTGATGTGCAGTCCCAACTCGACGCGCGTAATATCTGTCTTGAGCATGGGTGCGTTATTAATATACCAGTTGAACCATTGCCTGCCGCTGATCACTGCGATGGTCCCCACGCTGATCGCAATTGCCAGCGGCATAAAGCCTTGTTTTAATCGCACGGGGATGGTCTCGAAATTGGATGCGTAATAGATCAAGCGGTCAACGATCAGGCTGAATAGAATGATAAGCGCCGGCATACCTTGTGTGATGAAACGGTTTGCCGAACTGACCAGTTCCTCGGCATAGTCTCCGCCAACCCAGATTGAATAAACGCACTGTATAGCGAACAACCCAAACAGCAGGTATTTTTCGCGGGTCCGCATACTTCTGAATAAAGCAAACCCAAGCAGGGAAAAAAAGAAAAGCATCATCACATCGCCAAAGGCATACTCGCTGAACGTAACCAGACCTACCTTGATGCGGTCAATGGCGCTGATACCCGCAACCTTTAAATAGTATGTGTTCGGCAAAAAATCACCGAAGTAAATTTTTTGGAAGAGGAGCACGATGGTAATTGTTGCAACAACGCTGAGAATGGGCAGCCATAGCGTCTGAAGATTTTTGCGGCGGTTATATATTAAGTAGCCAAGGATGAGAAATGCCTGGACGAAACTGTCCAGACGGACGATGAGCGCTGCCGCCAAACAAAGAGTCAGCCATGGAATTGCTTTTTTATCATCGTTGACAATCACGCGGAAGGCCAGCAAGGTGGCAAGACAAATCAATAAACTTAGAAGTCCGACCTCCATGCCTCGCAATGACCAGAAAACAAGTGGAAAATAAAATGCTATAACTGTTCCGGCAATGACTGGTGCGCGTTTGGATTGGGGAGCCAAAAAACTGGTGATTTGAAAAACGACGAGAGCGTTCACCATCAAGGTCAGGCCTGATACCAGCATAATGACCAGCGAAATTTTTGATGATGGGATCGGAAAAAGGTGGACCACCGCCATGAAAAATACCCACCCCAGATTTGTAAATCCCTCAATGGGCGGCTGGCCCGGATTCCAGACAAAGCCAAATCCTTGTGCCAGGTTGCGTGCATAGCGCATACTGATCATGGCGTCGTCGACCAGTGTGAAGTAAGTCTCTCCCTTAATGACAAAAGATGTGCGTAAGATGAAGATGATGTAAAAAATCAGGGCAACAACCAGCAATGAAGCAAAGCCGATTGTCACTAATTGCTTTTCTCTGTTATCGTTATCTGCTCTCATGGTTTTTTCTCAAAAATAAATAGTATAGATCAAGCAGTATATATCATGCAGACGTGGACGAAATTCAGCTTTTGAAATTGCAAGGTGTGATTTTGCTCGCAAGTCGAGGGTTTGAGTTGTAAAAGTAGATATAGCTTTGTTGATTCTGTCACTTGACGCAAGAAGTAATACAGAAGATAATCATAAACACGATGTCAGACAACATTGATGATACTCAAATTCGCCAAATCGTCCAGCGCGTGCTCAAGCAGACATTAGGCACGCTTCAGCCCGGACCCGAAACAGTCGTGTCCCCAATTAACTCTGCTTCAAGCGGAAAGCGGATCGTTGCCATCGGTGCGGACCACGGCGGTTTCGAATTGAAGGAAGCGCTCAAAAGCGAAATTAAAAATCTCGGTTTCGAGATTCAAGATGTCGGCACAAATAGCAAAGATGCGGTGGACTATCCTGATTTCGCACAAGCCGTTGCGGAATTGGTCAGCGCTGGAAAAGCCTGGCGCGGAATTATGATCGATGGCGCAGGGATTGGAAGCTGCATCGTTGCCAATAAAGTCCCGGGCGTGCGTGCTGGAATGGCGTATGATATTTCATCTGCATCGAATAGCCGTGAACACAACGATACGAATGTGCTCACGCTTGGCGCGGGTTTGATTGGCGCGAACCTTGCCAGGCAAATCGTGCAAACCTGGCTTAAGACCGAATTTGGCGGCGGACGTCATGCTCCGCGTGTGGATAAAATAAAATCAGTTGAGAAAAAATATTTGAAGTAAAGGCAATTATGAATCCCGATGTAAAAATGGTTGAACAGTTGGTTGAAATTATTACACACGAAGTCCTTGCCGCCATGATGGAAGAGCAGGAACGCGGTGGGAATCCTGAAGCCTACCAATGCAAATTCGATTGCTCTGACCAGCTCTGTGTGCGGACTTGTTTTGACCGTACCGGAAATGTCGTCAACGCAGGCGCAGAAAGATTATCGTCCACGCTGGGAGTTATTCCACAGGATCTAAAGCTAGCCAAATTAATTGATCACACTTTGCTCAAACCTGATGCCACGCAACAGGAAATTGCCCAGCTTTGTTTCGAAGCCCGCAAATACGGATTTGCTTCAGTGTGTATCAACCCAAGTTGGGTTCCGTTATGCTCACAACTCTTGAAAGATTCGCCGGTCAAAGTTTGCACCGTGATCGGGTTCCCTTTGGGGGCGACCGCTCCCGAGGTCAAGGCATTTGAAGCGGAGAATGCCATCAAACAAGGTGCGACCGAAATTGACATGGTTATCAACATTGGCGCATTGAAGGCGCGCGACCTTGAAGTCGTTGCAGAAGATATTCGCGGCGTTGTCACCGCATCTCATGCGCACGGCGCGATTGTCAAAGTTATTATCGAAACCGTTTTGCTGACCGATGAAGAAAAAACGATTGCGTGTCTGCTCTCGAAAGAGGCGGGCGCAGACTTTGTAAAAACATCCACCGGTTTTGCGGGCGGCGGCGCGACTGTCAACGATGTGGCGCTCATGCGCCGCACGGTCGGACCTGATATGGGCGTCAAAGCTTCAGGCGGAGTGCGAACCTTTGAAGATGCCGAGAATATGATCAAGGCTGGAGCCACGCGTATTGGTGCCAGCGCGGGTGTGAAGATCATCCAGGGGCCGAGCAAGGAAGCGCCGAAAGATTCTGCGCAAGCTGTGAAGAGTTATTAAATTTTTTTCACCACAAAGTGTCACAAAGGGCACGAAGTTTTTTGAATCTTTTTCTTTGTGTTCCTTGGTGACCCGTCGTGGTGAAGTTATTCAGGAGAATTATGCTTATCGCAAAAGTGATCGGCACCACCGTTTCGACCATCAAAGACGAGAAACTCGTTGGGCGCAAATTGCTCATCCTGCGCCAGACCGATGAAAAGGGCGAGCCATCCGGTAAACCTTATGTAGCCGTTGATACCGTCGATGCCGGAGTGGGTGACCTTGTTCTTACCGCCGCCGGTTCATCCGCGCGCCAAACCAGTATCACAAAAGACACACCCGTTGATTCAGTCATCATGTCCATCATCGATTCGCTTGAAGTGGATGGCAAGGTTGTGTTCCGTAAATCATGACAAGGTGGCCTGTGGCTAAAAAGTTTTACACCGAAAAGGATATTGAAGATCTCTTCAACAGTGGCACGAAATCATTGAAGCTCAACGACAATATCCAATTGACAGAAATGGCCTACGAAAAAGCCAAGCATTTGGGATTTCAGCTTTTAACGGACCAGCCCGACGTGCCTCCCAGCGCGCCGGTGCGGCCTTATCTCTCCAAAAATTCATCCGCTTCATCTTCCGCGCCGAAAATGGATTCCGTTACTTCAAACATTTCTAATTCCAAACCTGAACAGCCAAAAACTTCCGCGCTCGAAGGACGCATCCGCGCCGCGGTTGCCGCGAAAATGGGCAATCAAGTCGACTCAAAACTTCTTGACACAATTATTCATCGCGTGTTCAAAAGTACAGGACTTAAATAATGTTATTTGGCAGAGTCAAAGGTACCGCGATCTGTACTATGAAATATCAAGGCACTGAAGGCTTGAAACTTTTGGTTGTCCAGCCGTTGAACAAGAAACTGGAGCCAATTGGAATCCTGCAAGTCGCCGCGGACGTTGTCCAGGCGGGCGTTGGTGATTTGTGCGTCATGGTTCGCTCGCGCGAAGCTGCGCTTGCCATGCCTGACATCAAATTTGTTCCCATTGATTTGGCTTTGGTTGGAATCGTTGACGAACTTGAAATCCGGCCCGATGGCAAATACGATGTCACCCTGCGTCGTGGATGGAGTCAATTCTCATGATGCTTGGAAAAGTTGTCGGCACGGTGGTGACCACCATCAGCCACCGCGATTATAAAAATCGCAGACTGCTGGTTGTCCAGCCCTTGGTTCTTGAGGGCGAAAAGCCGTCAGCCGAAGATGATTTCATCGCGCTCGATAACACTCAAGCCGGGATCGGCGACACGGTTCTGGTCAACCGCGAAGGTAACGGCGCGCGTCAGGCGTTGAAAAATCCCGATGCGTGCGTGATCTCCGTCATCGTCGGCATTGTCGATTCGATCTACGTCGAAAGTTGATTTTTTACTGAGCTGCAAATCCCGGGCATGGCTCGGGATTTTTTTTGTTTTGAAGACAGGCGTGATTGGTCATTATTTTAGATCGACAACATTGAAGTCGTATTTTCCAATTCCCTGCACCAATAAATATGTCGCTTCGTTGTCGTCCAAATTTTCAAGTTGATGGACTCTTCCAATTTTGATCTGACATCTTTGCCCCGGCGATAATCGAACTTCTTTGTCGGGATTTTTCATGCGGACTAGAATCGTTCCGGTCAGGCAGAAAATATCATCGGTCACTTGCGTGTGATAATGCCAGTCTGCAACTTCGCGCGGGGCCAGCGACATAATTCTCACGCGCACATTATCTGTTTTTACGATGACTTCAGATTCCTGCATGGCTCAACCTTTGACTCGATATTTATTTTGCACGAAACCATTACCGAAACTTTGCGATGAAATCAATTCAAGATTTATGTCATTATTTATTGCACCGAAAAGCGGCAGACCTTCGCCGATCAAGATCGGAATGATGGTGATTGTCATTTCATCGATCAAACCGTCTGCCAAAAAACGCTGAATGGTATTTCCGCCGTCCACATAAACATGCCGCATACCGCGTTTCGCCAGAATTTGCGCTAATTCTCGTGGAGGTAAATTCAACGCTTCAGCCTTTTTAGCAATTTCGCTTGGAATATTCAGATTGCGGCTGCTGAGCACAATGACTTTTCTATCGTAAGGCCAATTGCCAAAAGTTAGAACTTTTTCGAAAGTGTTTCTGCCCATCACCAAACAATCGACTGATGACATAAACTCGGCATAGCCAAAATCTTCGCCGTTATTTTCAGGCGCGGGCAGCCAGTCGATGTCGCCGTTCCTGCGCGCGATGAAACCGTCGAGGCTGGTGGCAATGTAAACAGAAAATTTTATTACCATGTTCTATGTTGATTTTCTTTTGACTTTCAACACCGCGATCTTGGTCGAATGGTTAAATGGGGCAGGGTCGGTGATTTGCTGACCATTGCCAAAGCCGGTGAAATCTTCAGGCACAGGAATCAGTTCTTCGATCTTTAAATATCCATCCTTGCATAAATTTTCAAGCGTCTGCAAATATTCTTTTCCGCTGACGTACAGCGCGTTGTTGATCGCAATTAAAGTCCCACCATCGTTGATGAGCGGGCGTACTTTATTGATGAGCCGCGCGCTGTCGTTTTCCTGATCCACCCTGCCTTTGGATGTTGTCGAAAAGAATGGCGGGTCGATGATAACGAAATCGAAAAATTCTTTTGTGCTTTTAAATCTGGCGATGGCGGGGAAGAAATCTGATGTGATGAAATCTGATTTGTGGATCGCAAAATTATTCAGACTGTAGGAATCTTTGGCGAGATTCAGAAATTGTTTGCTCCGGTCAAGCTGGACAACGCGGCAGGCACCACCGGCCGTCGCGGCGACTCCCAAACTGCCGGTGTATGCGAACGTGTTCAGGACGGTTTTTCCCGCGCTGTTATCGACCAGCCATTTTCGCAGGTTGCGCGTGTCGAGGTAAAGACTCGCATCACGATTCATTGTCAGATCAACGGCGTACCAGACTCCGTGCTCTTTTATTTTTCTATCAGGCTTGTCGCCGAAAATTATTTTGCCATTTCGTTCTTCGGGAATTTTGCTATTTCTCGACTTTACAATCCCTGCGCGTAGCCAGCCTAACGTTTGCGGATGATTTTGAAGAAAGTTTTTAGCTTCATCCACAAGCGCCATGCCTACATTAACGTCAGCGTGGTAGTTGTTGAAAATAACGGTGCCCGCATAAAGGTCAATGGCAAGAAGCGGATTGCCTTCGGTGAATCCGTTGAAGAGTCGAAATGCCGATTCGTGATTCCCGTCGAGCAAGGTCACGCGGGAAGCGATTGCTTTTTCCAGCAATTCGGAAAGCGGCGATTGAGTCATGCGCTGGTCTCTACTATCTGTGGCGTGCGCGTTCCACCGATGGCGTTGAGCGCCACACCTGCAAGAACGATCAAGCCGCCGATCAATGCGAAGCGCCCCGGTTCTTCACCGAGGAACAGGAATACCCAAACGGGATTCAGCACTGGCTCAAGCGTGCTGATGAGATTTGCTTCGAGGGCCGGAACATATTTGATGGCGTTGGTGAAGAGCAAAAACGAAAGACCCATTTGAATCGTGCCGAGGTATAGCAGGATAAGCCAGTTTGTGGGCGTCCACGATTCTTTGAGAATGAATGGAATGCCGATGACGGCCGTAAAAAGATTGGCGAGCAAAATGCTTTCGGCTGGTACGCCATCTTTTT
>Ga0208528_1000025_pt1 | contig 11922 bp, 9 predicted proteins | sample SF_Rice_5C_80N_3_FD_185619 | JGI IMG/M metagenome (GOLD analysis project Ga0208528, IMG submission 185619) | Rice paddy soil microbial communities from Twitchell Island, California, USA - SF_Rice_5C_80N_305 (SPAdes) (version 2) | ecosystem: Environmental > Terrestrial > Soil > Paddy field/soil ... | reverse complement strand
CGGCCCGCTTTGCGGTCATCAGGCGTCCGCTGGACATAGACATCCGGCGTCAAACCTTTTTTGTCGATTGTATTTTCTTTGGGCGTCAGCCAGCGCGCGATTGTCACACGCACCGCACCCTGATCATTGGACAGCGGCACCCAATTTTGAACGGAACCTTTTCCATACGAGACTACGCCGACCAGTTTAGCGCGTCCATAATCCTGCAGCGCACCGGCTGTAATTTCAGAAGCCGAGGCCGAGCCTTCGTTGATCAAAACGACCATCGGAATCTTTGTTGCCAATCCGCCGGGGATCACATCGTAGGATTTCTTGGTGCCGTTGCCGTATTTCTCGTATAGTACCACACCATTATCCTGGAATTGAGAGACTACTTCAACTGCGGTTTGTAAATATCCGCCGCCGTTGTCGCGCAGGTCCAAAACCAAACCCTTTGGATTTTGTGCCATCAAAGTTTTCAACGTGTCAGTCAATTCCTTGGTGGTGTTATCGCCAAAGGTTGTGATCTGAACGTAGGCAATGCCGTTATCGAGCATCTTGCCGCTGGCGCTTGGGACCGTGATCTTGGCGCGCGTCACATCGATTTCCAACGGTGCAGATTCGCCCGCGCGGCGGATCGTCAGATGGACAATCGTCCCGGCTGGGCCGATGACTTTTGTACGCACCACTTCCGGATTGACGCCGCTCATATCCACATGATCGACCGCGATGATTTCGTCGCCAGCTTGCAGCCCGGCTTTTTCAGCCGGTGAACCGGGCATCGGACTTGTGACTGTCAGGAATTTGCCAGTGGTGTCCACGTACGCGCCGATGCCTTCATAAGAACCAGCCAGTTGTGCGTTCGCATCTTTGTAGGTTTGAGGATCCATGTAAGTACTGTGTGCATCGCCCAGCGATTGCATCATGCCGTTGATGGCGCCTTCCATCAACTTGGTATCATTCACCGGCTGATCCACATATTCCTGATGGATGATTTGCCAGGCCTGCCAGAATGGCTGAAAGAGCGTTTGCAGGTTCTGTGGTGTGGCGCTTTGCGCCTCGGGAGAAACGGTTGGTGCGCCGGCAAGTGGCGTAACTGCAGATGCGCCGCCGAAGGGAACCAGGTGTCCAACCACGAATCCGCCTGAGAAGCCGCCAAATAAAAGCACCAGCCCGGCCAGACTCAGCAAAACAACTTTCAAAGTTTTATTCACAAATGCCTCCAGAAATGACTATAAACGTAAGTCAGCTTATCATGCAGGGATTAAAGGACAATGAAACCTGTGCAAGAGATTTGTAAAAATTGTGTGTATCAGTCTTTTTTCTTCGATAATTCCTCGACGCGCTGATGAAGTTCATCCATGGCTTCATCGGTTTTGGCACGCGTGCCCTTGAAATGGTCCTTCCGCCCGCGCAGGAAAGCCACGGCGATCATCGTATTACCGGCAATGATGACAAGCGCCAGAACCAGCAGAATAATCAGGACTCCGGGTGTATTCATGGATGCCTCCCATTCAACAAAATTGGCAATTCGCTCCAGTTGGATAAAACCGCATCGGCATCCGCGCTCGAAGCGGACTCACCATAAAGGAGCGTGTACAAGCCGAGAGCTTTCGCGGCGCGTGTCGTGCGCGGCAGGTCGTCGATCATCACACATTTCGACGGGTCGCTCTCGCCCGCAACTTTCATCGCCAGCGCAAAGGATTCAGGATTCGGCTTGCAAAACGGCGACATGCGGTTGACGTCGATGATGTCTGCGAAATATTTTTCGATTTGCAGTTGGCGGAGAACTCTTTGGGCGTGAGGAACGTCCGCGTTGGTGAAGATCAGGTTGCGGGTCCGCAGTGAAGCGAGCACGGATTGTTGAACCGGATCGGGATGAATATAGTCTGCCAGCGGAACGTTATGCACATAAGCCAGAAAATCCTGCTCGTCGATTTGATGATTGGCTTGGAGTCCGCGCAGTGTCGTGCCGTATTCGCGGAAATATTTTTCGCGCAGCCGCCCGATCTCCGATTCGGGAATGCCCATGCGCTCGAGCATGTACGTGCTCATCCGTTTTTTGAGCGTTTGCCACAGCCCGCTGGATGCGGGATAAAGCGTGTCGTCGAGATCGAAAAAGATGGTGGTAAAAGTCATCAGGCTATTATAAGTCACGTCATTGCGAGCCGCCGCTGGTTGAGCCTGTCGAAACCCGGCGGCGAAGCAATCCCAAAGTAAATAGGAGATTGCTTCGCTGCGCTCGCAATGACATCGAATATAATCGAGCCATGCCCATTCGACTTTTATCATCAGAAGTTGCTTCGCAGATCGCCGCCGGTGAAGTGATCGAACGTCCCGCCTCGGTGGTCAAGGAATTGATCGAGAACGCGCTGGATGCAGGCGCAAAAAATGTGACGGTTTCGATCGCCGAGGCCGGACGCAAATTAATTGAAGTGGCCGACGATGGCAGCGGCATCACGTCCGATGAACTGGCGCTGGCGGTTTCGCGCCATGCCACATCAAAGTTGTCGAAGGCCGAAGATCTTTTTCACATCGCCACGCTTGGTTTTCGCGGCGAGGCACTGGCTTCGATTGGCTCGGTCTCGCGCATGACGATGACTTCAAAAGTGGTGAAGTCGAAGGCGGGAGCACGCATCAAGGTCGAGGGCGGACGCGAAGGCAAAGTTGAATCCATCGGCGCGCCGACCGGAACCGTCGTGCGAGTCGAAGATCTTTTTTATAACGTCCCGGCGCGTTTGAAATTTTTAAAGACCGATGTCACAGAACGCCGCGCCATCGACGCGTTGATCACACGTTATGCGCTGGCTTATTCGGATGTGCGTTTTAAATTGAGCGATGGAAATAATGTCACACTGCAAACTGCGGGTGATGGAAATCGTCGTTCTATTTTGGCGGCGTTGTATGGCGTGGACGTTGCCAAACAATTATTGGAGATCAACGCTGAAGAAGACCCTTCGACAGGCTCAGGGCAAGTTCTTAAATTAACTGGCTACACCAGCCCGACCGCCATCACGCGTTCGAATCGAAAAGACATCACGTTCTTCGTCAACGGGCGTTGGGTGCAAGACACGCCGCTGACCACCGCGCTCATTCAGGCTTACCACACTTTGTTGATGGTCGGACGTTATCCGCTGGCGGCGATGTTCGTTGAGATCGATCCCGAAGAAGTGGATGTGAACGTTCATCCGGCGAAAGCTGAAGTCCGATTCAAGAATCAGGATCGCATCTTTAGTTTTGTCCAACGAGCGGTTCGTCGCGGACTTTTAGCGTACGCGCCGGTTCCGACAGTTGCGCCTGCGCTGTGGGGGACTCGTGTTGAGTCTTCTTCCAAGCAAGTTGGGTTGGATTGGAGTCTTGCGCATGACGAGCAGTTGACGGTTGACAGTAGTCAGTTTATAGCAAATCAAGATTCACAGTTGCCACCTACCAACCATCAACCACCAACTGCCAACATTCCTTTGCTAAGATTGATCGGCCAGATCGGCTCGACCTATCTCGTGGCCGAAGGCCCGGATGGACTTTATCTCATCGATCAACATGCCGCGCATGAAAGAGTCTTGTTCGAGAAACTCATGGCGCAACATGACATGAAAAAAATCCCATCTCAATCTCTGCTGACTCCGGTCGTGGTGCAATTGCCTCCGGCCAGCGCAAAATTGTTGAGCGGACAATTATCGGTGTTGGGTCATTTTGGTTTTGAAGTCGAAGACTTCGGCTCGAACTCTTTCCAGGTGCGCGCCATGCCGACTTTATTTATGGGCGGTGATCCGTCCGCCGCATTGCGTGCCATCGTCGAAGATTTCGAGGAAGATGAAGCGCCGCTGCAAAATGAGATCGAGAAAAAGTTGGCGGCGCGCGTCTGCAAGCGGCTGGCTGTCAAAGGTGGACAGACGCTTTCGCCTGACGAGCAACACGCCTTGCTGACCGATCTTGAAAATTGCGACTCGCCGCGTACCTGTCCGCATGGCAGGCCGACGATGATTCATTTGTCCGTGGATATGTTGGAGCGTCAGTTTGGGAGACGAGGGGCGAGGTGATTCTGAGATACGGGAAAGTTCATGGTTAAAATATTTCGGCGCGTCTCTCTAACTTTCCTAATCATCGTGGTGTTTGTTGTTGCCATTTTCCTTGCCTTCCAAGGTTATGGATTTTTAGGACTTTGGCTTTCTCGAAATGAACCTCTTTCCGATAGTGGATCAAGTGCAAAGGCGTGGCTAGATATAAACCAGAATGGAATATGGGATCCGTCGGAGCAACCACTTCGAGATGTTTGTATATGGTCGGTGACATCGCCTTATGCTTATGATGATGCATCACATATTTGTCAATTTGAACAAAACCATACTGACGATCAAGGCGTATGGCATGGAGAATTCTTTGCTGGCTCTAACGGCACTGATATTTTTATATTTGCGGAAGCCCCTTCAGGGTTTCACTCAACAACTCCTCCTGCCGTGAGAGATGTTTATAATGAATTTGGGTTTGCACCAGATTCTCTTGCGCCGATTCATCAAGTAGAAACAAGATACGATTATGTGTCGAAAGATATTCAAAATCAAGAATTTAAATCGATGCTAGATGGAATTTTGTTTTGGGGTGTCATTATATTAATCGTAGCTCTGGCAATAATTTCAGCCATAAAAATTGACGAGTTCCTCACTCGACGCGATCTTGCTTAATCAGAAACCCAACGCAAAGCCGCGAAGCCGCTAAGGAAAAATAAAAACTTTGCGCGTTGGCGACTTTCTGTTAAATCTTTTTAAAAAACAAATCTCCCGCAGTGATGCGGGAGATTTTAATTAAAGCCTCGGTATTGTTTTTCCCGATCTCGGCAGGTGGATGGAGAACGATGTCCCGACGCCAAGCTTGCTTTTGATTTCCACACGCCCACCGTGTCCCTGCACAATTTGTTTACAGATGGAAAGTCCGAGTCCGGTACCGGCGGCTTTGCCCTCCGTCTCGCGCACCCGGTAAAACTTCTCGAAAAGATGCGGGATGGCTTCCTCAGGGATGCCCACGCCCGTATCCCGAATCGAAACGCAGACTTCCGTCTCGGTCGCGTGTGCATCCAAAATAACCGAACCATTGGGACGGTTATATTTAATGGCGTTGCTTAATAGATTCAAAATCACCTGCTTGATCTTGTCACGATCAGCCTCGAAGGCAGGCAAATTATCAGATGCTTCTATTTTGATCTGTATCTTTTCTTCCTCCGCTTTTGAATTCATAATATCTTTGCATTCAAAAAGCAGGTCTGTGATCTTGAAGTTTGTCTTGTGGAATTGAACGCGTCCCGATTCGAGCCGGGCCAGATCAAGAAATGAAGATGCCAGAGAATTCAAGCGCAGGGTCTCGCCATGAATGTTGTTAATGATCTGTTCCTGTTGATCGCGCGACATTTCAGGTCGCAACAAAAGATAGGTGGCCGTGCTGAGCGATGCCAACGGTGTGCGTAACTCGTGCACGAATTCTGAGATCAAGTCCGATTGTTGGAACAGGCGAGCATTCTCGATGGCAACCGCTGCCTGCGCTCCCAACACTGAGAGCAGGGATTCGTCTCCTTCGGTGAATTTGCCGTGTTCCTTATTTAATACTTCCAACACACCGACCACTTTATTTTTGGTGATGAGCGGCACACCCAAAATGGAACGAGTTGGCCGGCCTGTCATTTGGTCGACGGTTCCGAAGAAACGCGGATCTTCGCGCGCGTCCACGATGCGGACGGCTTTGCGGTTGATCACGATCCAACCGGCGATGCTGCCCTCCAGCGGGACGACCACTCCGCGCATGGTGGGCTCGTCCAGATTCGTCGCCACCTGAAAATATAGCTGCCGCGTTAAATTATCGTAAAGCAGGATCGAGGCCGCTTCCGAGCCGCTGACTTCAGCCGCGGCACTGACGATCCGTTCGAGCAGCACATCTAAGTCGAGGGTGGATGCGAGATCACGGGCAATTTCGATCAAGCGGCGATAGCCGTCCAAACGTTGGGTTTTGATTTCAGCCATTGAATACCTGTTCTGCAATTGCAGGAATGATTTCAGCCACGTTTCCCGCCAGCACGGCATCTGCGCGTACATCCAGATAAGTGGGTGAGTTGTTGATGATGATGAGGTGTGCGCCGCGGTCAATGGCCTGCATCGGCAGACCGGCCACCGGTAGAACTTCCAATGATGAACCGGCCACCAGCATAAGGTCGCAGGTTCGGCAATCATGTTGTGCCGCCGAAACAGCCTGCTGTGGCAATTGTTCCCCAAATAAAATTACGTCTGGTTTAAGCAGGGCTCCGCAATGCGGGCAATGTGGCAATTCGCCTTTTTCAACGAAGGGCTTTAAGAAGGGGGCCGAATCTGTCTGTCGAAAACATTGCGTGCAGGAAAGCGTTTTTAGTGTACCGTGCATTTCGATCACATTTTTTGATCCGGCCTTTTGATGGAGCATGTCGATGTTTTGCGTCGTCACCGATTTGATATGCCCGGCTTCCTCCAAACGGGCCAATGCGATGTGCGCCTGGTTTGGTTTTGCATTAAAGATCTGACCTGCCAGCGGACGGAACCACGCGTAGAATTTTTCAGGCTGTGTGCGGAATGTGTTTAACGAAGCGACTTCGAGCGGTTCATCGCGGGACCATAGGCCGGTTCCCTCCGAACGGAAATCGGGGATGCCCGATGGAGTTGAAAGCCCCGCTCCCGTCAATACGACGGCGCGTTTCGCTTTACGAAATAACTCGGCTGCGAATTCAATCCCTTCCTGCACCGAAGCCGGGAACGATGTCATTTGGCTTTCTCATGCTCCAGGATTTGATCTGCGATCTTTAAGATTTGTTGTGAAGTGACGTTGGTGGGCTGGGAAAACACAGCCGGCATGTGGATGCGCGCAGCCGCGATCATCATCTCCGGCGCGGGAGTTATTGTCGTGGAAATGGAATGTCCCAAACTCTGCTGGACATCGGTCCAGGCCATCTGTGCTTCCGAGCGGATGCGGTTATTTAACACAACATCAATGCCCATCCGGTCGATGCCAAGTTCAGCGATGCTGTCAATTAAAAACTTTGTGTGCGTGATGGTGTTCGGAACTCCCTCGACAACCACGATCCGGTCAGTGCATAGGGGCAGGATTTTTTGCACGAAAGGTGGCAGACCCGAGCCGAGGTCCAAAACAACGAAGCGTGCCAAAGTCGAAAGGCGCGCCACGAGCGTCTCGTACTGGTTGACCTGATTGGTCAGGTAAACATCACGCGGATTTTCAGATGCGAGTAGCAACTTCAAACCGGAACTGTGGGGAGAAAGCAGGGAGTTGATCTTTTCGCGTGTTATTTCCGCGGTGGTTCCCGCAAGCAATTCATTCAAACCTTTTTGATTTGGCAGGCCCAGGTCCATGCCAAGCGTGCCCTGTCCCGGTGTCAGTTCTGCAAGGATGACGTCGCCGTGCGAGCGTGTGTATAACGCTCCGGCCAGATTGGATGCCAGCGTGGAAACGCCCAGGCCGCCGCGTGCCGCGATCACGCCGACCACGCGGCCATGATGTTCGTGTGAAGCTGTCTCTATTTCCTCGGTCTTCTTAACGCCCATGCGTAATAACAGAGCCTTGATGTGCGCTTGTAGTTCGGTTGGGTGAGTGGGCTTGGTCAGGTAATCGTCTGCGCCAGATTCAAAACCGGTGACTTTATCGTCCAGTTGAGTTTTGGCTGTGAACATTAGAATGGGTGTGGTTTGTGTCACTGGATTCTTACGCAGGCGGCGTGCCACTTCATACCCGTCCATTTCGGGCATCATCACATCCAATAAAATAATATCCGGCTTTTCTTCGAATGCCTTCGCCAGGCCTTGTTCTCCGTTCGATGCGGCTACAATTAAATAGCCTTGCCGCTGGAGCATCAGCCCAACCAACCGCAAAGTGTCTACATCATCATCAATAATCAGAATTTTTTCAGGCATGGCATTTACTCCCAACTAAAGTCTAGCATAAAGCCATTGTTCAGGCAAGTTTATCAAGGCCGCGTGTTATGGCTTTCTCGAAATATTGCATCAATTCTTTGAACCGCCAAGCCTGCGAAGATCACCAGAAAATCTTTTAAACTTTGCGTTCTTTATCGTAAATCCCGCCCGAATTAACAAGGTTAATCTGACGCTGGTGCGCTAACATTTCTCTAACCCGCCTATGCTATAATCTTAATTGCAAACGGGCTAACGCCCTGTCTTGCCTAGGGGATGACAGGCTTCGACGGGAGAGGCTGGTCCCGAAATGCGAGCCGAGAGGCGCCGACTCTCGTAAAATCAGCGCAAAAAATCAAGTGCCAATAACACTTCCTACGCTGCTATGCCCCTCGCCGCATAAGGTGAGATCATAACAGTCGGCCTCCTTTGATGAGGCCGCGTCCGCCTGCCTCGTTCTCCACCCGGTGCAGGGTCGGGCGAAACAATGGTGGAGTGCCGCGCACAACTCCGCTAAGTGTGCCTAAGACTAGCGGATGGCCGCAGGGTTACTGGCCAGCCGAGATCCCTGTGGTGACTAACTTCGGCAGGCTACGCTCGTAGAGTTTCGAGGGTCGATTCTTTCGGACGCGGGTTCAATTCCCGCCATCTCCACTTGTAAAATTAGACCAACAGTTTAAGTGTTGGTCTGATTTTATTTTGTTATGATTAGGGTTATGACTCGTAAACGCTTTGCGCTCCTCATCTTATTTTCCTTCCTTATCATGGCTTGTCAACTTGCCGCGAATACGCCTCTTTCCCCAACTGTGAGCGGCGGTTCCTCTCCAGAGTTGACCGCTGTCCCCAGCCTTTCCCCTGTCCCGCCAACGCCGACAGAGACTCTTGGACCTGCGCCGCGTACCGTCGACGAAGAATTTAACGGGAGTCTGCCGTATTGGTCGTTCATACAAATCGATAACGGCCAGCCGTTTCCGGGTCCGAGTGTGGACGCGGGCTATCTTGTCTTCGATCTGACCGCGCCGAATCAATGGGTCTATGCTTTGTATGACGGACAGGATTATCAAAATGTCCGCGTGGATGCGCAGGTCGAAGTCCGCGCGGGAGATGGTGCGTTGGGTATTGTTTGTCGCTATAACAAAAAAGATGGCTGGTATGAATTCAACATCTATTCCGACCAGACTTACATGCTGTTATATGGTCAATGGCTGGCCCAGGGCGTTGTTCACTATACGCCTCTGTATCACGGTGATTCCGAGAAGATCAAAAACGGTGCGAATGAGATCGGGTTGTTGTGTGAAGATAGTTTAATTACGCCCTTCATTAATGGTGTGCAAATGAGAAAATGGGATGAGCAGAAGTTTGGATTGACAAGCGGCGCGGTCGGAATCTCGGCCTCATCGTTTGCTAGTGTGCCGTTCACAAGCGCTTATGATTGGGTGAAAGTGAATGAGCCATAGCTCGTTGAGCATTTCCTTTTATTGTTTTTCTATGTATTGTTAATATTCTTCTTGCACTCATCGTGTATTCTTTGGTCAATATCACGCAAGGAGTGTAGCTATGGGTAAAATCATTGGCATTGACCTCGGTACCACAAATTCAGTCGTCTCCGTCATGGAAGGCGGTTCGGCGACTGTCATCTCCACCGCGGAAGGCGGACGGCTGTGCCCGTCGGTTGTGGCGTTCAACAAGAATGGCGAGCGCCTCGTTGGGCAGACGGCCAAACGTCAGGCTGTGGTGAACTCTGAGAACACAATCTATTCCATCAAGCGTTTTATCGGACGTCACTATGAAGAGACGGAAGTGGAACGCAAAATGGTTTCGTACGAAGTTGTCCCCGGTAACGCGGACGATGTGCGGGTCAAGATCCCGATCACCAATCGCGAATATAGCCCGCAGGAAATTTCGGCCATGGTGCTTGGCAAACTTAAGGCAGATGCTGAGGCTTATCTCGGCCAGCCTGTGACCCAGGCCGTCATCACCGTGCCTGCCTACTTTAACGACAGCCAGCGTCAGGCGACAAAAGACGCGGGCAAGATCGCGGGTCTGGAAGTGATGCGTATCATCAACGAGCCGACCGCGTCGGCTCTGGCCTATGGGCTTGATAAAAAGAAAAATGAAACCATCCTGGTCTTTGACCTCGGTGGCGGTACGTTCGATGTGTCCGTGCTTGAAGTGGGGGAAGGCGTGATCGAAGTTAAATCCACCAACGGCGATACGCACCTCGGCGGCGATGACTGGGATCAGAAGATCGTTAACTGGGCGGCGGATGAGTTCAAGCGCGAACAAGGTGTCGACTTGCGTGCGGATCGCCAGGCACTTCAACGTTTGCGTGAGGCGGCGGAGAAGGCCAAGATCGAACTCTCAAGCGTCATGGAAACCGAGATCAACCTGCCCTATATCACGGCCGATGCAAATGGGCCGAAACATTTACAGTTGAAATTAAGCCGCGCTAAATTTGAGCAGATGACAGAAGACCTGTTGGCTCGCTGTCGCAAACCGTTCGAGGCCGCGCTCAAAGATGCAGGCATGGACTCCAGCAAATTGAACGAAGTGGTCTTGGTCGGTGGTTCGTCACGCATGCCGATGGTTCAGGAACTGGTGCGCAAGCTGACGAATGGCAAAGAGCCGAACAAAGGCGTCAACCCCGATGAAGTTGTTGCAATTGGTGCGGCTATTCAAGGTGGCGTGCTCGGCGGCGAAGTCAAGGATATTTTGTTACTCGATGTAACCCCTCTATCTCTGGGTGTCGAGACGATGGGTAGTGTCATGACCGTCATGATCGAGCGCAACACAACCATTCCGGTGCGCAAGACTGAGACGTATTCAACCGCTGCCGATAATCAAACCGCCGTGGACATTCATGTTCTGCAAGGCGAACGTCCGATGGCTGGAGACAACATGTCGCTTGGACGTTTTCGCCTCGATGGAATCCCTCCGGCTCCGCGCGGCATTCCGCAAGTAGAAGTGACCTTTGATATCGATGCCAATGGCATTCTGCATGTGACTGCGAAAGACAAAGCCACAGGCAAGGAACAGAAGGTTACGATCACGGCCTCGACCAATTTGAACAAGCAGGATATCGAGCGCATGGTGCAAGAGTCCCGCCAGCATGAAGCTGACGATAAGAAACGCCGTGAGTTGATCGAAGCAAAGAACAATGCTGACAATCTGGCTTATCAACTGGAAAAGACTTTGCGCGAATTAGGCGATAAGGTCCCTGCCAATGAGCGCACGAACATCGAAGCCAAGATCAACGATCTCAAGCAGGTGGCACAGACCGATGATGTCAACAAGATCAAGAAAGCCACCGATGATGCGCAGAATGCTTTCCACGCGCTGAGCCAGCAACTTTATGCTCAGGGTCAGCCGCAAGGTCAAGCAGAGGGAAGCGGCCCATCCACACCGCCGCCAAGTGATGGTGATGTGATTGATGGTGAAGTGAAAGAGTAATTCAAAACAAAAAGAGCGACCGTTGAAAGATGGTCGCTCTTTTTATATCTATTCTTTCAATGGCGTTTTTCTTTTTTAAACTTTTGTTTATTTTTATTATCGTACCAGCGCCAGAAAGCGGGGATCGCAATTGCTGAAACGAGAATTCCAATAATCCATGCCCAGTCTAGTGATGTGATACGTTGGAACACGGTTACCTTGATATTGATATTCGCTTTATAAGTTTGCACTTCGCGCCAATAATTCTGGCCATCATATTCAACCAGACGATAGACGATGAGTGTCAGTTGTTGCGTGCCAGCCTTCTTTGCAGTCACCAACCATGCCCAGCGTGTGGTCTCGGATTCGCTGATAAGTTGTTCCGGGTTATCGTGAATTGGTTTGATTACAAAGGCTGTCTCGTCATTGGCAATTAGCTGGGCTTTCATGCGCGGCGTGATTTGGATATTGGTGCTGGTAACCTGTCCCGGCTCGGTTATCTGGGTGCTCAGAACTTCCGGAGATAGCGAAGGATTTAGTAGAAGCTCAATGGTTGCCGTCTGGCCCAGGTTCATGAACT
>Ga0208528_1000022_pt1 | contig 12128 bp, 8 predicted proteins | sample SF_Rice_5C_80N_3_FD_185619 | JGI IMG/M metagenome (GOLD analysis project Ga0208528, IMG submission 185619) | Rice paddy soil microbial communities from Twitchell Island, California, USA - SF_Rice_5C_80N_305 (SPAdes) (version 2) | ecosystem: Environmental > Terrestrial > Soil > Paddy field/soil ... | reverse complement strand
CCCAACGTACCCAATCATCGTTCTCTTCTGAAAACGGCGCGCCATCCACGCCCTGGAGTTTTAATCTAAGAGGTTCTGTGACGATCAAGCTGAAACGGCGCCGGGCCAGGTCTTGATAATATTGCTTGAAATACACAGCGTTGCTTCCCATGGCCTGATCCATCATATATTTCTTTTCATAGTCAGGCACGAACGGAATCGGATTTATATAACCGAACGCAAGCAGTTGACGCTGATCCATAAAAAGGACTTCTCCACTGGAAGAAGCGCGCGCAACTTCAGATCGAATCGTATCGAGGGTCTGGGAAATTTTTGCGGGAGGCGGCAAGTTTCTTGTTGAAGCATCACCCGAGTAAGATGAAAACGGCGTGAATGAAATCGCGGGTGCGACCAAGAGAATGAGCAACATGGCTTGGATTCCCCACGGCCATTTTTCCAAATGAAAATCATCGCGGCGAAGCAGAGCCATGAGTCCGAGAGTGGTGATCAAAATGAGAACCGCAAGATACATGTCCAAGTTATGGAGATCGCCGCCTCCGCCTATTTTCGCGCTGATAATTAATCCAACAACGAGGAAGCTAGTCAACGCGCCAGAGACGGCCAGCTTTTGCAACCAGTCTGTCTGCCAATGTTTGGAGATGAGCCACCAAGCAATGATGATCAACACCGGACCGGTGGCGAGTAGCATCGCGGGGCCAACGCCAAGTTGATAAGTTGGGTTGGGCAAGAGTCGATACCAAAGTAATGGCTGATTCAAAATAACATTCTGCCCTTCAGTTAATTTTGAATACGTGCCGAGATTAATGATCAGACCAGGCAACAAGCCTGCCACGAGAATCACAAAAGTTGGGATCAACTTTTTCCAAAATGAACCATCACGTTTCGGATAGAACATCAACAGATCAATCAGCACTCCCCACGAAGCCGGAGCCACAACCCAAGTCCAGCGGCTGAGTCCGGCGTAGAAACTGGCAACGAATAGGGAAATCGCGCGAACCCACAGAGACGAATCAAAAGCGAATATCAGCGCGACAACCAGCGCAAGAACAAAGGGCGGATGAACCGGGGCTTGAACCAGGAAAAATAAAGATGTCCATAAAAAGAAAATCAAACGGATCGTTTTTTGTTCGACCCGTCGGCTAACAGCCCAACCCAACAAGAGAGGCAACGAAGTCCGAACGAACGCGTCCCAAAAACGATGGAACCAGATCGGCAAATTTGGAATCAGGAACATAATGCCCCACAGGCCATAACGTCCCGGTGAGCTGTATGGGTTGACGATCACGCCATCGTATTGATAAATGCTCTGGCCGAATACCAGCGAATAATCATAAAAACGATTGCCCTCAGACCATGAAAGGGAAAACGGATAATTAACCACTTCCAAGAAATAGGCGGTGACACTGAAGCTGACTGCCAAAGCAAGCGAGGCGATCAAAAGGTCAGTGCCCGCCATCAAACGTTCTGGTTGATTGCCGAGTACGAGAACGAACAACCAGAGAACTGTCAGCAAAACGGCAAAGCGAATATTGGCGTAAGTTTGATATGCATCGAGTCCCATGACCAGACGCAGGATCAAAGGCGAGACGACAAAAATTGCGACCAAAACAAAGCGCCAATGCCTGAGGCGAGAACGTATTGAAATTAATGCTTGCTTGATTCTTTCTCCCCACGCGCTGTAAAGAATGAACGTCAACGCGATGAGAAACGCGAGACCGAGAATCGTCACAGATCGATAAACAATCGAGTGCGTAGAAATCAGTCGAGCCTCGGCCACAATGCGCGGATAGAGGAACAAGCCGAGCGATAGCATCAACTCACTTAAACGGAAACCACTGTCCCGTTGTGGTGAAGCGAGGCGGGCAATCCACGAAACGAGTCCAGCCGCCAGCAGAAGTTGAGTCCACGGACCGGGCCAAACCGTCTGCCACGTCGAATAAAGATAAAACCAAACAATGACGAGGAATAAAAAAATAATGGCGACCCAACGTAAAAATCCCAGATGCTCGATGATGGTAGATAATTTTTTAGATTGCTCAGAACTGAGAAGAAGTCCGATCACGCCAAAGATCAAAAGAAAAGTATAAACCGCGACTGTGATCTTGCCAGACAAAGTAAGCAAGGTCGCCCAATCTTGAGTGGCCAATAAAAAACTGCGGATCTCGAAACCCGCGAAGATACAAGCCACAATAACGCCAGCAAACCAAAGCTGACGAGAAGTCGATTTTGCATTAATAGAGTTCATCATTTTTTCCTGGAAGCATCCTGAGACGAACGACCTTGACGATCAAATAATATACTCAACGGTAAATATAAAAGCACCACCAGCGTAAATACATACAAAAGGATGCGCAGACCGATTCCCATGGCGGCGATCTGTGCAGTGGGCAGGCCGAAGATTCCAAACAAATATACCAGCGAGGTCTCAGACACGCCAAGCCCGCCAAAGACTTGAATCGGAACCCACGAGATCAATTGGATGAACGCATTGACGAAGGTCACAACCGAAAATGGAAAATCAAGTGAGTAGGCGCGGATGTTGGCATAAAACCAAAACAAAGTCACGACCATATAAACCAGCGAATAAATGAGTCCAGTGAACATCGTCTGCAAAACAAGCTGGCTGTCCTGTTCCGCGAACAGTTGAAGAAAATCCACGCCGCGCTGGACGAGCGAGATGCGATCAAGTTTCATCCAAGCCAAAATCGCTTTGACCAGCGACACAAATTTTTGTCGAAGCAGTGCGGCTAAAACAAAAACGATCACCGCACCCAAAATCGCAACCAGCAAAAAGATCACGGCGTACTTAACCGCGCCGATCTGATCCCACAACAAAACACTGCTGGCAAAAAGGATGATCCACACCGAAAGCAGGTCGCCGACTTTTGCCACGACGAATGCTGATAAAACTTTTCGTAACTTCACGCCTTCATCCACGCTCAACATCGTCAGATACGAGGCGATACCTGCGCCGCCCGCAATAAAATTTGAAATTGCATTCTGCGTGATGACCACGTACAACACGCGCGCGTACGGAGCCTGGCGTCCGTTCAACAAATAATATTGATAAGATTTGATCAATGTCAACATGCAGAATAAAACAAAACTGATCCCCAGCCAAAGCGGGGAAAGTTTTTTCAGCAAGCCGATCACGTCCGCAAAATTCGTCTTCGAAAAAACGAAGACGATCAGAACGACCGCCAGCAAAATTTTAAAAATATTCCAAAGACGTTTCGAGAGAGGAGGCTTTTGAGTTTCTTCAGCCATAAAATTTATTCTGTGACACGTTCCGCCAGAATCGTCACCGGCGCACCGAAGATTTTCAACAGGCCAATGGTTGCCAAAAATTTTTCAGATGATTCAGTAAAGCGAACCGAGCCGACAAATTTATGCAAGGCAATCGGCAATACAAACTGCCGATGAATTTTTGCGATCTTATATCCATTCGCTTTTAACACGGAACGCACGTCGCCATTCCCGAGTACGTGATACGTCTCAACACGGCAGCCAAAAAGATTTTGGATACGTCGCAACATCACCTGAATCGATGAAGTGCTGGTCGACGGCGGATAATCGAATAAAACTTGTTTGCGCGACACACGGCACAACTCGGAAAGACATTTGCGCCAATCGGGCGTATGCATTAACATGCGCAAACTGGTGACGACATCGAACGAGTGATCTGAAAAATTCAAGGCATGCGCGTCGCCGGTTTGAAAATCCATAGCAACGCCAATTTCTTTCGCATGAGCCTCGGCCACTTTCAACATTTCCGGTGAAGCGTCCATGCCAGTCACGCGCGCGCCGCGTTGAGCAAATGCCAAAGCCGCGCGCCCAGTCCCGGTTCCAACATCGAGCAAAGATAAATTTTTCAAATCGCCAAGAAAATCGATCAGCACATTTTCCTGCGCCTCGAGAATATATTTTCCAACCGCGCCGCCAAAATGCGACGCGTCAAAATTCCCGGCATAGTTCGGGTCGGCATACATCGAATAACTATAGTGTTCATCTTTCTTCGTCACAGCGCGCTCCGCGATTGAAATTATAAACGACGCGATTCGTTCAGGATTTTCTGATACTGTTCCGCGACACGATTCCAACTGAATGATTCTTCGACTCTTTGACGCGATGCTCGTCCCATTTTTTCACGCATCTTCGCCTCGACCAAAAGTGGCATCAGCGATTCTCGCAGCGACTCCACATCCTCGGTTGGGACAAGTGCGCCTGTCTCACCGTTCACGACTAATTCTTCGTTGCCTGCGATTCGAGTCGCCACGACGGGCAGTCCGCTGGCCATGGCTTCAAGCACGGCGTTCGGCATGCCCTCATGCCGCGATGGGAAAAGAAAAATATTCGCGGCACAATATTCTTTTTTCAATTGATCCGCACTTTGCCAGCCAATAAAATGGACGCGGTCTTTAATTCCATTTTCTTCAGCCATCGTTTGCAAAGTCTGCATTTGAGGGCCGTCACCAGCTATCGTCCATGTCCACGATAAATCTTTTAGATCAGCCAACGCGCGCATCGCAAGGTCGAGACCTTTTTGATAAACGATTCTTCCAACCGACAACAATCTCGGCGCTGACCAATCACGCGCGGGCGCGGAAAATTTTTTCAAGTCCACGCCGTTTGGGATGATGGGGATTTCAATCGTCGAGTCAAATGCGGTTGCTAAATTATGCAAGCCTTTGCTGTTGGCAATGACCGATGACGCGCCATGCCAGATGACATGCAAAAACGGCGCGGCGATTTTATGATACAGCTTGAAATCGTACGGACGGAATCCCGGCACGTCACCGCCGCGCAGGGAAACAATGTAAGGCACGCCGAATATTTTTTTGATCATCCACGCCACCGCGCCGGAGGGTAAACCGAAAAAGGCCAGGGTCACGTCTGGCTTGAATTGGCGCACCAAACTCAAAGTCCGGAAAGAGGCGGCGAAGATAAATGAGATTTGCTCAAGCGCGCCGGAGCGATCCATCTTTTTGCGAAGCGAAGAGACTCGGATGATCCGCACACCATCGCAAATTTCATCACGCGAAAAATTGTCGAAGTGCGAAGTCAGCAAAATAATTTCGTTATCCTTCGCCAGCAGACGCGCAAGATTCGCACTGGCATTTCCCGCGCCGCCGCCGATCGGAGGATATTCGCTGTTAAGCAAAAGAATCTTCATACATCAAGCCGATGGCTTTTCAATTTGAAAAACGTTGAGGAAACACCAATTGGGCCAGGCCAACAGCGTGTTGTAAATTTTATGAAGCCAGATCACGTTCGACGGCATGATGACAGTAAAAATCGAAAGCACCGGGAACGTTGGAAAAACTCCGCGGCGCGATGTGATGCGAAAATGTTTTTGAATCATCTTCACATATTCACCGGCGGGACGATCACCGGGATGGCGGTCGATGCCTGAAGTGCGCACAAGTTTTCCAGTGAACATGAATGAAATGCGCGAAGCAAGATGCGCGAGATTCGGAACGCTGATGAGCGCGCGTCCGCCGGGTTTCAAGATGCGCGCAAATTCCGCGAAGGCTTTTTCCTGATCAGAAAAAATCAAATGCTCGATGACATCGGTGCAGACGATGACGTCAACCGAATTATCTGCAATCTCAGTATTAAGAAAATTGCGTTGAATAATCACATCGGACGAATAATTTAAATCCATGCCGGTAATGTTATATCCAGCTTTGCGATAATGATTGACCAGCACACCTTCACCGCAACCCATATCAAAAATAACTTCGTCCGGTTTGCAGTCATCTAAAAATTTTCGCGCGATCTTCATCTTCTCCAAATAGACCGGCAGATAAGGCCAGTCCTTTTCGGGGTTGATGTGATAATCGCCACGATGAGCGTATTCTCCAAAACGTTTATTCATGTCACCTCAAGGCATTTGCGGACACTCAGGCGCGGCACGCGGCACAAGAACCTGAATATTCGATGATTCAAGAGTCAGGGTTGGTTCATATTCGCACAACAAATGATAAGCGACCAGTTGATTCCACATGGCGCTTTCTTCGGCAAAGTCACCGCTGTTCACATCGAGATTTTGTTTGGTCGCAACGATGGCGGCGAAGCGATGATTTTTTAAATCGGAATAAAATTTATTGAGATAAGGTTGATTGCCAGAGATCGCCATTTCCATCAACGGGATCACTTCATAATCTTTCACGATGGGCACATTGGGAATCATTCCAAAAGTTAATAAGTGACGTTCATAAATAAAAAGCACTTGGCCGGATTTGCTATAACTTTGAACGGTCGTTCTCAAAGTAGATAAATCTTTTTGCGCCTGCACGCGATCATATTGGATCGGCGGGACGATGCGCGATAAAGAAAATGCGGCCGGGACAATTAACATCAACGCGACGAAGGGCCACGTCACCGCTTCAAACTTCGACCCATTAGCGGCTTCCGTTTCGACGCGGTCGGCGATGAAATATGCCGCGATGATGGCTAACATCGCCATGTACGCGTCCATGTTATGCAAATCTCCGCCACCGCCGATCTTCGTGCTGACGACGAGTCCGCCGCCGAGCAAAACCAATAGCATTAGCGCGAGTCCGCCCGATCGGAGGAAATGCAAATTGTTCAACCGTCCGCTCAAAGCGCGGAAGAGAAGCGCGAGAAGCGGAAGCGAAACAATGATGATGCCGGGAATAATTCCAAGCGCATTTGTGTCGTTTGGGAACCAGCGATACCAAAGCAACGGCGAATGAAGACTCGAACTGAAGGCGGTCAAGTCCGTTTCGCCGGAAATCCAAATATAAAAAGTCTGCCCGAGAAATGCGGTGATGAGTCCAAGCGCACCCCAAAGAATCGGCTTGGCAATGTATCGCCAAAAATTGTTTGTTTTTGAAAAAGATTCTTCGAGCAAATACAACGTGATGGCAAGCATCGCCGGGACGGGATACCAGTTGAGACGACTCATCCCCGCCCAAAACGAAGCAGCCAGCACTGCAATCAGTGAGCGCCACGGATGGCGCATCGAAACGCCAAGCAAAATTATGATAATGCAAATTTGAAGATGATAATAAATCGCACCTTGAAAAACGTAGAGAAAAAACCAGCCGCCGAGGAAAATTTTTGTTTCCCAATTTTGCGGCTTCACACGGCGAACAATGAGAAACGACGTGAGACCCGTGATGCCAAGCCAAAGTAAAGATTGCCAAAGGCGATCAAACCAAAGCGGCAATCCGTTTATAAAAAATGGAATGGCCTGCAAAAAATATCTAGTGGCGTGCCAGATCGAAAGCGGGAGTTTTACGCCATAAATAGATTGGCTAAAAAGAAGCGAGCCATAATAATAACGGCTGGCTTCCGACCAACCTAGCGAGAATGGATAATCGGTGACGGGCTGGAAAATCGTGTAGATTTGAAAAACAATTCCATTCAAAAGCAAGGCCAACATAAAAACTGTTGACCATGAAAATCGCGTGATGCGTTTAAAAATAATTGCCTGAAAAAATGCCACCGCCCACATTACCCACAAAAGCGGGAACAACGCGGTCAGGGCCTTTCCAAAGAAAGAAAATTTTATCCACCAAAGAAATGGGAACCCGGCGAGGATCAAAATTGCGCCGATAATCTTTAACAACCAGCCGGATGTTTTTTCAAAGAAGGAATCTTCCAAAAAGCGTGTGATCTTTTCCGGGCGCAGATAAAAATAAATTCCGGCGATGACATTGATCGCGAAAAACGCAATGACCACCACCCACTTGTAGCGCGTGGAGATGCGAAGCAAAGCGCGAGTCTCTGCTTCGGTTTGATAAATGGCAATCGCCGCCAACGCAACACACATCACCAGATAAGTTCGGACAAAAATCTTCAAATCATGTTTCATGGACTTCGGGGATTGATTTTACCGTAAAGCCTGAACTATTCCCCATTTTCATCTGTGACCGCACGGTCTGTATCCAGCGCAGCCAGGATGGACGGCATGAACACCGCGCCCGGCAAGCTGGCCGCCATGTAAAGCACGCGCATCAGCACAGCGACGGTCAAACTGACAGCCGGAGTTAGGCCAGCAATATTCGAGAATAAAAATGTCAGTGAAAGTTCCTGAACGCCATATCCATTAATGGAAATGGGAATAAGCGTCACAAAATAAGAAACGCTCCACAAACCGGCAATCATCCAAAATGAGACATGGCTTCCAAGTCCGCCTATCAGAATATAAAGCGCGCTGAAAGTGCAGAGCATGTGTCCCCATGTGCAGACGAGGGACGCCAGCAAAGCCAGCGGCTTCTTGAGCCAGAGCGAAAAGGTTTGAAGCGTGCGTTTGATGAAATTATTTAATCGGGTAAAAAAAGCAGACAAGGCAATCGATTGAATCGCCGCACCATGCCCAAGAGTTGTGAAAGCGAGATAAAGGCCGTAGGGCAAGGTAAAGACCATTCCGAGCATCCCCACCAAACGGTCCGCGGCAATTGAGGCGAGACAGACAGCACGGTCATAGCCCATTTGCATCGCGCCTGCCAAACGGACAACGTCGCCGCCGATAGTAGTCGGTAAAAAGTTAGCGGAGAAGAGTCCGGTAAAAGTCAAAGCGGTGGTGTCAGAAAATGAAATCTTCACGCCACCGGAACGCAAAAGAATGAACCAGCGTCCGATCACGAAAAAGCGCGAAGCGACGATCAAAATGACAGCGAGCAAAATATCGGTGAATGAAATTTTTTTGAGAGCTGATAGAATATCCCCCCATCCCTGCTGGCGAATCAAAACCACGATCAAAACGATTGCCAGTACCGTCCCCGCTAATCGAATCAAAAATTGACGCTTGTCCGAAATTTGAAGATTCATTTTTTACCTTTCGGCGCTCGAATGACCTCCCGTACTGTATAGGTGGGTTTGGATTGCGACTCGTGATAAGTGCGCGCCAGAAGCTCCGCCAACAATCCCATCAGAACAGATTGAAAGCCCATGATCGCAAGCATCATTCCGACTTGCAAGAGAGGCGAAGTTGATGCAGGCACATTCCAGAATGTGCGGCGGATGAACAGATAGATTAAGTCGAGCAAACCTGCAACTATCAACACCACACCTGCACCGCCAAAAAGATAAATCGGCTTGCTGGAATAATTGAGCAGAAACTTTACCGTGAAAAGATCGAGAACGATCTTGAAAGTACGTTCGAGTCCATAATTGGCTTTGCCGAACTTGCGCGCATGATGATGAACTTCAACTTCGGTAATGCGTGCGCCAACAGAATGAGCAAAGACCGGAATAAAGCGATGCATCTCACCGTATAAACGAAAGCCCTGCAACGCGTCACGGCGATATGCTTTTAGTGTGCAACCATAATCATGAAGATGAACGCCGGTGACCCATGAGATCAAACCATTGGCAATGGACGAAGGCAGGTTGCGCGTGATGACATTATCCTTGCGATGCTTGCGCCAGCCACTGACCACATCATAACCTTCGTCCAACTTCGCAAGAAGCAACGGAATATCAGCCGGGTCATTTTGCAGATCAGCGTCAAGCAGGACAATGATCTCGCCTTCTGAATGATCGATTCCGGCGGCGATCGCAGCGGTCTGTCCGAAATTGCGGCGGAAGATCACCACCCGCATGTGTTTCCTATCTTTGGAAGCCAGCAATCGCAACACATCCGCACTTTTATCGCGGCTGCCATCATCAACGAATATCAATTCCCAGCTATATTTCAACGGGTCCATCACGCGATGGATCGCATCGAACAATAGAGGCAGATTTTCCTCTTCGTTGTAGACAGGCACGATCAATGAAAGATGTGTCATTCGTTTCCTAATTTCGACTTAGAAATTTTACACGTTCCATGTCAGCGTCGACCATCATAGTAACAAGCTGTTTGAAACCAACAGACATTTCCCAACCCAATTCGCGGCCTGCTTTACTCGGGTCAGATACCAACAGATCCACTTCTGCCGGGCGATAAAAGCGCTCATCTTGAACGACGAAATCTTTATAGTCCAACCCCACATGGCTGAAAGCTATTTCGCAAAATTCCTGGACAGAATGAGTCTCGCCGGTGCCGATGACAAAATTATCCGGTTCTTCCCTTTGCAGCATCAACCACATGGCCTTGACATAATCACCCGCAAAGCCCCAATCGCGGCGGGACTCAAGATTGCCAAGACGCAACTCTTTCGCCAATCCATGTTTGATACGCGCCACAGTGCTGGTGATCTTGCGTGTGACAAATTCCAGTCCCCGGCGCGGACTCTCATGATTAAACAAAATCCCTGAAACGGAATACAGGCCAAAAGACTCACGGTAATTAATTGTGATCCAATGTCCGTAGACTTTTGCAACCCCATATGGACTGCGCGGATAGAAGGGAGTCGATTCTTTTTGCGGAACTTCAACTACCTTCCCGAACATTTCACTGGATGAGGCTTGATAAAATCTGATCTTCGGATTCACAAAGCGAATTGCTTCCAACATGCGAGTCACGCCCAGTGCGGTAACGTCACCGGTCAATGCAGGCTGACTCCATGAGGTTGGCACAAAAGATTGCGCGGCCAGGTTATAGACTTCCGTTGGCTCATATTCTTCGAACATGGACAACAAAGAACCTTGATCCGTCAGATCACCCTGGATCACAGTGATGTCATCCAAAATATGTTGAATGCGTTCATAAGTCACCGTGCTGGCACGACGAGCCATACCAACCACGCGGTAACCTTTCGAGAGCAATAATTCGGCCAGATACGAGCCATCCTGACCGGTAATTCCAGTAATTAATGCTGTAGGCATTGCCTTCTCCTAATCAAAATTCAGTTATTGAATTATAAACTCTCTATTGAGCATGTCAAGCATGTTTTTTTTCCGCCCGCCATCGATCCCACAACCAGCCACCCACAAAGGTCAAGAAGAAAACAACCAGACTCAAACCAAGTACGAACATGATTGGCAGGTGGAATCCGATCTGATAATAGCGAGCTAGATACCATTCACTATATAAAAGCAGACAGAATATCTCAAGCCCAACAATACGAGGCAACCAGTTATCTCGATGTTCGCGCCACCATAACCAGGCATAACCCGCCACAAGTGCCTGCCACCCAAAAAAGATCAGGCGATAACGCGGATTATCCCACTGGCTTCCGCCCGCGCGGATAGAACAAATCAAAATCCACACCCACGAAAATGCCGTCAACCACAACCACAAACGGCGCTCACTTCCCGCAGCAGATTTCCACGCAGCGAACGGAGCATAAATCAAAAGTGGCAAAATTACATACCAACCTGTCGCGCGGAAAACAGAAATAACATGCCATGTAAAAGTAGTTGGCGAAAAAAAAGCGGGCGGCAAGACCGGTTGGACGATTCCATATATTGCTACGAAAAAGAATTGAAGCGAAGGGTCCATCTTTGAAAACACATTTTGAACCTGGCCTGAACCTTTTTGAAGTTGATAGACAACCCAATATCCCGAACCACGGATCCAATTCAAGATCACGCTGACAGGTGACCCACCGCCAAAATCATGTGAACGGCTCAAGCTATAGGCAAGCAATAACACACCGACGAAAATCACGCTTCCAACCGCCGCCCAAACCTGCCACGGCAAACGATTTCTATCTCCCCTCAACCACAACCATCCGCCAAACAAAACGATCAGCGCCAGCGCCATTGCCGGTGAGACTAACAACATCCCAACGATTCCGATGCCAAGCCACCACCACATCTTTTTATTTTTTTCACCGCCATCTTGTTGTTTAAGAAAATTCGCAAAGCCCCAAAACGCCATCGCGATAAACGTTAACAGGAAAGGTTCGCGCATCTGCGCCCCACCCGTCAGCACGGATTCTGGGTAGAGCACGAAAAGCCATGTCGAAACGGTAGCCAGCTTATCATCCCAGAGTAGGCGCGTGGATTTATAAAAGAAGGCAACGCCCAAAGCCGCGGTCAAAGCCGCGAGCAGAAGAATCATCAGAGGGCGATGGAAATCCGGTGAAAAAATTTTATAAGTCAATGCACTAAATGCAAGCAAGCCGCCATATTGATCGGTGTAATAAGTTTTATCAAATGCCGCGATCAAGCTTTGCCCCGAACTCGCCAACTGCCAGGCCTGCTCGTCGCGACGATGCGCGTCGGTGAAAACAAAACCGGCTTTGTCATCCGCGGCGGGATTGCCATTG
>Ga0208528_1000021_pt1 | contig 12139 bp, 10 predicted proteins | sample SF_Rice_5C_80N_3_FD_185619 | JGI IMG/M metagenome (GOLD analysis project Ga0208528, IMG submission 185619) | Rice paddy soil microbial communities from Twitchell Island, California, USA - SF_Rice_5C_80N_305 (SPAdes) (version 2) | ecosystem: Environmental > Terrestrial > Soil > Paddy field/soil ... | reverse complement strand
GATTGCGCATTCTGAATCAGCGGCAGGATGGCGTTCTGCACGTGATCGTCAGGCGAGAAGTAGATTTCGATTGGCGTGCCGTCCAAAGTCACGCGCGGATTCGGTGTAGCCGCCACAACGTTCGAGCCGAATTTATCATCCACAAACATTTCATTGAATTCTTTTGTGTAATCTTCTGCGATTTTTGTTGAACGGATACGTATCAAATTATTGTTATCGTTATACGTGCCCGAGTCAGTAAAGTTCATCGAACCCGTCCAGACTTCGGATCGGTCAATCACAACAAACTTATCGTGCATCAAACCCTGACGGCGATCTCCAAGCATGGGAACACCGGCATCTTTTAAAGCCTGCGGATCGGAACGGTCCATGTTATCGCTTTCCATCACAACGCGCACTTGCAGGCCACGTTTAAAAGCGCGGATCAATGCATTACGCACGCTATTCAAGCTGAGGCTGTAAGCCGCCACGTCCACACTGACACGCGCCGCATCGATCGCCGCTACAAGCGGCTCATCCGGCCCGCCTGCAATTTGTTTTCCCAACGAATTGGTTGGGTCGGTAAAGTACAACTCGAACCAGGGACCTTTGACACCGTAACCGATCTGCATGGGAATTTGAGTTAATGGCTCCGGCTTAACCGGAGGCTGAGTGACCGCTCCAGAATTATCCAAAGGCGGAACAGTCCTAACTGGGTTGGAAGCTTCAGGTAATGGCTGACAGGCTGCAAGCAAAAAACAAAGAACAAAAATTGGGCCGAATAATTTTTGTGGCATTGGTTTTCTCCTCGCCGCGATTATAGCATGTCTGTTCTAATCAACTGACGTTCGATTGAAAGGCAGTACGGTATAATCCCGCCGTCTCATGGAAGAAACTCAAGCCCCAATTTCCGCCAATCGCCAGATCGCCCGCGCCGCCGGGACGATCATGCTGGCTTTTGCATTAAGCAACATCATCGGCCTTGTTCGCCAGATATTGATCTCACGCGCCTTTGGCACCGATAGAGCCATCGATGCTTTCTACGCTGCATCAACTTATCCCGATTTAATCTTCAGTTTAGTGGCTGGTGGCGCCCTGGCATCTGCATTTATTCCAACCTTCACGGGTTTGCTTGCAAAAGACCAACGTGCCTCTGCATGGAAACTAGCGTCATCCATTGCCAATTTGATTCTGGTTATCTTGAGTATTTTGAGCATCATCTCGGCAGTGTTCGCTTCGCAAATCATTCGTTACATCCTAGCGCCGGATTTCTCCGCAAGTGAACAGGCGCTGGCCGCTTCACTGTTGAGAATTCTATTGATCACGCCTGCCATCTTCGGTGTCAGCGGTTTGACGATGGGCATCCTAAATGCACATCAACGCTTTTTATTGCCCGCCCTAGCACCCAGCATGTATTGGATCGGGATGATCTTCGGGTTGATCTTCCTTGTACCGTCCATGGGAGTTTATGGATTAGCTTGGGGCGCGGCTTTGGGTGCTGCATTTCATTTGGGCGTTCAAATTCCAGATTTAATAAAATTACCATCCCGTGTCTATCTCCCCACTCTCGGTCTGGATAACGCATCGGTGCGCGAAGTTGGACGATTAATGGTTCCGCGTCTATTGGGTGTGGCCGTTGTGCAACTTAACTTCGTGGTAAATGTTATCATCGCCACCGGGCTAAGTGAAGGATCGCTGTCTGCCATCAAATACGCATGGCAAGTGATGACCATGCCAGAGGTCGTGATCGCACAGGCAATTGCCATCGCGGCGCTTCCGACATTTTCTGCGCAGGCGGCCCGCGGTGAAAAAGGCGAGATGCGAACGTCTCTCGCGGCGACTTTACGCGGCGTGCTGTTTCTCTCGCTTCCTGCCTCGCTCGGGCTGATCATCCTGCGTCAACCACTGATCACTTTGCTTTTCCAACGCGGAAGCTTTGACTCGCATTCCACTGATCTGGTTGCGTGGGCCTTGCTCTGGTACGCCGCCGGATTGATCGGTCATAACCTTGTCGAGATTTTCTCGCGCGCCTTCTATGCCTTACACGACACAAAAACGCCAGTCTTTGTTGGCGCAGTGGCGATGACACTCAATGTGATTTTTAGTTTTGCTTTTTCATCCCTCTTCGCCAAAATCGGCTGGATGCCGCATGGCGGACTGGCGCTTGCAAATTCATTTGCCACCGCACTGGAAATGACTGCCCTGATCATCCTAATGCGCCGACAATTAAAAGGCTTGGATGGTGCGAACATTTGGCGTGGATTAATTCAGGCAATATTGGGCACGCTCGCCATGAGCGCAGTCTTAATTATCTGGCTGCAATTTACATCTGGAAATTCCGTCTGGATTATCGCCCCCGTTGGAATCGTCGCAGGCGGGCTGGTTTACGCGGCGATGATGTTTGCATTGCGCGTACCAGAAGTCAGCATGGTATTAAACGCGGTGCGCTCGAGACTGAGACGAGTCAATTAAACGGCAAGCCGTTTGAAGATCAGAAAAGAAGCGAAAAAAATCGGATGCACTTCTGCATCCGATTTTTTTATTTCCAAATTGTCCACATCAAAGTTGCCACCGCAATACCCAGCAAAATTCCACCGGTCACTTCCAGCGGCGTGTGACCAAGCACCTCGCGCAATTCTTTTTCATCCGGCATCTGACCATGCATCAATTCATCGAACAGAAGATTGATCCGTTCGGCATGTTTGCCTGCCTGACGCCGAACGCCCGCGGCATCATACGTGACGATCATCGTGATCGCAACGCCCAATGCAAAAAGCGGACTGTCGAAACCTTGGTACAAACCGATTGCTTGTGTTGCGCCAACCATCAACGCAGAATGCGAACTGGGCATACCGCCTGCGGTAAAAACCAACGCCCAATTCCAGCGACGGGAACGAAGATATTCCATCGGGATTTTCAAGACTTGCGCTACTGCCCAAGCCGCCAGTGCGATGATGAGGATACGGTTATTGAATATTGCACCTAAATTCATTCTGCCGCCTCGAAATCAGTCAACTCCCCGCCGGATAATTGTCTGACTTTCAACTCAGCGCCATCCAACAACCCTGCACAGTGTTTCACCAATGCCTGACCACGCTCATACAAAGACATCGCTTCTTCCAAAGGCCGCTGTTCGGTTTCAAGCGCCGATACAATTGATTCGAGTTCAGCAAACGCCGCTTCGTAAGTTAACTCATCGATTGGTTTTTGTTTTGCAGATGATTTTGCCATAATGACTCCGAAAGTTAATTTTTATTTTTTACTTCTGCATCGAACTCACCATCAGATACGCGGACTTTTATTCCGCCACGCGCTTGTGCAACTTCGTGGACGATTGCTCCATCAGCCTGACGTGTGACCACCGCGTAACCTCGCGCCAGGACTTGAAGCGGACTCAGCGCCTCGAGGCGTTTATCAAACCCCTCGAGTTGACTCGCTTCGAGCGCCAGACGATGAACTTGTGCAGCCAAAGCACGATGAGCAAACTCATCGAGCCGCTGGCGTTCGATTTGAATGCGGCGTGACGGCGAAAAGAATTTCAAACCAGAAATTAAATTATCGATTTCGGATTTTCGATCATTGATAAAAGATATGATGAAGGATGAAAGATTCACTTGATAAGATTTCAAAGTTTCAGAAAGATCGATGATGGTGACTGACGTTGCCAATTCAGCCGCGGCGGTTGGAGTCGGCGCGCGCAAGTCGGCGGCAAAATCTGAAAGCGTGAAATCAGTTTCATGTCCAACGCCGCAAATAATCGGGGTTTTAGATTCAGCCACGGCGCGAACAACGCGTTCATCGTTGAACGCCCACAAATCTTCGATTGAACCACCACCGCGCGCCAACAAAATTACATCGGGGCGCGCAGGGAGTTGATTGAGAGAAAAAATTGCATCCACCAATTTCGGCGGCGCTTCGTCGCCTTGAACCGGCGCGGGCGCGAGAATCACTTCGACCAGCGGTAAACGTCGGCGGAGGATATTAAGCATGTCACGCAAAGCCGCGCCCGTTGACGAGGTCACGATGCCGATGCGTTTTGGAAATTCAGGGATCGGGCGTTTGCGTTCGGGGTCGAATAAACCTTCGGCCTCGAGCAAAGCTTTCAGCCGCAGGAATTCCTGATATAACGCGCCCTCGCCCACCGGTCGGATTTGATCGGCATAAAGTTGGTATTGCCCACTTACTTCATAGACTCCGATCTTGCCATGCACCGCCACCGCCATGCCATCCTGCAATTTAAGAGTCAAACGCGCGGCAGTCATTTTCCACATCACGCTTTTCAGCGATGCGCCCGCATCCTTCAACGTGAAATAAATGTGACCCGATGCCGGGCGTGACAAATTCGATATTTCGCCTTCGACCCACACATCCTGCAAAGTCTCATCTGACTCGAGCAGGTCACGCACATATTTTGTGAGCGAAGAAACTGTCCATTGAACGGTTGAAAAAAGCGATGGCTGCATCGAATCGAGGATACTCGATTTAAAGCTGTCTTACAAGTCCGACAGTAGGTCACGTTTTAAACGCGACCTACATGCAAAAAATCTGCTAGAATTCAGCCATCCGATGAAACACCTTTGGTCACCCTGGCGCATGACATACATAGAAAATTCCAAAGAAGACGGTTGCATATTTTGCAACTTGCCGAAAGAAGAAGATGGGCCTGAAAATTTGATCGCCCATCGCGGCAAGCTGGCATTTGTAATTCTGAATCGCTATCCGTACACGAGCGGACATTTGATGGTTGTGCCGTTCGCACATAAACCCAATCTCGAAGAACTGGACGCAGCCACGCGCGCAGAAATGATGGAACTGACTTCGCGCTGCACAAGTGTGCTGCGAAAAGTTTACAAAACCAAATCCTTCAATATTGGTGTGAACATTGGCGAGGCGGCAGGTGCAGGCGTAAAGGAACACGTTCACATTCATATTGTGCCGCGCTGGGCCGGTGATACAAATTTTATGTCATCGCTGGCAGAGACGCGCGTCCTGCCTGAAGTATTGGAAGATACCTGGAAGCGAATACGCGAAGGTTTTCAATTCTGACAACCGCTCATAAAACACAGGGGAGTAACATAGACTTAGCGTCACAAAGAATTATTCAGGAGTTAGATATGCATCACAAAAGTTGGTCGATTGTATTCACATACGTTATTGTTGCCGTATTTCTATTGAACGGATGCGCCCCGGCAACCAGTGAAATCTCAACAACGTCCCCGGGCAATAATGACACTCAGAGTACAGAAGCCGTTATCCCTGCAACATCAGCGCCAATTTCAAAGCCGCAACCTACCGCGACACAAGTCACTTATGGCCCCGACCAAGCAGAATTTCCAGCGGGCGTCAATCCGCTGTCTGGATTACCAGTCACTGACCCGTCATTGCTGAAAACTCCCGCGATGTTGATTTCCGTTTCAAACTTCCCGTCAGTGGCGCGGCCTCAATCAGGGCTTTCATTTGCGCCGATGGTTTTCGAATTCTCGATTACCGAAGGCGCTGACCGTTTCCTTGCAGTCTTCTACGGAGAAAACCCCGCGCCGGAGATTCCCATGGTCGGCGATTGTGCCATCCGCAGGGAACCGTTCAAGCAAACCGGCATCCTCTTAGGCAACCGAGTCTGGTTGGATAAAAATAAAAACGGAATTCAGGATGTCGGCGAACCGGGCATCGGCGGCGTTTGTGTCAACTTGTATGATGCTAATAATAAACTTGTTCAACAAACAACCACCGATACAAATGGATATTATGGATTCAATGTCGATGCCGGAACTTATACGATCGAATTTGTCAAACCAAAATATTTGGATTTCACTCAAGCCAATATTGGCGACGATGGACATGACAGCGATGCAGACCCAGCCAGCGGACGGACTCAAACCATCAGCGTGACAAAAGATGATTTGTCGTGGGACGCAGGCCTGGTCCCGAATGATGCGTACGTCGCACCAACGCCCGACCTGAAAACGGATCCAAAAGCAGAGATCGGCCCAGTCCGCTCCGGACGTTTGCTTTATGCGCACATTGCCAATTTTTTTCAGGATAGCTGTCTGATCGATGCCTTTGCATCGCCGGAAGTGCTGGTCAAGATTCCAAAATGTTCATTCGTCACGCACGAGGTCAACGCCGGTGGTTCCATGTTGGGACTTGATCGCTTTCACGCGATCGCCGACGAAAACATGAAGCACAGCACCGACAAGCCTTTTAATTACGCCAGCAATATTTTTTCGGATCAAATCCCAAGTGGCGGCGTTCCGGCATCACAGCTCAATGTGGATTATGCCAGCTTGAATCAATCATCCTGGACATATGATCCTTTGTATCAAGCGTGGCTTCGTTCTGTGGACATGTCCGACCCGAACAATATCGGCGTTCTGCATCTCGACTCTGATCGTCTGACAGGACGACAACTTTATGCAGACAATGTGATCGTCGTCATGGCTGACACGGATGTAATCTCACCGACAAATCTTGATATTCATCTTGACCAGGGCAACGAAGGTTACGCCTTTTTGTTCCGCAACGGACAGATGTTCAAGATCAAATGGAACACGCGCGCCGGTGATTATGAAAAGAAGACAGGCTACCAGCGCCCGATCAAATTTGTGAACTTTGACGGTACGCCCGCCTCGCTCAAACCGGGTCACACGTGGATCATCATCGTTACACCTTTCAGCACTTTCAAGGAAGGACAGCCCGGAACTTATCAGGTGATATACGCCGCCCCCGAAGGCGAAGCGAGATGATTATTTTATAACCACAAAGACTCGAAGACACAAATAAATCGAGGCCACCTAAATTCCAAGATAAAAATTTCTTGTCACCCTGAGCATAGCGAAGGGTCTCCGCCGCAAAGCGGCGAGATTCTTCACTCCCTTCGGTCGTTCAGAATGACATATGTTTCTAATGTTAGGCACTTCTAAAACATTTGAGATTTTGTGCCTCGTGCTAAACCCAATTAAGCCCTCACAACCAAATTAGTTGTGAGGGCTATAATTTAGTCATGAAAAAATTGGCTTTGCTTTTACTGATTCTTTTATCGGCTTGCAATTCCAACATAGCAACATCGACTTCCACTCCCATCCCCACTTCAACCCTGCCTACACAAACATCAACGTCTGAACCGCCGATTACTTTTCCCGCCAACGTCAACCCGCTGACGGGGCAATTCGTTAATGATCCATCGCTGCTTAAAGTTCCAGCGTTGTTGATTTCAATTTCAAATTTTCCAGCCACTGGTCGTCCGCAGGCGGGACTTTCATTTGCGCCGTTCGTTTACGAAATTTACATCACCGAAGGCACGACACGCTTTCTCTCCATTTTTTATGGCAATTACCCAGCGCCCGAGATTCCGATCACCGGCGATTGCATCGTCCGCAGTGGAGTCTTCATCCAAACACAAAACATCATCGGCGGCAGGGCATGGCTCGACGCAAACAATAATGGCATTCGAGAAGTCGATGAACGCGGAGTCGGCGGTGTGTGCGTCAATCTTTATGATGCCAGCGGAAATCTTCTTCAACAAACGACAACTGACTCGAATGGCTTTTACGGGTTCAACGTTCAGCCCGGAAAATATTTTGTTCAGTTTGTAAAACCCGTCGGCTTGGATTTTGCAAAACAAAATGTCGGCGACGAATCAACCAACAGCAACGCCGACCCAGTATCGGGTCTGGTTGAAGCGGATGTTCAATCCAACGTTCTTTCCGTGGACGCAGGCCTGCTTCCGTCACCCAATGCGACTCCCGCCCCGAATCCATCCGCGACTTTACCGCTGGCGCAAGTCGGCCCGATTCGTTCGGGGCGGTTGATCTATGCCTACATCACTGACTTCTTTAAAAATAGTTGTTTGATCTATGCCTTCGCGTCACCGGAAGTGTTGGCAAAATTGCCGCAATGCCACATGGTGTTTCATCAGATCATGGGCGGCGGATACATGATGGACATCAGCGAGATGAAGGATGTCGCAGAAAATAATCAAAGCAAAAAGGGTTCGGACTTTGATTATGCCAGCAATATTTTTTCAGAGACTGTGCCAGTGGGCGGAGTGCCAGCCACACAATTAAATGTTTACGTGGCTTATCAAAATCAATCGGGTTGGTTTTATGATCCGCTTTATGGATCATATCTGCGTTACACGGACACGACCGAATTTGAAACGGCGGGCATCCTGCATCCCGACACGGACCGGTTGACCGGTAGGCAATTGCATTTTGAAAATGTGATCGTGCTTTTTGCAAAGCATGATGTCGTCTCCCCCACCAATCTCGACATTCATCTCGATCAGGGACGTATCGGCAACGCATTGCTTTTTCGCGATGGGCAGATGTTCAAAATTACATGGAGCACGCGCGCATCCGATGACCGCAACAAAGACCGGACGAATCACCCGATCATTTTTCTCGGCGCGGATGGTGAACCATTTCCACTCAAGCCGGGACACACATGGGTATTGGTTATCACACCAGATTCAACTGTGAACGAAACATCTCCCGGCACATGGCAATTGAAATTTACATTTCCACCCGGAGCAAAGTAAGCCAACTCCAAATCTGTGTATTTCATCACAGGCGCGACTATAATGGGGACATCCATAAACTAACCAAGGAGAAAGCATGGACAAAGTAAACGAAGCTGTTATCCTTTCCGCCGTTCGCACGCCAATTGGAAAATTTCAGGGAACGTTGAGCGGCATCCCGGCCACAAAGCTCGGGGCAGTTGCAGTCAAAGCTGCAGTTGAACGGGCGGGGGTCAAAGCCGATGAGATCGAAGAAGTGATCATGGGAAATGTTGTACAGGCTGGCGAGGGACAAGCTCCCGCGCGTCAGGCCGGACTTTTTGGCGGACTCCCGGCTACGGTCGGCGCCACCACGCTGAACAAGGTTTGCGGGTCGGGACTAAAAGCCGCGATGGTTTCGGCGCAAGCCATCCGCGCCGGAGATGCAGATCTATTCGTGGCTGGTGGATTCGAATCCATGAGCCGCGCACCGTATCTCGTCTCAGGCCGAAGCGGTGAGTTGAAGTTCGGCAACCAGCAATTGACCGATGCCCTGCTCAACGATGGATTGTGGGATCCATTCGAGAACTGGGGCATGGGTATGGCTGCCGAATTCATTGCGGATGAATACGAAGTCACACGCGAAGCAATGGACAAGTTCGCGCTGGAGAGTCATCAGAAGGCGGCCAAAGCCATCGAAGCGGGAAAGTTCAAAGCCGAGATCGTGCCGGTACAAATTCCGGGACGCAAAGGTGAAGTCACGCTGTTCGACACGGATGAAGGTCCGAGAAAAGATTCGTCGCTGGATGGACTCGCAAAACTCAAACCCGCATTCAAGCCCGATGGCAAAGTCACCGCGGGCAACGCATCATCCATGAACGACGGCGCGGCGGCTGTTGTGATTTCGTCACGCGCGTATGCCGAGAAAAATAATTTGAAGCCGCTGGCGAAAATCGTTGGATACGCACAGGCCGCAGTCGAACCAAAATATTTATTCACCGCGCCTGCACATGCGCTTCCAAAGTTATTGAAAAAAGTCGGTTGGACTTTGAAAGATGTTGACCTGATCGAATTGAACGAAGCTTTTGCCGCGCAAGTTTTGGCGGACGGTTATGCTTTAGCCGACCAGGGCTGGGATTGGAACAAGGTCAATGTCAATGGCGGCGCAATTGCGTTGGGGCATCCGCTTGGCGCAAGCGGCGCGCGCGTGCTGACCACTTTAATTTATGCCTTGAAGGATCGCGGACTGAAACGCGGCGTCGCATCGTTGTGCCTAGGCGGCGGCGAAGCGGTGGCGATGGCAGTGGAAATCGAATAACAATATTTGATACTCGATATTCGAAAATCAGCTCACGAATATCGAGTATCGTTTTATTAGGAGAAGCATCAATGGATAAAAAAGAACGCGACGAAAAGATCGAACAATACGGGCGTGGATTCGATTTATTGAAAGCCGCACTGGCCGAAGTCCCTGCCGAAGCGATGAAGTTCAAACCAGAGCCAACAGAATGGAGCGTGCACGAAGTCGTAGTCCACATGGCCGATAGCGAAGCGATGTCAGCACTGCGCGCCCGCAAATTGATCGTCGAGCCCGGCAGTCAATTGATGGGATACGAGGAAGCCAAATGGGCGGACGCCTTGAACTATCAAGAGCAAAATTTTGAAGATGCTTTGCAGGTCATCAAGTATGCGCGGCTAACCACGTACAATCTGCTCAAGACTCTGCCCGATGAAGTTTTCACTCATTCGGTCAAGCATCCTGAAAACCCCGAGCCATATACGTTCGACAGATGGTTGACCATTTACGCCAATCACATTCCAAACCATATCGATCAAATCAAAAAAGCTGTAAAGATTTGGAAGGAAAAGAAATGACCATCAAAAATATTTTCATCATCGGCGCTGGGACAATGGGCAACGGCATCGCGCAAGTTGCGGCCACGAGCGGTTATCAAGTCACGGTCATGGATGTGATGCCCGCCGCATTGGATAAAGCTAAAGCGACGATTGCCAAATCCACGGCCAAGCTGGTTGAAAAAGGCACGCTCACACCGGACCAGAAAGCGGCTGCCGATAAAATCACCTTTGTCTCGACTTATGACGATCTCGCCAACGCAGACTTCATCATCGAAGCTGCAACCGAAAACCCCGAATTAAAAATCAAGATATTCAAAGAGCTGGATGCCAAGGCGCGCGAAGGCGTCATCATCGCCAGCAACACATCTTCTATTTCAATTACGAAAATTGCCGCGCAAACCAAACGCGCGGACAAAGTCATCGGGATGCACTTCATGAATCCCGTACCACTGATGAAACTGGTTGAGATCATCAAAGGACTTGCCACCAGCGAAGAGACTTTGAAAACCACGCTCGAACTTTGCAAGGTCATGGGCAAGGAAGCATGGGAAGCCAATGATTCACCGGGTTTTATCTCCAACCGAATTTTGTGCCCGATGATCAACGAAGCGGTTTTCGCCTTGCAGGAAAATGTCGGCACGCCCGAAGCCATCGACGCGGTCATGAAGCTCGGAATGAATCATCCGATGGGCCCGCTGACATTATGTGACTTGATTGGGCTAGATGTTGTATTATTCGTCATGGAAGTTTTGCAACGCGATCTCGGCGAAGATAAATATCGTCCCGCGCCGCTGCTGAGGAAGATGGTCGACGCCGGATATTTAGGAAGAAAGAGTGGAAGAGGGTTTTACAGCTACAAGTAACCAGTAATCAGTGACCAGTCAGCCGCCAGCAAATGCTGGCGGCTTTGATTTATTTTCACCCCAACCGATAATGAAAAATACCTGACGATTTCGCCAGTTCAGGAATCAGGCGTATCCAACAAAAAGCTCAAGGCGCAGCGCGTTAGCATCACGCCTCGATCTTCCCTGCTTTTGCGCGACGGATGAGCGGCTCAATAAATACTTTGAATGTCAGCCAATCCAAAAAACCCGGAGCTATTAATTTGATCCAGACCGCCAACGCGCCCGGCCCCATCAATACTTCGCGGCGACGTTTGTATGCTGCATTCAAAATGATGCGTGCACATTGATCGGATGTCATGGTATTTTTAGTGTAATAGGCGCGACCGCGCGGGCCGCGCGCTAAGCCATCTTTATTAGTTTGCATTTCGTGGAATTCAGTCGCCACCCACCACGGACAGACCACCGTGCAACTCACATCATGTTGACGAAGTTCCATGCGCAGAGAATCATAAAATCCGTGCATGGCATATTTGCTGGCACAATACGGAGTGTTATATGGAATCGCCGACTTGCCGCCCAAACTCGAAACGGCCACGATGCGTCCATGAGCCTTTTCCAAATACGGAAGAGCATAATACGTGCAATAGACCGTGCCATAAAAGTTGACGTCCATGGTGTGCTTGAACAAATGCAAGTCGGGGAATTCATCCAAGCGCGCACTTGCCGCAAGCCCGGCATTGTTGATGAGCATATCCAATCTGCCAAACGCGGAGACTGTTTCTTCGACCAACAATTTGCATTGCGCCTCGTCGCTCACGTCCGTTGGTATGACAAGCCATTCGCCATCACATGTACTGCATTCCGCCGCGACCTCTGCTAGTCGATCTCCTCGCCGCGCGGCAATAACAACTTTAGCACCCTGGCGCGCCAACAGCAACGCCAATGATTTTCCAATCCCCGCCGA
>Ga0208528_1000020_pt1 | contig 12160 bp, 7 predicted proteins | sample SF_Rice_5C_80N_3_FD_185619 | JGI IMG/M metagenome (GOLD analysis project Ga0208528, IMG submission 185619) | Rice paddy soil microbial communities from Twitchell Island, California, USA - SF_Rice_5C_80N_305 (SPAdes) (version 2) | ecosystem: Environmental > Terrestrial > Soil > Paddy field/soil ... | reverse complement strand
ATAATTCGGTTAGACTGTCCATGAGGGGCTCCTTGGAATACTTGCTTTCGCTAATCCAAGTTTATCCCATCGAGCCCCTTATCCCGAACTCAGGTTATTGTAGTGAGATACCTTGGGTTGCTTCAATTGCATCAACTTTATCAGTTGCGCTTAGCGATTCTTCGCTCAATCTGGAATCGCCGAAGACGTATCTTCTCCTCACGTTTTCGTCGTTACAATAATCGTTAGAATGGTTTCCAGGCTAAAACGCTTCCCGCACTTTTCGAATCTCCGTTACTGACCGAACCGTTCAAACACATTACCGCCATCGTACACTACACCCTACGCATTGACCTCGCGTTCTATTTTCCCTATGCTACAATGTATCTTGGGTACTCCTCGGTTCATTGCTTGCGACTACTCGCAATTCTACCGAGAAGAATCTGCTTTTTCTTTTCTGTCAAGCGACTTTAGTAAAGCCATAGTTGGTTGAGACGCATCAACTGCATTGAGTCTCATAGACCTTTGTCAACCTTCTTCCTAAGGTAGCAACTTGGATTACTTAAGATAAGGTCTATTCACCTCATCCAGCTTGGATTTCAATTCCTTGAGCAATTCATCAGCAATATCTTTCTGTGATGCATACAAGTCAATCAGCTCCTCAGGGTCTGTCTCAATATTGAAAAGTCTGATCAATTCATCTATTTCCCGCTCTTTATATCCAAAATAATACAAAAGCTTGTAACCTCCTCTGACAATCACGGTGGATGCGCGTGTGAGCGGAATACTCCCATCATTTCGATTAGCCTCCACTACATATATGGAGCGGTTTGGGTCTGGGCTGGTAGGCGCATAAGGAGGCAGAAGAACGCCTTCGGTCCAATCAGGGATTTGATGGCCGGTCAAATGTGCGAGGGTAGGCAGGACATCCACTGCACTGGTACGTGTATATATATCCATACTGGTCTTCCGTCCCGGTTCAAAAATAAGCAGGGGAATTCGAATCACTGGTTGGTAAAGCGCATTGGTGCTATGACCAGAAATACCTCTTTCAAACATTTCTCCATGATCCGAAGTTAATACCAGCCAAGTGTTTTCCATCAAACCGGCTGTTTCGAGATAATTGAACAATCTGCCAAACTCCCTGTCTACATAAAGCAAATATTCATCATATTCAATCCTTCTTTCGAGCAGGTCAGCATAGGATCTGTTTTCTGAAAAAACATCTACAGGCTTATTAATTGGCTTGTATCCATCATGGCCAAATCTTCCTATAAATTCCAAAGGTGTATTGTAAGGACCATGCGGCGGTAGGAAATGGAAATATCCTAAAAAGGGCTGGGGAATATTAGGAAGTTTTTTCCCTACCCAATCTGTGGCATTTTCAAGCAGGAAATCGTTATCAGCAAAACCGGTGGATGGAATGCCGCGCGGAAATTCTTTGTTAAGCGTTGCATACCGTTGTTCTTTAAGTACCTCATAGAATTGCGATAGGAACAGGGAATATGAATAGCCATATTGCTTAATATCCACATTGCGTGTCCAGGCGACCATAGCGTTATCAATGTCTTTTCCAAACATGTCAAGGACAAAACCAAAATATGGGCGCAGGAAGAGCGACTCCCATGGAACCAACTCGCTCATTTGGGCATGGAATTGTTCCAGTAAAATATTCGCCCAACCATTATGGGTATAAGCAATGCGATAGTAATCTTCGAAAGCGCTAAAGAAATTCCGAGTCACATATTGTGGGGCTACTGTTGCTTTGGCTTCGAATGCCCGATGTGACCATGGAAGTGTACCTGTCAACAGGGAGGCTGTCCCAGGTGTTGTGAAATTGCCGCCCGCATAATGATTATGATAGATAACTGCCCGTTCAGCCAGCTTGGCAAGATTGGGAGTAGTCTCACGTTGATACCCATACATTGAAACATGGTACGCAGAGAAGGCGTCAAACACAATCACAAGCACGTTCTTATTCTGACCTGAAAGTGGCTGTGGCGATCCTATCACTTTTTCCAAACGGGGCGCCATCATACTGAAAGGCATTAAACCGGCTAATTTGATAAAATCGCGACGATTAAATTTATTCTTCATCCAGACCTTCTACTAAACATTTCGAATTACAACAATAATCAAACCAATTACATCAAAAAGAAGGTAAAAAGCCGCCAGCAAAGTAAAACGGCCAATTAGACCTCGAACCATTTTAAACACTTTGTCAGATTTTAAAATTAGACAAGTTGGAATCAAAACCGTAGGGGCAACCAATAATAGAGCGATTATATAAAGAACTCTCAGGGGATGGCCTTGTTGGGCAATAAAATAAAGAAGGCCCCCCGGTAGCGAAACATTAAGCAAGGCAAAAAGCTGATCAACCATGGCCCACAAAGCAGTGATGATGACCAAAATACTTAACAAGGCTGTGCGATGCTGATAGTCCCAATATTTCGGAACGAGAAAACCCAGCAAGATTGCTATTAGAAAAATAAGCATACTCTCGACAAAGGCAAAAACCATTCCGTAAGACGCAACCGTAATTGCATCCCAAAGGTTTGAACGATCAATCAACCAGGAAAGATCACGAAAAGCAAGGATAAGGGTCCAAAAATGAAGTGGAAGAACACACATTAGAAATAACGACCACAATCCTTGTTTTGTATATAACGGGGAGTTAGGTTTAACTAAAGTCATTCGGCCTCTTCTAAGTTATAAAATAGGTATTATAACTGGAACCTTTAAAATAATTTGTTATACGTTTGCACCCAACCAAACAATATCTTGATTCCCTACCCCAAACCCTCTTCGAGCATTGGTTCAAGCAAAGAGCCACTTGGCACAATAAATTTCAAACTGAGTGCGACGAGAGATGATATGTACGGACAATCAGAATTCTCATGAAGCAGGAAAAGTAAAACCTGCGATCCGCAACCGCACATTTTAGAATGAGACACAGGTTAAGAAAAAACATTTGTAACAAAGCCATAAAACGCGAAAATTCAAGCCGGGATGAAACCAGTTTATTTATGATAAACTGAACCCACTAAAAGCCAATCCAACTCATAAAACATATTTCTTCAAACGACCATGATCGCAAACCTCAAACAAAAATTATCGCAATGGCGGGTCATTGATATTTTGAGCACCGTTATTGCTTTAACGATTTTCTATTTGATCTTGATCAATGCAAACTCAAACATATTGGCCTCGCTAGGCTTCAAAACACGCACTGGCTTTGCAGAGTTTATTCCTGTTTTTGTTTTGTCATTGTACATTTCATTCCGCCTGCCCAATTCGATTGGGAGATTTTTTTCGATCACTTTTACTTTCATTTTCTTCGGATTGGCCCTAGCTGAATTATGGAAAACAGGTCAATCACAATCAACTGTTTTCAATGGCATCATCCCATTATTCGACGCATCAAGTTACTACACGGACGCACTTCGCCTGACGATCGGACAAAATTTTTCATCTTTTTCAGCGCGTCGTCCGCTCTTTCCCGGACTTTTTGCGGTTCTGCTTTCGATCACAGATCGAAATCTGATGGTTTCGCTTGCGCTCCTGACCACGATCACAGCGGGGGCATGTTACCTGGCAGTTTTAGAGATCAAAAGAACACATGGAGCCGAGGCGGCTGTCTTCGTCCTTCTCATTCTATTTTTGTTTTATAGATTCCATATTGGGCTTGTCATGTCTGAGAGTCTGGGAGTTGCATTAGGTGCTTTAGGCTTTGCCCTTGTTTGGCGCGGCTTCCACAAATCGAGTCTTTTTACAACCTGCCTGGGGATTTTTGTCTTCACACTGGCTCTCATTGCACGGGCAGGTACATTTTTTGTATTGCCACTTTTAGTTTTATATGGGGCATGGGTATTCCGTAAATCAGGCAGTTGGTTGTCGTGGCAATTTCTGGTCGGCGGGATGGTTGCAATTGTCGCAGGCTTTTTATTGAACTGGTTGATGTTCCGTTTATTAGCCATTCCATCGGGAATCATGTTTGCAAACTTTTCCTATTCATTATATGGTCTGGCAAGCGGTGGAAAACATTGGTCTTATATTTTTGAAACACATCCTGAGATTCTCAAATTGCAGGAGCCATATCAATCTGGGATGATTTATAAACTTGCTTTTGAACAAATACGAAACAACCCCGGATTATTATTTCAAGGCATGCTTTACAACTGGTCAAACTTTTTATCTGTCGAGGGTTACGGGGCCTTCTCATTTGCAGGCGGATCGAACACGACCATCAACTTTATAGTCCAGTGCGGACTTTATGTTTTATCTGCCTTCGGGATTTACCGCTGGTTCAGAAATAGATCATCCGACAATGTGCTCTCAGGACTTGTGATCATGTCAGCTTTGGGCATTTTGCTCTCCGTGCCTTTTTTGCCCCCCACTGACGCATCACGCGTGCGGCCTTATGCATCCAGCATCATCATCTTTGCCTTACTTCCCACTATGGGACTGATGTTCTTTTTGGACATGATAGGTTCCAAAACAAACATTACTTCAAAACCAGATTCCGACATCTTAAGCAGTGAGATAACGAGCTGGTATAGTCTGGCATTGATCGCGATCATTGCAGTTGGGCCATACATTGTAAAAAGCATGGGGAAACCGCCACAGATTCAATCATCAACATGTAGCGCTGGAGAAACATCAATTGTCGCCCGATTCGATCCCGGCACTTATTTCAACATTACTCCTGACAGTTCCACCACACAAGATGGAATGCCAAACTTTCATCTGACCACTTACAAGCGAAATTCACACGATCTGGCAAATCAATATCTGATCGACTGGGCGGTTAAAGTCACGCCGCCTACATCCATCTTTTACGCATTCGACTATCGAACGAATAACAATGCGATAATTCAAAGTCCCGATGATTTCATCGCAAAGCCCGGCAATCTTCTGGAAATATGTGGATACTCTGAAACATCTCCAAACCTGACCGACTATAATATTTTTTACGCACAATCCATCAATGTGATTTCACAGTAGAAAGACAAATAAACGCGACATATTTTTTACTATGTGAAAATGAAATAGGCTATTGTACAGATGCATCATAAAACACACATTGATAAATATCTTTTATGTCGACTTTAAGGGGATGATAAAATACCAGCCATGTCGATTTTCCACGAAAAAAAAATTCCATTACAACGTGCCACGTTGGTAACTTTGTGGGCCTGCTTTCCAGCATTTCTCTTTTACCTACTTATCTTGCAGCTACCTTTTGTCAGCAAGACACGGCTTGCTATTTCAGCTTTGTTGATTCCTTTTTTGGCATTCGTTGCTTATCGAGGCATACCCAAGTTTCAATTTTTCCCCTTGAGATATTGGTTAATTATCATCATAGGGTCGGGTATTTTAGCATCGCTCGAAGGAACATCTCTATCGTTTTATCCTGAAAAGAACTATCTTTTTTCGTCACAACACACACTAAAAATAGAAATAATAAAATTTATAAATGATCAGACTCTAAATATCAATCGATTTCAAACTTCACTCGGGGATGTCAGCTACAATTCGTTCCAAGCTAACAATGATTGGAAAAGGAAAGGAACTACCCTTACCCCTATTTCGACATCACCTGCGCCTCTAATCTGGACAGGATGGACGGGCGAATCAGCAAAACTTTATTTTTCAGGTTCACCTGGTGTAGTTGTCAATGTGATATGGGATGGAGAATCGACAATCATAAACTTAGGGCAAACAACTGGAAGCTCAGTCGTTCAACAAGGATTTGTCATGCCACTCTGGGGAAAGTTGGCGTTGATATTGATTCTATGGGGTGCGATCCTTTATATAGCCACCATCGTTTTAGTTAACAGCCAAAGCAGCAGTGTCACTTCGCAGGATGCTTTTCTTCCTAAATGGTTGGGATACATCTTTCTGATCGGGTTTATTTGCTCTTTGACGATACTCGTTTTAGAGGTCAATCGCGCATACTTGGAATTACTTCTTGTGCCTACCCTGACTTCAATCATGGTTTTGCCAATTTATCTAATTTTGCGCCACTCCCTTTTCGCCTTTCCAAAGCAACTGGGAATAAATCTACAAAAATATTCAACACATCTAACCCTTTTATTTTCCCTAACTCTGGCAGTCGGAATCTTTGGCAAAAGTTTGTGGACAAACTGGAACATTATCGACGACCATGAGATTATGTATTTCCTTGGGCCTGATGGCAAGCTGCCGTTTAGCGAAATATTTTCGATGTTGGCCAAAACCGAGATCGGACAATTTGGTACTTATCCACGTTTCAGACCATCATATTATTTCCTGCGTTTGTTGGAAACATCCTTGTGGGGAGCTCATCCTATTTATTGGCATGCGTTTAGGATTCTCATCATCGCATTTGCATTAGGCTTGTTCTGGTTAATGATGTCATCTTCAATTGGATGGCTGAGTAGCGGATTAATTTGCGCCTACGCCCTAACTTTTCCATACTGGTCAGATGTCATTGGCAAGTTAGGCCCGGGCGAAACCTACGCAGTGGCAGGTTTGCCAATTTATATTTGGGGTGTGATAAACGCTCTTCAAAAAGAAATTCCTGATAAGAAAAGGGAATATCTGGCTGGCATTGCAATTTTCTTTGGAGGAATTATTTGCATCGGCTCCAAGGAAAATTTTTTATTGCTCATTTTTCCATCCATGTATCTAGTTTATGAATCCCTTAGAACGAAGAAAACCGCGATACTTTTCTCTGCCTTAGGCACTTTATTATTTTCATTGTATGTTGGGTCAAGTATCGTATTAGCAGTGAGCAGAAGCGGCACGGATATTTATTCTAACCCGGTATCGCCGATGGTTCGCATTGGAAAAACTTTGGGCATTCTGGTATCCGGTCAAAACCCAATACCGATTTCGATTTTGATCGGCATAGCAATAATTTTCTGCGCGATCTCATTAAATCATAACCTTCCATGGGAAAAGCAGAGAACGGCGTTGTGGTCACAATTTTGGCTGGCAGTTTTTTGTCTCGTTTATTTGAGCCAGTTATTTTTTTACGACGGTTTTTGGCCAACAGATTATCGTTATGATTTTCCCGGTTTGCTCTACATCCCTGCGAGTATCTATGTGCTCATCTGGTCAGGCAAAAAAATAATATCCGAGGAAAACAATAAAGTGCCGGGACTCACTTTACAGACAGCTATTATCCCAGCTTTGATTCTTGTCACCATGATAAAAGGTTACAACCCGATTACCCAAAACATCGACGCCAACATCAAGATGACGAATGAATTCACATATGGGATAGAAACAATTACAGCGGTATTACGTTCACATCCAGACTACGCCCTGGTTATCGAAAGTGGAAATACCGGAGACTATGAACCTATATTAAGTTACGACAGATTCTTGCGGGAATACGGTGTGACCAATGAATTCTTCCTGCGAGTCCATGGTTATTCCATCGAATCTTCCGACTCCGGCCTGCAAAAAGAATTGGCTTCTTCGTTGACTGAACTCTCCCAAAAAGGCAACAACTTTTCTACTTCCTTGAGCCCATTCACACATTCTGGGAACAAATGCTCTTTTCTAAGTGTATGCAACAGCGATTACCTTCCCTTGGATCAACTTAAAACTTTTGGAGATAGGTGTTTTTCTCTAAGCTTATCAGGAACATTTCACACCGAATGCGAACCAATTAACCCAACCACAAAATAAAACATGACAACAGAACTGCCGGATGTCCGGCGGTTCTGTTGTTCAAAATAGATCTTTATTGGCCTGCACCCAATCGAACAGCATTTTGATTCCCCGTTCCACATCGATCTTCGGACTCCAGCCCAACTCTTTTTTTGCCTTCGAGATGTCAGCATAAAAAACGCGCTGGTCGCCAGGGCGCCAATCGCCGCGCCGGACCTCAATCTTATGACCAACCAATTTTTCGAGCATCGGGCCGAACTCCGCCCACACCGACAAAACATTTTGCGGCCCGCCACCCATGTTGAAAACTTGTCCGCCAGTCGTTGAAATATTTTCAATCGCCGCGTCGTAGGCATTATGTAAATCATCAACGTGCAAAACATCGCGCACCTGTTTACCATCGCCATAAATTGTGATCGGCCGCCCGGTCACTGCCGCGATAACGAACCATGCCACCCAACCCTGATCCTCGATCCCAAACTGGCGCGGGCCATAAATACATGACTGGCGAAACACAATCGAACGCAAGCCATAAATGCGCGAGTAATCGCGCACATATTGATCGCCTGTGCCTTTCGAGCAACCATATGGCGAATGAAAATCAAGCGGCTGAGATTCGGGGCAGCCGTTTTTCAAATCGGCGTACCGCCAACGGGTCGGGTCTTCTGCGAGCGCCACATCATCCATGCCGCCGTACACTTTATTCGTCGAGGCATAAATAAAAATTGGGTCGCGCCTCGAAGCGCGAGCAGCTTCCAAGACGTTAAATGTTCCGAGGGCATTGGATTCAAAGTCGTCACGTGGATTCGTTACGGATGTAGTGACCGCTACTTGTCCGGCAAGATGCACGATCACATCAGACTCTTTAGCTGCTTCAGTTATCTTGGCAGCGTCACGCACATCTCCGGCAATCACGTTAAAGGATTTCTCGCCATGAGTCTGCTTTAACCATTCCAAATTCCTCGGCGCACCGGCGCGCGAAAAATTATCGTAGATGGTTACGCTTTCCCCGCGCTTCAAAAGTCGGTTGACATAATTCGAGCCGATAAATCCAGCTCCACCTGTGACAAGATAATTGCGAGACATCATTTCTCCAATCGTTATTGCTGTAAATAGTATGTTCGTCGCCGCGGGAACAGGTTGACAGCCACAAAGCCAAACACAAATCCGCCGATGTGCGCCCACCACGCAATGCCGCTCCCGCTTGCACCTTGCAGTGAAAGCCAGCCTGAGAACAACTGGGTGACGAACCAGAACAAAAGAAAAATCGTGACCGGGATCTCAATGATCGTAAAAATAAAAAAGATCGGAACCAGACTGGCAATGCGGGCACGCGGGAAAGAGATCAAATATGCACCCAACACACCGGCAATTGCGCCGCTAGCACCAATCATCGGTTCGCTGCTAGTCTGCAAAATATAGACCTGCATCAACGCAGCAGCAACGCCACTCAGTAAATAAAAAATCAAATAGCGCGTTGAGCCCAAACGATCTTCGATATTATCGCCGAAAATAAACAAGAACCACATGTTGCTCAAAACATGGAACCAGCCTCCGTGCAGAAACATACTGGTAAAGATCGTGACCCATGCCGTTTGAGGGTGAGCAACCAAATGGCTCGGAACCAACGCCCAGGTACGAATAAATGATTCCAATCCTGCCCCTCCGAGTTGAACTTCATAAAGAAAGACCAGAATATTGAGAGCGATCAAAGCCAGATTGACCACAGGGAATCTTCGCGAACGAACCGTATCGTAAAGCGGTATCATGGCACCTCCATTTAAAAATTACCGATAAAAAATTATACAGGAGGAACAACCAGAAAATTCTATCCCTTAATCGCCCTCAGTAGTTTTTCCTTTTGACCGGAGATTCATCAATTGTTGATAAATTTCCGAGAGAGACTGCCCTTCACGAGTCAGGGCATATCCACCCAAAATAATGGCGGTCAGATAATTGAGGAAATGTGACGTTAAAGCCACGGCTAATGAAGTGTTTTGATCACCTGATACCAAAGTCAAAGCGCCACCCAGCGCACCTTCAAGTGTTCCAACCGCGCCCGGCAGGGAAGGTACAGCATTCCCAAATGCACCCGCGCCAAGCCCGAACATCGCCCATATCCACTGTGGATGTGGAAAATATGCATTCAAAAACAAATAAAAAGTAAACAGAGACATTGCCCAATTTAACAACATCCAAAACATGAAACGGGCAAAGAGCCAGCCATCGGTCAATGCACCCAGGCCGGTGAGAAATGATTCGAGGATGCTTCCGCCAAAACGCTGGATGGAAGGCCAGCGCGCGCTGAACTTATGAAACGTATCCAGCGCCCACTGATCATTTTTAGCAAGAATGTATAAGAAGAATAGCCCTGCCAAAACAACCACACCAAGGACAATCGCAATTCGATCAGCACCTTTTATTCCAGCCACAAACGGCAATGCACTGAGGAAGAGAGCAGCGGTGATAGCTAGGTCCACCGCACGCTCGATCACAATAGTTGGGATGATCTCAACAAAAGTCATATCTGTTTTACGGCTAAGAAAGTAAGCACGTCCCAACTCACCAAGACGAAACGGTAGAATGGCATTAAGCAGATAACCAATGTTCAAACTATGAAACACATCCCAATACGACGCGCGCTCACGCAACAGTGTCCGCCAAACAATGGCGCGCACATATAACCATGCAAATCCAATGGCAAATGCGATCAGGATGATGAAATAATTCGCCGAACGGATGGCGGCGATCATCTTCGGGATGTCGACAAAATATAAAATAGCGACAATCAACAAAATACTGATGAACGCGCCGGGGATCCAACGTTTGATATCTTTCATGTTTCACCAATGTAGGGGCGCAATATATTGCGCCCCTACAAAATCATTCCTCTTCCAGTTTCAACACAGCCATGAACGCCTCTTGCGGGATTTCAACATTACCAACCATCTTGAGGCGTTTCTTGCCGCGTTTCTGTTTTTCAAGCAATTTTTTCTTGCGCGAAATATCGCCGCCGTAACATTTCGCCAGCACATCTTTGCGCGTGGCCTTGACATTGGCACGGCTGATGATCCGTCCGCCTGCCGAGGCCTGAATGGCAACATCAAATAATTGTCGCGGAATCAATTCTTTGAGTTTGGTGATTAGCCGTTGACCTTTGTGGAACGCATCCTTCTCATGGACAATGGCTGCCAGCGCATCGACCGGTTCACCATTGACGAGGATTTCCAGCTTCTGCAAAACATCGGCGCGATACTCAAGCAATTGATAATCGAGCGAAGCATAACCTTTTGTGTGTGACTTCAACATGTCGAAGAAGTCGACGATAATCTCAGAGAGCGGAATCTCAAAATCAAGTTGGACACGATGTGGTGCGGGATATTCCTGTTTTTTGTAAATGCCGCGCCGCTTGGTAACCAGTTCCATGATCGGACCGTAATATTCGGTCGGTGTGATGATCTCGATATTCATCCACGGCTCGCGAATTTCGGCCACGCCCTCAGTCGGAAGTTCAGCGGGCGAATCAACTGTGATCGTTTCACCCGTCAGCTTGACGACTTCGTATTCAACGGACGGAGCGGTGAACAAAACATCGAGGTCATATTCACGTTCGATTCGTTCCTGGATAATTTCCATGTGGAACAAACCGAGAAAACCGGCACGGAATCCAAAGCCCAAAGCCTGTGATGTTTCAGGTGTGAATGTCAACGAAGCATCGTTGAGTTGAAGTTTATCGAGCGACTCGCGCAGTTCGGGATAATCGTCAGCTTCGACGGGATAGATCCCAGCGAAGACCATCGGCTTGGGAGAACGGTAACCCGGCAACGGGTCCAAGGCGGGAGCCGCTGCGCTCGTGATCGTGTCGCCCACGCGGCATTCGTGCACGGTCTTGAATCCAGTGGCGATGTATCCGACCTCGCCCGATCCTAATCTTTGAACGGGTTTCATGCCCGGCGCAAAGATCCCGATCTCGACCGGTTTCATGTCCACCTTGGTGACGAACATGCGCAGAACGTCGGTGGCCTTAAGCGAGCCTTCGATCACGCGGACGTAAGCAATGACGCCTTTGTAAGAGTCATAATGCGAATCGAAAATGAGCGCACGCAAAGGCGCATCGTCCGCATCTTTGGGCGGCGGCACGCGCTGGACAATGGCTTCGAGGACTTGATCCACGTTCAAGCCTTCTTTGGCCGAAATGCGGATCACGCTTCCGGCCTCGACCCCGATTAGGCTGGCGATATCTTCAGCCACTTCATCGGGCCGGGCAGACGGCAAATCGATTTTGTTGATGACGGGAATGATGACGAGGTCGGCCTCGAGGGCTTGATATAAATTTGCAAGCGTCTGGGCTTCGATACCTTGCGTGGCATCCACCACGAGCACTGCGCCTTCACAAGCTTTGAGTGCGCGGCTGACTTCGTAACCAAAGTCCACATGGCCGGGGGTATCAATTAAATTAATCTCATACTTTAAATTATCTTTGGCTGTGTAATACATGCGCACTGCAGATGCCTTGATG
>Ga0208528_1000019_pt1 | contig 12670 bp, 10 predicted proteins | sample SF_Rice_5C_80N_3_FD_185619 | JGI IMG/M metagenome (GOLD analysis project Ga0208528, IMG submission 185619) | Rice paddy soil microbial communities from Twitchell Island, California, USA - SF_Rice_5C_80N_305 (SPAdes) (version 2) | ecosystem: Environmental > Terrestrial > Soil > Paddy field/soil ... | reverse complement strand
CATCGAACAACATCCTGCCGCAGATTTCGCGGCGGGCAATCGTGTTAAGTGTACATACATTGAAATTCCGCAAGCCACGCATACTCACGCCGTTGTTCTCGCAAAACCATTTTGGATTTGGGGAGCAGAAATGGGCGCCAACGAACACGGACTTGTTATCGGCAACGAAGCGCTCTTCACAAAAATCCCGTATGCAAAAAATGGTCTGCTCGGTATGGACCTGTTGCGTCTTACACTTGAACGCGCAACGACTGCAAGCGAAGGCGTAAAAGTAATCACTGATCTGATGGCAGAGTTTGGTCAGGGCGGAAATCATAGCGCGGCGCACGAAACGTATTATCACAACAGCTACATTCTGGCCGACCCGCACGATGCCTGGGTAATTGAAACCGCCGGGCCGCACTGGGCTGCCAAAAAGATCAAGGGCATTTATTCAATTTCAAACGGCATCACCATTGAAAACGATTTCGATCTCGCATCTCCCGATCTTGTAAAATTCGCCATCGAAAAAGGTTGGTGCAAAAACGAATCTGATTTTAGTTTCGCGCGTTGTTATTCTGAATTTCTTTACACGCGATTTTCCGATTGCCGCAAACGCCGCGCGCGCAGCATGGAAATTCTTGAAAGCCAGCGCAGACAGATCACCGTCGAAACCATGATGAATGCACTGCGCGATCACGGTCAGGCCGATGGCTCGCAACGTTCTGCCGATGAAAGCCTGGCAGGCGCGGATATTTGCATGCACGCCGGTTTTGGTCCGATCCGCATTTCGCAGACAACCGGCTCGATGGTTTCATATTTGGATGCAAATGCGCCGCTCCATTTCATGACCGCTACCGCCGCGCCATGCACCAGCATTTTCAAACCGGTTTGGGTTGACGCTTCATTGCCGGACCTCGGGCCGGTTCCTGTTTCGACATTTAATCCCGCCACTTTATTTTGGCGCCACGAAATCCTGCACCGATCCACTTTGCGCGACCACGAAAATTTAGTCGCAACTTTTTCTGATGAACGCGACACGCTCGAACGCGAATTCGTGGCCGAAGCGTTTTCAACGCGGACAAAAGATTCCGCCGCACGAGCCGCCATCAGCGCCGAGTGTTTCGAACGCGCCGACAAGGCCGAGTCAAAATGGCTGGCGCGCGTCCAAAGCGCACCCTCGAAGGGGAAATGGCTGCACACCCAGGCATGGACAGGGTTTAATCGCGAAGCAAAAATGTCGGAAGACCTAGAGTAATATCTAAAAAATGAAAACAAAAACAAAAATTGAACAGATTTTGATACTGGCAGTAGGTGTTATTCTTGCAATTGCTTTGCGATACACTCTTCTCAACTTCAAATCTATTGATTATATTAAAGCATTCAAAGGGTGGTACAACGTAATCCATACTTATGGATTTTCCTCTTTTAGCCAGAATTTCTCAAGCTATAACCTTCCATACTTATACCTGCTTTATCTCGTCGCGCGATTTCTCCCGGACCTACCCAACTTGATAGCCACAAAACTTCCGTCTCTGATTGCTGATTTTATATGTGCGGGGTTCGCCTATCAGGTCGTTCGTCTTAAATATTCAAGGTCTTCATTAATGCCTCTGTTGGCAATTTTTGCAATTCTCTTTGCTCCCACCGTAGTGCTTAACAGCGCTTATTGGGGACAAGCAGATGTACTTTATACAACTGCGCTGATTGCCTGCATTTATTTTCTAATGACCCAAAAATATGCACTCGCAATGATATTCTTTGGCATCTCTATCTCTTTTAAATTGCAGGCTGTTTTCCTTTCACCCTTGCTATTTGCATTCTTTCTGAAAAAAGAAATATCCTGGAAATATTTCCTACTTATCCCTGCCGTGATGTTTTTAGCAGCACTCCCGGCCTGGATAGCCGGGAGATCGCTTATAGATATACTTCTAATCTATCCAGCACAAGCAGAATCATTTGGGCAATTGAATATGCATGCCCCATCTATCTTTTCATGGGTTCCGGATGGAGGACAGTTTTATCCATATTTCTATCCAGCCGGGCTTGTTTTAGGGGCCGCCACTGGTTTTATCTTTTCTGTATTAATTTACAAAAACCAAACCAATGTCACTCCCCCAATCATTTTGGAACTTGCACTATATTCCGTGATGATTATGCCGTTCGTCCTTCCTAAAATGCATGATCGGTACTTTTATCCCGCAGATATAATCACCATCCTTTTTGCTTTTTATTTCCCAAGCTATTTTTATGTTCCAATCATAATGAGCATAGTTTCGTTCTTCAGCTACGAACCAGCTTTATTTGGCGTGGAACCTATACCTATCAGCGCACTTGCCTTCGGAGTTTTATTTCTGCTTCTCGTTCTAGGTAGGCACATAACTTTACAGTTAACACAGTCGGAGCCAGCCGCCGAAAATATGCAGACGCAGTAAAATAAAGCGGTGAAATCGACTCTTACTGCTATTCCTCTCGAAAACCTATTAGAACAACTTCCCGAGGTCTATACCCTCGCAGATAAAGAACTGGTGCAGCGCGCCTATCGAGTAGCCGAAGAAGCCCACCGCGAACAAAAACGTAACTCAGGCGAGCCATATATCAATCACTGCCTAGCTGTTGCGCAAATCCTTGCGGAGTTGCGCGTGCCGCCCGAAGTACTGGCTGCAGGACTCCTGCACGATACTGTTGAAGACACATCGATCACACTCGATAACATTCGCGAGGATTTCGGGGATGTTGTCGCCAGCCTCGTGGATGGTGTCACCAAGCTGACCAACCTGCCGCGCGTTTCGCGTGACGATCAACACGCCGAAAACAACACATCAGCCGAACCAGAAGCACCACCCAACGCACCCCTCGCCCTCGGACGCCGCCGTCCCGACATGGCTTCCGAGACGCTCCGCAAAACCTTCCTTGCCATGGGCGACGATGTGCGCGTGGTGCTCATTAAATTGGCCGACCGCTTGCACAACATGCGGACTCTCGGCCACATGCCCGAAGCGAAGCGAAAGCGTATTGCCCAGCAAACTCTCGAAATATTTGCCCCGCTTGCCAATCGGCTCGGCATCTGGCAGGTCAAATGGGAATTGGAAGACCTTGCCTTTCGCTATGTTAACCCGACCAAGTACAAGGAAATCGCCGAACAGCTTGCAGAGCGTCGCCCGGATCGCGAAGCGCAGATTCAAGCCATCGTCGAGGATCTCAAGGAACTCTTTGATACAAACAACATTGAAGTTGAAATCAGCGGGCGACCAAAACACATCTATTCGATCTATAAAAAAATGCAAGAGAAAGGCAAGGCGTTTGAAGCGGTGCGCGATGTGCGCGCAGTTCGCATCATTGTGCCCGATATAACAACCTGCTACACTGCTCTCGGCCTGATCCACAATCGCTGGCGGCCCATACCCGGCGAGTTTGACGATTACATCGCCGCTCCAAAAGATAATTTTTATCAATCCTTGCATACCGCCGTTCTCTGGGAGGATGGCAAACCGCTCGAAGTACAGATCCGCACACCGGAGATGCATCAGAGTGCCGAGTACGGCATCGCCGCGCACTGGCGTTACAAAGAGGGAACCAAACGCGACAAATCCTACGAACAACGCATCAACTGGCTTCGCAATATGATGGAATGGCGGTCGGATGTTAACGATGCCACCGAGTTCGTTGAGTCGATGCGCTCAGATGTCTTTCAAGATCGCGTTTATGTTTTCACGCCGCGCGGCGACATCATCGACCTGCCTGCCGGATGCACACCATTAGACTTTGCTTATCATGTCCACACCGACATTGGGCATCGATGCCGTGGCGCAAAAATTAACGGAAAACTCGTCCCGCTTTATCACGAGCTAAAAACCGGCGACCAGATCGAAATCCTGACCGCGAAGCGAGGCGGACCCAGCCGCGATTGGCTGAATCCAAATCTGGGACTGGTCAAAACCCAGCGCGCCAAATCCAAAATCCGCGCCTGGTTCAAAAAACAGGATCACGAACAAAACCTTTCGCAGGGACGACTCCAACTTGAGCGCGAATTCCAACGACTTGGAATCCCCGAAGTTAATTTTGAAAAGATGGCACGCAATCTGGGCTTCAAAACGCCTGACGAAATGTTCGTTGATATTGGCACCGGCGATCTCCCGATCGGCAAAGTTGTAGGTGAAATTTCCGAAACAGAAGAAAATGTCAATCTACTAACCGCAGGTGCACCTCTCAAAACAGCCGAGATCACCGACGCGGTTAATGTCGTTGGTCTTAAAGGCCTGCTCACAACGATGGGCAAATGTTGTAACCCCGCACCCGGCGATCAGATCATCGGCTACATCACGCGCGGACGCGGCGCAACCATCCATCGCCAGGATTGTCCAAATGTTTTGCGGCTGAGATCGAGCGACCGTGAACGTATTGTGCGCGTGGATTGGGGCACACAAGTTCACACATATCCGGTCCCAATTCGCATCAGCGCCTATGATCGCCAGGGTTTGATGGGCGATGTTTCAAATTTGCTTAACGATGAAGGCGTTAATATCGTGGATGTAAAAGTTGCAGTCAACCGAAGTCTGGCGGATTTAAGATTGATCGTGGAAGTGCAGGATATTGCCCAACTTAGCAAGATACTTACCAAACTTGAGAACGTTCCGAATGTGACTGAAGCCCATCGCATCAGCGGATAGCTTCACGCCACGAAGCGCCGAGAGGGGTGGTATAATGCGCCCGCTTTCAAAATGACGATGCTCAGCGTACAAGCAGCCCAGGAGCGTATTCACTCCCACTTTAAGTCGGTAGAGACTGAGACTTTGTCTCTTGCCCAGTGTGCGGGACGTGTCCTTGCGGCTGATATTATCTCATCCGATCTCCCCCCTTTTGACAACTCATCTGTGGACGGCTTCGCGGTAAAAGCGAGTGATCTTGCGGATGTAAGCACCGCTTCTTCCCGGACCTTGCGCGTGGTTGCCGATATACCGGCTGGTTTTACATCTGACGTTTCCATCGCGCATGGACAGGCCGCCCGCATCATGACCGGCGCACCTCTGCCCAAAGGCGCAGACGCAGTCATCATGGTTGAGGATACAGATTTCAACAACCGCGAAGCAGGCACACCTGCGCCAAAAGAAGTTCAGGTTTATAAAACCGTCAACCACGGAGAAAACATCCGCACACGCGGCATGGATGTGAAGACTGGTTACAAGGTTTTATTTGCAGGTCACAAGTTACGAGCGCAGGATATTGGCTTGCTTGCAATGCTCGGCGTTGCAAATGTTCCAGTCTACAGAAAGCCACGCGTAGCTTTACTTTCGAGTGGCGATGAATTAACGCCGGTCGAGTCGCCCTTGGAACCAGGCAAGGTTAGAGATTCAAATTCATACATCCTTGCTTCCGCAATCGCGGACTCTGGTTGCGATGTTATGTCACTTGGCATCGCCCCCGATAATCGCGATACGATCCAATTTCTGCTTGACCAGGCCATCGCCATGAATGCAGATGTAATCATCTCATCTGCCGGAGTCAGTGTGGGCGCGTTTGACTTTACGAAGGATGTTGTTGAATCGCAAGGCAAGCTGGATTTCTGGAAAGTCAACATGCGGCCGGGCAAACCACTGGCTTTTGGAGAATATCGCGGCGTGCCTTTCATTGGTTTACCGGGAAATCCTGTATCGGCATTCGTTGGTTTTGAAGTTTTTGTGCGCGGAGCTTTGGGAGTTTTATCCGGTTTGAAAACGGTAGCCCGCCAAAAGGTCAAGGTAAGGCTCGCCGAAGTTGTTGAGTCAGATGGAAGGGAAAGCTATCTGCGTGCTGTTGTCGAAGAAAAAGACGGTGTTCTATCTGCAAAATTGACCGGTCACCAGGGCTCTGGAAATTTGCTTTCACTCGTTCAAGCAAACGCTTTACTTGTCGTCCCCGCTGGGGTAAAATCGCTCGCCATAGACGCCCAAGTGGACGCCTGGCTGTTATGAAAGGTAAAAATGGATAAGTGGATTTATCGAATTTCGATTGCGCTGGCAGTGCTCGGCATGTTAGTTTCCATTTACATGACAATTTTCAAACTCACCGAAAACCCAAATATGTGTTTGGGAAACGGCGGTTGCGCGACCGTTAATTCAAGTATCTATTCTGAAATAAATGGTATCCCGGTAGCTGTTGTTGGGATTGTTGGTTACTTGGCCATATTGGCTTTATTGCTATTGGAAAATCGAATTGACTTTTTGAAGAATAACGGTACAATGGCGCTCTTCGGTTTAGCGTTGATCGGTTTTTTGTTCACGATCTACTTGATTTATGTGGAACTTGCGCTGATTCATGCGCTGTGCCCATTCTGCGTTACATCGCAAATTACGATGACGATTCTATTTATACTTTCAGTAATCCGGCTAGCTCGTCAGCCTAATAATTAAGGAGAAACTTCAATGGCCCGCATTCGCTGTCACTACACTGATTGCGTCTTCCTGGACGAAGGATATTGCTCTGCCGCCGCGGTGGAGATCGATCCCGATACAGGTTGCGCGACCTATTCCCCCACAGACGCAGCCGCGAAGGAAGAGTGGGATGAGGAAGAGGAAGAACTCGACGAATGGGAAGAAGAGGATTTGGAAGAGGAAGAAGAAGAATCCTGGGATGAAGAAGAAGACGAGTTTTAACTTTTTAGCGACAATCGAATAAAACAAAAGTGCCTTCTCGCATGAGAAGGCACTTTTGAATCATTTAAAGATTTCATGATAAGTCGCGCTTAAAGTGTGACCTAAACAAACTGATACAACAGGATGCCCGCTGCAACAGCAAGATTTAGCGAACTAGCGCGTCCGCGCATGGGCAGCGAAACGCGCACATCACACGCAGACAATTGCTCAGACGAAAGCCCTTTTTGTTCGGGTCCAAGCAAAAGAATCCACGGCGATTTTGGCTGAAAATTTCTGTAATCGGATTCTGCATGAGCAGAAGTGCCGACCAGTTGGACGGAATTATTTTTCTTCCACTCTATAAATTCTGCGAACGAAGTCTGCACAATCCGCTTGGAAAATATCGTCCCCATACTGGCGCGGACAGAAGTCGGATGATAAAGATCAACCCCGCCATCCAGCAGAAAAAGCACATCTGCGTCGACTGCATCGAGCGTGCGCAGAACCGTCCCGACGTTGCCGGGGTCTTGTGGAGAGACAACCGCAGCACCAGATCGAATCGAACCCAATTCATCAAGCTGCATCCGCTTTTGATGGACGATGGCAATAATTCCCTGGGGGTTTTCCTTGTCAGCCAGAGATTCGATCACTTGCGCGGAAACCGGCTGGAGCCTGGTCTGAAGCGCCGCTCGTGACGTCAATTCGCGGCCAAAATCGCTAGTCAATATTTCGGGCGCATAAATAATGGCATCGATATCCCAATTGGTCACAACCGCTTCGCCAACATGATGGATTCCTTCAACAAGAAACAATCCGGTTTCGGCGCGCGCTTTTCTTTGATGAAGCGCACGTGCCTGTTTGATCAGCGGATTGGAAAGACTGGTGATGATTGGTTTGTCCACGCCCCCATTGTAAAGCAAACTTCCGAAGTGTTGCAGGCTTCGGAAGTTTGCTTCGCTACTTTACAACGGTCAACTTTGCGACCATCCCAGCTTCAAAATGCCCTGCAATCGCACAAACAATTTGATATTGTCCCGGCTCGGCAGGGGCAGTAAACGAGTCTGTAACAGATGTGCCCGGCGCGATATTTTCTTTTCCCCAATAAATATTCGGCCTGTCTGCATCAGTGAAATGACCGCTGATATCCTTGCCCAATTTCATGATGACGAAATCATGCACGTTGGATCCATTATTTTGAGCAGTAAAAGATATTTGGTCACCCGCACGAACGGTAAAAGAATTAGGCGAGTAGGCAAAATCTGTGATGGTGACATTGATGGCCTTCGATGGAGTTCCCGATCCGCCACAAGCGGTCAGGACCAGTAACAGACTGAGAACGGCAACGGTAAGACGTAAATACTTTTTCATTCTATACTCCTTTTCTCGGTTAATTTAGCACTGGAAAGATGATTGCGCAAGGCAAATTCAATGGAATTGCCTTCGCCCCATTAAAGAAAATTGTTGTACACTTGGACAAATCTTGCAAGGAGAAAAACATGACTGTCCCTAAATTTTCCGACCTAAATCCGCCCTCCCGCATCCTGCTTGGACCCGGGCCGGGCATGACGCACCCGCGCGTGATGCGTGCACTGACGGCTCCCACGCTTGGCCATCTTGACCCCGAACTACTGAAAATCTACGCAGAAGAACAGGAGCTGCTTCGTTATCTTTTTCAGACCAAAAACGAATGGACTTTCGCTTTGTCTGGCACTGGCACATCCGGCATGGAAGCTGCGCTGACAAATTTGATCGAACCCGGTGACGATGTTTTATGCTGCATCCACGGATATTTCGGCGCGCGGCTCGGAGAAATTGCCGAACGTCAGGGCGCGCATGTTGATCGCATCGAAAAACCGCTCGGGCAAATTTTTAGCGTCGAAGAAATTGAGTCCGCACTAAAAAAGAAGAAATACAAATTGATGACCATCATCCACGCCGAAACATCCACCGGCGCGGAGCAGTTGCACATCAAGGAAATCTCCGCTGCGGCGCACAAAAACGGCGCCTTGATCGTGCTTGATACAGTCACATCACTAGGCGGCATTCCGGTCAAGATCGACGAATGGGATGTTGACATGGCTTATTCTGGCTCGCAGAAGAATCTCGGCGCGCCATCCGGACTCGCGCCAATCACGGTTGGTCCACGCGCAAAAGAAGTGATCGAAAACCGTAAATCGCAAATCCACTCGTTTTATCTCGACCTCAAACAATATGCAAATTATTGGGGCGGCGCACACGGATACCATCACACCGCCTCGGCAAGTCTGCACTTCGGTCTGCGTGAAGGGCTGCGCGTCATTGCCGAGGAAGCGCAGGAAAATGCCTTCGCCCGCTATCGTGCCAACGCAGAAATTCTCTGGCACGGACTCGAAGCGATGGATGTGCCGCCGTTCATTCCATTGGAATATCGCCTCCCTTCGCTGACCACAGCCAAAGTCCCGAAAGGATGCGACCCGCACAAGGTCCGCGCTCAATTGTTGAACGAATACAACATCGAGATTGCGGCAGGTTTCGGTGCGCTCAAGGATGAAGTCTGGCGCATCGGCCTGATGGGATATTCCAGCCGTCGCGAAAATATCACATTGTTCCTTGCCGCATTGAAAGACTTGTTATAAATCAGTGTGAAAGAACGCGAGGGTGCTCGCGTTCTTTCACACTATCCATAAGCCGGATCATGAAGAATATTCCTCCACTAATTCTCAAGATAGTGCTCGTCATCGTCACAGTTATCCTGCTTGGCACGCTATTCTATTTTAGAGCGATGCAAAATTATGCTCATCAAGATTACACCAACTCTAACTTCTTTTTCTTCTGGCTTTCGGGGTACATGATAAGAATAGGACAAAATCCATACGACCAGATTCAGTGGCTGGCTGGGCACGCCACTTTCGGTGCGACCTGGATCCCAAACAAGATTTTTCCTTATCCCCTGCCACTGGCTTTCTTGATGATTCCGCTTGGTTTATTCTCGCTGGGTCAAGCTTACATTGTTTGGCAACTTATTACTCAAATCGTGATAGCAATCATTGTTTATGTTCTTTTACAACATTGGCAGGAGCAACCTCAGAAAATGATCTTCCTCCCGCTAATGGTCTTCCTACTGTTCTTTGGCCCTGTCTTTTTAACTTTGCAAGTTGGTTCCATCGGCGTTGTCGCCTTGGGCGCAGTTTTTCTGTCTCTTATTTTTTTAGAAAGAAAACAATCTTTTCTAGCGGGATTTGCTGTTGCGCTAACCATTCTAAAACCGCCGCAGGGAATCACTATTCTCGTACTTGCCGGAATTTGGTTCCTTGCCCGCCGCGACTGGAAGGCCATTTGGGGCATGGGCGCAAGCGGAATATTTTTACTGCTACTGGGGATCATTCGCGACCCTTTATGGCTGATCAAATTCCGTGGTGCAAGTGAAGCAGTGCTGGATCGAACACTGGGCATTCATTCCAATATTTACAGCTTCAGTTATCTGGCCTGTAACCAGAATTTATCTTGCATGTGGATTTTCGGAACCATTGGGATGCTTCTAGCCCTTGGATTAGGCGGATTGTATCTCTGGCGCGGAAGAGATCAACTAACACCCTGGGAAATGTTCAATATCATTATTCCACTTGGATTTGTTTCGACCATCTATCTTTGGTCATACGACCAACTACTTTACATAATTCCAATTACGTGGATAACGGCAACGCTGATCGAAAGGACAAAGTCTTACATTCCCACTTTCATTTTCCTGATTATTCTGGACCTATTATCTTTCACCGCACTTCTAATACAAGCAAGCACGCATAAAGATTTACTGAGCGTCGCAATAACAGTTCTGGTACTTGGCATGTGTTTTTTGCTGATGCACTGGAAACCGCAACAATCCGAGCAGGCACTGCCGGCATCTTGAACCAATTTGTGCCATTCACTTTACCGACAGCTTTATTGGTTTAATTGAAGATACATGAATACACTCACACAAGAATCACAACAAAACCGTTTTTACAATTTTGCATTCTGGCTCGCAATTTTCACTATCGCCTACAACCTGCTTGAAGGTTTGGTCTCGGTCTACTTCGGCGCTCACGATGAAGCATTAACTTTGTTCGGATTTGGCGTAGACAGTTTCATTGAAGTCATGTCGGGCATCGGGATTTTGGCAATGGTGATCCGCATTCGCCAACACCCCGACACCTCGCGCGGACAATTTGAGCGAACGGCATTGCGAATCACCGGCTGGGGGTTTTATCTACTCGCTGCAGGTCTGTTCATTACCGCCATCTACAATGTATTCACCGGTCACAAACCAACCACAACTGTGAGCGGCACGCTCATTTCACTAATCTCCATCGCAAGCATGTGGGCACTGGTAACTGGCAAACGCAAAGTTGGACACGCTCTCAACTCTGCACCGATTTTGGCGGATGCAAATTGCACAATGGTTTGCATTTACATGTCAGTGGTTTTACTGGCCGCCAGTTTGATTTATCAATTCACTGGCTTCGGTTTTGTCGACACCATTGGCGCTCTTGGTTTGATTTACTTCTCAATCAATGAAGGTAAAGAATCTTTTGAAAAGGCTGCAAACGCGGAAGATTGTTGCGATAACGATTAAAGCCGGGAAAATGAATTATCTTCGATACAAATAATTTATATCCAACAATTTATTTTTCAAATCATCGGACATGGCATTTTCATCCATGCGCCATTCCCAGTTGCCGCCCAAACGGCTGGGATAATTCATGCGTCCTTCGTTGCCGATATTGAGTATGTCCTGCATGGGTGCAACAGCAAACATCGCCACCGAAGACCAGATCGAACGGATCAAATCCCAGGCGAAATCATGACCATCTGATCGAAGATAACGCAAGGCGAATTCACGCTCGTGTTGGGGCGCAGTAGCGAACCATCCCAGCGCTGTATCGTTATCATGTGTGCCCGTATAAGCCACACAGTTTGGCACATAGTTGTGCGGCAAAAATGGATTGTCGGGGCCAGAAAAACCAAACTGCAAAATCTTCATACCGGGCAACTGAAATTCATCCCGCATGGCAACTACATCTTCTGTGATGACTCCAAGGTCTTCGGCGATGATGGGCAACTTAATTTCAGATGTTGATATGCCGTCGCTTAAGCGATTATCGATAACGCGAAAAAGATCCGGACCAGGGCCGGGCACCCAGCGACCATGCTCCGCAGTTTTATCCGCGGCTGGAATTTCATAATAACCTGCAAAGCCACGGAAATGGTCGAGACGCAAAATATCGATCGTTTTCAGTGTAGCTTTGACGCGTTCGATCCACCAGGCATACCCGGTCCCTTTATGAACATCCCAGCGATAAAGCGGATTGCCCCACAATTGACCGGTTTGCGAGAAAAGGTCAGGCGGTACACCAGCCACAACAGTTGGGTTCCCCTGTTCATCGAGAAAGAAAAGTTCCGGGTTAGCCCACACATCCGCGCTATCGTAGGCGACAAAAATCGGAATATCACCGACGATTTGAATGCCCTTATGGTTGGCGTAAGAATGAAGAGCCACCCACTGACGGAAGAACAGGAACTGATAAAAAGTAAATCGTAAAATGGATTCGGATAAATCCTTGCGCGCTTTATCGAGTGCAGACTGCTCGCGCTGCCTCAGTGCGGACGGCCAGCCATTCCACGCGCCGCCACCGTGCGATTCCTTCAGCGCCATGAAGAGAGCATAGTCATCAAGCCAGGAGGCTTGTTCGGCGCAGAAAAAATCGAATTCGGCGCGCACCCGCTCCGGGTCAGATTGGAAGCGGTGAAAGGCACGTTCGAGCAAAGAGAGCTTCCATGGTATGAGCCGCCCAAAGTCTACGCGCGAGGCAGAAAAATCAGGCTTATCCGCCAAATCGGATTCAATTAAGAACCCGTCGCGTAACAGAAAATCCGGACTGATCAAATAGGGATTGCCCGCGAAAGCCGAGAAACATTGATAAGGCGAGTCACCGAAGCCGGTTGGGCCAAGCGGTAAAATTTGCCAAAGCTTGCAACCAGAATCAGAAAGCCAATCCACAAAACGATATGCTTGCGGCCCAAGGTCGCCAATACCATAGGGACCGGGCAAGCTGGTAGGATGC
>Ga0208528_1000018_pt1 | contig 12802 bp, 14 predicted proteins | sample SF_Rice_5C_80N_3_FD_185619 | JGI IMG/M metagenome (GOLD analysis project Ga0208528, IMG submission 185619) | Rice paddy soil microbial communities from Twitchell Island, California, USA - SF_Rice_5C_80N_305 (SPAdes) (version 2) | ecosystem: Environmental > Terrestrial > Soil > Paddy field/soil ... | reverse complement strand
GTTTCTTGGATGGAGTATCGTTTAATTAATAGCCCGTTTCCTATTTGACCTGCGAATAAAAATGCAGCCAACGTTTTTGTGGCAAGTATATGTGTGTGTCCATCAGCCATTTGTTTTTTCCACAACGACAGTTGCTTCTGTGATGAGTGCTGCGATGGCTCCGATGGCTGCCAGTTGTGGAGCGAGTAATGCGCCGACAACACCAAAGGTCATCGGAATTTCCATTACGGTTTTTCCATCCTTGTCCTTGATGATAATGCGGCGGATGTTGCCTTCGTGGACTAGTTTCTTGATGCGGGCGAGCAGATCTTCGCCATTGATGTGGAATTCTTCGGTACGGAATTTTTCTTCTGGCATAACGTTGCTCCTTATATATTAAATTCTGTTCCAATCTTTTTTATTATTGGTTGGCTTGACCAGCAATTGCATACTCCAGCCACCAATTGCTGTTGTTTCGAAGTTGATCAAGAGATGTTAAGTTCAATCCTGTTAACAGCGAAAGGAGTCTATGGCTGATTTCCATATTGATACAGGTGTATCCTGGTTTGACTTGGTCAAGACATGAAGTAGACGAGATTCCATAGGTAAGTAGCTGGCCCCAAAAAAGTGATGTCTTAAGCCGCAATGATTTTTCTACGTAAGTGTTCGATGTCAAATAAAACGAGACCCAGTTTTGATGTGCACGGCATCCGTCAATGCAAATGTTCGTTGAGAAGGGGTAGCCAATTCTCGTATTTGAAATTTTGTTGGACGCAATGGGGCTTGCCCCTTGGCTGAATGAATTAAGAAATCCAGTTGAGAATATTACCAGTGCCCCCATCGCGATAAGTATCGGAATGCCAACTCGGGTGATTAATGACTTGCCTTGCATATTCTATCCTTCTTTGATTATTCAATGATAGTGTAACTGCGATAAGATGTTATTTTTTCGTTGATTGTTTCATCTGAAGAAAATCAACATGGAACCACTTTTCGTCCAGCGCGGGCCATTCGTCAGATTGGTCGGCACGATCTTTCCAATTTTCTTTTCCGCTCCACGATTCGATTCTGATCTCGTAAACCGATGTCTGACGCAATTCTTTTTCGGTGACGGGGCGATAATCCTTGCCGAGTTTCATCCCGCTGAAATATTTTCCAATTAATTGATGCAGAACTGAAATTCTTTCATCGTTATCTTCGATTAAATGTGCTGTGCCGAAGACCATTACGCTTCGATACTGGAGAGAAAATTCCAGCGCCACATTCGACGGCAGAAGTTTTCCCATTTCGCTGACTTCTACACAGACCTTCGGGTTGTGTTCGATGTTAGCGCGGATGCGTCCGGCGATATTCGAGTGGAAGATTAAACGGTGCCCGGCCTGGTCATAGAAAAAAGTGGTTGGGGTGACGAAAGGCTGACCGTCCCAGCTTGATGCGATGTGTGCAATTTGTCCGCGATGTAAAAAGTCGCGAATCCAATCGTCGTCCCTTTTATATTCTGGCAGGCGTTGATAATCGTTCGGTTGGATTTTATCGAGACTGTAATCGCGCGGCATGATCTAATTTCTCCGATATTGTTAATTTCTAACGGTCATCCACGAGCAGATGTTTATACCAAATCCACTGCAGGGCGGCTCCGATTAAAAAGGATGCCACAATAAGGCCCAGGCCCCAGGGTGTAATATTGCCAATGGCAAACAGGATGAAATAAATCGCTGCGGCTGTAGTGACCGCGCCAAGTAAAGCAACTTCGAGTGCGATCAGATTGGCGATACTGAATTTTTTGTCAGTGGGCGGGATGGTTGTGCTGCGCCATTTGAAAGCTGATTCGATTGCCGGATGGTGTTTGATATAAAAATCCTTGAGCTGATTCATGGCTTCGACGGATTCGTGCCAAGCGGCACGCAAACGCGCAAGCTGTGCGAGTGTCAATGCGCCGAGTAGTGTCAGGAAGAAAAACAGAATCGAGAAAGCAACCGACACACTTTTTAAATTGTCGGTGGCGAATTGTGTGCCGAGGATGGCTGCCACGATGGAGCCGACCGAAACAAAATAGAAAGATGCCACACGCGAGCGGTCTTCATTGGCTTGAAAAACAGTGTTGGCGATGTATTCGTATTCGACCTTTAAAATCTCTTCAGGTTCCAGTTCGGGGTTTGATTTTGGCATTTTTCCTCGGCGAATTGGTGATTCGGTAGATTGAAAAATATTCATAATAGCAAGTGACAGCCACTTCCGAAGTGGCTGTCACTTGCTATATTTTGTATCGAAAAAAATCAGGGTTTGAAAGCCCATTCGCCGTTGCGCATCACCGGCTCGGCAGAGCCATCTTCGCGTATGCCGTCGATATCCATTTTGTTCGAGCCAATCATGAAGTCCACATGTGTCAGGCTGTTGTTGCCGCCGCTCTGGGAAAATTCTTCGTCGGTCAACTCTTCGCCACCGGTCAAGGTGAAACGATAGGCGCGACCGATGGCGATGTGGCAGGACGCGTTCTCGTCAAAGAGTGTGTTATAGAAAAGATGCCCGCGTTTTGCGATGGGGGAACTAGCCGGAACCAGCGCAACTTCTCCAAGATGCGACGCGCCTTCATCAGTCTCGATCAATTTTTGTAGAACCGCCTCGCCCTTTTTTGCGTTGACCTTGACAACGCGCCCATGTTCAAAGGTTACGCTGAAGTCTTCGATCAATGTGCCGCCGTAGCTAAGCGGTATGGTGGCGGCCACGGTTCCCTCCGCTCGATGACGGTCGGGCAAAGTGAAGACTTCCTCGGTTGGCATGTTGGCGGTGAAGATCACGCCATTCTCTGCCAGCGACTGTGCGCTGATCCATTTGTGGCCGCGCGGCAGGCCAAGCGTCAGGTCGGTGCCGGGAGCTTTGTAATGCAAAGCGCGGTATTGTTTAGTCTGTAAATATTTTGAATGCGACTGTAATTTTTGGATGTGATCCTGCCAGGCTGCAACCGGATCGGGCTGATCGACTCGCACGGATTCAAAAATCTCGTTCCATAATTTTGACTCGGCATATTTTTCATTCGGAAAAATTTTTGCGGCCCACGCCGGACTTGAAGCGGCCACCAGACACCAGTTAATTGCATTACGGCTGACGGCTGTCCCGACCGGCTTGTAATTTTCGAGATGCACTTGCTGGAGCGTGGCAACTGCATCAGGATCGAGACCCGCCATCAGGTCCGGATTATCTGCGAGAATAGTCAACATTGCGTCGCCGCCTTTGACGAAATCCATTAATCCGGTAATTTGCCATGTCGGGTATTCGGTCAATGTTTCGCGCGGCGCATTTTGCAATCGACTGCGGAGCAATTCTTCGTCACCCCAGATCACATCCACGTAGCGCGCTCCGGCCTCGTAAGCCGCGTGGGTGACTTCGCGCACGAGCGGTGCAGCATGCAATGGTACGCCGCGAATTCTCGAATTGGTGATGATGAGTCGTTGCCCTTTGCGAATATTCAAGCCGACCTTGACGATCACTTCGGCGTATTTCTTCAGCATTTCCTGATGTGCGGATGATGTCATTGTGCCTCTTTGCAGATGAAATGGGTTGATTTTACAACACTCGGCAGGTTTCTGTCAGGTTGCGGGGAGGAAAATTGACACTTTTCATGCGCGCGTATCTCGTTATATACTTGGCGTAATTAAATCCTACTGCGGAGGAACTTATGGTTACCATTCAGCTCGTCGATACGAACAATAAATCGCAGGCCAAGAAGTTCGTTTATTTTTACTACGATCTCTACAGGGATTGCCCTCAGTGGGTGCCGCCTCTTTATATCGACGCCTACCTTCCGCTTAATCGAAAGAAACATCCATTTTTTGAACATTCCGACGCCGATTTTTTTCTGGCCCTGCGCGACGGAAAAGTGGTGGGGCGAATCTGCGCCGGGGTAAATAAACGCTTCAACGATTATCACAAAACAAAAAAGGCTCAATTTTATTTTTTTGACTCAATAGATGATTTGGAAGTTGCCAAAGCGCTCTTTGATGCGGCATTTGATTGGGCGCGTCAACGCGGACTGGATACGATGATCGGTCCGAAGGGCCTTTCCCCATTTGACGGCTACGGCATTTTGGTCGAAGGATTTGAGCATCGCCAGATGATGACGATGATGAATTACAACTACGCCTATTATCCGAAATTGATGGAGGCGCTGGGCTTCGAAAAAGAAGTGGATTTTGTCTCATGCTATTTGCCATCAGATGCCTTCAAAATTCCAGAGCGCGTCGAGAAGATCGCAAAACGCGTGATGGAACGGGGAAAATTATCGGTGAAGAATTTTAAAAGCAAGAAGGAATTGGTCAGTTGGGCACAGCGCATCGGCGAGACTTATAACAAAACTTTTATCGACAATTGGGAATATTATCCGTTCACGCAGGGCGATATTGATTATGCCGTTCAAAATGTTTTCATGGTGGCAGACCATCGCCTGATCAAGCTGATCATGCATGGCGACGATATTGTCGGATTCTTGTTCGCCTTCCCGGATGCGTCTGGTGCGCTGCAGCGCGCCAAAGGCAATCTTTTTCCATTTGGGCTGATCGACCTGCTGATCGATATGAAGCGCACCACGACGGTTGCGGGCAATGGCATGGGCGTTCTGCCTGAGTTTCAAGGCACGGGTGGAAATGCTTTGCTTTATTATGAGATGGGAAAAACCATGTTGGAATTCAAACAATTCAAATTTGTGGAAATGACCCAAGTGGCTGAGACCACTCATCAAATGCGCGCTGATTTGAAAAATCTGAATGGCGTGGAATATAAAAATCATCGCGTATATCGAAAAGCGGTCTAGAATGAATCATCCTTTGGAGTTCATTCCATCTGCGAATCGCAGGGTGATCTTTTTGACATTTTTCGTCTGGGCAATGGTGATGACAGCCGTCATGCAAAATGTTGGTACGCCGTTGAAAACATCTGCTGCGCCTTCAGGCATTGTCTCGTTTGAGTTGGCTAGGACGGCGACAAAAGCAGGTGAAATTCTTGCCTCATGGAATCCAACGCAGACATTGTATGCGGCGTTTGGTCTTGGCGTTGATTATCTTTATATGCCCTCTTACGCACTGGCAATTGCGCTGGCTGTTTTGCTTACAATGACACGGCACAAAGGTTGGTTTGTTTCGCTTGGTGTATGGGTTGGGTGGGGAAGTCTTGTTGCTGCCTTGTTCGATGCTACTGAAAATTTTGCGTTATGGAAAATTCTTTTGGGGAACGTTCAATCGATGTGGCCGATGATCGCGGTGGTCTGTGCCACGATCAAGTTTGCGCTGATTCTGCTGGGGCTTGGATATGCTATTTTGGGCGGTATCCTGCCGAAGCGCCGCCCTGAGCCGGTCGAAGGATCCAAGTGAAGACTACGAGTACGATGTCGGCATAAAACGCCTCGCAGTGACGTTATCTAAATAAAAATCCCCGTCCATTTCTGGGCGGGGATTTCTTGTCAGGTGTGTTTAGAGCGGAACCACGTTGGCGGCCTGAGGGCCTTTTGGACCCTGCTCTACCGTGAACTCCACCTTCTGGCCTTCCACGAGCTTACGGAAACCGTCGCTCTGGATAGCTGAATAGTGGACGAACACGTCAGGGCCACCATCGCGGGAGAGAAAGCCGTAGCCCTTCTCCGCATTGAACCACTTGACCGTTCCGACGATACGTTCGGACATTGTTTTGCCTCCTTCTGGCAAAAGAAAAAATTGGTGATGATGTCGCACGTCCATCGGATGATCAAACAAAATGGCCCACCAGTGTGTTTAGGGCATCTCGTCTTTGTTCCAACGAAATCGTACTGGCATCTTACAAAGCTGATGATAAATGGAATTTTAAAAACCGTCAAGATTTTTCATCTTATTCTCATGTGAAAAGTGATAAACATCCCAAATGATACAAAACTTTTTTGGTTAGTTTCATGGTTTGCCTCTTGCGATGCCTTGCGCCTGAGATATAATCAGGCGCGGAGTCAAAATAATGCCTGCAATTTACCCATTCACTGCAATTGTTGGACAGGAGCGCATGAGACGTGCGCTCATTCTAAACGCCGTAGATACACGTATCGGCGGCGTACTTATTCGTGGCGAACGCGGAACGGCTAAATCCACCGCGGCGCGTTCATTGGCAGCTTTGCTTCCACAGGTCAAGGTTGTGGAAAATTGCCGCTTTGGTTGTGATCCGGATATGCCGGGCACGTGGTGTACTGAATGCAAGGAACGCTACGCGGTTGGCAAAAAGGATTTGCCTTTCCATACGCGCACCACTTCTTTTGTAAACCTTCCCGTCTCTGCGACGGAAGACCGCGTGGTTGGCACGCTCGATATCGAGCAGGCCATCCAAAAAGGCGAGCGACATTTCGAGCCGGGCGTGCTGGCGAATGCCAACCGCGGACTTCTCTACATCGATGAAGTGAACCTGCTCGACGATCATGTCGTGGATGTTCTGCTGGATTCTGCTGCGATGGGCGTGAACGTTGTCGAGCGCGAGGGAATTTCATTCTCGCATCCGGCGCGCTTCATTCTGGTCGGGACAATGAATCCTGAAGAAGGGGAACTTCGCCCGCAACTGTTGGACCGCTTCGCGCTTTCCGTGGATATCGTTGGCATTCGTGATGCGCGCGAACGCGTCACCATTATGGAACGCAATCTTTCCTTTGAACGCGATGCTGAAGTCTTCCGCAAGGAATGGAAGCTAAAGGAAGACGAACTCTCAAATCAGATTGACCGTGGACGCAAGTTGGTTGATCAAGTTACGTACACTTCACGCGATTTGCTTTCGATCGCGGCGCTGACTGCTTCGCTGAACGTGGATGGTCATCGCGCGGATTTGGTCATTCTCAAAGCCGCACGCGCGCAAGCCGCATTCGAAGGCCGCACCAAGATCACGGATCATGATATTGCGCTGGCTGCTGAGCTGGCGCTTCCGCACCGCATCAAACGCACACCGTTCCAGCAGGCTGAGATCACGTCCGAGCAGTTGCAGGAACGCATCGAGCAGCTGGCCGGCCAATCGGTCCCGAGCGAAGCGGAAGATGATTCCGAGTCTGAAAAAGGCAAACCCGAGGAAAAAAAAACTTAAAACTGGAAGATGAAGTCCAGGAAAATCAACAACAAGGACAACCTGAGCCAATGCCTCAGGATGTCTTTGCGCACACCGATGCCAATTGGTGGGAGGGCGGACAGAAGATCAAGCCCGGCGAGGCTTTCACGCCGCGAAAATTAAATACGCCGCTTGACAAGCTGTCACGCAAACATGGCGGTCGCCGCTCGCTGACCAAGACCGAGCGCAAGCATGGACGCTATATCAAGGCGCGTCCGGCTGGCGATAAGCTGGATGACATTGCTTTCGATGCCACGCTGCGCGCTGCTGCGCCTTTTCAAAAACAACGCGTGGAAAAACGCAAACGGTTGGCTTTTGCCATCGAACGTGGAGACCTGCAACGCAAGATCCGCGTCAAGCGCGTGGCGAATCTGGTTTTATTTTTGGTGGATGCATCCTGGTCGATGGCGGTGGCTGAGCGCATGAACGCCACCAAAGGCGCCATCCTTTCGCTGTTGACCGACGCCTATCAACGTCGTGACCGCGTGGGCCTGATCGTTTTTCAAAAGGATCGTGCTACGCTGATTTTGCCACCCACGAATTCTGTTCAACTTGCACAGCGTGCGCTGGTGGATATTCCGGTCGGCGGCAAGACTCCGCTTTCGGCGGGACTACTGATGGCCGCTGATGTCTTACAGCACGAAAAATATTCTCATCCGGATGTGGAACCGCTTCTGATCGTCCTGACCGATGGCGCGGGCAATGTTTCGATAGGTACTCTTCCGCCCAATGAAGAATCGTACCGCTTCGCCGAATTGATCGCGCACGAGCATGTCAAGAGTGTGGTTATCAACATGGAACACGCCGCCTTCGATCAGGGACTGGCGCAGACTCTCGCTGAACATCTGAAAGCGCCATGCTACGCGTTGAGCGAACTCAAGGCCGAGAATTTGTATCACGCCGTGAAAGATGAAATGTCAAGGCCGATGAAAAAATAAAGAGAGAACTCCGAGATTATCTCGGAGTTCTGATTTTTAATAAAACTCCCCTCTTGACGAATTTAGAACAGCTGTTCTATAATCTGCCTATCTGTAACCCTAAAGGAGGCAGAAATGAATACCTATCGTTCGAACCGAAGTGTAGGGGATGGTTTGTCAAAACTCTGGCGCGATCTCACACACGGACGCCAGTTTAATCGAGGGGCGGCCTGGGGCCTGATGATCGTCGGCGCCTTACTGGCTTTCGAAATCTTCAACTTCAGTACCACGCAATTTGCTTTGGAAGATGTGCTCGGTGACTTAAAGTTTGCCGGTTTCCGTTGGGCGACCATTCTCGCCATTGCATTCTGTGGCATCGACTTTGCCGGTATCGCCCGCATCTTCACTCCACAACAAGGACGTGATGAACCTGCCGAAGTTTGGTACCTGTTCGGCGCGTGGTTGCTGGCGGCGGGTTTCAACGCCACACTGACCTGGTGGGGCGTATCCATCGCCATCGTCAATCATCCCAGCGCAACGGGAACTGCGGTGCTGAGCGCATCCACAATGACCAAAGTCGTGCCGATCTTTGTGGCGGTCATGGTTTGGTTGATCCGCGTTTTGATCATCGGTACGTTTTCCATCGCGGGTGACAATCTTTTTTCCACGGATAGCCGCGGAATGAGTCAGCGGCCGGTGACACAGCAACCGCGTCCAGTCGCTTCGCCACAATCGATGTTGCGTCCTGCTTCATCCTTGCCGCGACCGATTCAGGCTCAGCAATATCGCCCAGCGCCCAAGCCGACTCCTCCCACGCAATACAACCGCCCCGAACCAACTTATCACAACATGTCGTTTGACTCACCTCCGTCACCTTATGACGGAGAACGCAAACAATAGTTTGATCGGAATGCGAAGTCTCTGACTTCGCGAAAATAAAAAAATAATTTATCGACGCGGGTTTCTTAAACCCGGTATAAAGGAAAATATTATGCCCCGCGCTCGTCACATTTCAAACAATCGGCAAACAGCCGCGGCCAACGGAAACGAAGGCAGCGGCTGTTTCTCTCCATTTGTGCTTCCGCCGCTGGCGGTTCTTTTTGTTGGCTTACTACTGGCATTTTTGGCCGCGAATACTTCTGTTCAAGTGCAAACTCCTCAAACGACGGACGCAAAGTTGGCTTCACTTTTTACACCGGAAGTAAATTATTGGTCTGCATCCATTTCACGATGGGCAGCCGCTTCAAACCTCGACCCGAATCTGGTCGCCGTTATCATGCAGATCGAATCCTGCGGGAATCCTTTTGCCATTTCGAGCGCTGGCGCGATGGGACTCTTTCAGGTCATGCCTTATCATTTTTATGTTTTGGATAATCCGTATGATCCTGACACAAATGCGACGCGTGGATTGGCCTATCTCAAACGTTCTCTTGATGCCGCAAATGGACAAGTCAATTTGGCGCTGGCTGGATACAACGGCGGGATTAGTGTCATCACAAGTGGAGTCCGGGCCGCGGAAACTGTCCGATATATTTATTGGGGCGAGGGGATTTATTCGGATGCGGCAAATGGTTTGAGTGAAAGTCCACGTTTGAGTGAATGGTTAAACGCGGGCGGCGCGAGTTTATGTCGACAAGCAAAAACGAGATTGGGGTTGAATTAATTTTTTGTTGCCTGTAAATTTTCAGGCAGCTTGAGCGGAAGCCAGATGGCGAAGGTTGTACCTTTGCCTTCTTTTGATTCAGCCTTGATCGTGCCCCCATGATTTTCGACAATCCACTGTGCGATGGAAAGTCCGAGGCCGAAGCCGCTGGTCTTGGAACGTGTGCGCGATTTTTCAGCGCGGTAGAAACGCTCGAAGATGAAGGGCAAATCCTCGGCGGGAATCCCCGGCCCGGTGTCCCGGACAATGATGCGAACCTGGTCGCCAATTTTTGCGAGGCCCATGAAAACGTCACCGCCTTGAGGCGTGTATTGAATCGCGTTGCCAACCAGATTAAGCAAAACCTGTTTCAAGCGGTCTCGGTCACCGGTGATTTGGATCTGATCGATATCCGCCATTTTCATGTGGACTTTTGTGCCGGCCAGAACGCGCATTTCTTGAAAGACTTCTAGAATGAGCGTATCAAGTTCAACCGTGCGCATGTTGAGGGTCAGCTTGCCCGACTCAGCCTGTGCCAGTAAAAGTAAACCGCCCACGAGACGGGTGAGGCGTCCAGCTTCCTGATCGATGCTGGTAAGTGACTCTTCGTCAAGCTGCTTCATGCGGCGTATTAGGTCAACGTTACCCTTGATGACGGTCAACGGGGTGCGAAGTTCGTGGCTGACATCTGCCAGCAAACGCTGTTGCGAAGTGAAGAGAGTTTCCAGACGTTCGAGCGTTTGATTGAAAGACCCAATTAGGCTGCCAATCTCGTCGTTGGGGGGGCCGTTATATGGAATGCGGCGCGAGAGATCGTCGGCGCGATTGATCGCTTCTGCTGTTTCGGTAACGACTCCGAGTGGGGCAAGAGTTTGTCCAAGTGCAAGCCACGAACCGATGCCAGCCAATATAACCGCGATCAACGCAGAGAAAAGCATCGTATCAATTAAACTGCTGCGAGCTGTATCTATAACACCCAAGTTCAAAGCCACTTGCAAAATACCGACTTTATGGCTCCCTACTTTTAAAGGCACGCTTAATACACGCAGGTGCGCGTTGCTGACTGTGTTTTCTCGATAGATCGGTTCCCCTGAACGCAGACCGGCGGCATCAAGCGAGACAGTCAAACGTGAAATGGTGGGCGAGGCAGTTTTGAGTTTTCCGTCTGTGCCCCATAGCTGCACATAGGCAGTGCTGGTCATGTCGAGCGGAAGGGCAATGGCATTGATCTCGCCGCCTGAGTTAACCTGCGTAACTTGCATGATCTTGTTCGCGGTGCTGGCGAGGGTGTTATCGACTTGATTGAAAAGCAAAACACTGATGAGAATATAAACCGCCGCGCCAAAGACGAGCAGGATTCCCCCAACGAGTGTGGAGTAAAGAAGGGTAAGGCGAAGGCGGAGGGACATAAAAAATATGTCATTGCGAGGAGTGTTCTGCTCCGAAGCAATCCCTTTTTATCAGGGATTGCTTCACTTGGGAGTGTCTCGCAATGACAAGGTTAGGGATTTTCGCGCAACACGTAGCCGACGCCGCGCACAGTATGGATGAGTCGTGCTTCGCTCTCGGCTTCGAGTTTCTGGCGCAGGTAGCGGATATAAACTTCCAGCACATTGCTTTCTCCGCCAAAGTCATAACCCCAAACGCGATCAAAAATGACTTCGCGTGTCAGCACTTGTTTTGGGTGACGGAGGAAGAGTTCAAGTAATTCGTATTCTTTGGCAGTCAGCGCTACGAGACGACTGCCACGTGCAGCCTGACGCGAACCGGTATCGAGCGTCAGGTCAGCAAATTTTAGAACTGGCACTCGCTCGGGTTGTGTACGACGCAAAAGAGCGCGCACGCGCGCCAGCAACTCGTCGAGGTTGAACGGCTTGATCATGTAATCATCCGCACCGGCGTCGAGACCTTGAATGCGGTCTTGTACAGTATCTTTGGCGGTCAGCATCAGGATCGGGATCGAGCCGCCAGTCCGCAGGCGATGACAGACCTCGAGACCATCCATGCCGGGAAGCATCCAATCGAGGATAACGATGTCGGGTGTGTGGTCGCGTGCCAGAATCAAGCCTGTTCGGCCATCGGTAGCTGTGTCAACGGTGTAACCTTCGTAGGCCAATCCGCGTTGCAGGAGTTTCAAGATGGCCTGATCGTCTTCGATGATAAGTATGCGTTCGTTCATAGGTCCTCGCTTTTCGCTCTTAATCAAAATATACCACAAAGTTTTAGCAGAATGAAATTGTGCATTTGTTTAATGAAGGGGTAAAAGGAAACCAAGGATTGACATTTAATTCCCGCTGCATATAATCAAGCCAATAAGACAGCGCGAAGACAAGTAATCAGAAAACTGTTCAGAGAGTCGTCGGGTTTCGGTACGCGAAGAACGCTCCTCAACCACCGGTGTGAGACGATCAGATCAATGATGAAATCCCCTTCGCCAGGTTGCCCTCGCAGGGAATGGATTGCAAAGCGCATACTAGAGTCTGCGCAATCCAAATCGTAAGAGGGACGGGCGCGCCCGTTAGAGCGCAGCCAAGGTTGTTGCCGTGATTGACCTCACCCCGGCCCTCTCCTAATGGAGAGGGGGTAATAACAAAAGCAGGTGGCACCACGAGACGCCCCCTCGTCCTGCAAACGGACCGGGGGCGTATTTTATTTCTGCACACGGAGGTGCAACCATGCTCGATATTAATCTCATTCGCGAAAAGCCGGACGTTATCCGCAAGGCGCTCAAGGATCGTCAGGATGATCCGTCATCTGTCGATTCGGTTTTGAAACTGGACGAGAAGCGTCGCACATTGCTGGCCGAGGTCGAGAAATTGAAGGCGGAGCGGAACGTTGTCTCGAAGGAGATCAGTCAACTGAAAGATGCGTCCGCCCGACAGTCGAAGATCGAAGCGATGCGTGTTGTCGGCGATAAGATCGCGGCACTCGATAAGGAAGTCACGGACGTAGATGTTGAACTGACCGCAATCGTGTCCGCACTCCCGAACATCCCGGACGTACGCACCCCTTATGGAAAAGATGACAGCGAGAACGTGGTTCTCAGAACAGTGGGTGAGCCGCGCGAGTTTGATTTTCAGCCGAAGCCTCACTGGGACCTTGGGCCGGCGCTCGGCATCATTGATTTTGAGCGCGGCACCAAGCTAACGGGTTCACGCTTTTACGTGTT
>Ga0208528_1000017_pt1 | contig 12949 bp, 11 predicted proteins | sample SF_Rice_5C_80N_3_FD_185619 | JGI IMG/M metagenome (GOLD analysis project Ga0208528, IMG submission 185619) | Rice paddy soil microbial communities from Twitchell Island, California, USA - SF_Rice_5C_80N_305 (SPAdes) (version 2) | ecosystem: Environmental > Terrestrial > Soil > Paddy field/soil ... | reverse complement strand
TGCGCAAGGTAGTCGTCAGCAGGTGGCGTGGATTCGTCAGCAAGATCACCGTGCAAACCATAATGATTGATGCCGGAGATTTGCAGAAAAACTTCGGGACGATGATCAGATTTTTTTATAGCGGAGACCAGTACAAGTCCGGGGAGGACGCGGGAATCGTGGAAACGCTGCTTCTGTGATTTTGTCCACGGCCAGTGCTCAAGTCCAAATCCAGTCAAATTTACAACCGCATCCATTCCTTCGAGATGTTTGGACCACTCACCCAATGTTTGTCCATCCCATTGAATTTCGTTTGGATGCCTTGGCTGACGACGCGTTAAAATATAAACTTCATGTCCATCAGATCGAAGCGACGCGGAAAGGGCCGTGCCAAGGAAGCCCGAACCACCTGCGATCAAAATTTTCACTCTAAACTCTCCTTAATCCATTATGCTATAATCGTGCCTATTGTGGAGTAACCATGCAAGAACCGGTCCTAGTCCTCAATGCGAATTTTGAACCTATTAATATTTGCTCCACCCGGCGAGCCATCGGTTTAATTCTGGGAGGCAAGGCAGCGATGGTGGCAAATGGCCGCGGCTATATTCATACCATTAAGGAATTGTTACCGCGCCCATCGGTTATCCGCCTTGAAATCCAGATCCATCGTCCACGCCCGCACATTAAGCTGACTCGTCGCGAGGTCTTTCGACGAGACAATTATACCTGCCAGTATTGCGGGCGGCGCGACCGCGGCCTGACAGTAGACCATGTTAAACCTAAACATCAAGGCGGCCAGCACATTTGGACAAACGTAGTGGCCGCCTGCCCGCCATGCAACCATCGCAAAGGTGGACATAGCCCTGAAGAAGCGCACATGATGCTTCTTCACATTCCAAAGGAACCGCCAGCAAATGCCGCTTACATGTTTGCGCGACATTTGGATGATAATTCCGAGTGGTCACAATATATCAGTGGTTGGTAAACAACAAAATCAAACAGCGCAGAATTCTGCGCTGTTTGATTTTAAAAGAATCATCCCAGAGGAAATATTAACTGAAATCCAATTCCATAAAATCTTCAGCCAGAGCTACTTCACCCTGATAACGTTGACGGGCCTCAGCGACCAGATCGCCGCTGGCATATTTTCCGGTCGGATAGTGAATTAAATATAATTTTTCAGCCTCGGCCTGACTGGCGATTTCTCCCGCCTGTGTTGCAGATGAGTGTCCGCGCAACGCACCCGCTGACTCATGGATCAACACATCTGCGCCGTCAGCCAGGCGAATGACCTGGGCACAGGGCTCGGTGTCACAGGAATAAGCCATTACTTTTTTGGTGTGATTGAATTCAAAACGCAACCCAATGGTGGGAAGCAAATGCCGGACCGGGGAGGAAAAAATCCGAAAGTCAGGGCAATCAAGGACAGTTGTCATTTCCTGCGCGGGCAGGCGATAGAACGCCACCGGGAAAAAGTCCGGCCATTCGGCCCAACCATAAAAGCCCATCAGATCTTCAATGCGGTCGAGCGTGTGGTGTAGGCCGTAGACGTTGATCGGCTTGCGGCGGCCCATCAGCCACATGTCCATAAGAAGAAGCGGCAGACCCGAAACATGATCGGGATGAAAATGAGTCACGATCAAGTCGGTTAGATTGTTGAAATCCAATCCTGCTTTTTCAAGCCGCAGGATCGGGTTGCTGACACAATCCACCAACACAGTGCGTTCTTCACCGACCACAACCATATGTGTGTTTTCGTGATCAGTAGTTGGGATGGCATTTGACGAGCCAAGGATAACAACTTTGGGCATAATCTACCTATTTTAAAACGCTCACCAAGATAATCGGAGTGATATATGCCTCGACCAAAGCAGCGACTGCCAGCAGCGGCACAACCACCCCCACAAAAACTTTAACCCAATCAGCTAATAATTCCAAAATCATCTGGCCCATGGATTTACCCAACTGGGGTGATACCAACACCGCGGCCATTCTTAAAACAATTGCACTGGCGATCATCAAGGCCGGGATCTCAAAGATTCCATGTGGGAGCAAGCCTGTTACGAATAACTCAAGCGGTGAATAACCGACCAGCTTGAACACGCCCAACACGCCGCCTATCAATCCGACATTGATAAGATACATGAGCATGCCCAACACGCTGAAAGAAACGATTCCTCCCAACAAAATAAAGAAAGTGGCACGCACATTATTCGAAAAAATAAACAAGGCCGATATATGTTGGTTGGCTTGGGCCAATCCAATAGACTCTCTAGCGCCCTTTACAACATCCGAATAATTAGCCCTGGTTGCCGCAGGAAGCATCCGGGGGATGTTGACCGTTGCCCATCGGTAGCTTGACCAATATCCAATGATGGCAACGAATACCAGAATCAACATTGGCACGCCCAACTTCCGCATCGTCTTCGGGACTTCGAGTCGGTACCAGCTAAAAACAGATTTGCCTTCGCCCTTGAACGACACCCAGAACGTGTGCCACAGCCAGCGTAAATTCAAAGAGTCAAATTCACGGCCAAGCAGATATTCACGCTGAAAATGAGCAATTCCCAATCGCACCAACAAGCCAGATACAACCACAACCGCCACAACCGCCAGCCACAAAACCTGATCCGTCCCCCAGAACAACAGCACACTTTCACCCTGCATCATGATCGCAACCGGGATCACGATAAATGACGCCAACAAATTGGCCGCCCGCACCGATGTGGATTGAACTGAGATCACAATCGCCGCACTGACCATCAACACGGCATGGGCAGTTGTCAACGTGAAAAGCAAAACCAGAGTATAGATACTGGGCATTTCCAAGTGCTGGTGTGAAACCATCCACAAATAAAGCGCAATGGATGAATAACTGGCAACCAACGGAGTCAAAATGCCGACCAACACTTTCCCAAAATACAAATGCCAATCTTTCATCGGCGAGCTTAACAGCGGCTCGATCGTGCCGCGTTCTTTTTCGCCGACAAACGACTCTAAAGCCACAACCAGCGATATTGTGATCGGGAAGAATCCGATGATCAACACTGAAAACGGGACCAGACGATCGGCAATCAAATTTGAACCGTATTTTGCAAAGAAAGCCACAGCTTGATGAGCGACCTCGTTCATCAAAAACGGAAAGGATAAAGTCAGCACGATCAACGGAGAAAGAATACGCCAATCGCGGAATTGATCTCTCAATTCTCGACCAGCGACCAGCCAGATCATTTGCAGATCATGACGCATGACTCGCCTCCCCACGCGCCGATTGCGCATCTGCCATTACTTTGAGATAAACCTGTTCCAGTGTACGCGGCGCTTCCTGAAATACCACCAGTGGCGCATGTGCAGAAGTCAGCTCACCCAACACTAACTGATTTATCTCATGCGGATTCTCAATTTGAAATCGAAGACTCAACTCGCTCCGCTCGAGCAGGGTCGCGCCATGGGGTATTTTCAAACCATCACTATTCCAGGGCGAAGAGAATTTCGCTTCGTACTCCATCACCCCCATGACCTTTTGCTTCAACTCGGCCAGCGTGCCAGACATCAAAATGCGGCCTTTATAAATGATGGCGATAATATCCGCCAATGCTTCCGCTTCCATCAGATTATGCGTGCAAATTACAATCGTACGCTGGGATGATTTCAAACGGGCAATCTCATCCCGCACCAGCCGTGCCGATTCCGGGTCCATGGCGGACGTTGGCTCGTCGAGCAACAATACAGGCGGTTCATGCATCAATGCCCGCGCCAACGCTAGTTTCTGCCGCATCCCTTTGGAGTATTCGCCGATGCGCCGCATGGATGCCTGCGCCAATCCAAAATAATCCAACAAATAATCGCTACGCAGTTTGCGGCCTTTTGCATCAAGACTATAAACTTTGCCGAAAAAATCCAGATATTCAGAACCGGTCATACGCATGTATAAACCATGTTGCTCAGTCAACACGCCGACCGAAGCACGCACTTCCTCGCCGTGTTGCGCCACATCATATCCAGCCACACGGGCCCAGCCTCGTGTGGGCACGAGCAGAGATGTCAACATGCGGACAGTGGTGGTTTTGCCAGCCCCGTTTTGACCCAGAAGCGCCAAAATCTGCCCGGGCTTCACAGACAAGGTTACACCATCCACGGCCAGAAAGTCGTTGAACTGCTTGCTCAAATCTTCTGTTTCGATCATGGTTTGTCCAGCATAAAAGGATAGGAGGACAGCGTCAATAAGACAACAGTCCTCCAAAAGTAAATCATTCGGGATGATTGAAGCTTATTTGGATGTTTTCTTTGCGGCCGGTTTTTTCGTTGCAGGTTTGGTTGGAGACTTTTTAGTGGCCGATGGTTTTGCTGCGGATTTTCTAACGACTTTCTTTTTCTCAACGATAGGTTCCATTGATTCCGCTTCAAGTTCGGAACTGGAAGCGGGTGTATCCAAAACTGGTTCAACCACCGCTGACACCATTTCCGGCTCCGCCGATCCGGGGCGGTGTCTCCAAACAAATACAGCGAGTGCACACACCGCCACAACCGCCATCAGAGTCTGATTGGCATTGATCCCGCCGAGTTGCGAAGCATCGAGCCGCAAAAAGTCCAGAGAGAAGCGAATAACGGGATAAATGATCAAATATAAATTGAAGAGATCGCCCTTCTTAAGTCTATTGGAATATTGACGGCCCACCCACAGCAGGAAGAACATATTGAGCAAATTCAGAATCGATTCATACAAAAAGAGCGGATGATAGTACGAGTCGTTTTGAAATCCCTCGAGGCGATGAGCCGGGTCAATATAGAGTTTCACGGCAGATTGGTTGGCGCGCCATAAAGTTCCTGATTAAAGAAGTTACCCCAACGTCCAATAGCCTGACCTAAGGCCAGGGCTGGAGCAGCAATATCGGTCCAATCAATAAAGCTAACGACAGGATATTTGCGTGTGTAAAAATACAGGGCGATCAAGCCGCCCATCACTGACCCTGGGATTCCCAGTCCACCATTCCAAATTTCCAATATACTGATGGGATGGGTGAGATAAAACAGTGTAGTGCGTCCGTCAGCGATCGCTGACGGCGATGGAGTAAAAATATGCCACAGGCGGGCACCAATCACCCCCCCAATAATCAGATAAACCAAAAGATCCCACACCAGTTCAGGGTCATAATTACGACGCTTAAGTTCGTAATAAGCCAACACCCCGCCACATACTGCACCCGACATAAGAATAATGCCATAGTAAGCTATCGTTATCTTGCCGCTCGTATTGAAGATAGGCAGCACAAATGCGGCGCCCCCCAATATAAGCGTAATGACGATGCCATAAAACAAATCAGGCTGCTTTTTGATAAATCCCTGCACTGTCGAAATAAGACTAATGGCAGTCAATATCCATAACAAAACTACAATATATAAATTGGGTATATCAAATCCACTTGGCGGGACAAACATATTCAACTCCTTGTTGATTGGTTTAGACTTTTATGCGCCTGAGCACGCACCACCCAAATGCGTTGGAGCGCAGTGAAATTGGCAAGTATGGCAATGATCCAAACGCCGATAACCGGAAAACCGAATACCAGCGATGGCCCCAAAACAAAATAACGTTCAGCACGGGTCAGAAGACCTTCCTTGGCGCTGAAACTTTGCGCCTCAGCCCGCGCTTTGACATACGAAACAAGTATCGAACCTGCCGCGGCCGCAAACGTGACGATCTCAGCCGTATGCTGGTTCGACATGGCAAAATAATAAAGCAATGCGCCCAGAATGATAAGTTCGGAATATCTGTCGCTGACCGAGTCAACGAATGCGCCCCAATCGCTGGCTTCGCCGCGCAGACGGGCCATCGTGCCATCCAGTGCATCGATCGGCCAGGCAATCAACATGATGATGCCGCCGACCATGATCTGACCCCTCAATATAAAATAAGCAGCAATGATGTTTCCAGCTACACCCAACAAAGTTACAGAATTTGGCGTTAGACCGATGCGATTCAAAAATCCGCCAATCGGATCAAGCACCCATTTAAAAGTAACACGCAAAAAATCAGTAAATGTTTTCTTCACGCTCAACCTCAGGAACAGGATTGCCCAATCATACCCGAAAAAATCAGGGACGCAGGCCTGACATCAAAACAAAAAAATTAAATTTCTTCCTCGTCTGGCGGCAATACATCACGTTCTTTTCCACCGCCCTGCGACGGACCAACTACGCCCATCTCTTCCAGTTGATCCAGCAAACGCGCGGCGCGCGGATAACCGATCCGCAGGCGGCGCTGCAACATCGAAGCGGATGCACGCTGGTTCGTCCGCACAATCGAGATGGCTTGTTCGATCAAACCATCGTCTTCATTTTCTTCCGGCTCAGAAAGCAATTTTTCCCACGGCGCAGAATCATCCACTTCCAGTTCGCTGTTTTTCTGCCAATAATCGATAATGCGTTCGATTTCCATATCCGTGATCATCACGCCTTGCGCGCGGATTGGATTACCAACCTCAGGGTTCAGAAAAAGCATATCGCCGCGTCCGAGCAATGTTTCAGCGCCAGTCGTATCGAGAATCACGCGGCTGTCCACGCCAGATGCAACGGCAAAAGCCAGACGAGCCGGGAAATTCGCTTTAATGAGACCCGTTACCACGTCGGTTGAGGGGCGTTGAGTCGCTACGACCAAATGGATTCCTGTGGCGCGTGCCATCTGCGCCAAGCGAACAAGGTTGTGTTCAGTCTGATCCGGCGCAGACATCATCAGGTCGGCCAACTCATCGATCAAAACCACGATGCGTGGCAAAGTTTGACCATCTGATTTTTTCAGTTGTTTCCGATTATACGATTCAAGGTCGCGCGCATTGGCAGCTTCAAGCAAACGATAACGGTGTTCCATCTCAACCACCAGCCAGCGCAAAACGCCCAAAATACGATCAATGTTAGTTTCGACTTTTCCAAAAAGATGAGGCAGGCCATTGAAGCGCAGCAACTCCACCATCTTGGAATCGATCATGACCATGCGCAAATCTTCGGGCGGATTGTTCATCGCAAGGCAGGCCGCAAAAGCCGTGATGCAAACTGACTTACCGGAACCGGTCGCGCCAGCGATCAAAATATGTGGCATACGCGCCAAGTCCGCGACCAATGGATGGCCGGAAACATCACGACCAAGTGCAATCGCCAACGGAGCGCCGATGCGATGAAAAACTTCGCTTTCCAAAATCGGTTTCATGCGCACGACAGATGAATGTGAGTTTGGCACTTCGATGCCCACGTAAGGTTTGCCCGGCACCGGTGCTTCGATACGTAATCGTTGCGCCGAGAGTGCAAGTGTCAAATCTTTTTGCAGACTGGCAATTTGCGCGACGCGCACTTTCATTTGCTGGGCTTCATCATCCTCGCTCGCGCCCGGCTTTTTGATGAAACCCGGTTGCACCGCGAACTGAGTCACGGACGGGCCAACGCGATAACCGATCACTGTAGCCGGAATACCAAACTCCGAAAGAGTTTTCATGATCATGCCCGCTGTCATGTTGATCGTACGCTCATCGGCACGCGAGGCCTGCTCGGCCAGCAAAATTGTCAGTGGCGGCAAACCTTCTTCACGCTGAATCGGCTTGGCTGGTTTTTCGGACTTTTTATCCGACGCTTTTAATGATGTGCGAAATTCTGCGGGAATCGGTGCAAGTTTCTTTTTGACCGGCGCATTGGCTTGCGTATTTTCTTCAACGACTGGTACAACCGCCGCTTCTTTTTGGACTTCGAGCGGGCGCGGCATTACCGGCTCTCCCGCCAGCTGACGCAGCCACGCTTCGAGTCTGGCCCATAAACCGAAACCCGTTGCGACGGTCAACAACCACAAAGCGAACAGAATCAATCCGCCAGCGACCGGACCAATTTTCAGGCTGGCTAAATATGCGAGTCCCCAGCCAAGGCGTCCGCCATCATAGCCGGCCTCAGCCCGAACGAGGGAAGAGCCTCCGAAAATGGCGAGCAGTCCCAAGGTCAGGAGAGCGGCGAGCTCAAGAAATAGGAGTCGGCTCCAGCTGGGATTTCCATTGCTACGATTGATGAGAATGAATCCGCCATATCCAATCGCGGCGATTACCAGATAACTTCCCCAGCCAAACCAGGTCGATAAAGCGCTAGCCCAGGGAGATAAAAAATATCCTTTGGTGAGATTCCAAATTGCCAACAACGACATCAACGCCAACGCGATTAAAAGCACTCCGACTACGTCTCTGATAAACCGGCCAAAGTGCAGGTTGAAACGCGCCAAACGATCCAGCCAATCATTTTTTGGCGGCTGTTGTTGCTGATAGCGACGAGACGATTTATCGCTCATTGGTAATTAGAAAATCATCCAAACAGTTGCGGCTCACGCATCCAAACGCATACTTAAACCCATGCGCTGATGAGTGGCATCCACATGTAAAATACGCACCTGTATCTGCTGCCCTTCGGACAAAATATCTTTCACGGTCTGACCCGCGTCGATGTTCATCTCAGAGGCATGGATCAATCCTTCGACACCGAGTTCAAGTTTTGCAAAAGCGCCGTACGAAAGAACACTGGTGACTGTGGCCGGTACAACTTGATTGATCGTTAACTCCGTTCCAATCTTTGTCCACGGGTTGGGGAATAAACGCTTAAGGCTGAGCGCCACGCGGCATCGTTCGGGCGAAAGATCCAGAACCTGCACATCGACAACCTGGCCAACCTTCACAATATGACTAGGATGCGCCACACGTCCCCAAGAAAGTTCGGAGATATGGATCAGGCCTTCAACACCGCCAAGATCAACAAACACACCAAAGTCCGTGACATTGGTCACCGTGCCTTTTACCTGCTCACCCGCATGAAGCGAATGGAACAGTTCAGCGCGTTTCCCGGGCTCAGCCTGTGCGGCGCGTTCCGAAAAAACAATGCGCCCATCTTCGGGTACACATTCGATGATCTTGAGATTTAGAGCGCGGCCAATGTATGACTCCATACATTTCTCGCGGTCTGGCAGATCACTTTGACCAGCCATCTCGGTTAAATGTGAGAACGGCACAAAACCGTACAGACCGTCGCCTTCGACGAGCAACCCGCCCCGGTTGCTGCCGGTCACGTTCAAATTGATGATCTGATCTTTTAGATACAGATCTTTTACCTGAACCCAATCAGGAGGAGTTCTATGAGGTTCTTCGGTCTTGACATCGGCTTTCGCTTCCATGCGGACCTCGGGCCGAGTCTGCGAATGAGCAGCCTGATGCGGCACATAATGCCCCTCCTCCGCCAGAACGGACTCCCACCAACCATCATCGACAACCGGCATTGGGTTTTCTGAATCATTTTTTCGATTAACCATAACAGCCTACCCTTCCCATTATCTCGTTTGTGATTCCATCTCAAGGATGGATTTTGCAACTGCTTCAACTGCTACACGCTGCTTGCGATATAAATCCGCTTCGGACATTGCCAGCCTGCCTGCCACATCGCGGACTTTTCGTCCTTCGATAAATTTCATTTCAAGAATATTGTACAAGATCCATTCGGTTGTAAAACGTCTTTCACCCTCCGGCCTGACCTGATCCACTGCCTTGCGAAGAAGCGCGCGCAAAGCGTTTGGGGTGTTGCCATCATGGTCACGCGCAAGTTCCTGCACCACACGTAGCCTGATGAGTGGGCTATTCGTCAATTTGGGGCCACCCCAATAATGTGTCAGAGCATCCTTCACCCAATCAGCCAGATCCGATTCGGGTGGCAGACTTTCTGTCATGATGCTGGCGCGCGAATCATAATGGCTTGCAGCGCGCATACGTTGGATTAAATCCACCTGCGGCTGGATATCCTGCAGCGAGCGAAAGACACGCTGTTGCATAATGCGATCTTCCAAGGCCAATGCGGCGCGGTCGGCTAATAACCAGAGCGCTTCACGTTGATCGTGTTCCATTATCTGCTCGTCACGACGAGCCACACCCAACAACCCAAGCAACGGCGGGACTTCATCTCGATCCAAGTCGCCACGTTTGCGTTGATGCAGCGGCAGAACCCAGAATTTTCCCCAGGCAAATTCATGATGATCACTGCCATTCCCATTTCCCAACATTTCAAGCGCGCCCACAAGATTCCCCTGATCGATCATGGAACGATTACCCGCCATGACAATCAACGATAAGTCCGCATCATCCAATGCAGCAATGAAGGCAGAAGGCGATTGCAAGTGATCACGAACAGCAGCCAACACCGCCTCCAAAAATTGTTGTAAGTCTCCCTGAGTTAATAGACGTTCCTCCACATTTTGAAAAAATTGCAATTCGGAACGATCCTGGCCAAAGAAAAGATAGCGTTCCCAAAGTGGATAGAACAATGTGATGGCGTGTTCAAAGAGCAAAACAGTTGCCACCATTGTCAACGGAACAAAGGCCGAATATTCATCGCCGATCAAAACGCCCGCGCGTCGGACAATGGTCATTAATCCAAGCGCCAGGGATGCGGTCACGGGGCCGCGCATGATCCATTTGAAGAGGCGGCTTTTTACCACACGATCAGGCCACGAGACACCAAAAAAGGCCACAGCATAAGCCATGACGATCACCAACCCACCGACCAATACATTAATTACAGTGGCAATTATCCAGAACAAGAGGGGAAAATGTGCGGCGATTGAATATCCATACAGCAAATAAGGATATGAACCCAACGCGGGAGCAGTCGCACCGGCCATCAAATACAACATGCGACGGCGACCTGAACGAGTCAACATGCGCGAGTAGGCGCGGGAGAAATTGATTCCTGCCCAGATCATTGCAGCCACGTAGTAAATGGTAAAAGCCTCGGCCCATAGAGTCCGTTGAAGGTGAGGAGCCGGTTGCCCATCGGGGACGAGCGGGCCGAGCAACAAACCGAATCCAAGCAAGAGCAGGAATCCGGCTGAGATCACGTACACAAACCGAACAGCGAATCGGCGGCGTCCGCGTGAAGGACGACCAGCCGTCACAAGAACGGCATCTGAAAGATGAAGATAAGCGGCTGGTAGGAAAATGATCCCTAACCACTGTAAGCGCAAAAGCGCGTCAATTCCCCACTCAGGGACGGTTTTATTTTGCAGGGCTTCTGTCGTGAAAACAACCACAACACACAACAGAATAATTGCAAATGAACGAGCAACACGATCGCGTAAATTAAAAGACAGGGAATATAAAAACAACGAGAAAGCCGTGATGGCTATTCCCGCCGTCAGGATTTGATTAATAACCTTGATCCCCGCCAATAAACTTTCGACCCAACCGTTAAACATACAGCCTTCCCAGGTGACCCGTTATTTCAATGCCCTCGCAAAGAATAGAGCCACGTCTTGCGATTGATAATAATGGTCATTATACCCGCAGAATTCATAGCCGTGCTTTTGAGCCAGCCGAATCGCAGGGTGATTTTTAGATTGCATTTCAAGGAATAGCTTGCGATGGCCTCGTGATGGCCCCCATTCCTGCGCGGCGATTAAAAGAGCACTTGCCACTCCACGGCGTCTCCATTCGGCAGCCACGACCAGATCGGTGACCCAGGCAGATGAAGCGGGATTCTCCATCAAACTCAAATAGCCAACCGGTTCATTCTCAGACACGGCAGCGAACATCATAGCCTTGCGCGTCCATTCATCGGCCAGTGAAAATTGATTCTTTGGGTAATTCAACGAAATCGGACGCGGCAAACGCACATCGCGAAAAGTGGCAGTTAATTGACCAGAGTCACGACGCAGTTCCAACTGCCAGACGTACTCACTGGTTATGGAATGATCCAACCCCATCAAACGAGGCAGGTCAGCAGCAGCAACAGGACGAATTTGAATAGCAGACATAGTTTTCCAAATATTATGGTGCAGTTATTCGCACAGGAATGATGCAGGGTGGTAAAGATTGTCCTTTATTATCATAAACGACAAGACGCAATTGATAGTCACCCGGAGTAAGGGCGGTTGTATCCCACCCACCAAGCAAACCATTTTGAACGAGGCTGCGCCCGGCGGTAATGGTCGCCCATGTATCCGTGTTAATAGGTGCGACTTCATATTTATAAAAGCCAAAATTCAAAATATTGACAGTACCCTTAATATCGATCAAACCGCTTATTTCCGAACCGGGCTTTGGAGATGTAATGATAACTTTATCGGAAACACAGCCACTGGCACTGCCAAGTGTCGGCACGGGGCGCGGCGTCAGAGCAATCTGGGTAGCCAGATCAGATGAGATCGTTCCAGTAGGTGTTGCAAGCAGGTCCAGAGTGGGCGTCGGAATGAAATAAGAAGCTGGCAGGCTCGGCACAATAAACGAGACAGTAAATAATTCTCCGCAAAAGAGGATGACCACTAATGTTACGAGAAATACAGATTGTCCCATACGACGTAAGGCGAATTCCTTTTCAAGGCTGTAAACAGCATTGCGCCATTCGTTCCACGCCTGCCAGAGCCAACGGAAGGAAAAAAGCCCGCCAATCGCCAGCACAATATAAATCAGCGGTTCATAAGCGCTGAGAAATTTATATATTGCCGCCATAATAATCGAGCGCTTACAATTGTCGTAAGACGCCGCGGATCAACGTTTCCATTTTTGGGGTGATGATCTTCCCCGCCTCGATCACTTCTTCGTGTGTGGTAATTGTGGAACCGTCAAGATTGGCCTTGTTGCTGATGCCCGAAAAACCCAACACTCGCATCCCGCCATGACGCGCAACTAACACTTCGGGAACAGTGGACATTCCAACTGAGTCTGCTCCAGCCAGACGCAAAAAACGCAGATCGGCGGGACCTTCAAAGGACGGGCCACTTAACCCAGCATACGTGCCTTCACGCAAAGTGAGTTTTTCTTTTTTGGCAACGTTACGCGCCAAGTCGGCCAAGGCATGATCGTAAGGCTGACTCATATCCGGGAAACGTGGGCCAATCTCATCATAATTAGGTCCCATCAAAGGATTATGCCCGGTCATACCAATTAAATTAAGATTATCGGTAATCAAC
>Ga0208528_1000015_pt1 | contig 13312 bp, 12 predicted proteins | sample SF_Rice_5C_80N_3_FD_185619 | JGI IMG/M metagenome (GOLD analysis project Ga0208528, IMG submission 185619) | Rice paddy soil microbial communities from Twitchell Island, California, USA - SF_Rice_5C_80N_305 (SPAdes) (version 2) | ecosystem: Environmental > Terrestrial > Soil > Paddy field/soil ... | reverse complement strand
GACCGAAATCTATCAGGGGTTGAAAGCCGGTTTCGAAGAAGTCCGCCGCGGGCTTGATCCGAAGCGTGTGAATCACATCATCCTGCTGACCGATGGGCATACCTATGGCGATGAACAGGCCTGTCTGAAATTGGCTGAAGAAGCATCCAGTTTGAATATCGGCATTAGTGGCCTGGGGATTGGCGGCGAATGGAATGATATTTTTCTCGATGCCCTTGCAGGCCGTACCGGTAATAATAGCTCTTATATTTCGCAATCGCAGGATATTCAGCGTTTGCTAATGGAAAAATTCGATGCACTTGGCAACATGTTTGCTGAGGATGTCCAGCTTGATTTCAAGGAACAGGTTGGAGTTCAGGTCAACTATGCCTTCCGTATCCACCCTGAAAGCGGGCCTGTTTCACTTGAAGACCCCATGCGCCTTGGACCAATTTTGCAGGATGCCCCCCTTAACATTTTATTTGAATTTGTGATACAACCATCGGCATCTCATGCGGATTTGATTACACTATTGGACGGTTCACTTAAGATATTATCCTCAGCGCGCCCGACTCCCATCCCGCCCATTCGCATCAAACTGGAACGGGAAGTGGGTGAGGCCGCAAAGGCCGACCCTCCACCTCTGGCCATTCTCAGCGCCCTCTCACGCCTGACACTTTATCGCCTGCAGGAACGGGCTCGCCAGGAAGTCACTGCCGGGCAATATGAACAGGCCACCCAGCATCTTAAACATCTTGCAGTCCATCTACTTTCCCAAGGCGAACAAGGTTTGGCAAAGACAGCTCTTTTGCAGGCCGAACAAATGGAACGGACAAAATCCTTCAGCGATGAAGGCGACAAAAAGATCAAATATGGCACCAGAGCTTTGCTTTTCTCCGAAGCGGAGGAATAACGATGATTATCTGCTCTAATTGCAAACACGCAAATATGCCTGGCGCATTGTTCTGCGCTGAATGCGGGGCACATTTGTCTGGGATGGATTCACTTACCACGCAGAATATTGCCACTGGTCAGGTAAAACAAGCGTTTGGAAAAAGAGTCATGGTTTCATCTCCACCTCTTCCCCCGGTTGCGCTTAACGATTGGGTCACGCTTCATCTTATGGATACAGGCCAGGTGCTTCCGCTGGCTGAACGTAATGAGTTTACGCTTGGGCGCATCAGCGAAGGTCAGCCTATCATGCCTGACGTTGATTTCTCGCCATATCAGGCATATGCCAATGGTGTCTCGCGCCTGCACGCCGTTATTAAACGCGATGTCGGCCGCGTCCTGTTGATGGATCTGGGCTCATCCAATGGAACCTACGTCAATGGCAAACGGCTTGCCCCCAACATTGAGCATATCCTCAATAATGGCGATGTAATTGCTCTCGGTAAACTCAAAATGCAAGTCCTACTTAGAGAGTCTAGGTAACAAAAGGAAAGGTAAGTCATGGCACATTCCGTGATCATTCATATCTCAGGGGAACAAGCTATTATGGGCGAGGTGGACGAACTCCCCAAACCGACCGACACACTCTTGACTGTGAGCAACCCGCGTTTGCGGGATGGCAAAGACATTCATTACATCGAACATAATGCCATCAAAGTCATCTGGCCGATTGATAAGATTACGCTCATCGAGATTATTGAGAGCGCAGATGAAGATAAGATCATCGGCTTCGTGAGGGAATAACATGCCCGAAGAGTTTGAGCGCCGCCGCATCCTCGTTGTAGACGACGAGGAACGTATGGTACGTTTTATCCGCATGAACCTGGAGCACGACGGTTTCCAGGTTATGGAAGCTTTTAACGGCAAACAAGCCATCGACAAGTTACGTGATACTCCAGATGTAATTCTGTTGGATGTGATGATGCCCGACATTGACGGCTTTGAAGTATTGGAGACGATCCGCGAAGTCAGCAACGTGCCGGTCATCATGTTGACAGCCAAAGGCGAGGAAGATGATCGTGTGCGTGGCCTTGAGTTGGGAGCCGACGATTATGTCACCAAACCATTCAGCCCGCGTGAACTGGTCAGCCGTGTCAGAGCAGTGTTGCGCCGCACGGAAGGCGTCAGTGGGTCGATGCATGGTTTGATAGAAGTGGATAACCGTTTGAAGATTGACTTTGACCGCCGCGAAATTTGGCTGGAAGGCAAACTTGTCAAACTTCGCCCCACCGAATATCGCCTGCTGTTTCATCTTGTTCAGAACGCAGGCTGGGTCGTCTCGCACGATCAACTGCTCCAAAAAGTCTGGGGTTATGAATATCGTGACGAGCCGCATTACGTGAGGTTGTACATTAATTATCTCCGCCAAAAACTGGAGAAAGACCCCGCCGACCCGAAATATATTCTCACCGAACGTGGTGTGGGTTATCGGTTTGTGGATTTTAGAAGAGAAAAAGCCTGATGTTTTTTGTAAGGGCACGAAATTTCGTGCCCTTATAATTTTTACGGATTTTTTATAGAGAGCCTACGTTTTTCTAACGCAGGCTTTTTATATTAAGGGCATATAACCAATCAATTGAAAGGAGATACCTATGTCAAACATTATTCGTTGGGAACCCATGCGCGAGATGGTGACTCTGCGCGAGGCGATGGATCGCCTCTTCGATGATGCGTTCACCCGCCCACTCGGCCAGACCGATGGCTGGCACGGCTCAAACATTCCGGCCATTGACATGTATCAGACCGACGACGAAGTCGTGGTCAAGGCTTCCATGCCGGGCATGAAATCTGATGATGTTCAGATCAACGTGACCGGCGACCTGCTGACCATAAAAGGTGAGGTCAAGGAAAAAAGTGAGACGAAGGAAAAGAACTATCATATTCGCGAACAACGCTGGGGCACATTTGAACGCAGTGTGATGCTTCCGACCAGCGTAGTCTCCGATAAAGCCAAGGCTGAGTTCGAAGATGGCGTACTGACGATCTCACTGCCAAAAGCAGAAGAAGTCAAGTCAAAACAGATCACCATTAAAGCCAAATAACCCATTTCAACTCATTTGTAGGGCAGGTTTCAAACCTGCCCTACAAATTTAAATGCCCTTGTCATACCATTCTCTCTCGGCTATACTCTTTACGGACATTTTGGAGGAACAAATTCCCCATGGCAAAACAAAGAATTATATTGGTAGACGATCACGAAGTAGTTCGTTTAGGCTTGAAGTCGCTCCTCGAACGCCATCCCCAGTTTGACGTTGTGGGAGAGGCGGGGTCGGCCCGTGAGGCCATCGAGCAGACTGCGTTACTTAAGCCCGAAGTCGTCGTGATGGATATCCGCCTGCCCGGAACGTCGGGCATCGAGGCTTGTGAAGAAATCGTCACTAAATTCCCCGGCACAAAAGTCATTATGCTGACTTCATACGCCGAGGATGAAATGCTTTTCTCAGCCATCCGCGCCGGAGCTTCAGGATATATCTTGAAACAGATCGGAAGCGACGATCTCATCAAGGCGCTGGAAGCTGTCAGCCGCGGTGAGGCGCTTTTGGATCCAGCTGTGACCCAGCGTGTTTTTCAGGAAGTCCGCCGCGCGGTCAAGGAAGAGGAAGCGTCGGCTTTTGCCCATCTCAGCCAGCAGGAAAAACACGTTCTTCTTTTGGTCTCGGAAGGCAAGACCAATCGCGAAATAGCGAAGAATCTTTTCCTCGGCGAAGGCACGGTACGCAACTATGTCTCAAGCATTCTCTCGAAACTGGGAGTGAACAATCGCGCCGAAGCCGCCGCGTATGCTGTCGAACATAATTTGCGGGAATATATTTCGACTTAATCTTTTCCTTCCGATAGAAACTCCCTTCCCACTGACTTATGCTGTCGTCTCCACAATTCACTGATGGCGTTGTCACTCTGCGTCCGCTTCGTGCCGACGATACATCATCCATGTATGAGGCGGTGTGCGAATCGCTGGCCGAACTCAAGCCCTGGATGTCGTGGGTGCACGATGATTATCAACGCAAAGAAACGCAGGATTGGGTTACCGTTTCGCAGGCACGCTGGGCAGATGGTACCTATTACGGCTTTGCGATCACCGACGCACACCGCCATATTTTCCTCGGCAGTTGTAGTCTTAGCCACATCCACCCCTTATATCGTTTTTGCAACATCGGTTACTGGATCCGCACCACACAGCGTGGACATGGGTTTGCCGGACGCGCTGCTCAACTGGCAGCCCGCTTCGCATTTGAACGGATTGGGCTGGTCCGCACCGAGATCGTTATCTCGACTGAAAACGTTGCCAGCCAACGCGTGGCGAATAAAATTGGAGCACATCGTGAGGGGATTCTGCTCAACCGGATGGTGATACGCGACCAGGTCTGTGATGCGGTCATGTATTCATTCGTTCCATCAGACTTTAGCGAAACATAAATCTACCATCCTGAGCTGGCTCTGCGTTTATAATCGGGGACACATTCCATGAAGATTCTTCTCATTAATCAGGCCTTTGTCTCCCCCGACGAACCAGGCCATACCCGTCATTTTGAACTGGGACAATATCTCAAAAAACACGGTCACGAACTGGTGATTGTTGCTAGCAATGTCAATTATCAGACGGGAAAAAACACAAGTCAGAATGTCGAAGAACATATAGACGGGGTGCGAGTCTTGCACTCATATATTTATCCGACTCTTCATCGCAGTTATTTCTGGCGGACCATTTCGTTTTTTAGTTTTATGTTCAGTTCCATCTGGACTGCGTTGAAAGTCAAAGATGTGGACATCGTCATGGGTACCACGCCGCCCATCTTTCAGGCATTTTCCGCGTGGGTAGTGGCGTTCCTGCGACGCAAACCTTTCCTGCTCGAAGTACGTGACCTGTGGCCGGAGTTTGGGATCAGCATGGGTGTGTTGAAAAATCCGGTTTTGATTTTTCTCGCGCGCTGGCTTGAAGGTTTTTTGTATGCGCGTGCGACTCACATTCTCGTGAATTCTCCAGCTTATGTCGACTATCTTCAAAGTAAACGTGTGTCGAAAAATAAAATCACGTTCATCGCTTATGGCACCGATGTGGATATGTTCACGCCTAATGTAGATGGTTCGTCAGTCCGCGAAAAATTTGGATTGCAAAATAAATTTGTTGTTCTCTACGCCGGTGCGCTTGGACAAGCTAACGATATTTACACCATCCTGCGTGCCGCCGAGCGTTTATGCGACGAAGATAAAATCCGTTTTGTATTTTTCGGCGATGGAAAAGAACGCGTCAATCTTCAATCTGAAGCCGAACAAAAAAAATTATCGAACGTGATCTTTGGGAGCGTGTGTCCAAAAAAAGAAATGCCGGGCGTGATTGCGGCTTCGGATGTCTGCATCGCCATCCTTCAAGATATTCCCATGTTTCGCACCACGTACCCGAATAAGGTTTTCGATTACATGGCGGCGGGGCGTGCGACTGTTCTCGTCATTGATGGCGTGATTCGGAGCGTCATCGAAGAATCGGGCGGAGGAATTTTTGTCCAGCCGGGGAACGATGAGATGCTGGCGAAAACGATTTTGGAATTATCGAAAGATTCTCAACGTGTGAACAAAATGGGCATGTCTGCTCGCGAATATTTAGTGAAGAATCTTGATCGCCGCGACAAGCTCGCCGAAACTCTGACTTTATTTGAGAGTCTAATTTCATGAAAGTTTTTGTAACCGGCGCGACCGGCTTCACCGGTTCGCAGACTGTTCCACTTTTGCTCGCGCAAGGTTTTCAAGTCCGTTGCCTTTATCGCGCGGATAGCGACCGTAGTATTTTGCCTCAACCCGATATCGAATGGGTTTTGGGTGACGTGGCAAACCGTCAGGCGCTGAGTGATTCGATGAAGGGCACGCAGGCTTTGGTCAATATTGCCTCGCTGGGATTTGGTCACGCCGATTCGATTCTCGGCGCGGCGCGTGATGCAGGAATCCGCCGCGCGGTTTTCATCAGCACGACGGCCATCTTCACGCAATTGAATGCGCGCAGTAAATCGGTGCGACTCGCGGCGGAGGAGTCTATCCAAAAAAGCGGTTTGGATTTTACGATCCTGCGCCCGACGATGATTTACGGCAGTCGGCGCGACCGGAATATTTTTCGTCTGATTCATTTTCTGCGTACCCTGCCTTTGATCCCGATCTTTGGCAACGGCGAATATTTGCAGCAGCCGATTTTCGTGGACGATGTGGCGCAGGCCATTGTGAGTTGTTTGAAAAACGATTCGACGATTGGAAAAAGTTATAACATCGCGGGGCGGTCGCCGCTTTCATACAATCAGGTGATCGACACTATTGCCGCGCAGATGAACAAACGTGTTTTGAAAATTCACGTGCCGTCCGCGCCGGTTGTTTCTCTGTTGAAATTCTTCGAGCGCATTCATTTTCCGTTCCCGATCAAGGCGGAACAGGTTTTGCGCTTGAACGAGAACAAGAATTTTGATTATGCCGAAGCGCAAAAAGATTTTGGTTTTCATCCGCGTTCTTTCGCCGATGGAATCAAATTTGAATTGGAATCTTAACCATAAAGTTTCAAAGATGCGAATAAAACTTTGTGGCTTCGTGTCTTTATGGTGAATCTTTGATAGACTCTATTCAATGACTTTGAAAATTGTTATCTTCATTTCTTTGTCCATCATTTCCTACGTGGGCGTGTATTGGCTGCGACACTGGCTTTTACAGCGTCAGGTCATGGATCATCCCAACCAGCGCAGTTCGCATTCGATTCCCACTCCGCGCGGTGGTGGTTGGCTGATCGTTATCCTAACTTTGCTGACGGTTTTGGCTTTTGCCATTGTCACTCAAAAATGGCATGAGAGTCTGGTCTTCGTCGGCGTCGGGACTTTTATCGCGCTCATCGGTTGGCGCGATGATGTCAGTTCGCTCTCGGCCGGTTTTCGTTTTTTGATGCAGGGCATTGCCGCTTTGCTAGTCATCATTTTCATTGGATATTTTCATTCGGTCATCATTCCTGTTGTGGGCGAAATCCCGTTCGGTTTTCTCGGAATCCCGATTACGCTTTTATGGATCGTCGGCTTGACCAACGCCTACAATTTCATGGACGGCATCGACGGCATCGCGGGTGGCATTGCGTTGGCTGGCGGTTTGGGCTGGATGATCATCTCATCCATCAGCGGCGCGTTTCAAAACAGTGCGGCATTTTGGGTTGGTCTCGCCATCGCAGCCAGCAGTCTTGGTTTTCTCGGTCACAATTGGGCGCCTGCTAAAATTTTTATGGGCGACGTGTCCAGCACATTTTTGGGATTCAGCTTTGCTGTTTTGCCATTGATGTCATCGGCTGGCGGCGACGCGCTGCTGCTCGGCACGATCATCATGTGGACCTTCATCATGGACGCGGGCATCACTTTCCTCGTCCGCCTTTATCGGCGCGAAAAAGTTTTTTCCGCGCATCGTTCGCATCTTTATCAACGACTCGTGATCGACGGACATAAACCTGCGACGGTCAGCGCACTCTACATTTTTTTGACTCTCCTCGCTTCTTTCCTCGCTTTCGGCTGGATCCGCGGATATGCATTTATCCCCGCCCTGATTCTTTTCGGCCTCCCGCTCATCTGGATTCTTCTTTCCGTTTACGCGGCAAAAAAGAATCGCGCCGATAAATCATCCAGTTAATATTCGTGTTCATCTGCGTTTATCTGTGGCCTAAAAAAATGTTACGAAGCATCGAAGAAAAATCTTTGTGTCTTTGCGCTTTGGTGACTTCGTGGTAACTCTAAAATGATTTCCAAACTTCGCACGCTCATTTCACTTTATCGCCACTTCGGTCTGCGCTGGCTTTTGTTTCGATTCTTTTACGCGCTTCGCCTCCGCACCGGTATCATCCGCTGGCAAATGCCATCTTACGAATGGACAGATAAACCTTTATCTCACTGGCTCAAAAAAAATATTCCATCCGAGCCGCGAGCTTACGCCGAATGGCGCAAGAAAAATTCTCCAACATTCTTTTTTGATTCAATCGAATCTTTTCCCAAAAATATTTCCTGGGATTCAAAGTTTGCGGTTGAAGAAGCCGAAAAGATTTTATCCGGCGAAACAAAATTCTTTGAACATAAATTTGAAAAAGTCGGCTTTCCACCTGATTGGTTTTTGGACCCCGTTTCAAAAGTCAGACTTCCATCTAATAAACATTGGTCGCAAATTTCCGACGATGGCGAGACCGACATTAAATTTGTTTGGGAAGCCAGCCGCTTCAATATGGTTTACACCCTCGTCCGTGCTTATACCCACAGCCGCGACGAAAAATTCGCCGAAGCCTTTTGGACCATGATCGAAGATTGGGCGGATAGAAATCCTCCAATGCGCGGCTCGAACTGGATGGATGGTCAGGAAATTTCTCTTCGCATCACGGCTTGGTGTTTCGGGTTTTATGCCTTCAAAGATTCGGCATCATCTACTCCTGAGCGCATCGCAAAATTTACAACGATCATCGCCGCCTTCGCCGAGCGGATTTTTCAAAACGTGGATTATGCCATTTCGACGCGCAGCAATCACACCATCAGCGAAGCGTTCGGTTTGTGGCTGGTCGGCTGTCTCTTCCCTGAAATAAAAAATTCCGAAAAATATTTTTCGTTTGGCCAAAAACTTTTGGAGCGTGAAGCCGCCGCCCAGATTTTTTTGGATGGCACGTACTCGATGTACTCGTTGAATTATCAGCGCTTCATTTTACAAATTTATTCTTATGCCCTGCGCCTAGGCGAATTAAATAATAAAAACTTCTCAGATGGTCTTTATCATGCCATCGATGTCTCGATAAAATTTTTATATCAACTCATCGAACCGCAAACCGGCGAGATGCCGGTCTTTGGCTCGAACGATGGCGCGCTGGTCTCGCCGCTGACGAATTGCGACTTCACTGATTATCGTCCGCTGATTCAAACCGGATATTATTTGCTCCATAAAAAACGTCTCTTTGAAGATGGCGCATGGGACGAATCACTTTTCTGGTTGTTTGGCGCAGATGCTTTGAAAAGCCCCGTCGAGAAAATTTCTCAAACGAGTCAGAGCTTTGAGAATGGCGGCGTTTATATTTTGCGAGATGATGAAAGCAAGGCTGTTATTCGCTGCGTGGATTTTCGATCCCGCCCCTCGCACGCCGACCAGCTTCACGTCGATCTTTGGATGCGTGGAAAAAATGTTGCCATTGACGCGGGCACATATCTTTACAATGCACCCGGCATCTGGCGCAACGGATTGGCGCGGACAGCGGTTCACAACACGGTCACGGTGGACGATCAAGACCAGATGACGAGTCTCAGCCGCTTCACATGGACCGATTGGGCGGCGGGTCGTGTCATCGAGCAAAATGAAAATAGCTGGCGCGGCACACACGATGGTTATCTTCGTCTGGCTGATCCGGTTAGTCATGCTCGCTCGATTCTTTCCCTCGGAGATGACCGCTGGCTTGTTGTTGATCACCTCGATGCGAAGCAGACTCACCATTATCGGCTTCATTGGTTATTAAATGATTTTTCTTTTTTGGAAAATTCAGAACAAAAGTCGATTCTTCTGAAAATGGATTCTGGTAATGTCAAAGTTGCCACTGGTTCGCTCGAAGGCGAATCAAGATTTTCTATCGCCCGTACTGACGCAAGCAGTACGCGCGGTTGGCGATCGATTTATTATGGTGAAAAATTACCGGCGATTTCTCTCGCGTTGGAAACGGATCGATCCCAAGCCTGCTTCTGGACATTCTTTGGGTTTGAAAATGATGCGGTGGAAATAAAAGATAATATCCTAAAAATCATCACGCAAAATTGGAGCAAAGAAATTAATATTTCAGAATCTGTTGCGTTGAATGAGCGCTGACGGTCGAATAGGTCGGCGTTCTTCCGACCGTATCGAGATCCAGTGAAAAACCGAAAGGCAATAATTTTTTTCGTCTCGACTTCGGCCTAACGATCTCCGCTCGACGCGAAAATAAAACATCCAAAGTCTTTATGACTTTGGATGTTTTATTTTCTGTTTATTTGTTTACGCAGGTTGCGCTTCAAAATGTTTGCGGACTGTTGCCACAAGTTGGCGCTCTGTGATTTTATCCAAGGCTTTTATCGCGCCGACCTTTTTGCTGAGATGTTCGTGTGCTAATCTTTTTTGCAGTTCCAGTTTTGCCTCACCCGGCCCGCAGATCAAAATCGAATCTGCGTTGCGGATGCTGGCGATGACATCGCCATAATATTTATTAAGGTGTTCCATGTGCTGTCTGTCGATCTGGGTTTCAGCCGTGAAAAACTGTGCGCCATAGGGTGTCTTGGCCCGCGCACCGCCCCTAAACCTGGTATGTTTTGTATCGCCGGATTCTATTTTCTTTACTTCGACTCCTTTGTCAGTGAGGATGACAATAACGGCCTTTTTGTGGTCGATCCACAAACCGATCTGTTTGGTCATTGATCCTCCTTTATCCTGAATCCAGTATACGGTTTTTTGCATCCAAGTGCAACTTTGGATTTGTAAGATTTGAGGCGGGCGTGGTATCTATGTTTCATGACCAGTAAAAACGATTTATCGAACATAGATTTCAAGTTGACGATTTTTTCCGATTACATCTGACCATGGTGCTATGTCGGCCAGGGTGTGGTCGCAAAATTAAAAACTGAATACAACATCGAAGTGGAATGGCGTCCATTCTATCTGAGATCAGATACGCCACCTGAGGGCATGGACCTGCCTGATTACATTCAAAGAGCGCGGGCGAATGGCTCGGATGATCGATTGCAACAGATCGCCCGATCAAATGGGATGGAGTTTGTTTCGACAAAGCGCATTTACAATACACGTCTTGCTCACGAAGCGACCGAGTATGCGCGCGAACACAGCAAAGCCGAAGAATTTCATCGCATTGTATTCCGCAAAGTTTACGCGGAGGGACAGGACATCAGCCAGTGGGATGTGTTGCGTTCTGCGGCGGAGGAGGCAGTCTTGAATGCGGACGAAATGCAGAAAGATGTGGAAGGTGGAAAATACACGGCTTATGTAGCAGCCCAGGTGCAACAGGCGTATCAGATCGGCGTTTCAGGCGTGCCAACATATGTGATCAATGATCGTTACGCAATTGTCGGCGCACAACCTTATGAAGTTTTCAAGAACGCGCTCGATCGCATCCTAAATAAAAAATCCTGACAATTTGTCAGGATTTTTTATTTTCTAACTTGTCAGCCTTAGCACGGCCTGTAATAAAACGTTCGCGCCGTTCACACAATCTTCCCATTTGGTAAATTCACGCGGCGCATGACTGGCACCATCCACGGATGGGACGAAGATCATCCCGACCGGGCAGATGTTTGCAAACGATTGTCCATCATGGCCCGCACCGGATGTCAGCGATGTGTGAGTCAAGTTCAAAGCATCGCACGCATCAGCGAAAGCGCGTTGTACGGAATCGGTCATGGGTGTTGGAGAATGCCTGCCGCGGAAATCTGCTTTCAGGTCCAGACCGAAGCGTTTGGCTTCCAGTTGGGCGCGTTCAATCAGGGCCGAGTCGAGTCGGTTAAAGTCATCTTCGTTTGGCGCGCGAAACTCGAGCGACACATCCACCTGCGCGGGGACGATATTAAACGCGCCGGGCATGAAATCCATTTTGCCGACATTGACAACACAGTTTGGAAAATCCTTCAACACGATTTCGCGCGCCGCAAGCGTGAAGGCGCTGGCGCCCAGCGATGCATCCAGACGATCCTGCATGGTGGTCGAGCCAGCATGATCGGCGCGGCCAATAAAAGTTAATTGATAAGACGAAATTCCGACGATAGCAGACACGATACCGATGTTGATTTGCGCGCGCTCGAGACGCTTGCCCTGCTCGATGTGCAATTCAAGATAGCCTGCAATGGAATTGGCGGGACGCGCCGCGCTCAACATGGACTCGTCGCTCAAGCCCGCACGCTTCATTCCCTCGACCATAGCCGGGCGTCCGCCTCGCGGGCTTTTCAACATCTCGGGTTTGAGATGCCCAGCCAACGCCGCGCTGCCCAATAGACCTACAAGCGTGCCTTCTTCATCGGTGAAATCGACTGCTTCAAGGTTAAACTTGAGTTGAATACCGGCATCCTTGATCGTACGTAGAACTTCAAAGGCGGCCATCACTCCCAGTGCGCCGTCGAAGCGCCCGCCGTTTGGAACGGAATCAAGATGTGAACCAAGTAAAAGTGTGGGAGATTGCTTCGCTTCGCTCGCGATGATGTTGGCTGGAAGAAGCGCGGAATGATTGCCCGCGCCGTCTGTGCGAAATTCCAGGCCTGATGATTTAATTTGTTCGCAGAACCATTTGCGCGCGGCGAGATGCGCTTCGCCCAATGCCGGACGATTCACGCCGCCGTCGTTGGTATCGCCAATGCGTGCCAGCGCGTCGAAAGTGGCGCGCATGCGATCAGAATTGACTCGGAGATCATTCAAAGTGTGATTCATTTTTTATCCTGTTCAGTACCCTGCTTAACACAAACAGTGGAATAAAGATACAAATGTATCAGTGATAAATCCATTATTTGATGTCGGGTGATTTTAATGGATGACTACTTTGAGCAGACTATGATTACCTGAGTCGGTCACGATCAAATTTCCATCCATGTCGAAAATGATTCCCTGCGGACTGTTCAAGCCGTCAACCAGAATCATATCCTGTTTTGTTTGTGCGATGATGACATGGATGGCGTTATCGCTGAGCGTGGCGATAAAAATATTTCCGTTTGAATCTTCGATGACATCATCGGGGATGGAAAGATCGATAATCTTTTCAAGCGTGCCATCGCGATGAAGACGATAAACTGCGTTGCCGTTTTCATCGGCCATCAATAAATCGCCGGTTGATTCCATCCATGCGCCGGTTGGGCGCGCCAGGCCGGATGCAATTTGTCGCACGGTGGAACCGTCAGACGAGACAGCGAGGATATTTCCATTCGGGCTGTCGGGCACGACCAATTCTGAACCATCCCATAAAATTCCGTCTACGCCCAGATTTTTTGTATCGTTCTTGAGCGATAAAAATTGTGTCAGCTTGCCGGAAGAAAAATCGTAACGAGATAATTGATTGATTCCCTGTTCGACGATGATGAGTGAACCGTCGGGCAGAAAGGCCATCCCCTCCGGTTCGTGCAGGGCGGAAAGGATCACATGCAATTCACCATCGCGTGTGAATTGTTTGATCGTCCCATCGTTGACATTGGAAATATAGATTGAGCCATCGGGCGCGAGCAGAAGATCGTCAGGCTCGGACAAATTTCTCACAAGCGTGACGATTTGCGGATTTAAATTTAACGGGATAATTGTCGGTGTTGGATTCGGAGTTGGGCTGGGCGCTGGCAGTGGAGTCGATGTTTGGGTAACGGTGGCCGCTGTCGGCGCGGGAGGAAGCGGCGCGGGCGTAACT
>Ga0208528_1000014_pt1 | contig 13683 bp, 10 predicted proteins | sample SF_Rice_5C_80N_3_FD_185619 | JGI IMG/M metagenome (GOLD analysis project Ga0208528, IMG submission 185619) | Rice paddy soil microbial communities from Twitchell Island, California, USA - SF_Rice_5C_80N_305 (SPAdes) (version 2) | ecosystem: Environmental > Terrestrial > Soil > Paddy field/soil ... | reverse complement strand
GTTGACTGCCATGCATTCCATCATTGCACAACCTGAGATGGCACAGGTCGCGGCAATGGATGGCGCGGGCGGCGGTTATATCGGCGGCGTTTTTGAGCGCGTCTTGTGGTTTGGCCTTGGGTCAGCCGGTGCATTTATCGCTCTGACTGCCTGGATGCTGATTGCATTGGTCATGATCCTCGACATGACGGTTAGAGATTTGTTCCGCTGGGTCGGACCGTTGATGATTCGACTTAAATCCTTGTTGAACAAACCACTCTCGCCTCAATCTGGACCTGAAACGGGCACACCTGAAAATGGCTTCCTTCCGCTGACAGAGACTCCCGTGCTTGCACCTGAAACGGTTTCTGAATCAGCGTCCGCTTTGCCGAGCATGACGACCACAACCAGCACACCGGTCATTCATTATGTATTGCCGCAGATCAAAGATATTTTGGATAGCGGCAGTGCGCCGTCAGTGAATGAAGATTTTATTAAACAACGCGCACATCTGATCGAAGAAACACTGGCATCCTTCGGCGCACCAGCGCAGGTGGTGGAAATCAGCCGCGGGCCATCGATCACGCAATTTGGTGTGGAGCCGCTCTTCGTCGAGACGCGAGGCGGACGTACACGCGTGCGCGTCAGCAAGATAGCGTCGCTGGCTGATGATCTCGCACTGGCGCTGGCGGCGCCGCGCATCCGCATTCAAGCGCCGGTGCCGGGTCATAGTTATGTTGGCATCGAAGTGCCGAATGATGAAATGGCGCTGGTGGCTTTGCGCGATATTATGGAAAGCGAAGCTTTTCAACGGAATAAAACCCCTCTGCGTTTTGCTCTTGGACAGGATGTAGCCGGACATCCGATGTCGGGAAATCTCGAAGGAATGCCGCACTTGTTGATCGCTGGAACGACCGGCTCCGGTAAATCAGTGTGTGTAAACTCGATCCTGACATCATTTCTGATCAACAACACGCCCGATGATTTGAAGTTGGTGTTGGTTGACCCCAAGCGCGTGGAGCTCACTGGTTATAACGGTATCCCGCATTTGCTTTCGCCTGTGGTCGTTGATATGGAGCATGTGATCGCGGCATTGCAGTGGATGACGCGCGAGATGGATAAACGCTATCACGATTTTGCAAAGGTCGGCTCGCGCAACATCACTGATTACAATGCACGCATGAAAACAACAGGCGGAAAGAAACTTCCGTTCATTGTGATCGTGATCGATGAGTTGGCAGATTTGATGATGATCTCACCGGATGAAACTGAGCGTACCATCACGCGTCTGGCACAGTTGGCGCGCGCCACCGGCATTCACATGATCCTTGCTACGCAGCGTCCATCTGTAGATGTAGTGACGGGTTTGATCAAGGCCAACTTCCCGGCACGCATCGCTTTTGCAGTTGCGTCGAATACCGACAGCCGCGTTATTCTCGATCAGCCTGGCGCAGAAAGATTGCTCGGTCGCGGCGACATGCTTTTCCAGGCTCCCGATGCACCCGCACCTATGCGTTTGCAAGGTGTTTTTGTTTCCGATCATGAAATCCAAACGCTGGTGGAATATTGGAAAAACCAGGCGGGTCAATCAAGTGCGTATGCGGTATCCGGCGCACCGATTGATGCAGTGCCAGGAAATGTCCCGCTAAAACAAAAGCCATTATGGGATGATGTCGAAAAGACCGATGGCGATCCGTTGCTGAATGATGCAATTGATCTTGTCCGCAGGGAGGGACGTGCATCAGTCTCAATGTTGCAGCGCCGTATGAGAATCGGTTATACGCGTGCCGCGCGTCTGGTGGATGTGATGGAAGACCGCAAGATCGTTGGTCCGCCCGAGGGGACGACACAGGTCCGTCAGGTGCTGGATTATGGTCCGACCATTCCGCCGAAAGATACTGGTATGTAAGTTGGCTTTTACTTTGTTGTATAATTTCATTTATCCGCCCCTGTAGCACAACGGACAGTGCAAGGCACTCCTAAGGCCGAGATGTGGGTTCGATTCCCTCCGGGGGCGCCAAATATGGATTGAGTGTTAATTTTTTTCTTAGGCAAATTCCCTTGCCATACAAACAGGCTTATAGTATATTAGCGACCGACAGACGCTAGGGTGCCCCCCTCACCTTGGCGTCTGTCATTTAATTTCATGGAAAAAGGCCCGGCTTTTAAATGCCGGGCCTTTTTTATTGAGGGGTTTATTGCCGTCGTTGAAAAACTTATTCCATGGAAAGTCCATGGGCTATAATTACAAAACATTTTTGAGAACACATTCTGTTCATGGAGAATTCAAATGTTCCTCGACATCTCTGCTATTCGAAGTCAATTCCCATCCCTTAACCGCCCGGCCATTTTCTTCGACAATCCCGGCGGTACACAAATCGTAAAACAATCCCTTGATCGCATCAATAAATATTTATTGGAAACCAATGCCAACCATGAAGGGGTGTTTCCAACCAGCGTTGCATCTGACGCAGTTCTGGATGAGGCACATCGTGCCATGGCGGATTTCTATAATGCAGCCAGCCCGGAGGAAATCATCTTCGGCGCAAACATGACCACTCTGACCCTGCACATCAGCCGCTCCATTTCGCGGACCTGGAACGCGGGCGATGAAATTGTTGTTACCCGCCTCGATCACGACGCAAACGTCACGCCGTGGATATTAGCCGCAGAAGATCGCGGTTGCAAAGTCAATTGGGTGGATTTTGACGTGGAAGATGGAACACTCAAGCTGGACGATTTTCAAAGAGCTCTTGAGCATAAGCCGCGTTTTGTGGCGGTGGGATACGCGTCGAACTCACTTGGCACGATCAACCCTGTTGGGAAGATCATTAAAATGGCACACGATGCGGGTGCAATGGTTTATGTGGATGCTGTCCAATATGCGGCGCATGGTCCGATCGATGTGCAAAAACTGGATTGTGATTTTTTAGTCTCCTCCGCCTACAAATTTTATGGAACTCACTCCGGAATTCTTTACGGCAAGAAAAATATTTTGGAAAATCTCTTTGCCTATAAGGTCCGCCCCGCAACCGATAAACTACCCGGCAAGTTCGAGACAGGGACACAAAACCATGAGGGCATCGCTGGCGTATTGGGTGCTATTGAATATTTTGAGTGGGTTGGTCAACAATATACCGGTACCCAAACCGACGCGCTAAAAGAGGACGGATTCTCGGGCCGCCGTTTGCTTTTGAAACAGGCGATGAATTTGATCCGTTCATATGAATTTGAACTTAGCCGGGCCCTGTTGGATGTTCTGCAATCTATTCCCAACCTGACGCTTTACGGACTCACGGATATCCGTCGTTTGGATGAGCGCGTGGCGACTTTTTCGTTTACTTTAAAAGATCAATCGTCGCGAAGTGTTGCCGAGAAACTTGCTCAAGAGGGTATCTACGTTTGGGACGGGAATTATTATGCCATCAACGTAACCGAACGTTTCGGCCTGGAAGAAAGCGGCGGCATGGTGCGCGTTGGAGCGGCACATTACAATACCTTAGATGAAGTTGCAAAACTGAAGAATGCATTGCTCAAGATCAGTGCTGGTTAATTTGAAAAGAATCCACTAAAACAAAGATGTGTCATCATCCCTCATAATAGAATAAGAGTCCGTTAATATAAAAAGTACATAAAGTGTGTATACTAAGATTAGACTCTGCAAAAAGGAGGCATCATGTTCGACAAAATACTGCTTGCTGTAGATGGATCGGAACATGCTTTACGTGCTGCACGCATTGCCGCCGAATTGGCACGCACCATGAATTCAACAGAGCTGCGGATTGTGGTGGCATATGAATCCATCCCGCCTTACCTGGGTGAGCCGAACCTGCAATATGCAATTGATGCACGCATGAAAGATGCGCAGTCTGTTTTGGATAAAGCTGTAAAAGAAGTGGGGAAAATTTCAGGCGAGATACACACCGAAGTGCTTGAAGGGTCGGCTGCTGATGCTGTTATTGATGTAGCTACTACTCGTAAAAGCGACGTGATTGTGATGGGGTCGCGCGGATTGGGCCGGTTGGCTGGACTTCTGCTGGGAAGCACCAGCCAAAAAGTTGTTAGTCATGCACCATGCCCAGTGCTGATCGTCAGATAATTGTTAGTCGAGCAATTGAGCGCGCTGTTCGGCTTCGGCGAATTCTTCGGGGGTATTAACATTCCAAAACGCGATGTGCTTGGGATCGTAATGATCTACTTCATCCATGGTAAGCACACGCACTTTAACTTGCGGGAACCATGAGATCACCCGCCATTGATCTGACTCTATTGCAGCCTCAATGGCTGGGATGCAAGTTTCGCGGCGATAGACAGCGTGAAGCGGCTCGAATCCTTCAGGCGTTTTGGCGATGACAACATCCGCTTCTTCCTGGACAAGAATGCTGGCAGCGGCCTCGAACAATAGGGCATTGGCGAAAGGCATATCGCAAGCAACCACCGCAGTAACCGGGTTTTTGGCTGAGACGAGCGCAGTGTAGAGTCCGCCCAATGGGCCGCGACCCGGTTGAACGTCTGGAAAGAGCGGAAGATTGAGGAAGGCAAAGTCGGCGGGTTGATTGGTCGTCACGAGCATCTCATCCGCAATGGGAACAAGTCTCGTAACCACACGTTGGATGAGCGGGCGTCCCAAAAAAAGTTTGAGCGCCTTATTTTCATTCATGCGGCTGGATTGGCCGCCAGCCTGAACTGAAACGCTTAACATACCAGGATTATAATGGCGAACAATTTTTTGGAGGTAGCATGTCAGATCGAAAATTTAACAGGAGATATGGGTGGGCAGCCATCATACTTCTGGTCATTTTAGTAGCCGCATATTTCATTATCACACGGTCAGGGATCGGAACATTGCCATCTTTTGTACCTGCAACTATGTCGCAGCCTGTAGGGGATCTGCCTATTTCGCCTAATAAATCTCAGCCCGAGCAAGCTACTTTTAATAACTGCCCGCCCGATGGGTTAGGCGGCGACAAGGAATTGAATCTTTTGGAAAATCGCATTGACGCTGGTAGTTATGTGCCGGTGTCTTTTGACACCATCACCAGATTAACGTGGCCGAAGAGTGTGGAACAACTTGAGTTAAAAGACTGGCCATCTGATGGACGTGCATTCATTGCCCAATACTCAGGGATTCCAATTGCTGTGGAGGGTTACTTTGGGTCCGTCAAGGAAGACGCCCCCAGTGCCGCGAATTGTAATATTAACAATTCAACCAATAAGGATTGGAGTATATTTCTTACCAAGAATGCTCGCGATGAACTTTCCACGGCAGTAATTGTCAGTGTAACACCGCGCGTCCGTGCCAGTCATAGCAGGTGGTCGCTTGACTTACTGCGCTCCACGATCATTAACGATCACCTGCTTGTGCGTGTGAGCGGATGGTTGTTGTTCAACCCTACACGCTCTCAGGATGTTGGGAAAATGCGAGCTACTTTATGGGAGATTCATCCTGTCATGCAAATCGAAGTTTTTAGTAATGGTAAATGGATTACGTTGGATAAATTTGCAGAATAATTAAATCTGCAGGAGAAGATCATGTCCACGATGGTTGATGTGCTTGATAATTTGACTGTTGATGGAAAGCTTTACGAGCATCTGCCGGACGGCGCAGTCCGCTGTTTCGCTTGCGGTCATCGATGTATCATCCGTAAAGGCAGGCGCGGTATTTGCCAGGTGCGTTTCAACCAGGGAGGAGAATTGCGCGTGCCCTGGGGATATGTGGCCGCCTTGCAATCTGACCCGATTGAAAAGAAACCTTTCTTCCATGTTTTGCCCGGCTCTAATGCGTTGACGTTTGGCATGTTAGGCTGTGATTTTCATTGTGGCTACTGTCAAAATTGGTTGACATCTCAAGCATTGCGCGATCCGGCAGCGGACGAGGCGATCAATTTTATTCGTAAGATAACTCCGCAAGAAATGGTGAAACTGGCGAGACGTGTAAATGCTTCGGTATTGGTTTCTTCATATAATGAACCGCTTATTACAAGCGAATGGGCGGTTGATATTTTTAAGGAGGCAAAAGATGCGGGATTGATGTGTGTCTTCGTCTCGAATGGGAATGCCACAGTTGAGGTGCTTGAATACCTGCGGCCTTACCTGAGCGCATATAAAGTCGATCTCAAATCTATGCAGGACAAGAATTACCGCCAACTTGGCGGAGTATTGAAAAACACAATGGATACGATCCGGCGTGCGCACCAGATGGGATTGTGGGTTGAAGTTGTCACCCTCACAATTCCGGGTTTCAATGATTCGAATGAAGAATTATGGGATGCGGCAAAATTCATTTCGAGTGTTTCACCAGACATTCCATGGCACTTGACCGCTTTCCATAAAGATTACAAAATGACCGACCCGGAAAATACTCCCGCACGGACTCTTTTACGCGCGGCAGAGATCGGACGCGAAGCCGGACTACGTTATGTGTATGCAGGCAACCTCCCGGGCCGTGTGGACGAGTACGAACATACATTATGCCTGTCATGCAATGAAGTGCTGATAAAACGGGCCGGATATATCATCCTCGAATACCGATTAACCGCTTCCGGGTCCTGCCCAAGATGCGGAACACATGTTCCTGGAATTTGGCCGGAGGATCCTTCAAAGGTCCGCCTAAATGGAACTGGAATTCCAATTTCGGTATATTGACAAATCAGTTTTGCTGTATAATAAAAAATCTCAAAAACCTGTAAGGAGGTGACGCCGCACCTGATACCACTTACTGCTTTTCCCCATGTCGTATCCAATCCTAAAAACTCTCTGTAGGAGGAGAAACTGTGAATCGTAAACTGTACGCTTTACTGGCCGTGCTCATCCTCGCCAGCTTTGTCCTTTCTGCTTGTGGTTCAGCTACCCCTGCTGCAACCCAAGCTCCTGCTGCTACTCAGGCTCCGGCTGCAACAGCAGCGCCAACTTCCGCTCCCAAAGTCGTTACAATTTCATACTCACAAGAACCTGATAATGCCAGACTTCAATACAGCAACATGACCTATGCTGCCTGGCTTGATCAGATCATTGATGCCAACCTTCTCACATGGGACGAAAATGATAAGCTCGTCCCTGAATTGGCAACCGATGTTCCAAGCGCTGACAATGGCGGCGTTTCGGCCGATGGTTTGACCATTACTTATCACTTGAAACCAGGCCTCAAATGGTCCGATGGACAACCGCTCACATCTGCTGATGTCAAGTTCACCTGGCAGGCACAGGTTGATCCTAATAACAACCCCATTAGCCGCGCTGGTTGGGATCAAATTTCCGGTATCGACACACCTGATGACACGACGGCTGTCGTTCACTTCAAGACACTCTACCCGGCTTGGTACACTCTCTTTGCAGTCGGTGCGCAGGGTGCCAGCGGTGGACTTCTGCCCGCTCACACTCTCCAGGGCAAGACTGGCTTGGAGAAAGATCCTGAGATTCACTCACCGACCGTTGTATCCGGACCTTTCATGATCAAGGAATGGGTCGCTGGCGATCATATGAGCCTCGTTCCCAATCCAAATTGGAGTGGCGACAAGCCGAAACTTGATCAGGTCAACATCAAATTCGTTCCGGATCCTACGACTGCTTTGGCCGCACTGAAGACTGGCGATGTGGACTTCAACCCAGATTTCACCGAGTCTGATATCCCGACCCTCAAGGCTTTGGAGCCCGCTGTACACCTACTCGTAGGTCAGACTCCTAGCTTCGAGCACCTGTTCTTTAACCTCGGCATCACCGATAGCAAGATCAAGGATGCCAGCGGCAAGGTGATCGGCAATAGTGATGTGGCCGGTTTCTGCCCGTTCCAGGATGTCAACGTCCGCAAGGCCTTTATGCTCGCTACCGACCGTGAAACCATTGCAAAGACTTTATTGTTTGGTGGAGTCACCGTGCCGGCTGACCTGTGGCCGAACTCGCCATGGGAGAACAAGGCCTTAACGCCTTATCCATACGATCCTGCCCAAGCTAATCAATTGCTTGATGCAGCTGGTTATAAAGCAGGCGCTGATGGCATCCGCACCGGCACTTGTGGCGGCAAGACCGTCAAGTTCTCGTTGGGTGTTGAGACCACCAACAAGCAGGTCCGTGTTGATACCATGAATGCCCTGCGCGATATGTACACCAAGATCGGTGTCGAACTCAAGCCGAACCCACTTCCGGCTGGTACATACTTCGGCTCCTACAGCGAAGGTGCTGACCTGCAGACCGGTAAGTTTGATTTCGGTATTTACACCACCGGTTTCTATCCCGATCCTGACCCTGGCTATAGCTTCTCTTGCGCAGGTGTGCCGAGCAAGGATAACCAGACCGGTCAGAATGATTATCACTACTGTGATCAAACTGGACAAATGGATCAGTTGATTGCTGCTGGTTTGGCTTCGGCCGATCCCGCGACCCGCAAGAAAGCTTACGACGCGATCCAACAGTACCAGTATGACCAGGTCCTGTTCATCCCCTTGTATGCACGCGCTAACGTTTCCGGCTATACGGATCGTCTGATCCTGCCAAAGATGGGCGCTTATAGCTACTGGGGTTACGGCATTACCCAATGGGACGTTAAGCAACCCTAATACCTAGGGCTGTTTGTCCTGCTAGTTCCTCCATAGGGGCGGTAACACGCCCCTATGGAGCATAATAAATAAAGAATATTCGTTTCTTTGGATACGGGCACTCGATCGTCCGCATCCAAAGAAACGAAACTTCTTGACTAAAACTAAAATTATGGTTCTAAGAGAAAGGAGCAGATGATGTGGTCCTACTTGGTACGCCGAATTGCACAGGCTTTCCTGATTCTGTTCATAATTACAATGCTATGTTTTATATTGACGCGTCTTTCATCGGACCCCATGGCGGAATATGCCACCAGACCAAATATGACGGCGGCAGATCGTCAGGCTATTCGTGACCGTCTCGGTTTGGATCAACCTCTGCCTATTCAATATGTTAAATGGCTGGGTCTGGCTTTGCAAGGAAACCTGGGAACTTCATTTTTCTCCCACCAACCTGTGCTCTTGATGATTCAACAACGTTTGCCGATGACTTTGGCGTTGATGGGCACAGCGGAGATCTTCACTATCCTGATTTCACTGGTCCTTGGAATCGTGTCTTCCATCAAACAATATTCCCTTACCGATAACCTGATTACATCCTTTTCATTTATTGGATTCTCCATGCCAATCTTCTTCATTGCCTTGGGTTGTATCGAGATCTTTGCGGTGCAATTTAAAGCTTGGGGATTGCCTTATCTGCCTACGGGTGCCGATATTTGGGATCCCAAGGATCCAATGGCGATGGCCCGTCATCTTGTGTTGCCGGTCTTCTGTTTGGTTGCCATTACAACTGCCGGATATTCACGTTATCTGCGCTCAAGTATCCTGGAAGTGCTGGGCATGGACTATGTCCGCACGGCTCATGCCAAAGGTCTAAGCCAGCGCACAGTGCTTTTTAAACACGCCCTGCGAAACGCGATTCTGCCATTTGTTACAGTGGTTGGTCTCGATATTCCCTTCCTTTTGGGCGGGGCGCTGGTAACTGAGTCAATCTTTGCCTGGCCTGGAATGGGACGCCTGTTTTGGGAGTATGCTCAACGCGGCGATTATCCGGTGGTGCTCGGTGTGCTCCTAGTCACTTCATCAGCCGTGGTGTTTTTTACGATCATTGTTGATATGGCTTACACAATGATCGATCCTCGTATTCAACTGGGTTGATCCTATGTCTGCTGATACTACTTCTGTCCCTGTCCTTGATCTAAAAAGCACTGAATCAGCTGATCTTGCTTTGACACCCGGCCAACTTGCCTGGCGGCGATTCCGTAAGCATCGTCTGGCTATGATCGGTGCAGTTGGGATCATCCTGTTGATCGCCTTCATCATCATCGGCTCGATCTTTGTGCCTGAAAAATCTGCCAATACTGGTGACTTGACGGTTCGTTTGCTCGCACCATCAGCCGGACATCCATTCGGCACGGATAGCACCGGACGCGATGTATTTGATCGCATCATTTATGGCGGTCAGATATCGCTCTTCATCGGTCTCTTGGCAGTGACATTGGCTGTCTCTCTCGGCACGGTGATCGGCGCTACAGCCGCTTACTTTGGGGGCTGGGTGGATTCGGTCCTCATGCGCTTCACTGAGGCCATGCTTGCCATTCCTTCCCTGTTTCTCCTTATCGTTCTGGCAAAATTCCTTGGCAAGGATATCCCAACCATCAGTGTCCTAGGGCGAACTTTCAGTGGCAGTGTAGGCATTGTCATTCTGGTCATTGGTCTGACGTCATGGATGTTTCTCGCACGTATCGTACGGGCCAATGTGCTCTCACTGAAAGAACTGGATTACATCTCAGCTGCCAAGGCACTTGGGGCCAGCTCCCCGCGGATATTCTTCAGCCATCTGGTGCCCAATACTCTAGGCCCCATTATCGTGGCTGCCACGCTTGGTCTGGCTAGCGCCATTCTCACGGAAGCCTACGTCTCCTTCCTGGGACTCGGCGTTCAACCTCCAACTGCGACTTGGGGCAACATGATGGATCAAGCCCAATCCTTTATCTTGCAGGGCGTCTGGTGGATGTGGGTCTTCCCCAGTGTGTTCATCGTGGTCACCATTTTGTGCATCAACCTGCTGGGCGACGGTCTGCGCGATGCATTTGACCCGCGCAGCGGAAGAAAAAATATATAGTCGTTGTTAGCGCAAAAAGTCCCGATCTTCAAGATCGGGACTTTTTATTTACAGTTTAGTTTTGGTTTTTATTGGACGATCGGGAAAAGCATACCGATCATGGCCAAGGCGCCGAAGATCAGGAGGACAACCGCCGCACCGGTCAGGATTTCACGCGGCTCCCGTTTATCAGCCAGATACAACGCCGGGTACATTCCCTCCACTTCCCAGCGCGGACCCGCGAACCAGGCAAAGATCAGACCGCCCAACAACCCGCCGACATGCCCCCAATCGTCGATGCCGGGTGCGAGACCGATAAACAAGTTAACGACCACGACAAAGATAATATTCCCGATGGCGCTTTTGAACTGGCTGCCAAATAATTTCCGATTCTGAAAGAGGAACACACCTTCTGCGCCGATCAGGCCGAAGATGGCTGTGGATGCGCCAATCGAGTAACCGCTCGAGAAGAGGAAGGAGAGAACGTTGCCAGTGAATGCGGTCAGGACGTAGAGAAGCAAAAAGCGGCGGTGACCAAAGTGTCGTTCGAGGCCCGGACCGAAGATGATCAGGGCGTACATGTTGAAGCCAATGTGCAGGATGGAACCATGCAATAGGGCGGGCGTTATAAAGCGCCAGATCTCTCCGGCGCGGATGAGTACGTTTATCTTTGCGCCGTAAGCTTCCAGCCAATCCAACTGTGCGAGAGTGTTGGCGTATCCATAGAAATAGACGCTGGCTACCTGCAGGAGATAGAAGACAACCGTTATGCCGACAATGGTGTACGTAATGGTTGGAGCAGAAGCAGGCATGGATACGCTAACGGATGAAGGCGTCCCGGCGGGCTGGCTTGGGGCGGATGCGACCGGTTGACGGTCGGAGGGAGAAGCGGGGTAGTCGTTCAAAGATTGACCTTTCGTTGCTGTACTCGGTGGTGTTCGGCCTGGATGATGGCGCGGATGGCATCCACTGTCTCATCAAGTTTGAAATCGTGGTTGACGATCACATAGTCAAAAGCTTCGAGGCGTTGAAGTTCCTTGCGGGCGGTGGCAATGCGGATGGCAAGCGAGTCGGATGTTTCGGTTTTGCGCTCACGCAAACGATGCACAAGCTCCTCTTCATTTTCGGTGGTGATGAAGATCAACAGCGCATCGTGCGCCAGCTTGCGGACGGTCTCAGCACCCTGCACGTCGAGGCGCATGACCACATCCTTGCCGCTGGCAAGCGCTTCGCGCACCTGCGCCTTGGGAATACCCTTGTAATCGCCGTAGACAATGGCGTATTCGATGAGCTCATTCTGTTCGATCATGTGCGCGAACTCTTCATCTGAGACAAACCAGTAATCCTTGCCGTGGGTTTCATTTGCGCGCTTGGGACGGGTAGTGGCTGTTACAACAAAATGAAAGGGCAGGCCGCGCTCCTGCATCCTTTGGACGACTGTGTCTTTGCCCGCCCCTGATGGTCCTGAGATGACGATGAGCAATGGCTGTGGATGATGTATATCGAAGTCAGAGTCGGATGGCATGGCTCAATTGTAACCGATACACCGGGCGGGGATTTTTAGGGAGTGGTTCATAATATCGTGCCCCTACCACCGAACAATTTGGAAGACCAGTAATCGGTTCATTGTCCACCATCATTCGTATCTACAAGGCCGCCGTCGCCCGTTCGATTGGCCGCGAACACAACACTACTGGCATCTGGCAGAGAAATTATTACGAACGCATCATTCGCAACGAACGAGAGATGGATAATACCTGGTGTTACATCGAAGCCAATCCGTCTCAGTGGGCAGATGACGAAGAAAATCCATTGAAAATAAGATTGCAATTTGATGAATGAAAAATCGGGTCACGCTCAAAGCGTGACCTGATTTATTAGCTCCATCGCCAGGTTGTGCCATCTTTGCTGTCTTCGATGGTCACGCCCATCGCTTTAAGTTGGTCACGGATCTGATCCGAACGCGCCCACTGTTTTTGTTTGCGGGCTTCAGTGCGTTCTGCAATGAGCGCATTGACCCTCGCTTCATCCTCGCCGGAGCCTTGTTTTTCCTGCAAGCGCAAGCCGAGCACGCTAGTCAATTCGCGCAGTTTGTCCTGTGCGGGTTTGAGTTGATCATTCGTCGCGCCGTTATCACGGGCGGTGTTGATGGCTTTGACAAGCTCAAATAAAACAGCGACTGCGCCAGCGGTGTTGAAGTCGTCATCCATTGCGTAGGTAAAGTTTTCGGATGCTGAGTCAACCACGGTGGCAAGTTCGGATGCGTTGCCAGTGTTGAGTCCGCTTGCGGAAGCGGCAGCCGGTCGAAGTCCCGACTTGAGGCGGTCGACCGATTTCTCGGCGGCGTCCAACGTTTCGTCGTTGAACATGAGCGGCGAGCGATAAGTTCCATTTAAGACCAGCATGCGCATCACGTCTGCGTCACGCTTCGATAGGAACTCCTTGATGCTGACAATGTTGCCGAGCGACTTCGACATTTTTTCGCCGCCGAGTTGCAACATGCCGTTGTGAATCCAGTAACGCGAAAATTGCTTACCGGTATAGCTTTCGCTTTGAGCGATTTCGTTTTCATGATGCGGGAAGATCAGATCATTTCCGCCGCCGTGAATATCGATCTGCTCGCCGAGTTCAGCGAGGTTCATGGCCGAGCACTCGATGTGCCAGCCGGGACGACCCTTGCCCCACGGACTATCCCATGAAATTTCGCCGGGCTTGGCGGCTTTCCATAAAGCGAAATCCATCGGATGTTCTTTTTGCTCGCCGACCTCGATGCGCGCTCCGGCTTGCATATCATCCAACTTGCGGGCTGAGAGTTTGCCGTAGTCATCGTCGCTGGTGACACGGAAGTAAACGTCGCCATTTTCAGCGGCGTAAGCATGGCCTTTTTCAATGAGACCTTCGATGAACTGGATGATGAGCGGCATGGTCTTGCTAACCTGCGGATTGGATGTGGCAGGCATTACGTTGAGGCTTTTAAGATCGTTTGCGTAATCTTCGATGTAACGCTGGGAAAGTTTGAGCGGGTCTTCGCCGAGCTTGTTGGCGCGTGCGATGATCTTATCGTCCACG
>Ga0208528_1000013_pt1 | contig 14050 bp, 14 predicted proteins | sample SF_Rice_5C_80N_3_FD_185619 | JGI IMG/M metagenome (GOLD analysis project Ga0208528, IMG submission 185619) | Rice paddy soil microbial communities from Twitchell Island, California, USA - SF_Rice_5C_80N_305 (SPAdes) (version 2) | ecosystem: Environmental > Terrestrial > Soil > Paddy field/soil ... | reverse complement strand
TTCGAATATGTCATGGTCAGTCACATCCCGATGATGACTGAGCTTGTCCCTACAGCGCGAGCGACGCTGCTAACATTCAATTCCACGGGACAGTCAATTGGTCGCGCCATCGGCGGATTTTTGGCGACTTTCATTTTCCAATCACTCGGTTTCCCTTTTGTGGCAGGCCTGGCGCTTCTGCTTAATATATTCGCATTGCTGGCACTGGCTGAACTGCAAAAGAAGATCGTGATTATGCCGCATATTCTTGAGTGGGCGAGACGTATTTTTTCCAGAACAGCCTGAAACCACGTATAATCGGGAAAATCCATTTTAGAAAGTTTTATATATGACCGAGATAAAATTTACGCGTGGCAAAGGTTTACTGGAACCGACGCTTGCACATCTGCGGACTCAACGCGCTAACCGCCTCATTCCATCGGACCTGCGAGCGGGTCGCATTTTAGATATCGGGTGCGGCTCCTTTCCCTATTTCCTCGCCCACACTTCCTTCAAAGAAAAATTCGCGGTGGATCAGCTCCCGATGGCACAGGAAACAGCTGCGCAAAATCAGATCGAATTCTTTTCGCTCAACCTGAATCAAGAACCGCATCTTCCATTTCAGGATAATTTTTTCAGCGTCGTGACTTTACTGGCGGTGGTCGAGCATCTCGACCCGATCAGCATGGCTTTGCTTTTTCAAGAGAGTCATCGTGTGTTGAAGCCGGGTGGGACTGTCATCATGACCACGCCCGCCGCCTGGTCGGATGGACTGCTGAAATTCATGGCGAACATCAACCTGGTCAGCGCCGAGGAAATCCATGAACACGCCTTTGCATACACACTTCCATTGCTCGGCTGGCATTTTGGTCAGGCTGGTTTTGAAATGACCAAGGTCAAATTCGGATATTTTGAGTTCATGCTTAATATGTGGGCCACCGCGCGGAAATAGATTTATTGCGCGAATGGCTTGAAAAAAATTCTTTATCGTAAAATGTGAATTGGAACTATGTCATTCTGAGCGATTGAAAGGAGCGAAGAATCTGTGTTCCTGGGAAAATAAATATTCCGAGATTCTTCGTCGCTTCGCTTCTCGGAATGACATTAATAGTTTTGCCTATTTACTCTAACCACTAAAGGAGATTGACCATGAGAATTCGCAACCTGTTTTTGATTCACTCTTTGATCGCTTTGTTGTATTCGTTGGGTCTTTTACTGATTCCCCAGACCATGTTGTTTTTATATGGCATTACTTCGACGGCTGGGGATAGATTGCTGGCTCAATTCTTCGGCGTTCAGTTGTTGATGTCTGGCATGGCCACTTTGCTGGCCCGCGACGAATCCGCCTCCAGTGCGCGCAATGCCATCACCATGTCTATTATGATCTCCAGCGCTGTAGGCTTGATCGTTTCCATTGGCGGGACCATGTCCGATACCATGAACGCCCTCGGCTGGTCGGCGGTGGTGATTTTTGGTTTCTTCGCCGTCGCCTTTGCTTATTTTCAATTTATTGCTACCGAAGAATAAGTCTTGCAAGTCAAAAAGTTTGACAGGTCGAACAGGTCGTTGCTTTTTTGTGACGGCCTGTTTTTATTTTGAAATTATGGCCTATGTTCATCCATGTTTATCTGTGGTTAAATTGAATCATGCTCATCCATTCCTCCACCCAACTTCTGACACTTGCAGGCGGCCCGCAGCGCGGACATGCCCTTGGCACGCTTGGCATCATTCCGAATGGCGCGGTCTTGATCCGCGAAGAAAAAATTGTGGCAGTTGGTCCAACTGATGAAATGCGCGCCACGTACAAAGATGAGCCAACCCTCGACGCCAGCGGTTGTGTCATCCTGCCCGGCTTCGTCGATCCGCACACGCATTTGATCTGGGCTGGAGATCGCGCCAGCGAATTCGAAATGAAAATGGCGGGTACGCCATATCTTGATATTCTCGCAGCGGGCGGCGGAATTATTTCAACTGTCAGGCAAACGCGCACCGCGTCCATTGAAACGCTCATCGCTCAAACACGTTCGCGCCTTCTGCGCATGTTTGCCTGCGGCACGACCACCGCCGAAGCCAAGACCGGTTATGGTTTGCAGACGGCCACCGAGCTTCGTCTGCTCAAAGCTTTGCTGGCCCTCGACGATGAAAGTCCGCTTGACCTTGCCATCACTTTCCTCGGCGCGCACGCTATCGCACCTGAATATAAAGATAACCCGCAAGGTTACACTGACCTCGTCTGCGACACGATGCTTCCGACCGTTCAACAATGGTGGCAGACTCACGCACCACGTTTGTCTCTGCCTTTTGTGGACGTCTTCTGCGAGAACAAAGCTTTTACGCTGGAACAATCGCGTCAAGTCTTGACCAAGGCCGCCTCGCTCGGATTCCCGCTCAAGATCCACGCTGACGAATTCGACAATCTCGGCGGCGCATCACTTGCGGCAGAGTTGGGCGCAGCCTCGGCGGATCATCTCGTCAAAACATCAGATGCCGACATTGCCGCGCTTGCAAAATCGGATACGGTTGCAGTCTCGCTTCCATGCACGCCGTTCGGACTGGCCGAGCACGATTACACACCCGCGCAAAAAATTATCAAAGCTGATGGCTTCTTTGCCCTCGCCACCGATTGCAACCCCGGTACCACGTGGAATGAGTCAATGCAATTTGTCATCGCGCTGGCCTGCCGCACAATGGGACTGACGCCCGCGCAGGCTATCGCCGCCTCAACAATTAATTCTGCGCACGCCATTCGCAGGTCCGATAAGATCGGTTCGCTCGAAGTCGGCAAACAAGCTGATTTGTTGATCCTCAATGTCCCGGATTATCGTCATCTCGGTTATCGTTATGGGACGAACTTGGTTAAGCAAGTTGTCAAACGCGGACAAGTTTATTCGGTGGATGTTGGTTATTATCGAACTGCATAGAAAGGAGTCTAACTATGTCTATTGATCTTTCGAGTCTCAATTCCATTATTTGGATCATTGGCCTGCTCTTCGTAGTGATGATTGTGCTCGGCATTTTGGGTTTTATCTTCAAACATATCTTCCATTGGTTTGCGCGTGGATGTGGATGCGTCGGAACGATTATCCTGGTTCTGATCGTTTTGCGCGTGTTGAGAATTCTCTAGCTGTTCATATCTAGTCCAAGTTCCCGTCTTGCAGACTTTCCATGAGTTTTAACGCAAAGTCGCAAAGAAAAAACTTAAAAATCTTGGCGTCTTAGTGGCTTTGCGTTAAGAGAATCGACTCAAAACCGATTCGAGAGCCAAAGGTAGCAACTTGAGTTATCTAAAATAAAAATTGGGACAAGATCATGATCTTGTCCCAATTTTTCATCCGTAACGTTTTCCGAACCACATTCGCCCCAGCAAATTATCTCTGACCAGGAATTGGTGATAGAACGCCGCACCGACGTGCAGCATGAGCAGCAGGAATATGGCAAACCAACTTAGGGCGTGGAAGGCGCGCATGATAAAGCCGCCCTGACCGCCATTCAAAAACAGGAACGCGCCGGTACCAAGAATCGAGAAGGTGAAAAAATACAAACCAAAATGGGTTAGCTTTCCTATCAAATCAAGGAAACTATTTCCTGTGCTAGCCCATGCAGGTTGTTTGACAGCCCAGCGCATGACAAAACGGATCAACATCGAAACAAGAATAATGCCGCCGATAAGCGTGTGAAGTCCAAGATTTCCGCCTCCATCATCTCCGGCAAACATCACGGCGGCAACCATCAACAGAACCACTGCCCAATGCAAAATTACGGTAACAGGATGATAGCGACTAACTTTTGAATTAACAGAATTCGACATCAATAATTCTCCTTTGTGCGAAAGTATAAAGTTCCCAGATGAACGCCAAATGACAAAGTCGTTTTCCTGTCATAAACCTTTTTCTCATGGCTTGGGCGAAGTACTTTTGATACAATAGCCGCCTCTTACAAAACCGGAGGCAATATGCAAATTGACATTATCGGTGTTCCCATCGATCTCGGCGCGGATCGCCGCGGCGTGGACATGGGTCCAAGTGCAATTCGTTATGCACACCTGCAACGAAAATTGGAAGACCTTGGTTATTCGGTCGAAGACAAGGGCAATATTGAAGTGCCCATCGCTGAAATGTGCGCCATCAACGATCCCAAACTTAAATACATTGACTGCATCGTGCCCATGTCGCGGCGCGCGGCAGGTGCGGTGGCAACTTCGATCCAAGGCGGGCATTTTCCGCTCGTGCTGGGCGGCGATCACAGTCTTTCGCTAGGCTCCATTCGCGGTGCGGCCAAACATAAAAAACTTGGCGTGATCTGGATCGACGCGCACGCCGATTTCAACACCGAGAAAACGACTCCATCAGGAAACATCCACGGGATGCCGCTGGCCGCGTTGTGCGGGATGGGGGACGCGCGTCTAACTCAATTGTGGGATGAGCCGCTTCCAGTCGTGGATCCGAAGCGGGTGGCCGTTATCGGAGCGCGTGACCTTGACTCGGGCGAAAAATCCAACCTGCTTGAAGCCGGGGTCATGGTCATGGGCATGGAACAGATCGACCGCTTCGGTATGGTCTCTGCAGTTGAGAAAGCCATCGAAAGAGTCAGCCGTGACGTGGATGGAATCTATCTTTCGTTCGACATGGACGCGATGGACCCGCGCCATGCTCCCGGTGTTGGCACGCCTGTCCCCGCCGGGTTGACCCAGCGGGAAGCTCACATGGCCTGTGAGATGATTGCCGAGGCTGGAAATTTGATCGGTATGGATATTGTGGAAGTCAATGCCATTCTCGATATTCAAAATAAAACCGGTGAGTTGGCGGTCGAGTTTGTGTTGTCTGCTTTGGGCAAGCGCATCTGGAACGGTAGTTAAACAGAATGGTGTAGAATATAAGTATGAACGCTACTCAGGGCCCCTTGCTAATTGTTGAGGATACTCCGAATATCCTCGAACTCCTGGAAGTTACTTTGCGCTTCAAGGGTTATCAAGTTGTTACTGCCCGTGATGGGCAGGAAGCTTTGGAAGTGATAGAAAAGCAACACCCTGCCTTGGTCATTACGGATATTCTGATGCCCAAGGTGGATGGCTTCACTTTGGTATATCGTTTGCGCAGCAATCCGGAAACACAGGCGATTCCAGTGATTTTTCTCTCAGCCACCTACATAGCCCCCGAAGATAAAGACTTTGCCTTAACCATCGGGGCAACACGTTTCCTTGAAAAGCCGATCAATAACGATGAGCTTTTACGTACCATTAATGAACTGCTGACAAAAGGCATCAATCCGCCTACGAGACCGGCCATCAAGGAGCGCGAATTTCTCAAAAGTTATCGGGAGCGCCTTGAAATCAAACTCGGACAAAAGAGCGCACAAATTTCACGCACCGAGCGTCTACTTGGGACTTTGCCTGCCGAACAAAAGCCAGGTTTCCTGGCTACACTAAAGCAATCTGTTCTTGATCGCGAAAACATCCGGGCTGAGCTTGACCGCGTTCGGGAATTCCTGGCTAAATTCGACACACCTGCATAAACATGACATCTCCAACACTCCAAGAACTGGAGCACCTGGCTCGCGATGCAGGTGCGATCCTGCGTGAAGGTTACAGCAAGGAACATCAGATTTCCTATAAAGGGGTAATCGATCTTGTCACCGAGATCGACCATGCTTCTGAAAATTTTTTGCTTGGCGAGATCAATAAACGCTGGCCGGGCAGTTACATCATGGCCGAAGAAAGCGGCGTGACCAAGGGAGATGTGGATCATAGTTGGTACGTTGATCCACTAGATGGCACGGTCAATTATTCGCATCACATCCCCATCTTCAGCGTCTCGATTGGATATGCTCATAAAGGGTCCATGCAATTGGGTGTTGTCTATGATCCGATGCGCGACGAAATGTTCAGTGGCGAGCGCGGACACGGCGCAAAGTTAAATGGCAAAGCTATAAATGTCTCGTCAACAACAGAGCTGCAAAAAAGTCTGTTGGTGACAGGTTTCCCGTACGATGCGTGGAATACGCCTCAGGACAACTTTGATAACTTCGTCCGCTTCGCAAAGCTGACGCAGGGCGTACGCCGCCTCGGGTCCGCGGCGCTGGACGCGTGTTATGTTGGCGCCGGCCGTTTTGACGGCTTTTGGGAACTCTCACTTAAGCCGTGGGATGTAGCCGCCGCCGGTCTGATCGCTGAAGAAGCTGGTGCAAGGGTCACCAATGTAAATGGCGATGCTGATTATCTTTCGCTGCCCCAATCCATTATTGCCGCTGGACCTAACCTGCATTCTAAAATCATGGAGACATTGGCTGCCGACTGATAATTTAGTTTTCCATTGATTTATTATTGGAAATAGAACTGCGGTATTATGTGGGAAAATAAGACAAGATGGATAACCGTAGTTGATGAATGCCTTAGAAATTCCCATCAGCAAAACAAAGATCATTCTGCCGAGACGCCGAACGGAGTTGCTTACCCGCAGGCGATTGCTGGATTTGTTGTATGAAACTCTCGACCGTAAATTGGTCATGATTTCAGCGCCCGCTGGCTACGGTAAAACATCCCTTCTAATCGATCTGGCGCATCAAAGCGACCTGCCTTTTTGCTGGTTGGCGCTCGATCCGCTTGACCGCGAACCCCAGCGATTTATTGCATATTTGATTGCAGCATTGACTGAACGTTTTCCACAATTTGGCAATCGTTCTGCTTCCATGCTCAATACTCTAACCAGCCTCGACGATGGGATGGAGCGTGTACTGGTTACATTGGTTAATGAAATCTATGATGAAATTCAGGAACACTTTGTCCTGGTCCTTGACGATTTTCATTTACTGGATGAAGTGCGCTCCATACAATATTTCGTTAACCGGTTTGTTCAACTGGTCGGCGAGAACTGCCATCTGATCCTTTCATCGCGTTCCCTGCCTGAACTTTCTGACATGACTCTACTGGTCGCGCGTGAACAAGTGGACGGCCTCGATTTCTCGGACCTTTCTTTTCGCCCCGAAGAGATTCAAGCATTACTGTCTCAAAATCAGCAGATACATCTTTCCGATGAAGACGCGCGCAAACTTGTTGAAACCACTGAAGGATGGATCACCGGCCTGCAATTTACGGACGTTGACCTGGTCCGCTCCGATGGAACCAGTTTCCGACCGTCACATGGAGTCGGCGTCAGCGTTTTTGATTATCTTGGTCAGCAGGTATTGGAACATCAGTCAGATGCCTTGCGGGTCTTCCTTTTGCGGAGTTCTCTCCTTGAAGAATTCGATATTCCTTTATGCGAAGCTGTCCTTGCTCCATTGTATTCTGAGCCCCAGGATTGGTCGAAATTATTGGAAACGATCGTTCAAAAGAATCTGTTTGTCCTGCCGGTTGGCGCAAACGGTCAATGGCTAAGATATCACCACTTATTTCGAGATTATTTACAGGAACGCTTTCGAAGAGAATATCCTGAAGAAGTAAAACCGATTTTGGAACGGCTTGCTCAATTCAACGAGACGCGTGGGGAGTGGGAAAAGGCCTATCAACTTTATAGGCAGCTTGGTGATGTCAATGCCTTGGCCGATTTGGTCGAACGCGCTGGCATACCCATGTATCAACACGCCATGCTGACGCTGGATTCCTGGCTCAAGGATTTGCCGCCATCTATTGCTCAAAAGCGACCGGGGTTGTTGTCTTTGCGAGGTATTGTCGAATCTGCAAAAGGCAATATCTCTGAAGGTGTAATTCTACTTAATTCTGCTATTAATAAATTTCGTAGGCAGAATGACACAAGAGGATTAGCGCTGGCATTGGTTCGACGAGGAAATGTCCATCGGCGACTTGGAAATTATAAGAATGCCATTCAAGACGCGGATGCGGCTGCATTGCTCACTGAAAATAGCGATGATTTGCAATGGAATTTTGCAGATGCACTACGTATCAAAGGACTTAGTTCATATCGACAAGGCCAAATTGCTCAATCAGCGAAATACTTGGAACAAGCTTTGGACATTTACACTAGTATAAATGATGCCCCCTCCATTTCAATGTTAATGTTGGAAACTGGCATGATTTATGCTGCAATGGGTAATTATAAGCATGCTAAAACTTCTTATGAAAAAGCCCTTGAGCTTGCTCGTCAAACTGGGAATCTATGGTCGCAAGCGAACTTGCTTAATAATTTGGGCGTTTTACATCATCAACAAGGAGAATATGAACAGGCTTATCATTCACTAGAAGAGGGTCTGCTTTGCGCCCAGCGAAGCGGCTATAAACGTATGGAGGCATTGATATTAATTGGCCTGGGTGATTTATATGCTGAGGTTGAAGATTTTGAATTGGCTGGGAAGCACTATAGATGGGTTGGGAGCTTAGTGGAACAGCTTGGGGAGGGTTTTCTAATCGATTATCTCGCTCTTGCAAACGTTAATCTCGTTCTGATACAAGGAGATGTATCTAGAGCGCATGATATTCTTGAACAGGTGAGGACATCAATTAAATCGAGCGATTCAAACTATGAAATTGGTCTATATCATCTTATGCAAGGAAGACTCTGGTTGATTGAGGGAAAATCTCAAAAAGCCATTTTGGAATTAGAAGAATCTAAGAAGTATTTTGCTGAAAACGAATTAAATAGAGAAAAGATTTGGTGCAGTCTTTGGTTGGCAGCGGCTGACTTGCAAGCTGGAAAACAGCCATCGGCAAGAGAAGAAATAAAAACCGTATTGCACGATACGAATCAAACCAATAATTTCACAGTTATTGTAGCTAGACAAGTGCGCAAATGGTTAGAGAACCAGAAAAATGACCCTGAAGTAAAACCGATTTTGCGCAATTTATTTGAAAAGGTATATCTTCTTGATGGCCGATTACCACAAGTGCGTCGCCAACTGCGACGGTTAACTCATGTGATAGCAGCCCCCACGCCAAGCCTGATTGTTCATGCGTTTGGTCGGGGTCAAACGTGGAGTAATGGTCAGCCTATTCCAATTAATCAATGGCAAACTCAATCTGTTCGAGAATTGTTTTTTTATTTTTTGGCTGAGAATCGGCCTCGGACTAAAGAACAAATAGGCGAGGTGCTCTGGGCGGATGTCAGTGAGCCAGCGAAACTCAAATTGCGTTTTAAAAATGATATTTATCGTCTGCGGCGCGTGGTTGGACAAGATGTAATCCTTTTCGAGAATGATCATTATCGATTCAATTCGAGTATGGATTATGAATACGATGTTGAGGCGTTTGAAGCCTACCTCGCAAGGGCCAAATCTGTGCCTGTAACTGCAGAACAAATCGCCTTCTACCAAAAAGCGCTTGATTTGGTACATGGCAAATATTTGGAAGATATTGACTCTACCTGGGTTTGGCCAGAGCGAGAGCGGTTGAGTCAAGAGTTTATTTCTGCCTCATTAAAGCTAGCAGAGTTGTATTTCAAGCAAGGACAAAACCCTAAAGCACTTCAGGTGTGCCAGCGATCATTGGAATATGATGCCACTTTTGAAGCCACCTATAGGTTGATGATGCAAATTTATCATCGCATGGGAGATCGAGCATCTGTCGTTCATGTCTTTGAGACTTGCGAACAAATTATGCAGAGAATATTTGATTTGCCTCCTTCAGATGAAACCCAAAAGTTGTATCATCACCTAATCTCTTAATATCCTTTATTTTTCTCTTCCAAAAACAGTCGAAAAGACTGTTTTTTTTAATCTTTTGAAGCCTGCTTTGAAGCTTGGTGGGTTGTATCCTTTGAACATCAATACCAACTAGAAAGGATAATCCTCCCATGAAAAATACCTTTGCTCGTCTTTCTGTGATTGTTAGTAAGATCAATCGCCAGCATGTTCAACTAATTTTAGCTGTCCTTGCTTTGGCAATGCTTGTTCTTGGAATCAGTGCCCCCGCCGATGGTGGACTTTCACCCCATTGATAATTAATAGCCCAACATGATCCTTCTTATTGCCCTCATAGCCGGGCTGGTGGTCGGACTAGGCCGGGCTGGTTGGCAGCACCGCCCTTATCAAGCCCCTACCTTACAGTCTACTTGGCTGGCCTTCGTTGCATTTTTCCCACAGATCGTAATCGCATATTTGCCTGCCACTCGTCATCTGCTGGCTGACTGGTTCGCGTCGACAGTGTTGTTGGTCTCGCTGGTTTTCTTTGCAGTCTTCGCCTGGCAAAATCGTCATATCCCAGGAATGCCGATTCTGCTGGCCGGTCTCGTACTCAATCTAACTGTGATAACTGCTAACGGCGGATGGATGCCCATTAGTCCGCAAACTGCGAGCCGGTTGACGGGAAGTGATGTCTTGGGACTTGCAAGTCTGGGCAGTCGGTTTGGACAGAAGGATATTCTTCTGCTTTCGCAGAATATGCACTTTGAGTTTCTGGCAGATCGTTTTCTTCTGCCAGATTGGATACCTTATAAGGTAGCTTTTAGTTTAGGAGATATTCTGGTTGGCACAGGCATATTTTGGCTTTTGGTACACCCATCAGTCAAAGCTACGATGCCGCCAGGAGAAAGGGTTCACCTTGATTACATCTAAAACGTTTACAACAAACTTATCGTTTAAAACTGATTTGCGGGAGTCTCATCCCGGATTGAGCAGTGTATTTGCGGCGGCGGTGGTGAATCAAAATTTTCGAGAAATGTTGCTTAGCGATCCCGAAGCAGCCCTCCAGAGAGGCTATTTAGGCAGGGATTTCGCTCTAAGTAGGGAAGAGACGTTTCTTATTGTCTCCATCAATGCAAAGTCGCTGACTGATCTTGCGAAACAGATTGTTCAGACACTCGGAAAATGATTTTCCGCCTTGTATGCGCAGTACGCAATGTGGCGTTTATACAATGCTATTGACCTGTATTACCGGAGCGACGCGGTGGAAAGGGGATGCGGTGATTAGGGAGCCATCGCATCCCGCGTCCCCTAATAAATAACTATGGTAGACATGGCATTAGAAAACCTGCCAAGTGCATTAACTCAATTAAACGCGATCTTTCAGACATTTTCTGATCTGCTTTTTGTTGTAGATCGTGATGGGATTATTTTGGATTATAGGGCCGGTCACTCGACCCTGTTTTATGCTGCTCCTGAAACTTTTCTCGGAAAACGCTTGCAGAGTGTGTTACCACCGGAAGTAGGGGAAAATATTTCCAGTGCTCTCATACAAGTAGGAACTGTTGAAGAGAGTCTGCCACTCGAATACTCATTAAAACTGATCGATGCGGAATATTGGTTTGAGGCGCGGCTTGTTCCTTTATCGCAAGCCAACGTGATCGTTATTATTCGGGATATTACCAGACACAAAAACGCCGAGGAAAAGATTCAACGTCAACTCAAACGGCTGGCTGCTCTCCGGTCTATTGACTTGGCGATTTCATCCAGCCATGATCTCAACCTGGCACTTTCAGTCGTATTAAAACAAGTTACCGCGCAATTGGATGTTGATGCGGCGGATATTCTGTTGTTAAATTCGCAAACTCACATTCTTGAATTTGCAAACGGCATTGGCTTTCGTACAAAGGCCTTACAACGCACACGCCTGTCTATTGGGGATGGGTATGCCGGAATGGCGGTCTTGAAGCGGGAAGTAATTAGCGTCTCCAATTTGGAACGTGGCAAAACAGGTTTTCTGCGCTCACCAAGTTTTTCCAACGAAGACTTTCGATCTTATTATGGCACTCCACTTATCGCAAAAGGACGTGTCCTTGGGGTGCTTGAGATTTTCCACCGCAGGCCTCTTAATCCGGATGCCGACTGGCTTGAGTTCATGGAAACATTAGCAGGCCAGGCAGCCATTGCCATCGAAAATGCCATATTGCTCAAGGATCTCCAGCGTGCTAATTTTGACTTGACATTGGCCTACAACACAACGATTGAAGGCTGGTCGCGTGCGCTTGAGTTAAGGGATCGTGATACAGAGGGACACACAAAGCGTGTCACTGAGTTGACTCTTAAGTTGGCGCGTCGTCTGGGGGTAAGTGAAAGCGAACTTGTTGACATTCAACGCGGCGCTATTTTGCATGATATTGGCAAAATGGGAATTCCTGATAATATACTGCTGAAGCCCGGTCCGCTTAATTCTGAAGAATGGCAGATAATTCGTCAACATCCGCGCTATGCCTTTGAATTGTTGTCGCCGATTTCATACCTTAGTTCGGCTCTGGATATTCCTCATTACCATCATGAAAAATGGGATGGCACGGGATATCCGAATGGACTAAAGGAAACGCAAATACCGCTTAATGCGCGCTTATTTAGCATTGTAGATGTTTACGACGCTCTTACTTCAGATCGACCTTATAGACCGGCCTGGCCAAAATCAAGGGCAATTGCATATATTCGTGAACAGATTGGTAAGCATTTTGATCCGGAGATTGCTCTGCAATTTCTGGAGATGATTGAAGCATAGCAGATTTGAAGTTATTGCTTAAATCAAAAGCCGCTTTGTCGGCGGCTGATAAAATTGTGAGCGCGGAGAGATTCGAACTCTCAACCAATGGCTTAAAAGGCCACTGCTCTGCCATTGAGCTACGCGCCCTCTTGAACGGTAAAGCGGACTGCATTCTATCATGCCAAAGTATAGTCGTCAACGTAATATCTATAAAAGTCAACGCATCAAAACGCCTGGAGGCACAATGACAGAAGTTCAATATGTAACCGAATCTGATTTTCAAACTGAAGTCCTGAACGCGGATAAACCGGTTCTTGTGGATTTTACCGCTACCTGGTGTCAGCCTTGTAAAATGATCGACCCAATCGTCAAGCAATTGGCACAAGATTGGGACGGTAAAGTAAAAGTTGTCAAACTCGATGCCGATGAAAATCCTGGGGTCTTGATGCAATACGGCGTGCTTGGCATTCCAACCATCATGCTTTTCAAGGCAGGCGAAGTTAAGGAGCGTGTGACTGGCTACCAGCCGAAAGATAAGCTGGTTGCAAAAGTCAGTCCACATTTTTAGGATGAAAAAAAACGGGTCTTTCGGGATCCGTTTTTGATTCCGTTTAATCGGTTTTTACTTAAGTAAAAACTTTTCCATTTCCCCCAATTCCACTCTCGACGTCATATCCAGGCTGATGGGCGTTACCGACACCAGATGTTTTCTTCGCAGAACGATCACGTCGTTATCTTCGGATTCATCGTCCAGTATCGCGGCTTCCTTGTAACCGACCGCACCAATTTCGCTCCACGATGAACGCTTTGGTGCGACTGCATCATAATATTTTTGGCGTGCCAACCGCGTGACCTGCCATGCTGTCTGCGGTGTGGTGCCAGATGGAACATTCACGTTTAATAAATTAACATCTTTGGGCATTTTCTTTTCAAGCAGCAAGCGGGCAAAGAAAGCAGTGAAATGTGCAGCGGCGGAAAAATCCAATTCTTCTGAATAAGACAAATGATATTGCTGGTGTGCTTCTAGGGACATTGCCAAAGCAGGGAAACCTTCAGATGCAGCTTCCATCGCTGCGCCGACTGTCCCTGAGATGGTGACTCCCAAACCGACATTTTCACCGTAATTGATTCCCGAAACAACCAGGTCTGGCTTTTGCGGCATGATCTCAAGGATGCCGTGTAACACTGCTTGAGCAGGGGAACCGCTTACTGCATAGACCGGCCAACTCTGTCCGTTGATTTCGAGTTGCTCCTCGTGGATGATCCCGCTGGAGGTGCTTGGCAGACTGCGGCCCATTCCCGAAGATTGCTCTTTCGGGGCCGCGACCGTTACATGTCCGAGTGATGCGAGGGCGCCTGCCGCGGCCCATAGTCCGGGGGAACGGATTCCATCATCATTGGTTAAAAGAATTTGTATTTTTTTCATGGTTGAGGTAATAAAAAGAAGCGGGGTAATCCGCTTCTTTGATGGCGCCCTCGGCGCGACTCGAACACGCGACCTATTGCTCCGCAAGCAAGCGCTCTAATCCACTGAGCTACGAGGGCATTAGCGAGAAGAGATTTTAATGCCGAATTGGGGCTAGGTCAAGGCTGCGCATTGCCTCAAATAGAATCTTACTTTGGAAAGGAACGTTGTCTCATAAAAAATGTTACCCTGCGGCAGACAAAAGACTGCCGAGGAAGCCATCCGTCCAAGATATCGGAAGGCAAAAAAGATTGAGAAAC
>Ga0208528_1000012_pt1 | contig 14108 bp, 14 predicted proteins | sample SF_Rice_5C_80N_3_FD_185619 | JGI IMG/M metagenome (GOLD analysis project Ga0208528, IMG submission 185619) | Rice paddy soil microbial communities from Twitchell Island, California, USA - SF_Rice_5C_80N_305 (SPAdes) (version 2) | ecosystem: Environmental > Terrestrial > Soil > Paddy field/soil ... | reverse complement strand
CACACTCGGCGGTGTGGATGTACCGGTGTCATGTCCTTACACCGACTGGCACCTGATAGACCCAAGCTACGATCCATATAATGAAAATAACTGGTCGTTGTACACAGTTCAGTCAGGTATTGTGCACATGAACGGCGACCTTGCTTTGTGGTATGCACGCTCACGCATGAAATCCAACGACTTTGATCGTGGCCGCCGTCAACAAGAAGTTTTGCGTGCGATTTTTTCACAAGCGTTAAAGACGGACACACTCACACAGATTCCGCAACTTTATAACGATTTTTCCAGTACGATCACTACGGACCTCGGGCTGGCCGACATTCTTAAACTGGCTCTTTACGCCCCAAAGCTGACTAACGCCAACATTCGCAGTTATTACATCCGCCCACCATATGTCACTTCATGGGTAACACCCGGTGGTGCAGATGTGCTATTGCCACAAGACTCTCTGGAACAGTTATTAACGGAAGCGACCACTCTTTCGACAACGGCTGTTCAGCGGCAGGCAGTCAAGGTCGAGGTACAGAACGGCACACAGAATGACGGCTGGGACGCTCTGGCAGCTACGCGTCTGAATTATGCCGGATATGCAACAACCGTCAGCGCCGCAGATCGACGAGATTACACCAATTCAGTTTTGATCGATATGACGGCATCCCAAGACCCGAATGCGCGGTCCGCAATTTTAAGCGGGCTGGGGCTTAATTCCGCCAGCGTTATCTCTCTGCCCGACCCAAACAATCCTATACAATATCGACTTGTGCTTGGCTACGATTATCAACCCTGTTTCCAGCCGGAAAATCTATCCCACTAAATAACCAAAGTTCAGGTAGAATTAATTTAGCATTAACCCGCCAGGTGGGATACACCGGCAAAGGAAAATAAAGGACAAACTTATGGATAACAACAAATCTACTGGAAGCGTTATTTCTTCGTATCGCAAGCGCAGACAACAATCCAATATCATCTTCGTTTATGGCGTAGCCGGACTTCTCGTTTTAGCCGGGATCATCATGCTCGTCATTTGGCTGACTGGGCCAAGCAAGCCTTTGAATGCGATTTTTGCAACTGACACACCCACGCCAACGCTGACATTTACCCCAACGATCACGCCATCGCCAACAATGACGTTTACCGATACACCAACGCCGACAGAGACAGCCACATTCACGCCATCTGCACCGTTTAAATATACGGTTAAGGAAGGCGATTCACTTGCCAAGATCGCTGACACATTCAACCTGGGCGACAAGGGTATTCTCCTGCTCCTGCAACTCAACCCAACCATCGACCCGCTTACTCAACTTATCAAAGTTGGGCAGGAAATTGACATCCCCAACCCTGGCATGGAATTGTTTACATCCACCCCAGTTCCATCCAATTTGCCACGAGGCACAAAAGTTAATTACATTGTCCAGGCTGGCGATTCGCTGGCAAAAATTGCCGGTTTGTTCAACAGCACACAGGATGATATCGTCAAAGAAAACAAACTGGCTGACCCAAATGCAATTCAAGTCGGTCAGGTATTGGTCATTCCTGTTAATATGGTCACGCCAACCGCCACGCGCCCACCGACAAGCACGCCGCGCACACCAACCACACCTTTGGCAAGCGTCACGCCTGTTCCAAGCGTAACACCATCGGCTACACCAACAAAATAGATCGGACATAAATAAAGCAAGAAAACAAATAGACCTTCTGAAATCAGAAGGTCTATTTGTTTTCCTATCTTCAAATGACAAGTTATATTTGATAAAGCTCCACCAACACACCACCCGTTGAATCAGGGTGAACGAAAGCATATTTTTTCCCATCAGCAGCCATACGTGGTTCTTCGTTAATTAGATGAACGCCTTTAGTTTTAAGTTGAGACAACATACTTTCAATATCATCTACTTCGAGACAGAGATGGTGCATCCCGGGTCCGCGTTTGGCAAGATACTTGGCAATCCCCGAGTCGTCACTGGTCGGTTGGACTAATTCCACTTCAGCATCGCCAGTTGGCAAAAACGCGATCCGTGATTGTTCAGCAGGTACATCGCGCAAATTAGTCATTTGAAGTCCCAGCGCATCGCGCCAAAACGACAAAGACTTATCCATATTATCAACAACAACGGCAACATGATTGATCTTTTTGATTTTTGCCATAAACTTGGTTCCGCTAACGCCCAAAGCTAACATTCAACGGACTAACCAGCAACATTGGGATGTGCATTACGGGCATTTGCGGAAGGTGCGGATTCGAAATATCGGCATCGTACACAGATAACCATGAAGCACGAGCTACTTCGAGAGCAGTGGTTAAATCAGCCTGAGTCGAGATGCGCATCTTACCCTTGACGATGAATGCACCGATCAGCAGATCAATATTAATCATAGTGCGATTTGCCTCGTTGGGATCATAATCAATTGGCTCGACGGCAGGAGGAACAAGATGAAAACCGATGATCTGAGCGGTTGGGAAATAAAGCTCCGCATAACTTACCGGCCTAACGGGGCTTCCACCGAAAAGCAAAACCTGTGCGTTGCTCAAATGAATATACTGCGGAACGCCCTGTGTCCGAAGCCAGATACCAACACGCACATTTTCCTTGGTGATCAATTCACCCCGCACGAACGAATTGTGAGTGTAAATCATGACCAGCGATTTCTTTTCGTCAGGAGCAAGTGTATACATGAGACTCCGATGATATATTAAGTGCCAACACTTCAGTGAGCCTTCTCCGGCCAGGAAGCCAGGCGAATCACTTCTTTTCCTGAGTTATGGATAAGCTGCTCAAACACCTGACTGGTATGATCGTCCAAAGGCAAATATTGAACAAGAAACAATTCACCAAACGATGTAATTGTAACAGTAGATGAAGAGTAATACTTTAGGTCGCCAAATTCAACATGACGATAGGAGAAATAATCCATGTTGGCTTCCTTGTCCTGCTCCACAGAGGAAACCCGTTTCCAGTAGCGGTCAAAAAGCGGGTATTCATTCGGGTCCCGAAATGCCTTCATAAGATATTTGAAATATGGGGTGGCGCGGTATCGCAAACTAATTTCACGAAAGGCCCGCATTGAGTTCAAAGCATAACCATCCCAATTCTCAGCCACATGTGTTCGACCTATAAGCTCGCGCCCAAATAACATTCGCATGGTATTAAAACCGCCCGGAATGGATCTATCGCTTTCCAACAAGGCAGTCGGGATTTTAAAGAAAGACAGCAGGGCCTGGTTGATGGCAATCACATCCGAATATACATCCACTAAAAATGCAGGCAGGCGCACCTGTTCCATTAAGCGGATCATCTTGCTTAGCATCTTATCCGCTTCAAAAGCATCGGTGGTTGTACGCGCGGATAACTGACGAACAGTTTGCTTCTCGTCCAAACCACTGGCCGCCAAAAAGAATTCGCGGCGTTCTAAAGTCGTTAATTGCAGGGCATTGGCCAGGTTAAATAGAAGCTCTGGGTCGAAATATTTCTTTACTCCCCGCTCTATCTGGCTAATTACAGCATTATCCACCATTGAAAATTGAGCCAACTCAAACTGCGTCCAGTCCAAGTCCTGACGCAATGTTGTTAATAGCTCTCCAAATTCCTTGCGCTGCATGTTTTCACCTTATAAGATGACTCAAAGATTTCTTCGAGTCAAACAAAAAAAATATTGCTGGACATTTCAACATTAATATATCATAATAGCCATATTAAAAAGCACTAAAATGAGGGATCCCTGAGTTGGGGGAGCAGCAATTTTTGAGAGACTCCAGTTTTCGCTGGAGTCTCATTATTTTTCAAAATCATCCTTCTACTGCCAAAAAGCCAAACGCACCCCACAAGCCGTGCATCAAGCCATGACCAAAATCGGGCTTGAGGAATTGATTTGGACACGATCCGGGGATGACGCTGATTCCATTTGCACGACACATCTCAACCGCTTCTTGCGAGACGCTGGACATGCTCGCCGCTAAACCGGGCTTGGTGCCCATCATACAATGCATCCAGACGTGTTTGACACCAAGCTCCACACATTGCTGGACAATCTGATCGGTCACTTTTGGATTGGCAAGAATGAAAACAGCATCCGGTTTTTCGGGGATGGACTTCAAATCAGGGTAGCAGGGATTGCCATCATAAGTTGAAATATGTGGATTGACTGCATAAACTTGATAACCTGCATCTTTGAACTTTTGGTAATTCGAATTACACCCCGTCTCGCGTTTATCTGATACACCGACCACAGCAATCTTCTTCTGTGCGAGAAAATCTTTAACAAGATCATCAATTTTCGCCATGAAAATTCTCCTTGCGATATGATATGTTTGTCATTAAATTATATTTTCTTTGTACACATAAACAAGATGATGAAAATCACATCATGACATTCGTTCTGTTAACCAGTATTTCTCAACCCAGCAGCAATTCCATTGATCGTCAAGCCAATAACTTCTCGCAATGATTGCGCTTCTGTACTTTCAGGGTCAGGCAAATCTCGCAAACGGCGCAACATTTCCACTTGAATATAATTCAACGGGTCCACATATGGATTGCGCAATTGGACCGCTGTCTGTGTCACAGGTTCGGCATCCAGCAAATTGACATGTCTGCTGATGGATAAAACCACTTCGCGTGTCCGGTCATATTCTGTTTTGATCGCATGGAATATTTCCGCGGCCAATCTCTTGTCGGGGACAAGGCTTACATACAAAGATGCGATCTCCAAGTCGGCCTTGATCATGGACATCTCCGAATTATCCAGCATGGTTTTGAAAAACGGCCAACCGACATACATTTCGCGCAAAAGGGAAACATTCCCGGCAGACTCAAGCGCCGAGCCGAGACCAAACCATCCGGGCAGATTGAAGCGGCTTTGCATCCACGAGAAGACCCATGGAATGGCGCGGATCTTTGAAACTTCGCCGCTCTGCGTGCGCGCGGCTGGGCGTGAACCAATGTGCAAACGTTTGATCTCATCCAGTGGAGTTGCCGCCTGCCAAAACTCGATGAACCTCGGCGTTTCATACACCAACTGACGGTAAACCTTGCGTGCTGTTGCCGATATTGAATCCATTTCTACGCGCCATGCGGCGGGAATTTCGGTCTGAGTATTGACAGGCGAAGATGCCATTAATACAGCATGAACAATTTGCTCGAGATGACGATGGGCAAGCTCGGGGTTTGAATAACGCGCGGCAATCGTCTCACCTTGCTCAGTGAGACGGAAGCGGCCATTGATGCTTCCAGCGGGCTGGGCACGGATGGCACGATTGGCGGGACCTCCCCCGCGCGCAATCGTCCCACCGCGGCCATGAAAGATGGTTAGAGTCACGTTATGAGCGCGAGCGATTTCAGTAATTTGTTCCTGCGCCTGATACAAAGCCCAATTCGCCATGACATAGCCGCCATCTTTGTTGCTGTCAGAATAACCGATCATCACCATTTGCGCGTTATCACAAGTGGCAAGATGTTCGCGATAAGCGGACAGGATAAAAAGTTTTTCCAAAATGGATGGCGCATCTTGTAAGTCTTCGATGGTTTCGATCAACGGAACAATTTGTAGACCGGCATCACAACCCATCCAGCGGGCAAGCAGGAGCACACTCAAAACGTCCGAGGCGGATTTGCACATGAAGATCACAACCGGGCCAAGCAATTCCACACCGTAAATATCGCGCACACGTGCAATCAGTTGGAACAAAGCCCAGGTCTCGGAGGTGGCGGATGTAATTCCGGGATGGGAAGAAAGCTCGGAAAGTGGAGCCGATAAAAGTCGGATAAGAAGCGCGAGCTTTTCGTCTTCACTCATCGCAGAAAAATTATCCGCAAGATTCAGCGCGCGCAAAACCTCACCGAGTGCGGAATTATAGCGGGTTGATTCTTCGCGAATGTCGAGGCGCATCGAATGTAGGCCAAAGATTTCCAACTGGCGGCGGACGTTTTGAATTTCATCATGCGCAAGCGAGGCAGGCAGACGCGCCGCGATCAGATCGATGGGCTTAAGTAAATCGTCCACATTGATGCGTGCCCGATGCGGCATATGTTCAACCAGATGAACAGCCATATCATCATGCGAGGCTTCGGCAAGATCGGCGGAGAGCAACGACAACACGAGGCGATAAGGCTCAGCCGCATAGCGTTCTTCGATATAAGCGACATGCGGCGGAAGCGGACGGCGCGCTTCGATCCACGCAGAAAGTTCGGGCGGAGGAGGCAGAAGGCGGTTGCTCATGCTGAGTCGGCGTGCAAGGTCTTGCAAGATATGACGATGCTTTTCCACCGCAAGGCCACGATGCAATCGAAGCGTTTCAGCAGTGACCTTGTGAGTCACATTTGGATTGCCATCGCGATCGCCGCCCATCCACGATGCAAGGCGAAGCCAATTGATCGGCGACTCAACTTCGGGGTAATAAGATGCAAGCGCGTGATCAAGATCATCGTAAAGCGCGGGTAGCGCATCCCAAAAAACAGATTCGACAAAATGCAATCCGGTGCGAACTTCATCCGTAACAGCGGGCCGCGTAGTGCGATCGCGATCCGTCAGCCAGAGCGAAGCCACATCAGCACGGATAGAAGCAAGAATTTTCTCGCGTTGTTGCGGCAAAATTTCATCAGGTGACGCCTTGCTGTTTGAGTTCTGCAATAGCAGCATGAATGGATTCGTTTAATGGCTTGGGATATAACAATCTTTCGCGTTCGCGCAGTTGGCGCACGCGGCGATCTTCTTCAGCAAGATTGACCAGATCAAAATAGGTGGTGAATGCGGTGGCAATGGCACGCGCTTCGTTGACATTTAACGCTTCGACCTGCGCCTCAAGTTGCTGCGCCGCGCCGGCCTTTCCTCCCCGACGATTTTTCGCGGCAACGCGAATGCGTTCTTCGGCTGCGAATAGCTCCGGCGATTCGAGTTCACTGATAACATCGCCGAGGATATCGCCCAACAAATGAATGGCAGCAGAGAGTTCCATAAGTTGACGAAGTATAACGAAAAATCCCCACTTCTGCGGGAAAATTCAGAAGCGGGGATTTTTCAAATTACAAACTCAGATGACGAAAGGAATGATACGCTTGGTGCGTTTCATATATTCACGATAAGGTTCGCCCAAAGCATTGACCAGAGTCATCTCCTCCACCCAAATACGATAGCTATATCCGATGATGGTAAAGAGCAATACAGCGACCAAGCTTAACCAGTTGGACAGCACAAAGCCAAGTCCCAACAAGCTCATTAGGGAACCAGTATACGATGGATGGCGAATCAAACGATATGGTCCACTTTCGACGACAGTTTGTCCGGGTTGGATGGCGACCTGCAAGGTGAAAAATCTTCCCAAGGTTCTGACGGCGTACCAGCGAAAAGCCACACCCGCCAAAATTAGAAGGATACCAACTGCAAAGAGAAATGTGCGATCCCAAGATATAGCAAACTGTCGGGCGGCGAATGCAAGCCAAAAACCGATAAAGGTACCAATCCAGATTCCGCCAACGACAGCGAACTTCGAATTGCGGTCATGCAGTTGTGCATTACCTCCGGCATTTTTGGTGACAGATGAAACCAGCTCAGGAACCAGCCAAACAATATAGGCTACAGCAAAGGCGAATGAATCAACGTGATTCGAAACAAACAGCGGGTACATCTAATGTTCTCCTTTTTCAACAATAAAAGCCATGCACAGAACTTTTAAGATTAACTTCTAAACTCGTTTCGAGCCAAGCTGGACGGATGGTCAGGATTCACCTTTACATAATCGCCCGACTTATCACCAGAGAATCCGGTAATCAAGTTATAGATCGCTGATAATTCAAGCGCAAACGGGAGATAACCACCATAGCCCAGTACAGGCATTTCAAAGATGTGCAGCCAACCGCCCCACGCTACGTGATAGACCCATTTCGGGAAAGAATAATAATTCCACATTTCCCAGAACAAGGCCGTCAATAAAACACCCAGCCATAAAGCAATGATTGGACGCCAATCCCCTTTTGCTGTCCATTGCGCAAGAGAGCGATTCCCCAACCAGACGTTGATCGGCTCCAGTATAAAGTAAATGGAAAACCAAATGAACGGAAAGAAAATATTCGGCCAGATCAGCATCAAGGCGAGCATCAGCCAGCCGAGGATGAAAAAACCAATCGTCGTTGGTTTATCGGTGCCGATCACAGGTCCGGGTTTGATGCGCTTGACAAGGTCAAAGCTGGCGAAGAATTCCGCCGTCCCGAATACAGCTGGGAGGACGGTGGTGAAGCTCAGGGTTGTCCAAAACACATATTGGAACGGTGAGAATAACTCGGCGCCGATATAAGTCCAGTTCTGTGTGCGGAGGTTGAGCAATTCGAAGAGCCACCAGACGGGCGCAGAGATAAGGAACAAGCCGATGTATTTTTGCCAACTGCGCGCAAGCAATGATGTACCTGTGCGCCAGAAGACGAGACCATCCATGGCAAGGCAATAACCAAGCCATAACGGAAAGAAGCCCCAGTTCGTGCGCGGGCCGGTTAACATCCAGTTGAGAATCCAAAAGATGACGACCAGACCAAGTCCAAGCCAGCCATGAAGAGGAAGTTTCGATTTCTCGTTCTCTATCGTTTTGATTTTTAAGTCAGTTGTCATTTGCCAAGTTTACACTGAGAAAATTAAAATGTGCTTATGGGATGATGCATCCCATTTGGGAAGGCGTGACGCCCATCAAAATAGAGAGAAGAAGCGATGTTATGCAACTTTTTTACCCGGTACTCATCCAAAGAGCACATTACTTAATCCAAGTTGCCACCTTGCAGACTTTCCATGAGCTTTAACGCAAAGTCGTTAAGAGAATCAACTCAAAACCGATTCGAGAACCAAAGGTAGCAACTTGAGTTACTTGTGTTCAGAAACTATGGAGGCTCGTATGTCCGAACTTGGATTCAAATCCACACTTAAACTACCGTATGAAACCGTAATTGAAAAAGTGACCGAAGCGCTCAAAGCCGAAGGTTTCGGCGTGCTCACGAACATCGATGTAAAAGACACGATGAAAAAGAAATTGAATGCTGACTTTAAAAAGTACGCCATCCTCGGTGCGTGCAATCCGCCGCTGGCGCACAAAGCGTTGGCCGCCCGACCCGATGTAGGTTTGCTTCTGCCCTGCAATGTCATCGTTTATGAAGAAGGCGATGAGACCGTGGTCAACATCATCGACCCGATGTCAATGACGAACTTTATTCAAGACCCGGTACTCGAGCAAGTGGCAGATGAAGCCCGTGCGCGACTTAAAAGAGTGGCCGAGGCGCTTCAAACACCGTAATGGCCTGATTTTGAATAGAAAATTACAAAAAAACTAGGGTCTGTATGCAAAATACTTTTTCTTCGTCATTGCGAGCTGTTCTTTGGCGAAGCAATCCCCAAAACAGCCATTTCTCAGCAATAATAGGGATTGCTTCGGGCTTACGCCCTCGCAATGACGGTAATTGATGAATTTGCATACACACTCTAGGGAAAAAGATGGTTTGGTATAGGATGATTATAGGATGAGTATAGGATCACTTTGGTAAGAGCCAAAGTAAGGCGTATTCTGGCTACGCGCAGACGTTGGCCGTATTCACCTACACACTCAAAAAACATAACGATGTTCTTTCAAGAACATCGTTATGTTTTTTTAAAGATCTACTGTTATGTTAGAGAAAACTTCAACGGCAGCTTTTCTTACAAAACTCTTACCGTCAAATTGACAGTTCAGATATAAAATTTTTAAAGATAAAAGCCCGACCGGGAAATTTTGAATTTTGAGAGGCCAATATGACTGACACATCCCAACAATTCACATTCAAGGCAGAAACCAAACAACTGCTCAATATTCTGATCCATTCCCTATATAAGGATCGCGAGGTGTTCCTGCGGGAATTGCTCTCGAATGCGTCCGACGCGCTCAACCGGCTGCGATTTGAAATGGTCACAAACCGCAATGTGCTGGATGCTGACGCCGAGTTATGTGTTCGCATAAAAGTGGACAAAGACGCGCGCACGCTTGTTATTCAAGATACGGGTATCGGAATGACCAGAGATGAAATCATCGAGAACCTTGGCACCATCGCACAATCGGGCGCGCGCAAATTCATCGAGGCCGGCAAAGACAAGAAGACAGACCTGACTCAGGTGATCGGCCAATTCGGCGTGGGATTTTATTCCGTTTTCATGGTGGCGGAATGGGTGCGGGTCACTTCCCGCTCCTTTAATCCGGACGCGGAAGCGGTGAGCTGGTACGCTACCGGCGAGGACAAGTTCCAGATCGAGTCAGCCGATATGAGCGAGCGTGGGACGCGAGTCGAGATCAAGCTCAAGGAAGACACGGCGGAATTCGCTGATGAGTTCCGGTTGAAAAACATCATCCACAAACATTCGGATTACATCGGCTTCCCCATTTACGTAGGCGATGGCAAGGAACCGGTTAACAAGCAAACGTCGCTGTGGCGCACGCCAAAACAGGAAGTAAGCGAGGAACAGTACAAGGAATTCTATCGACAGACCACGCTCGACTTTGAAGACCCGTTGCTTCACATCCACATTTCGACCGACGCGCCAGTGCAGTTATATGCGCTGTTGTACGTGCCGGGCAATGCCGAGCGCGGAGTCTTTGCTTTGCGAAAAGATGATGGATTGAAACTGTATTCGCGCAATATATTGATCGACGAATACAACAAGGACCTGCTGCCGGAATATTTGCGCTTCGTGCAGGGCGTTGTGGATTCGGAAGACCTGCCGCTGAATGTCTCGCGCGAAACGGTCCAGTCGAGTGGACTGATGCCGAAGCTGAAGAAAGTCCTGACGAACCAGGTCATCAGGGATTTGGAAAATCTGGCAAAAAATGACACGGAGAAATATCAAACGTTCTGGAAGGAATTCGGCGCCTACCTGAAACAAGGCGTGGCCGCCGAACCGGCAGAGACAGAAAACATCCACCCATTATTGCGATTCAAAACCAACTTGAATCCTGAAACATGGTCAGCGTTGGATGATTATGTTTCGCGCATGAAAGATGGACAGAAGGAAATTTTTTACATCGTAGGCGAAGACCCGAAATCCGTTCTGCGCAGCCCACACCTGGATTATTTCCACTCACAAGGCATGGAAGTGCTGCTGTTGACCGAGCCAATGGATTCGTTCATGCTGATGGGCCTGCACAAGTATAAGGATTTCGATCTAAAGAATGTGGCGCAAGCCGAAGTGGATACCACTAAAAGGTCGAAAAAGCAACCCGAAGCCGAAAAGATCGCGGATGCAGACTTCAACTCGCTGGTAGAACGCTTCAAAAAAGTATTGGGCGAAAAAGTAACCGACGTGCGAGCCAGCCAGCGACTCTACGAATCAGTTGCGCGCCTGGCGGACGCAGACAGCAATACCAACCCAGAGCTACAGCGCGTTTATAAATATCTCGGCAAGGAGTATGAAATTCCGAAAAAAGTTTTGGAATTAAATCCGAGTCATCCCATTTTGAAGAAATTACTAAATTTGGAACCCGGCTCTGATTTGCAAAACGCGATCATCGAACAGATCTATGACAGCGCCCTGCTGGTCGAAGGTTTGCACCCCGACCCGTCGAGCATTGCATCGCGAGTCCAGCAGATCATCGAAGCGGCGCTGGATAGAAATTTGAAGTAGCGCAAAAAAAGATGCAGTCATAAAAGTGACTGCATCTTTTTAATTATGTATGGGGGGGTATTTGTTTTTTGAGAAAAATTTACTCTATTCTTCGACTAAATGAATTAATTCTCGGACATGCTTTACATTAACAGCCAAACCTTGCGGCAACATATATTTTATTTCTTCCATCAGATTATTCTTCTCATCTAATACACTTTCTATTTGTGTGGGTAATAAATGGTAATCTAAATTAGCAATAATTATTCCCCACAATTCAAAGCTGCCATTCAATAAAATGGGTGCACCACTTGCTCCTCGTAAAGCAGGAAAAGATAGTTCAAGGATTCCTTCACCAGCTTTTCCAAATTTTTCAGAAAGATCTAGCTTACGTGTTATATTTCCAAGTCGAGTCGCAGGTGCTAAATGGATTAAATCTCCTCTGCTCCGTGTAGTTCCGTATTCAAATGATACAACCATCAAACTCTGTGGTGGTTCATCTCCTTCAGCAAGTACAATGGGAAGGTTATCTGGCTTATATCCGATTACATCCAAAACCGCTAGATCAGCATCCTTATCTCTTGCTATTATATTTGCGGGATAAAACTTGGTACCAATTATGGGGGAAATGGCAAGCCGCCCATTCCAGCTTCCTGCAACATGATCCGCAGTGATTAGCCAAGGATGAGAGCCGACAAAAGTAGCTGTTCCTAAAAAGATACTTTTTCTATTTTCATCATCAAGCCCAAAAAGAGGCACAATTGACTTTGCGGGTTGAAAAAACAATTCCATTTTACTTCTCCTAAAACCCTTCCGCCACATACTCGCCCCATACACCGCGTAATGTATTACAAATTTCGCCGAGGGTGATGTTATTCTCCACACATTCAATAAATAGCGGCATCATGTTTTCATTTGTCCTGGCGGCGTTTTCAAGTCGCGTGCGCAGTTCGGCAACTTTGACATTGTCATGCTTGGAGCGAAAGGCTTTCAATCTTTCATGCGCGGCGATCTCGATGGCGGGGTCAACCTTCAAACGTTCCAACGTCATGTTCTCTTCAACCTGAAACTGATTGACTCCGACCACAACCTGCTCGCCGTGTTCAATGGCCTGCTGGGCTTCATAGGCCGCGTTCTGGATTTCGTTCTGCATGAAGCCGCGCTCGATGGCCGTCAATGCGCCGCCCATTTCGTCGATCTTGAAAATGTATTCAGTCGCGCCTTGATCGATTTCGTCAGTCAGATATTCGATCAGATATGAGCCAGCCAGCGGGTCAACCGAATCCGCCACGCCCGATTCATAGGCGATGATCTGTTGAGTCCGCAGCGCGACGCGCACGGATTTTTCCGTGGGAAGCCACAAGGCTTCGTCCATTGAATTGGTGTGCAGAGATTGTGTTCCGCCGAGGACGGCGGAAAGAGCTTGAAGCGTCACACGCACAACGTTATTCTCCGGCTGCTGCGCGGTGAGAGTCGAACCGGCGGTCTGCGTGTGAAAGCGCATCTGCCACGAGGCGGGCTTCTGCGCCTTGAAACGCTCACGCATGACCTTGGCCCACAGTCGGCGCGCGGCGCGGAACTTGGCAACTTCTTCGAGCAGATTATTATGCGCGTTGAAGAAGAATGAAATCTGCGGCGCAAAATCGTCAACGTTCAGACCTGCTTTGATAGCTGCTTCAACGTAAGCGATTCCATTTGCGAGTGTGAAGGCCACTTCCTGCACGGCGGTCGAACCTGCTTCGCGGATGTGATAACCCGATACCGAGATGGTGTTCCAACTTGGGACTTCGCGCGCGCAAAAAGAAAAGATGTCGGTGATGAGACGCATGGATGGCGCGGGCGGAAAAATATACGTGCCGCGCGCCACATATTCTTTCAAGATGTCATTTTGGATCGTTCCGCGCAGGGACTTCATCTCAATGCCCTGGCGTTTTGCAACGGCAATATACATTGCCAATAAGATTCCGGCAGGCGCGTTGATGGTCATTGAAGTTGAAACTTTATCGAGTGGGATTTGATCGAAGAGCCGCGCCATATCTTCGACCGATGAAATCGAAACGCCCACCTTGCCCACTTCACCTTGCGCGATGGGATCGTCCGCGTCGTAACCGATTTGCGTCGGCAGGTCGAACGCCACGCTTAAGCCGGTCTGTCCGTGCTTCAATAAATAGAGATAACGTTTGTTGGTCTCTTCGGCAGTGGAAAAGCCCGCGTACTGACGCATTGTCCAAAAGCGCGAGCGATACATCGTCGGCTGAACTCCGCGCGTGAATGGGTATTCGCCCGGGAAGTTGAGCTTCGCCTCGTAATCGGAGTCCGCTTCGGGCGGGAGTCCGAGGCGGGGCAATTCAATCCCTGACGATGTTTCAAATCTTTGTTTTCGCTCCGGGAATTTATCCAATGATCTTTTGAGCGTTGATTCTTTCCAGCGGTTGTATTGATCTTGGAGAGTCATTTTATTCACCATAAAGTAGGTCACGCTTTAAGCGTGACCTTTTATTTCCAAGTAT
>Ga0208528_1000011_pt1 | contig 14421 bp, 17 predicted proteins | sample SF_Rice_5C_80N_3_FD_185619 | JGI IMG/M metagenome (GOLD analysis project Ga0208528, IMG submission 185619) | Rice paddy soil microbial communities from Twitchell Island, California, USA - SF_Rice_5C_80N_305 (SPAdes) (version 2) | ecosystem: Environmental > Terrestrial > Soil > Paddy field/soil ... | reverse complement strand
GAAATCCGGTGAAAAAATTTTATAAGTCAATGCACTAAATGCAAGCAAGCCGCCATATTGATCGGTGTAATAAGTTTTATCAAATGCCGCGATCAAGCTTTGCCCCGAACTCGCCAACTGCCAGGCTTGATCGTCACGGCGATGCGCATCGGTAAAAACAAAACCGGCTTTATCATCTGCCGCAGGATTACCGTTAATGGGCAACGCGATATAAACCGCGAGGCCAGAAGCAAGTCGCAGAACAAGCGCGAGGCCGATCATCCACGCAAGCTTTTTACCGCCATCCGCCCAGCGCCACGAAATAACCAACGCTGTGACGCCGATTAAAGTTAATGCAAAGAATCCAAGCCAGCCAATAAAAAAGTTTCCACCTTTTTGAATGAAGGCGATGATAAGACCAATAATTAATGAAGCTGGAGCTGTAAAAATAAAATCTTTTGGGTTGAAATATTTTTTCATGAAAAATTTTCCAGTGCGCGTTGCGCGCGTGCAAGCCATGTATATTTTTGAATCGTTTGTTGCGCATTCATCGAAAGCATTGCGCGTTGATTTTCATCGGACAATAATTTTTTAATCGCTATCGTCCATGCTTCAACATTACCCGGCTCACAGAACACCGCGCGCGATTCGTCGAGCACTTCGCGGATGACCGGCAAGTCAGCAGTAACGATCGCGCGCCCAGCCGCCATGTAATCGAACATCTTCATCGGGTTGATCACATCGGCGATGTTCTGCCCACTACTGGCAGAGATCGCGCGGCCATACGGCATTAACAAAATATCGGCGGCGGCTTGATAGAGCGGCAAACGCGAATTTTCGATGAAGCCGGTCAAGTTCACATTTGAGGCGCGCACCGAATTTAATTTCGCACGCCACTCCTCAACCGCATCCGGCGTACCGCCCGCCCACAAAAAATTCACGTCGGGCAAAGCGCGCGCCAACTCAAAAAGCAAATCCATTCCGCGGCCCGCATAAAAATGTCCGGTGAAGCCGACGGTTAAACCATCTTTCAAATTTAATTGACGACGCGCTTCGGCTGAACTTGGCAGATTCGCATATCGCTCAAGATTCGCCCCGTTGGGCGCGACCTGCACCGCATCGTCCGGGAAGTCGAGGCGGGTCGAACGTTCCAAAGCTTTTCTCAACGCTAACGTCGTGACCAGCATCCGCTTATGCCCGTGACTCATCCAAAACTGACGCAGCCACCACGGGCCAAAATTTCCGGTGACGTCGGCGTGCATTTCCAAAATGACGGGATCATGATTCCAAAGTCCAAGCGCGGCGGATTGCGGAAGCCAAGTATAAATTAAATCGGCTTGGAATTTTTGGGCAGCCGATTGAGCATACCATATAAAATCAAGGCGTTTGAGCGCACGCACAGACGGCAGCCAATGCATTTGAAATTCATGGCTCAAACCGTAATGCTTGGCAAGCACATTCCACGCCGCGGGTTTTTCTCCAGCGGGAGCGAACACGCGCAGATCGTGTCCAAGCTCCGTGAGCGCGTCACAGACTTTCATAGCCTGGATCGAATTTGCGGTTAATGATGGAATGAGCGAGTTGGTGATGATTGCAATTTTCATGAAGAAAGTTTTACAGCCTGAATATTTTCTTCTTCCAACGCCGCACGGACGAGCTTCGCATTTTCCGCGGCGTGGATATTATCGCCATGCAAACATAACGTATCCACTTTGACTCGCTTGCCAGAAAAATCAATTCCTTCCTTTGCAAGCGAGACGGCGTGTGCGGCAACTTCATCTGGCGATTCAAGAATCGCATTCGGCTGTTTGCGCGAAGCCAGCGTGCCGTCGGAATTATATCGTCGGTCGGGGAAAGCTTCGTTGGCGACACGCAGTCCCAAGTCGAGGCCGGAAGCGACGAGCGCCGAACCCGCCAAGCCAACCAGAATTAAATTTCTGTCGAAATTTTTCACAGCACGCACAATGGAATCTGCCAAAGCTCTATCCTTGGCCGCCTGATTATAAAGCGCGCCATGCGGTTTGACGTGACGCAATTCCGCACCTTCAGATTTTGCGAACGCCGCCAACGCGCCGATCTGATAAAGCACGAACGCTTCGGTTTCTTCCGCCGACAAATTCATCTCGCGCCGACCAAAACCCTGCAGATCAGGCCAGCCTGGATGTGCGCCAATTGCCGCGCCATATTTTTTCGCCAGCCGAATCGTTTTTTGCATGACGAGCGGATCGCCCGCGTGGAATCCGCAAGCGATATTGGCAGACGTGATGAACGGCATGACTGATTCATCATCGCCGAGTTTGTATTGTCCGAAACTTTCGCCTATATCGCAGTTGAGATCGATTTTCATTTTTATCCTTTCACGATGAAGAACACGAAGGATCACGAAGTTTTTAAATCTTTTCCTTTGTGTACCTTCGCGAACTTTGTGGTTAATCCTCTTTTGATTCTACAATACCATTCTTCATCTTCTGTATCAACGCGCGGTAATTTTCCTGTGCGGCTTCGGTGGTTGTCTCTCGAAATCGGACGGAATCTTTTCCCGGCACGCATTGCGCCAGCAACGGCAAATTCGTGCTGATGATGGATGCAATTTTGGGGTAACCGCCCGCCGTCGCGCAATCGGCCATCATCGCGATCGGCTGACCATCCGCCGGAACTTGGATCGCGCCCATCGCCATTCCTTCAGAAGTCAAATCCGCACCGCCAATATGATTCAAGCGTGTGCCTTCCAAACGATAACCCATTCTATCTGATGAATAATTGATTTTATATTCACTCGATAAAAACATCTCGATATTTTTTTCATCGAAGCGATTCTTTTGCGGAACCAGGATCACATCCACGATTGGATTTTCAGAATAATTCAGCCGCGCATCTTCCGCCAAACTTCGCGCCGACAATTCCATCAGTGGACGAGAAGGTATTCCAATTTTCAAAACATCTCCAGCTTGCAAAAGTCGCCCATCAACACCGCCGAAATTTCCGCGCAAATAAGTTGAGTGCGAACCAAGAATTTTCGGGACATCAAATCCACCAGCGATTGATAAATATCCCCACATGCCCGCACTGGATTTTTTCACATGAATCTTCCAGCCTGCGCGCACGAAACAAGAATCCCACAATGGAAAATCCCAAACATAAACCGACAAAGAAAATCCCGCGCCGGTCGCTGCGATCACGCAATCTTGAGTCGCAGTCAATTCGATCTCGCCCGCGCCAATTTCAATCGCCGCGGCGCTCGAAGAATTTCCAACCAAAAGATTCGCGGCTTGAAATGCGAACCAATCCATCGGCCCCGAAGACGGCACGCCAAATTTTCTCCAACCCGTGCGGCCAGAATCTTGAATCGTTGCGAGTCCGCTTACATCTAAAACTTCAAGCATCGATAGACTCGACTATGAATCGCACAAGGTCGCCGGGAGAAAACAAAAACGGCGAGTCAGCCGTCAGATCAAAAAGCCGCAACGAGGTCCGGCCAATGATGCGCCAGCCGCCCGGCGAAGCGATCGGGTAAATCCCCGTCTGCGCGCCCGCGATGCCAACCGATCCCGCATCCACACGCACGCGCGGCGTCTCGAGTCGCGGCGTTGCGATCACGTCGTCAAGTTTGCCCATGTACGCAAAGCCCGGCGTGAAGCCCATCATATAAACGGTGTAATCGCGGCTCGCGTGAATGCGGACAACTTCGCGCGGACTGATACGATGATGCGCCGCGACAAATTGCAGATCATCATCGCCGCCGTATCGCACCGGGACTTCGATGCGGCGCGGCTTACGAGAAATATTTTCCTCGACTGATTCCATTTCCGTTTTAACGCGCCCAACGATTTGATCGAACGACAAGATCAACGGATCGTAATAAACGAGCAGACTCGCATACGCCGGGACAGTTTCGACGACGCCGGGAATTTCTCTCGCACGTAAAAGCGCGTCCAAATTGTGGACGCGCTGATTAATAGAAAGATCAATTTCATCGCCGAACTTGATGAGCAATGCCGAATCGCCGAAAGGAACAAGTTGTGGTTTCATTTTTAAACACAAAAGATATAAGGAGCACGAAGGGAAAAAGCACGATTTTTTTTACTTTGTGTACTTCGTGTCCTTCGTGGTTAAATCTTTTCAAAGATGCTTATGCTTTCGATGTGGTATGTCTGTGGAAAAAGATCGAACGGCGTTACTTCTAAAAGTTTGTAACCCTGTTGGATCAACCGCGCCGCATCGCGCGCCAACGTGGACGGATCACACGAAACATACGCGATCATTTTCGGATTCATTTTTACAATAGCATCCAATGCTTCTTTTTCCACGCCCGCACGCGGCGGATCGACCAGAACAATATCCGGCTTGACATTCAACGCCGGCAAAACATTTTCGGCGAAATCTTGGTACAGTTCGACGTTGTCAAATTCATCGAGGTTGATACCAAAATCTTCGCACGCCGATTCAGACGACTCGATTCCGATCAACTGTTTGCACTTCGGCGCAAGGAATGCGCTGAATAATCCAGCACCGCAATACACATCTAGAATAGTTGATTGAGAAAGCGGCAATTTTTCAAGAAGATGCCCAACCATTTTTTCCGCCATCGCCGTATTGACTTGAAAGAACAACGGCGCAGAAACGCGGAATGTTTTTTGTAGGGGCGGATGGCCATCCGCCCCTACACTTATCGTGATGTGATCTTCGCCCGCGATGACCACCGCGTGTTCATCAAAAACATGCGCCACAGAAATTCCGGCTTCGATCTCGAATTCCGGCGCATCGGGAGAATCAGATTCAAGCATCAGCATTAGTTCATCGTCCATGCCCACGCGAACGGACACGCGCTCGATTCCGGTTTCAGATTCGAATTCAAGTTGCGGCCAGAAATCATTGATGGAAGATTCCGGCAGATGACATTCAGAAATTTGAATCACGCGATTCGAGTTCGGCGCTTGAAAGCCAAGTTTGCCATCCTGCGTCAAAGAGAATTGCACATGATTGCGATAATTCCACGCATCGGGACTCGGCACCGTTTGCCCAACCGGCGGATTTTGAATTTTTCCGATGCGAGTCAATTGATCGCGCAAAATATCGGCTTTATATTTCAGTTGTGATTCATACGAAAGATGCTGGTAATGGCATCCGCCGCACTGGCCGAAATGTTTACAGCGCGGTTTGATTCTTTCTGGCGAGGCTTCCAAAATTTCGATGATCTCACCACGCGCAAAGCCGCGCTTTTCTTCCGTCAGCCGCACGCGGACTTTTTCACCCGGCAATCCGAACGGGACAAAAACGGCGCGGGAGTCGGGAAGCCGTCCCAGCACCTCGCCGCCATAAGTCAAGGTAGTAAGCGTGAGTTCGTAAGTCTCAGTCATATCAATTAAAGAATAATGCGTAATCCGCAAAATGGGAAGCCGGATCACGCATATCCTGTTAATGAGCAAAAGTTATTTATTTGATGAAGAACGAAAGAACGACCAGGATCACGAAGAAGCTGCCGGCCAACATCCCGATACGACCGAGATCGTGCTTGATATGTGTGTAATCGGGATTGAACTCTGTTGTGCGCGGCGCGTTCACAAATGCCGCGGATCTGCTTACCTGCCGTCTATTTTTCTTTGCCATAAGAATCTCCTATTTTATTTCGTCATTGCGAGGATGTTTGCTTGCCCTGTGTTTTTTCAGGGTCCCGAAGCAATCTCCTTTTGCGTGGGGATTGCTTCGCCACTTCGTGGCTCGCAATGACTTCGTCAATTTTGTAACCGCGCAAAAACTACAATGCGCTGTTTATCAACTAAATATGGATAGCACGAGATCAACGTCGCAGTCGGCGCGCCATTGGACGCCATCACTTCCACCGCTGTCGGCTCGACGATCTCCGTGCGATCAACAACATAAACATACTGACGTTGTTGAGTGTACACGATCACCTGATCGCCCGGCTGAAGTTTATCCAAATTGCGGAACAACTCGCCGTACACATCATCATGCGCTGAAAGCACGACATTCCCATCCTGTCCCGGATCTGCCGAGCCGATATGTTGGCCAACACCCTTCTTCAATTGCTCCCAACCATCACCCTGCACCACAGGCGCATCGATCTTCAAGGCCGGTATCTGAAGCCGGATCGCCTGGTCAGCGCTCGGTGGCGGGACAGGCAGGTTCGCCAACGATTGCATCATCGGCCGCAAATGCTCGGGGATCTCTGCGTCGTTCGGGCGCGTGTTACCTTGTGCATCAGGTGGCGTATGTCCGGAAGGCAACACCACGGCCATCACCAACGGAGTCGGCGAAGGCGCGACCGGGTGAAGTGCAGACGCGACTTCTGCGTTCAAATCGCGCAACATGCCCAGACCGCTCATCAGAATGCCGACCAACCCGATCACCGCGAAGACTTCAATTGCCAACAAAAGTCGATCCATTAAACGCCGCCGCTTCATCGTTGGGACTTGAAGCGGGTCGCCGCTTTCTTCGGGCGTATCTACCACCGGCGCAGATTCGAGTCCGTCCGATGCGTTCGGCGCGACATCCATCACGCGTCCCGTGCGGCGGAAATGTTCGAGACGTTCACGGCGCACACCGCGACGCTTCTCGATCAAAAGGCGTCGCAGTTCATCAACGGATAAGTCTTCGGGCGCTTTGCGTCTGGCCATCGCACGGGCGATTATACCCCGCGAATCTCATTAACCGCGAAGAAGCGAAGAGCACGAGGTTTTTATTTTTTATTTGCGTGCTTCGCCGCTTCGCGGTTCAAAAAATGAAAAGGTATAATCGCAACATGTCTGAATTCAAATTCTTCCATCCCATCGAAATCCGCTACGGTGACCTTGACCCGCAGGGACATGTCAACAACGCCAAATATCTGACTTATTTCGAACAGGCGCGAGTCCATTATCTCATCGAGCTTGGATTATTCAGCGCCGACCAATCCTTCATGGACCTGGCTTTGATCGTGGCGGACATTCACATCAAATATCTTGCCCCGACTCATTTCGGTGACGAGATCAAAGTCGGCGCGCGGACAGCGAAGATCGGCAATAAATCCATAATTATCGAACACACCATCGTCGATGCAAAGACCGGTCAGGAAAAAGCATGTGGCGAAATCGTGACGGTCATGTACGATTATCGCGCGCAAAAAACGATTTCCGTGCCGGATGATTGGCGAAAAAAGATTTATGAGTTCGAAGATTTGAAAGTTTGAAAGGCACACGTTAATTCAATCGGACGCAGACGAGCGCCAATAAACGCGGAAAATAAAAATCCGTGTTCTCTGTGTAATCCGCGTCCAAAAATTTTCGAGGAGAAATTATGACTCTGCCCACCATCGATACCAACTACCTCATCAATTTTCTAACCGATCTTCTCAACACCCATTCCCCCACCGGGCGAACGGAAGATGCCATCGCCTTCGTCGAAAAAGAACTCTCCACTTTCAAGCAATTAAAACTTTCTCGCACTCGCAAAGGCGCGCTGGTTGCAAAATGGGAAGGAAAGAAAAATAATTCGCCACGCGCATTGACCGCGCATGTGGACACACTCGGCGCAATGGTCAAGGAAATTAAATCGAACGGTCGGCTCAAGATCACGCGCATCGGCGGACTTTTGCTCAACGGCGTCGAGACCGAAGGCTGTTGGGTGTTCACGTCGAAAGGCGAAAAGATTCGCGGCTCGTTGCTGATCGATGCGGCGTCCGGTCACGTTTATGGAGCGAAAGCCACCGAAACAAAACGCGATGAAGACCACATGGAAATCCGTCTGGATGCGAAAACATCATCGCAAAAAGAAACGCGCGAACTTGGAATCAACATCGGAGATTTTGTTGCGTTCGATCCGCGCGTCGAAGTGACGAACGGTTTTGTCCGCTCGCGGTTTCTGGATGACAAAGCCTGCGTGGCAACCATCGTGGCTGCCATAAAAACTTTAACGGAGTCCGGCCAAAGTCCCGCCCAGAGCGCGACGTTCCTCGTCAGCAATTATGAAGAGGTCGGTCACGGCGCAGCGGCGGGAATTCCATCCGACGTGCATGAACTCGTCACCGTTGACATGGCCGCCGTTGGCGATGGTCAAGAGTCGGATGAATTCCACGCCACGTTGTGCGTCAAGGATAGCGGCGGGCCTTATCATCACGGACTGAGCAACAAGCTGCGCCTCATCGCGGACGAAAACCGGATTCCATTTAAGACAGATATTTATCCCAACTACGGCTCGGACGGCGAAGCGTTCTGGCGCGCGGGCGGCGACGTGGCTGTTGCGCTCATCGGCCCCGGCGTGGACGCGTCGCACAATTACGAACGCACGCACACCGACGCGCTGGTTGCAACCACAAATTGGATCATGGCATATTTGCTCAGCGAGTAATAAGTTGCACCGACGTGCCGTCAATGCAGGGAGTCAAAGGAATAATCGAAAATGAATGATGAAGATACCATCGAAGCAAAGATCGGCTCGCACGCGCCGGATTTTCATTTGTCATCCACGAGTGGCAGCAAGATAGGGCTTTCTGATTTTCGGGGAAAGAAAAATGTAATTTTATTTTTTGTGCGCGAATTTAATTGAATGCAATGCCGCGCGCATGTGACCCAGTTGGGTCGAATGTACCAGCAATTTCAGGACGACAACACAGAAGTTATCGTCATCCTTGGCGACACGATGGAACGCGCGCATGAATATTCCCGCATAGTTAACGCACCGTTCCCAATTCTCTCCGACCCAGAGCGGGAAGTTTATAACCTGTATGAATTGGAAAAATATTTTCTCTTGATGCAGCGCACGGCTTCGCTGGTTATTGACCGCGAAGGCATCGTCCGATATTTAAAACGCACCACACTCCCCAACGTGTGGCTGCAGGAAAGCCGGGAGTTGTTCGGCTTTGTAGACAGCCTCAACGCATAACCTATAAAAGGTTCAACAAGTCTGATACACTTGTTGAACCTTTTGATTTTCATCAACCTGTGAGGCTTCCATGAAATTCGATGCTGCTCTTCCCCCTGTTCAATTGAAAGACATTCCCGCTATTTCAAAAGCTGCCGAAGAGATCGGCTTCGACGCACTGTGGACTCAAGAGACTCAACACGATGCCATGCTGCCATGTGCGCTGATCGCCGAACACACATTGAAGATGAATTTCGGCACGGCCATCGCCGTTTCGTTCGCGCGTTCGCCAACCAATTTGGCATACATGGCTTGGGACCTAGCCGCGCAATCCGGCGGACGCTTCATCCTCGGACTCGGCACACAGGTCAAGGCACATATCGAACGACGCTTCGGAATGCAATGGCCTGAATCCGTGACAGGGAAATTACGCGAGCAGATTCAAGTCATGCGCGCGTTATGGGACTCGTGGCAGAACGACACGAAGTTAAATTTCCGTGGCGAATATTACAAGATCACGTTGATGTCACCGTTTTTCAATCCGGGAAAAGTTGCGAGCCCCAATATTCCAATCTATATTGCTGGCGTCAATACCGGACTCGCAAAATTGGCCGGAGAAATCTGCGACGGCTTTCACGCGCATCCGTTTCACACTCCGCGATATTTAAAAGAAGTGATGTTGCCCGCGATTGAAGAAGGCGTCAAAAAAGAAAATCGCAAAACGCAAGACGTAAAAGTTTCTGTCACAGCTTTTGTTGCGACATCCCCCGAAGACGAGAATTTCGCCCGCGCGCAAATTTCTTTTTACGCATCCACGCCATCCTATCGTTCCGTCATGGACTTCCACGGCTGGGGCGAAACCGCTGAGAAATTATCTGGTCACGCTGCCAAAGGTGAATGGGCAGAAATGCCGATGCTCATCACCGATGAAATGCTCAATGAATTTTGCCTGGTAACCAAGCCGGAAAAATTAGCTTCTGATTTGAAATCACGCTATGATGGAATCGCCGACCGCTTAACTTTATATACCCCGTTCGTGCCCGGCGAAAAAGATGAATATTGGAAGGGACTTGCAAAAACTCTTAATGGTTGATGTCCTTTAATTTCAAAAAGGAGTCACCATGAACGCTTTTGATTGGATCGTCGTCAGCATTGTCGCCGTCACGTTAATTTATGTCAGCTTCGTGCTGACGCTCCGCGACTGGTTCGCCGCATTGCGACGCGGAGAAGCCGTCACACTTTTGCCTGAGCGCGGCGCACGCAAATGGCCGATGTGGACTCAAGTCGCGATGATCATTCTCGGATTGCTGATTTGCATTCCGCTTTTTTATTACGGTTGGATTCCGCTGTTCAAAGTTTCATCACAAGCCAAGCTCATCCTCGAGATTCTCGGACTGGTCATCTACCTCGCTGGCCTCGTTCTCGTTTTATGGGCGCGCAGTACACTCGGCAAATATTGGGGACTCAGCACGAGTCAACAGGTCAAACTTTTGGACGATCACCAAATCGTTCAAACCGGACCTTATGCTTTTGTCCGGCATCCGATGTATTTCGGCTGATGGGTTTGCATGTTCGGGCTGACGATGGTGTACCCGGTCTGGGCGATATTCCTGCTTCTCGTCTTTTCCGTTATTTCATTTGCTGGCCGCGCACGGAGGGAAGAGTCTGCGTTGCAAGAAAGATTTGGAAATGCTTGGACAGAATATAAAAAGCGAACGAAATTCTTAATTCCATTTGTCTATTAGAAAGAATCGTAAATTTCTCAATTGTCGCAAAAAAAGCGGGCCTCACCATTTAGCGAGGTCCGCTTTATAAAAATACAATTTGTAAATTTAACCGACACCTAGTGCATTTTTCATTTCCGCTTTGCCAAGCTTATTCAGATATAAGATTCCAAAAACAGTAAGGATCGGAAAGCCCAAAAGCAGGATGATACTTGAAACCCGCGCATAAGTGAATCCCGATTTATTTCTGGCGCCCAAACCTCGGAACGCCATCAGATAGCAGAATGCTACAACACCGCTGATAACGGCAAGGATCAAATAGTTGGCATCATTCATGCTGTCGAACAAGTAAAGCAGAGCGGCAAGTGCTGAAAGTACTCCAAAAAAGACAAACACGCCGCGCATTTGTTTAATTGCTTTGTTAACCTGATCTTCTGTCATTTTTAAGTCTCCTAATTTTTAATGGAATGAGATTGGATTTTTGAGCTAGAAAATAAAAGTCGGCTTCGGTTATATTTTCACCTCCAGTTAAAAAATTAAATTCGTCATACTAAATAAGATGTTATTATAGGATAAAAAGTGTCTGATTTGCAAGAGTCACGCATACGTTGTCTGCTAAATGCAAGTTAGCTGAATTCTATAGAAGAAAGAGAAACCATGAACTTCACCGACTACCAGACCAAATCACGCGCCACCGCCAAATATCCCGCCATCGGACACGGCGTCATCTACCCCACACTCGGACTCATCAACGAGGCGGGAGAAGTAGCGGGCAAGATCAAAAAAGTTTTCCGTGACAAAGACGGCCACATCAGCGAAGAGACGCGTGAAGCGCTTAAAGCCGAACTCGGTGACGTTTTATGGTATCTGTCGCAGGTTGCCACCGAATTAAATCTATCCCTCGACGAAATTGCCGAATATAACCTTGCCAAACTGCTCGACCGTCAGGCGCGCGGAAAAATCCAGGGTGATGGAGACAATCGATAACAAGTAAGGAATTCGCATGAGATGAATCTCTTACTTGTGAACTTTCAAACATGTGAACCACCCGTAAATAAACTCTAATCTTTTTCCTACACAGACTTCCCTCGCTTTTTGGTAGAATCTTCCTTGACCCAATCCACTTTCAATGGGTCAAGGAGAATTTATTTTATGGCTGGCATGGAACGTTTTACCCAGCGTGCACGAAGGGTACTCAGTTTGGCGCATCAGGAAGCCGAACGCGCCCAGCAAAATAGTATTGGTACCGAGCACCTGCTTCTTGGACTTATGGAGGAAGAGGGCGGCGTTGCAAGCCGTGTCTTGCGCGAGCTTGGATTGGAATCCAACCGTGTGCGCGAGATTATCCAACGCGTCAGCGTCGAAAGCCATCACACCGATGGCAAGATCGAACTGTCGCCGGATACCCAACAAGTTCTTGAATATGCTGTGGACGAGGCTCGCCGCCTCGGTCATCACTACATTGGCACAGAACATATCCTGCTCGGCCTCGTCCGCGCAGAGGGCACTGCCATGGAAGTCCTGCGCCGACTCGGCGTGACCGCCGACCAGGTCCGCAGGCAGACGCGCCGCGTGCTCAACGAGTCCGCTTCATCGTCCGCCCCCGCAGCGGCTGGCGCACAACCGGGCCGACCCAACGCCGGAGACAAGAATCCCAAAACCCCGCTCGTTGACCAACTCGCCAGTGACTTAACATCAAAAGCTGAAGAGAAAAAGCTCGACCCAGTTATTGGCAGACAGATGGAAATCGAGCGCGTCATTCAAATTTTGGCGCGCCGCACGAAAAATAATCCCGCCCTCATCGGCGAGCCCGGCGTCGGCAAAACCGCCATCGTCGAGGGACTCGCACAACGAATCGTTGACGGTGATGTCCCTGCCCCACTGATGAACAAGCGCGTGCTTCAACTGGATGTCGGCTCGCTGGTGGCTGGCACCATGTATCGCGGACAATTTGAGGAAAGACTCAAACGTGTAATCGATGAGTTAAAGCAATCTGGTTCGATTTTATTTATTGATGAAGTTCACATGCTGGTCGGCGCGGGAGCCGCAGGTTCATCCGTAGACGCCGCGAACATTCTCAAGCCTGCCTTGTCGCGCGGAGAATTACAAGTCATCGGCGCGACCACGCTCGATGAATATCGCAAACACATCGAGACCGATGCCGCACTCGAACGCCGCTTCCAACCCGTTCAGGTGGATGAACCGTCCGAGGAAGAGACCATTCAAATTCTCAAAGGCATCCGCGGCGCGTACGAGGAGCATCATCATCTCGTAATTTCAGATGAAGCCCTCGAAGCGGCGGCCCATTTATCGTCGAGGTATGTCACGGAAAGATTCCTACCCGACAAAGCCATCGACCTGATCGATGAATCATCCTCGCGCGTGCGCATGTACAAAAGTCCCGCCGCGAAACATGCCAAGGATCTATTTGGTCAATTAAAGAACGCGCGCCAAAACCGTTCACTTGCACAGGAAGAAGGCAACGCGGAAGAAATCAAGGAATGGGAAGAGCGCGAGACCGATCTCGGTGAACAGATCGAACGACTGCGCTCCGGCTGGGATCGCGCCAGCAGTCCGGTCGTTTCCGCCGAAGATATTGCCGAGGTCGTTTCGATGTGGACTGGCGTGCCGCTCATGCAATTGGCCGAAGAAGAATCACAGCGCCTGCTCAAGATGGAAGATGAACTCCGTAAGGGAATCATCGGGCAGGAAGATGCCATCGTTGCCATTAGCCGCGCCGTGCGCCGAGCCCGCGCCGGGTTGAAAGACCCGAAGCGACCGATCGGTTCGTTCATGTTCCTCGGCCCCACCGGCGTTGGCAAAACTGAATTAACCAAGACACTTGCGAAATTCATGTTCGGCAGTGAAGATGCCGCCGTGCAACTCGACATGTCCGAGTTCATGGAACGCCACACCGCTTCACGTCTGGTTGGAGCGCCTCCCGGATACGTCGGTTACGAAGAAGCCGGTCAACTCACCGAGGCTTTGCGCCGCCGACCTTATTCGATTGTTGTCTTCGATGAGATCGAAAAGGCACATCCAGAAGTTCACAACATGCTTTTGCAGATCATGGAGGAAGGTCATCTCTCCGACGCGAAGGGACGCAAAGTTGATTTCCGCAACGCCATCATCGTGATGACTTCCAACATCGGCGCGGACATGATTAAGAATCAAACTTCGCTTGGCTTCCAACTCAAACGCGACGAAGCCACCGAAGAAAAACTTTCCTACGAAGACATGCGCAAGAAATTAAGTGAATCGCTCAAGCGTGCCTTCCGACCGGAATTCATCAACCGCGTGGATGCAGTTGTCATCTTCCGTTCGCTCAACAAGGATGATATTCAACAGATCGTCCGCCTCGAACTCGACAAGGTGGCGGAGCGCCTCAAAGATCATAATCTCGCTCTGACAGCGACTCCCGAAGCGCTGGCACTGATTGCGGATCAAGGCTATGATTCAGAGTTTGGTGCACGCCCGCTGCGCCGCATCATTCAACAACGCGTAGAAGATCCGCTCTCCGACAAATTGCTGTCCGGCGATTTCGTGGACGGCGACTCTGTTCTGGTCGAAGTCAACGCAGATGGCGAAGTGGCATTGGTGAGAACCGGGGTCACAGAGAAAGCGCCCGAACCGACGGCGTAAAAAAAAATAAAATCAATTTCTTGTAGGGGCGACCCGGCGGGTTGCCCCTACTTTTTTTGTAATCATTTCTTAATAAGATTTTCCCATCACGACGCATCTTATTCACAGGAACCGAAGCTTTAGAAAAGGAGTCTTTATCATGAGCAATCCATTTGAAGTCGCAACACTGGCCGGGGGCTGCTTCTGGTGCATGGAAGCCGTTTTCGATGATGTCAAAGGT
>Ga0208528_1000010_pt1 | contig 15128 bp, 11 predicted proteins | sample SF_Rice_5C_80N_3_FD_185619 | JGI IMG/M metagenome (GOLD analysis project Ga0208528, IMG submission 185619) | Rice paddy soil microbial communities from Twitchell Island, California, USA - SF_Rice_5C_80N_305 (SPAdes) (version 2) | ecosystem: Environmental > Terrestrial > Soil > Paddy field/soil ... | reverse complement strand
AGAACGTTCTCCTTCAAATTATTTTCTATTTTAGTTGGCTCATGCAAACGAGAGAGGAGGGGGTGCGTGAAAGGACGCACGCTCGAAAGCTGAAATCCACAGGCGCATATTTTACCAGAGAATTAGTGAGGAAGCGTGAACGAAATCCGGGTTCCCCTGCCGAAACCACTCTCGGCAGAAATTTTGCCGCCGTGCGCCTCGACCAGATATTTTGCGATCGAAAGCCCCAAGCCCATGCCGCCCGAATCACTGGATTTATAAAAACGGTCGAAGATATGCGGCAAATCTTCAGATGCAATCCCCGGCCCATTATCTTCGATGGAAACCTGCACGCTTCCCTCCCCGCTCTCAGCGGACTCCGTTAAACTAACTTTGACCACATCCTCGCGCGGCGAATAACGCAATGCGTTGCCAATCAAATTCGTCAACACTTCGCGCACACGCCACGAATCGATCTCCAAAGGCAAAAAATCGGCCAGAGACAATTCAAATCTGACGCCGGAATTATCCGCGCGAGATTGAAATGATGAAACCACTTCACGGATCAAGAAAGCCAGATCGGTTGACTCATGCTTGAGTTGCAGCGCGCCGCTTTCGGCGAGAGCGAGCGTCCGCAGATCATCCACCAGCCGCGAAAGGATTTGCGTCTCTTCCAAAATGGATTTGATCTGCTTTTCGTCAGGAGAATAAACCCCATCTAACATGCCTTCAACGTTGCCTTGGATAATCGTCAGCGGTGTACGGAGTTCATGCGAAATATCGGCCAACATGGTACGCCTTTGCTGGTCATTGATTTGCAAATGCTCGGTCATCGAATTGAATGCACGCATCAATGTGCGTATTTCAGGTGGGCCTTGTTCATCTACGCGTGCCGAGTAATCGCCATCTGCAACTTTGCTGGAAGCATCCAGCAAATCATCTAAAGGTCTGGACACACGTCGCAAGTTGAATGCAGCATAAATAAATGCCGCCACGCTAAGAATAACAAGGGTCGCTGCGAATTCAGGCAGCCAATGAAACTGGCCTACGGAAACATGGATAAGCCCAAAAGAGTATAAAACAAAACCGACAATGGAAATAAAAGCAGCAACGGTAAACAAATTAATAATAGCGAACAGACATCCGAGCCTGCGTAAAAACGGACTACGCCTTCCGAACTGCCGCCAATGACGGCGATCGTGCGGCGGCCATTCCTCGTTCTCAGGCCACCATGGCGGACGATGATCTTTTAAATATTGTTCGCGCCACGTAGACCGGCGAAAAAAATGCCGTGGCCGCTCAGGCGGGTCAGGGCGGGAAGATTCGAGTTGATGTTCCATAAGTCGTTAGAATATAAACTTTATTTTTCGCCAATATGAATGCCTTGATGCCAGTCTGTCCTTACTGAAGAGTACTTCAACCCTGCCTGTTCAAATAACTGTCGAAATTCCTCAGTGCTATAAATCTTTACATGCTCAGGTTCAATCAATTTAGCCATTACATCCCAAAATTTTATGATCCGTGAGTCGCCAAGTGGATCAAGGATGTAAAGCTTTCCACCGATTTTTAGGAGGCGGCGCATTTCCTTCAGAGCTTTATCAGGGTGGAGGTAGTGATGAAACGAGTTGGTGCAAATAATGATATCGAAGAAATCATCATCCAGCGGAATCGATTCGGAATTGGCTTGCAGAAAACGGAAATTATCTTTGCCGCTAAAGTTGCTTTTTGCTTTCTCTATCATCTTGGCAGACAGATCAACACCATAGAATAAACCTTCGCCATTCACCAATTTGGCAACTTGACCCACTGCCCAACCGGTTCCGCAGCCGATGTCTAAAAAATGAACGTTCGATTGGACATTCAAAAGAGCAATAACTTTACCTTGCGCCGCTCTCAGAAATCTGGATCGCCGACTGTTGTTATCAAGTGTGCCTGCTTCCGCCCACTGATCCCACATGGCTTCGTTCATTTGGGTGTGTTTGGTTTCGTCTTTCATTTTTATCATCCTTCTAAAATAAACTTCACTTATCAGCAAATTTATAACCAACGCCATAAACAGTAAGAATATATTTCGGTTCGCTCGGCGTAACTTCGATCTTGCGGCGGATGTTTTTGATGTGCGCATCGATGGCGCGCTCATAAGATTCAAAAGCTACGCCGTGGATCGCGTCGAGGAGTTGGGCGCGCGAAAAGACGCGTCCGGGCTGGCGCGCAAGCGTGGCAAGCAATTCGAATTCAGTGGGAGTCAGTTCCTCGAGACTGCGGCCGCTTGAAGTCACGCGCAGACGCGGAACATCAAGAGTCAGATCTACAATATGGATGACATCCGTTGCCAAGGTCGTCGCGTTTTCGATCCGACGAAAAACCACACGCACACGCGCCACCAATTCCTTCGGACTGAACGGCTTGGTCATGTAATCGTCCGCGCCGAGTTCGAGGCCGATGAGTTTGTCAGTCTCTTCCGAGCGGGCGGTCAGCATAATGATGGGCGCGTTTGAAAATTTTCGGAATTCGCGCGTGAAGTCGAGGCCGTCCATTTGCGGCAGGCCGAGATCGAGCACGATCATATCTGGCTTGTCGGTTTTCGCGTGTGAAAGCGCGGACTTGCCATCATGCGCAACTTGAACGCCAAAACCCGCGCGCTCCAAATAATCGCGCACGAGTTGGGTGATCTTGGGTTCGTCGTCAACAACGAGGATGGTTTTCATAATTTTTGTTGGGGCACGACATGTCGTGCCCCAACAATTATACGTTCTTATTCTTTGTTCTCTTCAGGCTGTTTGCCATGAGCGCGGTCGTGCATTTCCTTGAACATCGGCGGGACACCATTCTCATCCCAACCATGATGTCCATGCATGTGCATGTGGCGTCCCATTCCCCAGCGCGGACCCCACAGCATAAAGCGGAAGGCGCGGAAGGCAAGGAACAGCAGGAACAACGCGATCAACGGGCCGAAGCAGCCAAAGCCAAAGAATGGGAAAAATGCTCCATGCATGCCATAGAAAGGCATCCCATAAAATGGATATGGTGCTGTCTGGCTTTGACCATTAGGCGTCTGAACTGTGATTGGCGAACCATGGACAACGCCTGCCTGATAAGCGAAGAAGGCAATGCCTGCAATCGCGGCGATCAACACCAAGCCAGCAAGAATACGTAACCAAATTTTTCCGTTCATTTTTCACTCCTTTGTGAATTATGACCAGAGTATAGGATTCGGTTGTGAATTAGATGTGAAGTGAGAAGGGAGAAACAAAATGGGCCGTGCTTGAAGCACGACCCATTTTCATCATCCAGACAAATTCCCCATTTCAAGGATTTCAAAATCGGTGGTGATCTGGGCAGTCGCCCGGACGGTGGCAGTGACCGAACAATATTTCTCTTCTGAAAGTTGAATAGCTTGCGCTACAGCCTTTTCAGTCAGATTCTTGCCACCAACTTTGTAATACACGTGGATTTTCCGAAACGTCCAAGGCGGGGCTTGATCTTGTTCACCATTTACACTGATCTCAAAATAAGTAAGCGGCATCCGTTTCTTCTCCAGAATTTCCACCACATCCACAGCAGAACAAGATGCCACCGCAATTAAAAGCAGGTCAGACGGTTTGATCCCAATTCCTTCACCAGGCGTGGAGAGAACTACTGAATGACGAGTCGAATCAATCCCGATAAATTGCTTTCCTTCAATCCACTTTACAGTTGCAATGCCCATAATTCTCCTTAAATATTTATAGCTGAATGGTAATTCGGTTGAGTTTGGCTTTTTTTTCTTCTATTTTGATTCAAAACCAACGAAAAAGTTTCAGCCTCTTAAAAATTCGATCCCATGCCCACCCGTTTTCTGAAACATCTTTATCATCTTCTGCGCTTCGCGGAATCGCTTGACGAGTTTACCTACAGTCCACATAACAACGTCGGAGTCAAAGTTGGAAATGTTATAATCCTGTCCATCCCGGGTACAGGAAAGAATAATGACAATACTTGTCAGTGCAGGATTCCCATTACTTGTTTTGCTTGTCATGTTCATCTTTGGCATGTACACATCCCGCAATTTTGGATGGGTATTATTGTGTCTGCTTTGGGGTGTGATAGGCTTCAGCGCGTCCTTTTTACTAAATAGCCAGTTAGCAAGAATTGGAGTAGTCAGTCTGGCAATCGCCGTCATTTTCTACCCGTTGATCCAGCAGACGTTTGCCACACTGGGGACCTTCTTTGTTGTCCATCGCGTCAAATTCGACAACCTGATCGACGGTGCAGTCTACGGGTCCGCTACCGGATTGGGCTATTCCATTGCCGAGAATCTCGAACGGCTCTTCATCTCTCCCGAAAGCAACCTGGAGACAATCCTGTTGCGGTCCTTTGCTTCAACGCTGGTATATGTCACAGCATCGGGCATTGTGGGCGTGGCTGTAACCCAGTTTTATTTCCGCCACCGCGCGAACCGCATCACGATCCTGCTAAGCGGATTGGGAGCCGGGATTGGATACATCGCCGTCTTCAATTATCTGGTTGGCCGACAAATCGGCGGCGACTTTCTACCAGCCGCATACGGCATTGGCGGACTTACTTTTACAGGCCTATACGTAACTGGACAATTACGCAAGATAATAATCCAGATGGGCATCGAAAAGAAACGCGCCAACAGTCTACTGAATATTGTCATCCCCATTGGCGTGCAGTTGAGTACCGAAAAAGACTTTGGCAGTTTATTGGAAAACATTGTGGGAGAGGCCAAGTCGTTTTGCAAAGCGGATGCAGGCACACTGTATCTGGTCAGGGAAAAACAACTGGAATTTGCAGTGATGCATAACGACACCCTGCGTCTCGCCATGGGTGGCACGTCTCCGGTGAATATCACCCTGCCTGGTTTGCATCTTTATGATGAAAACGGGAATCCGAATCATGATAACGTAGCAACGTATTCAGCGCTCACCGGCGAGACAGTAAATATCGAAGATGCATACGAAACAAAGGATTACGATTTTTCCGGAACGCGCGCATTCGACCGGACGAACAGTTATCAATCCATTTCATTCCTGACGATTCCACTAAAAGGCAATGAAGGGAAAATATTAGGCGTACTGCAATTGATCAACGCCTTAAACTCAAAACGTGAAATCATCCCCTTCGATAAAAATCTGGAACAACTGATGGAATCCTATTCCTCGCTTGCAACCGCCGCGCTGGAAGGTTACATTCAGGAACAAAGTTTGCGGAATGAGATTCAGGAATTGCGCATCCAGATCGATCAAGTGAAGCGCGGCAAGCAAGTGGATGAAATTACCAACTCAGATTATTTCAAAAATTTGCAGGAAAAAGCCAAGGTATTTCGAAACACAGGTCCCGTGCCAAAAGAGAAACCAGACGATCAATCAGACGCTTCCTAAAAAATCAGGTCACGTTTTCAACGTGACCTGATTTTATTATCCAAACAAATTTCCCAAGCCTCGCCCGCCAGTTTTTTGAATCGTCTTCATCAATTTTTGCGCTTCACGGAATTGCTTGATGAGCTTATTGACATCCTGCACTTCGACGCCTGAGCCAGCCGCGATGCGCCGTCTGCGTGACGCATTCAATAAATCAGGATTGCGGCGCTCTTTATGAGTCATCGAAGAGATGATCGCTTCTGATTGCTTCATGCCTTTTTCGATATCCTTCGGGTCAGCCTGACGAGCAGCTTGTCCCATCTGGCCGGGCAGCATATCCATGATTTGCGAAAGTGGCCCCATCTTTTTCATCTGCTTCATCTGCTCAAGAAAATCCTCGAGCGTGAACTGGCCCTTCATCATGCGATCAGCGGTCTTTTGCGCAGATTGCTGGTCGAAGGCAGCCTCGGCCTTTTCGATCAGGCCGATCATGTCGCCCATTCCCAAAATCCGCGACGACAACCGCGAGGGGTCATACGTTTCGAGTGCGTCCAATTTTTCGCCGGTACCGATAAATTTGATCGGCACACCCGTCACCGACCGAACCGAAATCGCCGCACCACCGCGCGAGTCGCCATCCATTTTGGTCAGGATCAAACCCGTGACGCCGACCGCGTCGCGGAATCCTTGTGCAATATTTAAGGCTTCCTGGCCGATCATCGAATCGACAACCAGCAACGTTTCTACGGGTGGAACTTTTGCCACGATTGACTTTAACTCGCCCATCAGTTCCGCATCCAACTGCGACCGACCAGCGGTGTCCACGATCATGACGCCGAATCCACCCTTTTCGGCTTTTTCAAAAGCGCGTTTGACGAGTTCTGGCGGCTTGATATTTAAATCCGCTTCGACGGGAACATCGATTCGCTCACCGAGTTGCTGAAGTTGAGTCACCGCTGCCGGACGATACGGATCGCCCGCGACGAGCATCACGCGCTCCCCTTTCGAGCGAAGCAGTCGCGCCAATTTTCCTGAGGCGGTTGTTTTACCGGAACCTTGTAACCCGACCAGCATGATAACGTGCGGTTTTGCGCCTTTGAGATTCAATGGCGCGGGTTCACCAAGTGTTGCGATCAATTCTTCATTAACGATCTTGATAACTTGTTGCCCGGGATTCAACGCCTTTGAAACTTCCGCGCCGACGGCACGTTCGCGTACACGCGCGATAAAAGTTTTTACGACACTGAAGTGAACGTCCGCTTCGAGCAAGGCGAGACGAACTTCGCGCATGGCGGCATCCACATCCGCTTCGGATAATTTTCCACGGCGGCGGAGTTGGTCAAAGACCTGGTTGAGACGTCCGGTAAGAGTTTCGAACATGATTCCTTTTCAGAGTAGGCGGGCATTGTAGTGCGGAAGCAGGTTGAGGTCAAGAGAGAGGCGCACATGTCATTACGAGCGCATTTCGCGAAGCAATCCACAATTTATACAAGAATATTGCTTCGACGTGAAATCACCGTCTCGCAATGACATGAATATCCTTGCTTGACAATCTCATAGTCGTCAAGTAAAATTCCGCACGCTTAACAACAAAATAACTAGCCGAGATAGCTCAGTTGGTAGAGCACGCGACTGAAAATCGCGGTGTCCCCAGTTCGATCCTGGGTCTCGGCACTCTCGGCTGGAAGATTAGCCAGAAAAGCGCGGGCGTAGTACAGTGGTAGTACGTCTCCTTGCCAAGGAGAAGGTCGTGGGTTCGAATCCCATCGCCCGCTCAAAAGATTGAGGATTGCAGATTGATGATTGGGTTGTCAATCAGCAATCCTCAATTTATAATCAAGGCATGGCGTCGTGGCCAAGTGGTAAGGCAAGGGTCTGCAAAACCCTCATCACGGGTCCGAATCCCGTCGACGCCTCTACAAGCGAGTCTATTGACTCGCTTTTTGTTTTTTTTATTTCCCGGCATTATTGACATTATGCGACAGAAAATTTTCTATTGCACTCTCACTTTTTTGATTTGGAACAATAATCAAATTGCTATGGAAATTACAGTGAATAACCCTATAATCTGTTTGCCTTCACAACTAGCAGGAGTTTCAAATGAAAGGTAAACGTTTAGCGTTAATTATCCGGACAATAGCCATATATCTCACCGCAGGGGGAATATGGACTTTGCTCTTCGATTATATAATCCGCAAATATGTCGCTACTCCTGCGGAGATGTCCATTATTCGCAATTACGAAGACTGGATTTTTATTTTTGTCAGTGCGATTTTCTTGAGCGTAGTTCTAAAAAGCGAATTAGAAATTCATGAAGTCACTGAACAAAAATATCAAAATATTTTCGAGCATGCCATTGATGGCATTTTCCAATCCACCTTGAATGGGCAGTTCATCAGCGTCAACCCCACTATGGCACGCTTGTATGGATACGATTCACCCAGAGAAATGGTCGAGGCCGTTAAAGATATAGGCAGACAGTTGTACGTTGATCCCTTAGTACGGGAAAGATTTATCAACGAACTTCTCGCAAATGAAACAGTCGAAAAATTCGAAAGCCAGGTTTATCGCAAGGATGGTACAACTTTTTGGACATCAGCAAGTGCCCGCATTATTAAAGACAAGAATGGGAATCCGCTATACCTAGATGGATTTGCGACAGACATAACAAACCAGAAAAAATTTCAAGCAGCATTGGAAGAGGCCGAATCTCGTTATCGCTCATTGGTCGAGGAAGTGCCTGCGGCAGTCTATACCCAGGACCTTGAGGATAACTTAAACAGAGGCATTTACATAAGTCCGCAGGTCGAAATGATTTCAGGGTATTCCGCTGCAGAGTGGATGGAAACATACGGATTCTGGCCAGGCATCATTCATCCAGATGACCGCCATCTTTACATCGAAGAAAATGACCGGACAAACAAAACCCTTGAGACTTTCGATCTCGAATACCGTATTATTGCACGTGATGGACGCATCGTGTGGCTTAGGGATATATCGAGGGTTGCTCACGATGAATGTGGAAAGCCCCTGCATTGGCAGGGTATCCTCCTGGACATTACAGAAAGAAAACTGGCGGAGAAAAAAATAGAAGCTAGTGAAGAACGCTACCGAACGCTTGTCGAAGAAGCATCAGACGGGATATTCATCAGCGATGCAAACGGAAATTATAAGGAAGTTAACTCCAGCGGATGTGCCATGTTGGGACATAGCCGCGAGGAAATCCTGAACATGAACATGCGCGACCTGCTCCCGCCGGAGGAAATTCAAACCAAGCCATTACGCTTAAGCGAGCTCAGAAATGGCAACACAATCATTACACAGCGAAATCTACGCAAAAAGGACGGCTCGCTTTTAACGGTGGAAATCAACGCCAAGTCTCTTACCGACGGCAAGATGCTCGGAATAGTCCGCGATATTACGGAGCGAATTCAAGCGGATGAAGTCCGCCTTCAGGAACAAAAACGCTTTCAATTGCTGATCGAGAACAGCATGGATGCCATCGGACTCTACTCAGCGGAAGGCACTATCCTTTATGAAAGCCCAGTCATTGAGAAGATGATCGGCTTTCTTCCACAGGAAATGGAAGGGGAAAAGATATTTGATTTTTTACATTCAGATGATCTGGAACAAACTCACAAAACATTACAAATACTTCAAGACACTCCTGGCACCACAGTTCTCTTTGAAACGCGTCATCTGCATAAAAACGGAACATACCGTTGGCTGGAATTTAACATGAGCAACCGGCTTCAAGAACCCGGCATTCAGGCATTAGTAGCGAACTTTCGAGATGTGACGGAAAGAAAGCTGGCGGAGAATGCACTTCAGGAAAGCGAGAGTCAATATCGCCGTTTGGTAGAACATTCTCCGTATGGCATTGCCGTCCATAGCCAGGGAGTTTTGGTATATCTGAACCAGGCTGGAGCGAGGTTATTGGGTGTGAAGAAAGCCGAAGAACTATATGGTACGCCCATTCTTGATTTTGTTCACCCTGACTCGCGTCCCAAAGCATCGAAGCGGCTTGAAGAAGTAAACAATGGCAAAGAAGCAGCACCGTTGGAGCAAAAATTCCTGCGAAAGGACGGGACGGCGGTCGATGTTGAATCAGTTGCATACCCGTTTACTTATCAGAACAAACCGGCGGTCCAAGTTGTTGTTCGAGATTTGACGGAACAAAAACAAGTCGAGAAGGCCATGCAGGCCAGCGAGGAACGCTTTAGCAAGGCCTTCCTTGCCAGTCCAATCCCGATTTGTATCACTACCCTTGAAGATGGCACGTTTGTGGATGTCAACGAAGCATACTTAAAACTTTCAAAATGGAAACGAGAGGATGTGATCGGTCACCGTGCGCAGGAATTAAGTTTCTACAAACCGGGCGACCGCGAACAATTTATATCAAGACTGCTAAATCACGAAATCATGCAAGGGGAAGAACGAAAATTCTTCACCTCGGGCAATGACACGCTGGATGTTGCCGCCTTCCATGAATTGATCGAAATCGGCGGCCAGACATGCATCCTTTCCATGTTCTACGATGAGACCGGACAAAAACAGGCTGAGGAACTGATCCGCGTCAACGAGGAAAAGCTGCGCGCCATTGTCGAACACACACGCAACATATATTATTCATACACGCCTGACCACATGCTTACCTACATGAGTGAGCAAACGCGCAACATCCTCGGATACGAACCGGAAGAGGCCCTGATCGACTGGCAGAATTTATTAACTGATCACCCGGTTAATCAGCGCGGACTTATGTTGACGAAAAAAGCCATTGACACAGGAGAACCGCAGGAACCCTACGTCCTTGAATTGAAAGCCAAAGATGGACGAAATATTTGGGTTGAGGTGCGCGAGACACCCGTTGTCCGCGATGGGAAAACAATATCCGTTGTCGGCGCATTGACCGACATCACTGAACGAAAAGAAGCCGAAGAGCGAATGGAACGCCAGCTGGCCGAGTTGACTGTTCTTCACGCCGTTGCTACAGCCGGCTCACAAAGCGACAGCGAAAATGAAATCATCGAGAAGACCACCCAAATCATCGGCGGGATGTTGTATCCGGATAACTGCGGCATCCTCCTGCTCAACCCCGAAGGGACTATGCTTTTACCGCATAGCTCCTATCGCGGTTCTCCGCCTGACGACCTCATGCAAGGCTTCTCTGTATCGATGGGTGTTACCGGGCGGGTAGCCATCAGCGGACACCCGGCCCGTCTCGACGACACTGCGATAGACCCCGCCTTCATAGAAACAACAGCAGGCATCCATTCTGAATTATGCGTTCCCATCCGGATCAATCAAAAAATAATTGGCGTTCTCAACGCAGAGAGTCGAAAGTTCGGCGCTTTCGACGAAGAGGACGAACGTTTGATGAACACAGTGGCGGGCGCACTGGGAACCGCATTGGAAAGAATAAGATTATTCAAGGCCGAACAAAGACAACGTCAAAACGCAGAACATGTGAGGGAAGCTACAGCGGCTCTTACATCCACGCTGAAATTACCCGACTTATACGATACCATTCTTACATCCTTGGAAAAAATAATACAGTACGATAGCGCCTCCATCGCTCTGGAAAAGGATGGCGAAATGGAGATCGTAGCCGGGCGCGGATTCCCGGAAAATTCACGAATCATCGGAAAAACTTTACCTGCCAATGGAAAATGGAGGGATCTGCAAAGTTCCCAACATTCCATAATCCTTGCTGACGCGCAACTGGACTCAAAATTCCAGGATTTGGAGGAAACGCCTTATATTCATGGATGGTTGGGGATTCCAATGATCGTCGAAGATACCGTGATAGGTTTCATAAATGCTGATAGTCGACAGGTTAATAAATACACTGAAGAAGATGCTGCACTTGGACAAACATTTGCCAACCAGGCAGCAATGGCAATAAAGAATGCCTTCCTGTATAAATCCGAGCAGCGCCGCCATCAGGAAGCCGAAAAACTACGACAAGCCGCCACCGCCGTTGCATCCTCGCTTAATCTCAAGGAAGTACTTGGTCTACTCTTGAGCGCACTCAAGGATGTTGTTCCTTTTGATACTGCCAGCATTATTCTGCCTGAAGATGATCAAGTCCGCATTGTTGCTGTAAGCGGATTCCCGGACGAGGCACAAATCGTGGATAAAACATATCCGTCCAATGATGGGCTTTTCGACCACATCATAGCCAGCGGACAATCGTTGATTCTCGAAGACGCACAGTTGGATAGCCGGTTCAAAAAATGGCCCGCATCAGAACGGATTCGCGGCTGGCTGGGTGTTCCAATGATCGCGCGCGGACAAGTGATCGGCTTTATCACCCTCGATAGTTTCACTCCCGGCACATTCAGTCCCGGCGATGCCGAATTGGCCCAATCCTTCGCACATCAAGCCTCGGTCGCCATCGAAAACACACGTCTATTTGAAAACCTGCAAAAAACGAATCTTGAACTTTCACAGGCCTACGACACCACGCTTGAAGGTTGGGGAAAAGCGCTCGAACTTAGAGACAAGGAAACTCAAGGCCATACCCTGCGCGTCACCAACCTGACCATCAAATTGGCCCGTCGCATGGGTTGCAACATAGAGCAATTGATCCAGATTCGGCGCGGGGTACTCGTTCACGACATCGGGAAAATGGGAGTCCCGGATCAGATCCTGAATAAAAAAGGATCGCTCACCAAAAAAGAATGGGAGGAAATGCGCAAGCATCCGCAATATGCCTTCGATCTCCTTTATCCCATCGCCTATCTACGCCCCGCTCTCGATGTTGCCTATTGTCATCATGAACGATGGGACGGCACCGGCTACCCTCGCGGATTAAGAGATACACAAATTCCACTGGCCGCTCGCATCTTCACCGTCGTGGATGTGTGGGATGCCTTGCTTTACGAACGACCCTATCGAAAAGCCTGGGCAAGAAAAAAAATAATGAAATATATTCAAGATCAAGCCGGTATACATTTCGACCCGCAAGTTGTAAAAGTATTTCTGCAAATGATGCAGGAGGAACAAAAAAAATAGGACGAGCTAGGCTCGTCCTATTTTTTACTTTACTCTTACAAAGCGCCGCTTACCGGCTTGCAACACGCCCGGATGCGGAAATGGAACATCGCTGCGTTCCAACGGATCACCATCCAGACGGATGCCCTTCTGATCAATCAGGCGTTTCGCCTCGCTCTTGCTGGACACTAAACCGGCTCCCGTTAAAACATCCATGACCGTCATCCCAGCCTTCAGTGCGAACTCCGGCATTTCGTCCGGCACTTCCTTTTGCTGAAATAACTTCACAAACGCCTCTTCCGCCGACTTGGCTTCTGCTTCGCTGTAGAAAATACTCACGATCTCACGCGCCAGTTTCATCTTCGCGTCGCGCGGATGGACCTTGCCCGAGGCAACATCTTTTTCAATGGTCTCGATCTCATGTGGTGAAAACCGTGTCGCCAGCTTCAAATATGTACCCATCACCATATCCGGCACGGACATTACTTTCCCATACATGTCTTCGGCACCGGTATTAATCGGTACAATATTTCCCATGGATTTGGACATGCGTTGCACACCGTCCGTACCCGGCAGAATACCGCAAATGATTCCCACCAGCGGTTTTTGTCCCATGGCTTCCTGCAACTTGCGTCCAGCCACGATAATATTGAACAACTGATCTGTACCGCCGACCTGCACATCAGTTTGTTGGGCAACAGCATCGTATCCTTGCATCAACGCATAAAACGTTTCATGCAGGTAGATTGGTTCATCCTTGGCAAGACGCTTGGCAAAATTATCGCGGGCCAAAAATTGCTGCACGGTAAAATTTTGTCCAAGACGGATCAGATCCACCAGCGTTAATTTACTCAGCCATTCGCCGTTATAACGGATTTTAGTCTTCTCGCGGTCAAGCACCCGAAAAGCCTGTTCGGCATAAGTCTTCGCATTTTCGAGCACCTGCTCCTCGGTCAAGATCGGACGCGCTTTATTTTTATCCGAAGGATCACCCACCAGTGCGGTGTAACTCCCAATCAGGAAAGTTACCTCATGCCCCAAATCCTGAAACTGACGCAGCTTGCGCATTGTGATCGTGTGGCCCAAATGCAAATCGACCGAGGTGGGATCATAGCCGCAATACACACGCAGAGCACGGCCTTCTTTTGCTGCATCCATTAATCGTTGACGCAACTCATTGCCCATCGTCTCTTTTAGTTTTTCATCACCGTATTCCGTGCCCTGCATCAAAAGCTCAACCTGCTCATCAATATTCATTCTGCCTCCTCAAAAAATCCAAATTATGACAAACAAAAACGCGCCCGCGAGGGCGCGTCTAAATTCCCTCACAAAATTATGCGTGGGAATAATAGTACGAGAAAGAACGCTGAATTAACATGGCCGCATTATACCAAACTTACTGACCAAGACTGACTTGAAAAGCCCACGGACCCTTGACGGTATAAAACTCATCGCTATAGACGATCTTCTGCGCATCCTCATCGGACATTCCAGCGGGCTTGCTTGCAATTTGCATGGTTGCCGCCCCATTAACATCCGCGCAATTCAAAGTGATGGCGATACCACGCTCATTCAAGGTCTGCTGAATCTTCGGCATGTATAGTGAACAATACTCGCCAATTGTCGGCGGGGCGCCCAGCGATTCAACCGTCAGCGTGGCAGACGATAGATCCGCATCAGGTGCAACATAAAAACCAAGTTCATCGCAGCGCTGCCCTGGTTGACCATTTACGGCATCCTGTTTGCTCAACATGGATGAGCTAAACTGATCGTTCGTTTGACCGGCATAATCAAGATGTGCAGTCCAGATCGTCCAATCAGAAGTATCCGGCAGTGTAAAGCACACATCCGCATTGACCTGTTTTCCGTCACGCCAGGCGCGCTGGAGATTGACAGAATATCCGCTTACGGCCTGGCTATTATTTATTTCGGGAGCCTGAACTGTTGGATAAGATGTTGTATCGATGATGGGAGTTGCAAGCGGAACGCCAGCAACGGATTGCGCCGGTTGCTGGGAAATAGTTGAACCACAAGCAGTGGCAATCAACGAAAACAGAAAGAGAAGGGTAAAAAGTTTTTTCATCGGGAACCATCCAGTTTTAGAAACATGCTACTCGCTAATAATATCATGCCCGCCTGAAAAATCATCCGATCAAATCTTTTAGAGCGCCGCCCAGCGCGGGGAATTGAAATTTGTACCCCAATTCCAAAAGACGCTTGGGTTGAGCGAAACGCCCGTCCAGAACAAGCACACTCATTTCACCCAAAACCAATCGCAGCAAAAAGGCGGGTGTTGGAAACCAATACGGGCGATGCAATGTCATCGCGATCGCGCGCATAAAATCCACGTTGGATGTTTGCTCTGGTGCAATGAGATTATAAGCGCCGCGTGCATTTTTATTTTCGATGAGAAAACGGATCGCATCAACCTCATCGCGCAAATGAATCCACGGGACAGCTTGTTTCCCGTCACCGAGCGGACCACCGGCGAAGAGTCGCACAGGCAAAGCCATCAGCGGAAACAAGCCACCGTGCGAATCAAGGACAACCGATGTTCGAGCAACAACACGTCGCACACCAAGCTCCTCAACTGGCTGTGTAGCGGCTTCCCACTGCACGGTAAGTTGCGCAAGGTAATCGTCAGCAGGTGGCGTGGATTCGTCAGCAAGATCACCGTGCAAACCATAATGATTGATGCCGGAGATTTGCAGAAAAACTTCGGGACGATGATCAGATTTTTTTATAGCGGAGACCAGTGCAAGTCCGGGGAGGACGCGGGAGTCGTGG
>Ga0208528_1000009_pt1 | contig 15148 bp, 13 predicted proteins | sample SF_Rice_5C_80N_3_FD_185619 | JGI IMG/M metagenome (GOLD analysis project Ga0208528, IMG submission 185619) | Rice paddy soil microbial communities from Twitchell Island, California, USA - SF_Rice_5C_80N_305 (SPAdes) (version 2) | ecosystem: Environmental > Terrestrial > Soil > Paddy field/soil ... | reverse complement strand
ACGGCAACCCGGTAGGCCTTGACATCGACATGGCTACCGAAATTTCCAACCGCCTTGGGTTGCAGGTTCAAATCGTCAACAGCGTTTTTGATACCATCATCGCCGCAGTCACCAGCGGGAAATGCGACATCATCGTTTCAGACATGAACGTCACGACTGATCGCAGCAAGCAGATTAGCTTCATCCCGTACCTGAAGATTGGTCAATCCATGCTTGTTGCAAAGGGCAACCCGAAGAACATCAACGTCCCGACAGATTTGTGCGGACAGAGCGTTGCAGCCGAAAGCGGCACAACCGAAGTTGATTATCTGCAAGGCACTGGCGATTATAAAGGCAAAGGTCTAGCAGCGGATTGCAAGACCGCTGGAAAGCCAGAAGTCACCGTAGTCGTAACCCAGAAAGATTCCGATGCACTTCAACAGTTGCAGGCGGGCAAAGTGGTTGCCTACTTCGCAGATACACCTGTTGCTGGACAGTATGCAGCCAAGAATCCTGATCAATTTCAACTGGTTGGTCAGGCAATCGATCCCTTGCCTGTTGGTATCGGCGTTCCGTGCGGCGGCGCATCGGATTGCACCAATGTAGCCTTGACACCTCTTGGTCAGGCTGTTCAAACAGCGCTCAAGAGTATGATGGCTGATGGAACTTATGCCAAAATCCTTGACAAATACGGTGCGAAGGACAGCGCAGTTACACTCCCGTAATATTTCAAGCATAAATATATCGCAGTAACTTGATACAGGCCGGTCAGATGAAAATCAACTGGCCTGTATCAAATCAATTATTAGGGAGAGGAACCATGTATCATTTTGACTGGCCCTTGTTCTTTCAATATATCTGGCCTCCCACCGCATTTCAGGATCCCTTGATACGCAACGGCTTAATTGCGACCATCGTTGTGAGCATCATCGCGCAAGCACTAGGCGTAATTCTTGGCTTATTTGTAGCGCTCGGCAAGATGTCAAAGTTTCCGCTTTTTCGCGTGGTGAGCGAGGCATATATCTGGTATTTCCGCGGAACGCCGCTCTTGGTCCAAATGATGTTATTATTCTTTGGGTTAGGCGTCACACATCTTTACGATTTTCCCGATCTCAAATTTGGGGCTTTGGTCATCACTGGTGCCATTCAAGCAGGCACATTGGCATTGGGCATCAACGAGGGGGCCTATATGGCCGAGATCGTGCGCGCGGGAATTGAAGCAGTTGATGCAGGACAAATGGAAGCTGCCAAATCGTTAGGTATGACCTACGGTCTGGCAATGCAGCGCATTGTTCTGCCGCAGGCTGCCAAGGTTATCATTCCACCGCTGGGTAATGAATTTAACAGCATGATGAAAACCACATCTCTCATGGTGGTTATTTCAGCTGGCGAATTATTCTACGGGTTTGAACAAGTCAACGCGCGCCTCTTCAAACCCTTTGAGTTGTTCATTGCCGCTTCATTATATTATCTGGCTTTAACTACCATCTGGTCTTTCATCCAAGCACGTATCGAAGCCAGTTTGGGTGAACGCAAAGGCATAGAGCATGGCCCAAGTATGTTTGAGCGATTATTCTCCGGCTCAAGTGGCAAAGGAGCGCGCTAATGAACACTTCCACTCCTGCAAATGTGAAGCTAGCTGACAGCAACATTATTGTTAAAGCCGAGAAGGTCAACAAGCACTTTGGCTCGCTGCATGTGCTGAAAGATATTAGCCTTGAAGTGCGCAAAAATGAAGTGGTTGTTATTATCGGGCCATCAGGTTCAGGCAAAAGCACTTTCCTGCGCTGCATCAACCACCTGGAAAAAATCAACAGTGGCCACATCTATGTTAACGGCCACATGATCGGCTACTACGAACGTAATGGCAAGCTGGTGGAAGACAACGAGAAGAATATTTCCCGCCAGCGAGCCGAGATCGGAATGGTATTCCAGCGGTTCAATCTATTTCCCCATCTCACAGCAATCGAGAACATCATGGAAGCGCCCGTCCGTGTTCGCAAAGCACCTGCAGATCAAGTGCGAGTCGAAGCAGAGCGATTGCTCGCACGTGTTGGCCTGGCTGACAAACGCGATCAATATCCCAATCAACTTTCAGGCGGACAACAACAACGCGTGGCGATTGCCCGCGCCCTCGCCATGAAACCAAGCTTGATGCTGTTTGACGAACCGACCTCTGCTCTCGATCCGGAAATGATCGGTGAAGTGTTGGACGTAATGAAAGAACTCGCGCATGAGATGACTATGATCGTGGTCTCACACGAAATGGGCTTTGCCCGTGCAGCCGCCAATCGAATCGTGTTTGTGGATCAAGGTCAAATCGTGGAAGAGGCAACGCCGGAAGAATTCTTCCGAAATCCGCGCGAGGAACGCACAAGATTATTCCTCAGTCAAATCCTTCACTAAAAGAGATATTTAGAAAAACAAAATCCCCGAATCGTATCGGGGATTTCATTGTGTGCGCTGGGAGGGACTTGAACCCTCACGAGTTGCCTCACATGGCCCTCAACCATGCCTGTCTGCCAATTCCAGCACCAGCGCAGAAGCAGGGCGTATTATAATCGGCTTGCTTTTGTTGTCAAGCAGGGAAATCTTTTGAGGAGTAAATAATGACTCGTATCGTTGTAGATGCAATGGGTAGTGACGATTTTCCAACTCCGGACGTTGTCGGCTCGGTGGAGGCGGCCCGCGAATTCGGAGTTGAAATTATTTTGGTGGGCGACGAATCAAAAATCAGACCTGTATTGGACGCGCAAAACCCGGGCAACTTGCCCATCCGAATCGTTCACGCACCAGATATGCTAACGATGGAAGACAAAGGTGAGAAACTCGCCTTCAAGGCGCGTCATAAAGATTCACAAACATCCATGGCTATTGGCGTTGACCTTGTCAAAAAAGGCGAGGCAGATGTTTTCGTCACGGCTGGCAACACCGGAGCTGCGATGGTCACCGCGCTCTTTCGTCTCGGACGATTGCGCGGCGTAGAACGTCCCGCCTTAGCTGGCCCGTTTCCAACCGCGACCGGTTCATGCGTCGTGCTCGACATCGGCGCCAACCCTGATTGCAAACCGGAGAATCTTTTGCAATTCGCCATCATGGGCAGTCTTTATGCCGAGAAAGTTCGTGGCGTAAAAAATCCAAAAATCGGACTGGTTTCTAATGGTGAAGAAGAAGGCAAAGGCAATGAGTTAGTAAAAGGCGCAACACCGTTACTAAAAGCATCGGGGCTAAATTATTTTGGGAATGTGGAAGGCAAGGAAGTCATCGGCGGAAAAGTGGATGTGGCCGTGACCGATGGATTCGTTGGCAACGTGATGTTGAAATCAGACGAAGCCGTTGCCAAATTGTTGGTGGACAAAATCCGCGAGATGATCAAGAACGGCAATCTGCTCACTAAAATTGGCGGATTACTGGTAAAGCCCGCCCTGAGTCAACTCAAAAAATTACTTGACCCATCCGAGGAAGGTGCCGCTCCGCTACTCGGCGTGAATGGATTAGTCTTTATCGGCCATGGCCGTTCGGATGCATATGCCATCAAGAACGCCATTCGCGTGGCCAAGAACGCAGCCGAAGCAAAAGTGCTCGATGCCATGAAAACCGCAATTGAAGAAAGTTTAAAAAAATAATCTGAACGAATCTAGGTTAAAGGATATCAATGAAAATCATCAAAAACGAAAAGTTGATCTCACGTAACAGTAAGATCGGACAGTTCACAAGTCTGGGAGCCCTGGCTGTATTGGGTGTTGGAATGTATATTTCCTTTGCAAAACCTGAATTATTCTATTACTCCATCGTTGCACTCATCGCAGGTTTTACATTGACACAAGTTGGAATGTTTTTCACCAATCGTTGGGGCCGTACTCCGCGCCCTGACGAACAACTGGATGCGAGTTTAAAAGGCCTGCCCAGCGAGACGGCCATCTATCATTACGTGACACCCGTTTCGCATTTATTGGTGGGTCCGGCAGGAATTTGGATTTTGATGCCGCTTCACCAACGCGGCAAAGTGAAATACGAAAAGAACCGCTGGAAATTATCCGGCGGCGGATTTATGCAGGCTTACATGACCATCTTCGGACAGGAAGGCATTGGCCGGCCCGATCTGGAATTGGATAGCCAGATCGATTCTCTGAAGAAGTATTTTGCGAAGAAAATGGATGGCGATGAAGTCCCTGAGATCAAAGGCGTATTAGTATTCACCAATGATCAAATTGAAATTGATGATACTAACTCACCCATTCCTGCCCTGCAGATCAAAAAATTAAAAGACTTCATGAGACAGAAATCAAAAGAGCAATCCTTAGGTTCGTTGATGTTACAAAAAATAACATCTGCCTTGCCGCAGGAATAATTCTATTATGTCATTGCGAGGGTTGAGACGCAAAGCATCGAAAGCCCGAAGCAATCTCCCAAAACTTTGGTAAATGAGCAATCCACAGATTACCCTGGGAACTTTGTGTAATCTGTGGATTGCTTTATCCTTATCCCATGCATCTTGCCCTATGGTACACTTGTTCTATCAATAAAAGATTGGAATATATTACTTCACATGGACTCTATTGTTGCCATAGACATTGAAACCACCGGTCTCGACGCCGACCGCGACGCCATCCTTGAGATTGCGGCGGTTAAATTCAAAGGTCATCGCGTCGAAGACGAATGGTCTTCGCTGATCAACCCCAATCGCCACATTCCCGAATTCATCACTGGCCTGACCGGCATCGACGATGCCATGGTGCGACAAGCGCCGCGCTTGCGCGACATCATCCATGAACTCGAAGCCTTCGCAGGCAACGCTCCCATTGTCGGACACAACGTCCGTTTCGATCTTGGTTTTTTGCAAAAGCAGGCAGGCGTTCTGCTTTATAACGAAGTCATTGACACTTACGAACTGGCATCGGTTTTGATTCCAAATGCCAGCCGATATAACCTGGGTTCGCTTGGCAAGCAGCTTGGAATTCTTTTACCCGCCACCCATCGCGCTCTCGACGACGCACGCGTCACACAGGCCGTCTTCAATCGTCTGTTTGAGATGGCAAGGGAACTGCCACTCGATCTCGTTGCGGAAATTGTCCGCTTGAGCGAGCCAATTGACTGGGATGCAAATTGGACATTCCAACAAGTTCTGAAAGCCATCGCGCACGAAGGCATTCAGGCAAAAAAAGTCAAAAGCAAAGCGCGCGTATTCGAAGACGCGGAACGTTATCCGCCGCTGGAAAACCCCGAAACGCCAATCCCGCTCGATGTCGAGGAAGTTGCATCCATCCTCGAATACGGTGGGCCATTCTCGCAATATTTTGAATCCTTTGAGCAAAGGCCCGAGCAGGTCGAAATGCTCCGGGCGGTGACCCAAGCCCTTTCAACCGGACAGCATCTCATGGTCGAGGCCGGAACCGGTGTTGGAAAATCCTTCGCCTATCTTGTGCCTGCCGCGTTGTTCGCAGTCCGCAACAACATGCGCGTGGTCGTCTCGACCAACACCATCAACCTGCAGGATCAATTGATTCAAAGTGACCTTCCGAGTCTGAGCGAAGCGCTCAATCTTGATTTTCGTTTTTCGGTTTTGAAGGGACGCGCCAATTATCTTTGCCCACGCCGGCTTGAAAACCTGCGGCACTTTGGCCCGCGCACCGGCGAAGAAATGCGCGTGCTTGCAAAAGTGATGGTGTGGCAACTCAACAATCAAAGCGGCGACCGCAACGAATTAAATCTCAACGGCCAGCCAGAGCGCGAAGTTTGGATGCGGCTTTCCGCCGAAGATGATGCCTGCACGACCGAGACTTGCATCAAGCGCACCGGCGGCGCGTGTCCCTTCCATCGCGCCAAGACCGCCTCGCAAACCGCACATGTGCTGGTCGTCAATCACGCGCTCCTGCTTTCGGACATCGCTACTGGCAGCAAAGTCCTGCCCGAATATTCGCATCTGATCGTTGACGAAGCGCATCATCTTGAATCGGCCACAACCAATGCGCTTTCATTTCGTTTGACTCAAATCGATCTGGAACGGATGCTGAAGGAACTCGGCGGATCAAATGCCGGGACTCTCGGACGCGTGCTGGGCGAGAGTCATGAATCGCTTCGCCCCTCCGACTTCGGCCTGCTCCAGCAAAAAATTTCGCGCGCCACTGACAGTGCCTTTCGTCTCGAACAACTTAACCGGCAATTCTTCGATAACTTGATGGACTTCGCCAACATGCAACGCGATGGTCAGGCAAAAAGTAATTACGCCTGGCAATCGCGCGTGCTTCCATCCACGCGGACTTTGCCCGGCTGGGATGAAGTTGAGATCGCCTGGGATGCGGCCGGTGAATCGTTGAAACTTTTGCTAAACCAACTGGCCGAGATCCACAAAGCTGCGTCAGATTTATATTCGGATGGGCATGAAAATCTTGAAGATGTGATCGGCGATCTCGGTAACGTGTACCGCCGTCTGGCCGAGGCTGAAGCGAACGTGTCGGCCATGATCAGCGATCCATCCAACGATCAAATCTATTGGATCGAAGTCCAGCCCAACGGGAATCGAGTCTCGTTAAACGCTGCCCCGCTGAGAGTCGGGCCGTTGATCGAACAATATTTGTGGCATGAAAAAACATCCGTCATTCTGACATCCGCCACGCTGACCACGCACGGTGAGTTCCAATATTTGCGCAACACGCTCGGTGCGGACGAAGCCGACGAGATGCAACTCGGCTCGCCGTATGATTATGAAAGTTCGACTCTGCTTTATATCGCCAATGATATTCCCGAACCGAATCAACCTGGCTACCAACAGGCGCTTGACCGCGCCATTATTTCCACAGCCAAAGCCACCGGCGGACGAATGTTGGTGTTGTTCACTTCTTATGCCGCGTTGAAAAAAACATCGCAGGCCATCACCGCCGCGCTGGCGAATGAAGATATCGCCGTGTACGAACAAGGCGACGGTTCTTCGCCGAACGCCTTGCTTGAGTCGTTCAAGTCAACCGACCGGGCCGTGCTTTTAGGCACGCGTTCCTTCTGGGAAGGCGTGGATGTGCCCGGCGATTCTTTGTCGGTGGTGGTGATGACGAAGCTTCCGTTCGACGTTCCATCCGACCCGATCATCGCGGCGCGCTCCGAAACTTATGAAGACTCATTCCAAGAATATTATTTGCCTGAAGCAATTCTCAAATTCCGTCAGGGCTTCGGACGATTGATCCGCACCGCGTCCGACCGCGGCGTGGTTGCAATTTTAGATCGCCGCGTGCTGACAAAACAATACGGCCGATTGTTTTTGGAGTCCTTGCCGCAATGCACATCACGCCAAGGTCCGACGGTTAATTTGTCCCGCGAGGCTGGGAAGTGGCTGGGAGCGTAAGAAACGCAATAAATAAAAACAGGAAAGTCATTCGGTAGCGCCGATGATGGAAAGTGTGAGTTGCGGCGTTCGATTAAGAGATTTGAGAAACGAGTAAACGGCTTGAACAAGTTGTGCAATGGTTTCGAATAAATGATTATGTGTGACTCTACGGCGCAGGTGTTTCCAAAGCAATTCGATGGCGTTCAGCCAGGGCGAATAAGTTGGAAGAGCAAAGATGACCAACTGATCCGCATATTGTTCGAGGAACTGGATGGTCTTGCGGCTGTGATGAATGATGAAGTTATCCACGACCCAAACGATTTTCTGTCCATGATAGTCCGGCGATTGAGTGACGGTCTTCATAAACTGTTCAACGAAAGCACAGAAGCCTGCACTATTCTTATGATCCTCGATGCGATGAAGGGTTTTGCCCGTGATGTAATTGACCGCACCCAATCCATATCGTTTGATGTTGACGCCCGGAGTCATCACTTTGCGTTGTGTTCCTTGCAGGGTCCAACAGCGCAGGATTCCAGGAAGGAGGTTCAAATCGATCTCGTCTTGAAAGTAAAGCAAAATCTCTCCATTTTTCGCCCGTTTCTTGTACTTTTCGAGCTTTTTGACCTTCTGTTGGTAGTCCGGATCCGGGCTGGCAATACTGAGCACCGGTCGCAATACTCGATAGCCCAGAGTGTGTAAATGAACCCGGATAGTTTCTCCACTGACTTTTTTAAAGCCATCCTTAACCAGTTCCCGCACCAAATCGGCACATGTCCACGTTGAAAATGGATACCCAACTTTGCGCGGCTCCTGCTCCACCAGTTTCTTCAATTTGGCTTCACATCGGCCATTCACTTTTGGGACGACGCCCGGTGCGAGGGCGATCCTCCAAGCCGGGCAGACCTTGATGCTCATATCGGTCCAACCAATATAGAACGGAGTCTTCGTTGAATAATGTCAACTCGGCAATTTCCGAAACCGGATGCTCTTGGGAAGACAACAAAATCATCTGGCAACGCGTGCGAACGTCGGCATCCTTAGTAGCTCGATACATTTCTCGCAACGCCTTCTGCTCTGCATCCGATAGGCCACGTATATATCTTGCTTCCGGCATAAGGTCCTCGTTTCTGCTCCTTTTGGATTCTATGCCGATTCCGAAAAACTTACCTGTTTTTATTTATAGGAGGAACAATGAAATCGTTGGACAGCATCATGAGAATTGTATTATTCGGAATATTTCTAATCTTATTTGGTTTTGGCGTATTTCTCTCAACAACCAGCAAATCTGTAGACGCAGCGACAACTTATACGGCGGGAGTTCTTTGTTTAATCTTTGTCTTTTTACCTTCATTTCAAAGTTTTGAAGGGTTAGGTATTAAGGCAAAACTTTTAGATCAAAAAATAGAAGAATCAGACGCCGTTATCAAGCGCCTCCAAAAAATGTTAATTTTGATGGCTAGCATGTTATTTTCACTGAGCGCAAGAATGGGGAGATGGGGATCTGCAATGCCTCGAAGTGACCGTTATCATCTGACAGAGCAAATTGAAAAAGAATTCTTGGCAAACGGCATTTCAAATCAGGAGCTAGAGAACGCCAAAGCAGATTTACATCGATACAACATGATTGACTTATATGTTCCTCTATTTAAAAGGTTGAGAGAACTGAGTAATAAAAAGGGTAGAGAATTCGCCCAAAAGGTAAATAGCATCTCGTCAACAAAATCTCCAGAAGAACAGATAGAATTAAACAGTCTCACTAACAAAAAAGAAGATGCAGAAAAATTTGTTGTCGCTCTAGAAAACATTATTTCAATAGATGACTTTGAATCGATGCCAATAGTATTTGATGATTTGATTAAAACCTGCTTATTTCTCACAAAAGAAGAGAAGGCCGAAATTCTTCAAGAATTAAAAGATGAGATTTCCGATTTTAAATATTATGCATCACAACACCAATTTCGAAGGCTCGATGTATGGTTAAGCAAAAACAACAGGGATGCATAACTATCTACAAAATGGGTTGTCAAATAAGGCGACGCGAAGTCGCAAAGAAAAATCTTAGCGCCTTTGCGACTTCGCGTTAAAGTTTTTTTCAAAGCATAACTCAAACAACAAAAAAATACGACACTGAATGCGTCGTATTTTTTTGTTGTTTTACCATTTCATTGGCAAATGTTGATGCAAATATTTTATGCGCCATGTGGTTTGACGCGCCGCCACGAGCCGAGAACATAAACGAGCACCGCAAGGACTTCCAAAGTGCGTCCAATCAAAAGAGCGGCAGCGATCCAAAGTTCCAGGGCAACGATCAAGACACCTGCATTCAACAACACAAATGAAACCCAGATCAATTTTTCATTTCCACGCGAGTGAGGCAGGCCCAGTCCAAAGCGCGGAAAAATCCAAAAAGCCACACCCAGCGCCAACTGCACCAGCCAGCCGACAAGCAAAAATTCCATGTGAACCGGAAGCACTGCGATAATGGCCGGGTAATAAGAAATCCCATCCTGCGCCAGCATCAATGCACCCAGAGTGAAACCAGCCAACAAGTAGATCAGCGACGCCCTGACGAACCAGACCGATAAGCGTGGCATTATTTCACCCGCACGCGCTTCCAGCTATTTGCGACAAATGTCAACCCCGCAAAAAACTGAATCACAGCAGACACGACCAACATCCAACCAGTGACCGGATTCGGATTCATCGATTGAACCGGCTCAGCAACCACCCGCAGAAGCAAACCGACATTGAGTAGGATGTAAGTCCACCAGCCGAGGGTTTCACTTCCACGCGCCTTTTCGGTTGAGTATTTCGGGAACATCCAAAATACCACACCGAAGACCAGTTGCGTCAACCACCCAAAGACCAAAAGGTGGATATAGACCGGGAATAGTCCGCCAAGCGTAGTCAAACTGAATATGGCTTGAACTGCCAGAAGTAATCCAGCGATCAACGCCAGAGCAAGACAGACCAGGGATGTTTTGATAAACCAGCGAGTAAGAGTTGGCATGTTATTTATTCCGAGATGCTAAATGTTTTATAAAAGCTAAAACTTCAATTCGAATGAGTATAATCCCAAGACGCAATATATAACGAAATACATCTCTTTACTTGAATGGAAACGAAACATAATAATCGGGGTTTGTAAAGCATAAGGCAGTACACCAAATTTCAAGTCTTAGGATTGGAACAAACATGGCTGACAAAAATTATCGTTTATACGGATACCGCTGGGTGGTGCTGGCGGTTTTTATGTTTATCAATATCACCATCCAGATCCTGTGGATCTCCTACGCCCCCATCATCACCCCGGCTTCCCAATTCTACGGCGCAACAGACACACAGATCGGCTTGTTGGCAATCACATCCTGGCTGATCGCTTATGTAGTGCTGTCCCTGCCCGTTTCGTGGGCCATTGACACTTTCGGTTTCCATATCACGGTCGGTTTTGGCGCGATCATGATGGCCGTCTTTGGAATCATGCGCGGCTTTGCCGGAAATTACTCGCAGGTCTTTTGGACCACAGCTGGCATCGCCGTTGCGCAGCCATTTTTGCTCAATGCCTGGACAAAGGTTCCAGCGCATTGGTTTGGATTGAAAGAACGCGCCACGGCAGTCGGACTGGTCACGCTTGCCAGTCTGCTCGGTGTGGCAATTGGTGAAGCAGTGCCTCCGATTCTTTTACAAGGCGGCATGTCCATTCAAAGTCAGCAACTGCTCTTTGGGGGTATCACCGCATTTTCATCCCTTCTCTTTTTGATCCTGGCGCGTGAGAAACCAGCCACGCCTCCTTGCCCGCCCGGACACGATGCACGCTCGCTGATGTTTGATGGCTTCAAACATGCATTATCGGTCAAAGATTTTTGGTATTTGCTCTTCATCGCATTCGTCGCTTTGGGAATTTTCAACGGTGTCACGGCTTTGGTTGAAGACATTATCCGTCCACGCGGCTTCGCCCCAACCGACGCAGGCACACTCGGCGCCTTGATCGTGATCGGCAGCATCATCGGCGCAGTTGTCCTGCCTCCGTTTTCGGATAAACAACAGAAGCGTCAGCCTTATCTGCTTCTTGGATACCTGCTTTCCATCCCCGGCCTGCTCGGCATAACCTATGCCACAAATGTCTGGCTGTTGATGATTTCCGGTTTTTGGATGGGCTTCTTCCTGATCGGCGTCAGTCCCATCGGTTTTCAATACGGGGCAGAGATTACCCATCCGACGCCTGAAGGAACTTCAAACGGTTTGATCCAACTCTTCGGACAAACGTCTTCTGTATTCGCTTACGTCATGGTGACATTGAAAGGGGCCAATGGCGCGTTTACACCATCGCTTTTGCTGGCAGTTGGGCTGATAGTAGTCAGCGTCATCGTTATCATGCAAATGAAAGAGCCAGCATTTTTACATTCTCAAGCAATTCCAGAAGTCGAAGAAGCTGCCTAGATAAAGTATATGAAATAAAAATACGAGGCGAATTCGCCTCGTATTTTTATTTATTCTGACAATAATTCGTTTTGCATACATGTATTTCATCATATTGTCGTAAAACTTCAAACTTAGTAAAATCGGCCGCATGTCCAAAGTTGCAGTTGTCACCGATAGCACAGCCTATCTTCCCAATGAAATCCTAACACAATATAACATCAGCGTCGTTCCCCTCAGCATCATCTGGGGCGACCAGGATTATCGAGACGGTATTGATATTCTGCCAAGAGAATTTTACGAACGCCTGACAACTTCAAAGGTCATGCCGACCACTTCGCAGATCACCATCGCCGCCATGCAAAGCACATTTCAGAATCTGCTCGAACAAGGCTACGATGTGCTCGGCATTTTCCTATCGTCGAAATTCTCCGGCACGATCCAGTCCGCGCTTCAGGCGCGCGAGATGATGCCCGAAGCAGCAGGCAAGATCGCCATTGTCGATTCGATGTTGACGACCATGGCAATGGGCTGGCCCGTCTTGACCGCCGCACGCGCCGCGCAGGCCGGTGAAAATTTATCCGCCTGCAGGAAGGTCGCGGAAAACGCACGCGACCATAGCGGCGTGCTGTTCGTGGTCGAGACACTCGAATATCTGCGGCGCGGTGGTCGCATCGGCGGTGCGCAGGCTTTGCTCGGCACGGTCCTGAACATCAAGCCGGTTCTGCAAATGCACGCCGGGATGATCGAACCAGTTGAAAAGATCCGCACCAAACAAAAGGCAATGGAACGTGTCATCGAGCTGACAACGGAACGCATCGGTGCCCGGACCCCGATCCGGTTGGCCGTTACCCACGCCAATTCCGAGGCTGATGCCCTGTCCATGCTTGAGTCGGCGCGAGCGCGATTGGATCCGGTTGAAACTATGTGCGTTCCATTAAGTCCTGTCATTGGAACACACGCCGGTCCGGGTACGGTAGCGCTCAATTACATGACTGGCGTCGAATAAACGCGGGCGATATAATCGCTCAATGGAAATTCAGGGCTATCTCGATAGGATCAATTACAAGCAATCCGTACGCGCAGACATCCATACTTTGCGCGGATTGCATCGCGCGCACATGCTATCCGTTCCGTTCGAAAATTTGGATATCGTTCCACTCCAGCGTCCCATTCAACTCGACGAGCAAGCTTTACTGAATAAGATCGTAAATCATAACCGCGGCGGATTTTGTTATGAACTCAATGGCTTATTTGCATGGTTATTGAAAAAGATTGGTTTTGAAGTTACTTACCTTAATGGCCGCGTCTACCGAGACGATGGCTCGCTCGGCATTGAGTTTGATCACCTCGCATTGTTGGTGCGCACACCGGGACAATCTGCGCGCTGGCTGGCAGACGTCGGCTTTGGCGATTCGTTCATCGAACCGTTGAATTTTGAAGATAACAGTGAACACGTTGAAGGATTACGTGCTTATAAATTGGAACAAACAAAAGACGGCTTTGACATGTGGCAACGCGATTACAGTGGCCAATGGAGCCATCAATATTTTTTTGATCTGGCCGAACGCAAGTTTCCCGAAGACTATCAAGCCGGTTGCTCATATCATCAAAATCCGTCACTATCAAGTCTCGCACGCGAGGGAATTATCAGCGTCGCGAACGCGGAAGGCCGCGTCAGCTTGAAAACAGACAAATTAGTGGTCACCGTTAATGGTCGACGCGAGGAGCGTGTGGTCACCAAGGAAGACTATCCAATCCTGTTGAAAAAATATTTTGGGGTCGTTCTATAAAACCAATCCGAATCATCACAAGATGATTAACAAGTCTTCATCCATTTACCATTGACACATTTTGCATTTCGAGTAGAATACCGCCCAATATGTTTAGAGATAAAGCAAGCATCCTGATGGAGGCTAAATCTAAGCGCAAGCCCAACTCTGCAACTTCGGTTGTCGGGTTCGGGCTTGTTTTGGTTAAACAGAAAAGAGATAAATAAAGTATTGCCTTAGTTCTTTCTATCTATCTGTATACCGTCAAACCGCTCCCCGACAAGGGAGCGGTTTTTATTTTAATTTCGACCAGGAGATTTCAGCATGGAAATTTTGGATACAACTTTGCGCGAAGGCGAACAGACTCCCTACGTCAACTTCACGATTGACGAGAAGCTTCATATCGCGCGCCTGCTCGATCAGATCGGCGTGGACATGATCGAAGCCGGCGACCCATCCGTCTCGCCAAATATTTTTAAGGCAATTGAACGCATCGCATCTCTCGGACTTCAAGCGGAGATCGTTGCTCACAGCATTGCCACACGCCCAAGCATTGACCGTGCCAAGGCCTGCGGCGCAAACCGTGTTGCGATTTTTTACGCCACATCCAAAATTCATCTGGATGCGAAGTTGCATAAAACAGAAGAACAGGCAATTGCAATTATTCAGGAGCATGTCGCTTACGCACGCGGGCTTGGACTTAAAGTTCGTTACACGCCTGAAGATGCGACGCGCACCGATTTTGAATTTCTTGTAAAAGTTTGTAACGCAGCCATCAAAGCCGGTGCGGATCGCATCAGTTTTGCAGACACACTTGGAATTATGCAGCCGCATATCATGTTTGAAAAAGTTGCCGCACTGCGTGAACAATTGCTTCCCTGCAAAATCGATTTGCATTGCCACGATGACTATGGTCTCGCGCTGGCGAACGCCATGGCGGGCATTCGCGCCGGGGCAGATTGCATCCACACCACGGTCAACGGCCTCGGCGAACGGACGGGGATTCCCGACCTGGCTGAAACGGTTGTCGTATTTCATAATCTCGAAGGGGAGAAAAAATATAACATCGAACCCTTGATGGACACATCCGCATATCTTGAAAGAGTTTCCGGTTTCTTTCTTGCGCCGAATAAACCCATCACCGGACAAAACGCTTTTACCCATAAAAGCGGAGTCCACACGAACGGGATTCTCAAAGACCCGCGCACTTATGAACCATTTGACCCATCGTTGCTTGGGCGCGAACGCAAAATCGTCATCGACAAATATACCGGCAAGAGTGCAGTACAGGCACGACTTGACGAGTATGGCATCGAAGTCAGCGCGGCGGAATTGGAAGTCATCGTCTCGCGTATCAAAAATCTCGGCGATGAACGCAAACAATTATTCGACACAGACATCATCGAGATTGCCGAACAAGTGACAGGCCGCGACATTGATGTCATCCCACACGACATCAACGCGCTGATCATGTTGGAAGTTGAGTCGCACGTTTACACCACGTCAGTGGTGCGCCGTTTGCGTGGATTTACTAACGTGACCAACGTTTACGAGATCACCGGCGATTACGACATCAGCGCCTTCGTCAACGTGGAAAATGTAATGGCATTAAACAACCTGATCGAAGAAGTCCGCACCGTGCAAGGAGTCAAGCGCACTG
>Ga0208528_1000007_pt1 | contig 15905 bp, 18 predicted proteins | sample SF_Rice_5C_80N_3_FD_185619 | JGI IMG/M metagenome (GOLD analysis project Ga0208528, IMG submission 185619) | Rice paddy soil microbial communities from Twitchell Island, California, USA - SF_Rice_5C_80N_305 (SPAdes) (version 2) | ecosystem: Environmental > Terrestrial > Soil > Paddy field/soil ... | reverse complement strand
ATCTTCAGGTTTTCGGTTCGGATGAACGATCAAAGTGATTTGATAAAGGAAAGGATCAACCGTCACGTTCGAGCCGCCTGAAAGTCCAACAGCAAATTCCTTGTCCACAAGCGAACGATAAAGGCGCGATGTTTTGTTCGAAATGCCACCGCCACCAAACATATTTAAATTGGATGGTCCAGCCAGCAAACTATCCAACACAGACAGCGCAAAGAAATCGGGATGTGAAGCGGCCGGGAAACGATACGCGGCCTGCACGTAAACGGTCTCACCCGGACCTTCAACGGACAGCCGCACCTCGCCACGTTGTTCCGGCTCCTGACGCGTTAAACGCGGCGGCGTTTTACCCTTCGGGATTTTCCCGAATAACTTTTTGATGCGCGCCAACATTTCTTCTGTCTTAAAATCTCCAGCCACGCCGATGACCGCATTGTTGGGAACATAATATGTGCGGTAGTGTTTATAAAGATCATCACGCGTCATGGTTTTGAGATCGGCCATGTCGCCGATGACTTCATGATGATAAGAATGGATTCTGAAAGCCGCCTGCTGAATCGCTTCGCCAAGGCGGAACATCGGCTCATTCTCATCCCCTTCCCGTTCGGACATAACCACTGTGCGCTCGGATGAAAATTCTTTTTCATCGAACTCGCTATTGACCATGCGGTCGGCTTCGAGGCGCAGGGCAATATCAATTTTATCAGCGGGCATGGTTTCGAAATAAGTCGTCCAATCAAGGAAGGTAAAGGCATTTCGCATTCCGCCATCGCGTGAGATGGCACGGTCGAGCACCGCAGCCGGAAATTGAGGCGTGCCTTTGAATTGCATGTGTTCGACCAAGTGTGAGATGCCGGTCAACGGCGGTGCTTCATCACGCGAACCGACGCGATACCACACCCACGACGAGATCAATGGTGCGGTGTGGATTTCCTTCAGCAAAACAGTCAAGCCATTGGAAAGTGTGGTTTTTGTAAATGTATTAGGCATGAGGGGATTATAAGCGAGAACAGCCGAACAAAATAACATTTGCTCGGCTGTTAAATTTCGACAAAGTGGCTGTCGTTTTTATGGGCAAATCATACCTCCATTAAGCGACAAGGCAAATGGATTGATCATGCAATAAAGCGGTTTGATCGTATCTTTAAGTCCGGTGATGGCGGGATGTAACTCCGTATTTTGCAGGGGAATATCCACTGGCACATTAAGCGTGACGGGGACCGTTGTCTGAACCGGGACATCGAAATTCAAAACGACATTGAGCGCAGTTCCCGCCGGCAAGGTGACATCGGCAGGCGCATCAATATTGAACAACGGCGTATTGATTTTTACATGCGCCCCCGTAATGGGAACATCCTGCGCCAGCGTAATACCGGTCGTGGTTTGAACTGGAATGGTGAGATTTAAAGGTATGTTCGTTTGGACCGGGATATTCGCTTTGATGTGAGCCTGATCCATCAGCTCAAAGTTGGAGTAGAGTCCGCCGAGCAGGCCGTTGCCAATCCCAAGAGCATTTCCCTTTAAAAGTACAACGCCAAGAATGATTATTAGAAGAAGATTGACGGTCAGAGAAATGACGCTAGCGACCGTCCAAAAGGTTGGGAGTAGGCCATTCTTTTTTAAATATGAGCCGCCTTGGGAGTCCGGGGAAGGAGGCGCAGGCTGATCAACGGGAACATCTGCAGGTTTGGTCTTCTTTGGCAAGCGGTCAAGAATCTGAGATTTGGGACGTTCATCCGATTCCTTGTCGATCCTTGCGCTCGAAAGAATGTTATGAAATCGATCCACTACACTTTTCTTTTGCTTATCATCTGACGTTGTCATGCGGCCTCCTCTTGAACTATCCAATCTTAACATAGATGGCCTGATGAACCGGCTTTCAATTTGGTTGGATTCTCAGGTAACTCTCACGCAGAAGCAGTAACCTTATCTATAGATTAACGACTGGTGATTTAAGTTATTTTCCCCTAGCTTGTCCGAAAAAATATTCTCTACTATAATCGGCCTGTTATTGTCTAAATTCAAGGAGGAAGTTGTGTCTGAACAAAAATATTTTGTCGCAGTGATTGGGGCCGGGCCATCCGGACTATTTGGCGCGCGCGAACTTGCCACACAGGGCGCGCAGGTTGTGATATTTAACAGAGATATTAAGCCGGGTGGACTTGCTGAATACGGTGTCTATTTCGATAAGCACATAATGAAGGAAGGTTTCCGCAAGCAATTCCGTCAGGCGTTGGGAAACGAAAACATCACTTATTATAGCAATATCAAAGTTGGAGCGCAGGGCGATCTCACAATCGATGACCTGCGCGGACTTGGTTTTCAGGCCATTCTTGCCACCGTTGGTGCACAGGGAACCAAGTGGCTTGGAATGCCGGGTGAAGACCTCGAGGGCGTTTATCATGCCAAAACTCTTGTTTATTCCTACAATAAACTGCCGCCCTTCAGTCAGCAAAAATTTCGACTTGGAAAACGCTGTGCCATTATCGGCGCAGGCAACGTAATGCTCGACATTGCGCATTATTTTGTTCACGAAGTAAAGGCAGATGAAGTGATCGCAGTTGTGCGACGCGGACCCGGCGAAGTCAATTTCACCAAAGAAGAAATGAGACTCACCGCAGGTAATCTTGATCTTGAAGCATTCGAGGCTGAGATGAAGCGCATCACGCCCGCCCTGCAAGCGGTCAATCAGGACCCGGAAGTGGGTCGCCATAAAGTGCTGGATGCATTGCCCAAAGCTGAACCAAAATTCGGCGACACGCGTCTCCGCTTTGAATTCCTAACATCGCCCGTGAGAATGATCGGTGAAAACGGTGTGTTGACTCAACTCGAGGTCGAGGACAATATTCTGGTCGATCAAGGCGGCGAGTTGAAGTCACGCGGCACCGGCAACAAACGCTTGCTGGATGTGGATACAGTTGTATTCGCTATCGGCGATAAAGTCGACGAATCGTTTGGTCTGCCTGTAAACTCCGGTGAATTCGTCAAAACACCGTCACCGCGCTACCCCATCGATGGAGTCTCATACGAAGTTTTCGATCCTAAATCCCAGGCTTTGATCCCGGATATTTTCGTTGGCGGTTGGGCGCGCAAAGCCAGCACCGGCTTAGTCGGCTATGCCCGCCGCGACGGCACGAACGCATCTAAAGCAGTGTGGCAATATTTGCAGACTTTGCAGCCGACCACTCCGAATCTCGAAGCGGTCGCTGCAAAAGTTGCAAGCCTTGGCAAGCCGGTCGCCACAAAAGCCGACATCAAGAAATTGGAAGCAGTCGAGGCCACCGAAGCTCAGAAGCGCGGACTGCTGGAATTCAAATTCGCCACTAACGAAGATATGTTGCAAGCCATGGGACTGACGGTTACAGCATAATTGAAAAGTAAAGAATCAAAAAAGCCGCGAATATGTCGCGGCTTTTTTGATTAACAAAATCAATTAATGACAAGCAGATGGCTCAGCAATTTCAACATTCGTGACTGCGTCCACTTGCTGATATGAACCATTGCCCGTCGGTGGATCGCTAAAAAGGGCAGTCCTCGGGAAATAGGTTATCTGGTAACAGGTATTGACGTTAGCTTTATCGTACGCGTTCTGGGGAACATTGAAATCATACAAGTCACTGCCCGCATTTGTCTCCAAAACAAAACGAGTAGTGGTCTGGCCGTTGCCGTTATTATCGTGTGCAATCGTTTTACTGTTGAGCAAAACATTTACTGTTTTATGTCCGTTCATGATCGTAAAAAATGTAAGGACCGCAAAAACGCATCCAACGACCAGAAGGAAACCTCCGGCAATTCCAATACCCACACGTGAGCCGCGGCGCTGGTTGCGATTTAAAAACGCAGAACCGAGACCAAACACAGCGATGACAAGAATAAAAGCAATCGTCCCAAAAGTTGGCAGGAACGCTTGAAACTGACTCGTTGAATAAATGACAGTACCCATAAAGTTCTCCTTTTATCAGGTCAAAGAAATGATATTGGTAAATTAGATCAACCGAAATCCCCCATCGGACTAGATCACTCCATGCGATTTCAGATCGTCAACTTTTGAAGAAGTAAAGCCAAGAACTTCTTTCAGTATTTCGGCTGTGTTCTCCCCCAGCCTCGGCGGCGGGATTCGATATTCAACTTTCGTGTCACCAAATTTCAATGGTGAGCCGACCAGCGGCAACTTTCCAATGGTTGGATGATCCATCTCAATCAACATTTCGCGCGCTTGAACCTGTGGCATGGAAAAAGTTTTATCGAGGGTGTTGATCGGCCCGCACGGAATTTCAGCCTGCTCGATTTTTTCCAACCACTCGCCTACTGTCCGCGCGAGAAAGATGGGTTTGAACAAATTAATTAATTCGATTCGATTTTCCACGCGCGAAGAGTTCAACATAAAACGCGGATCATTTGCCAGCTCAGTTTTTTGAATCACATCACACAGCCGCGCAAATTGTTTATCATTTCCCACCGCCAACGCGAACCATCCGTCGCTGGCTTGAAAACTTTGATACGGCACGATGTTCGCGTGCGCGTTGCCATATCTTTTCGGTTGGTTGCCAGAAATTAAATAATTGCTGGCGACATTTGCCAGCCAGCCCAATTCTGAATCAAATAATGAAATATCCAAATGCTGGCCTTTGCCCGTCAACATGCGTGCCTGAAGCGCGGCGAGAATCGCGATGACTGCATTTTGTCCCGCAAATAAATCTGCCACCGCCACGCCGACTTTCATCGGCTCGCCATCTGGTTCGCCGGTGATGGACATGATTCCGCCCATGGCTTGAATCATAAAATCATAGCCGGGGCGGTCGCGCATCGGGCCGGTTTGTCCGAAGCCGGTGATCGAACAATAGATGAGATTCGGATTGAAGGCGGAAACAGATTCAAAGTCCAGAGCGAAGCGAGATAAAGTTCCGGGTCGAAAATTTTCAACGAGCACATCGCTTTGTCGCGCAAGTTCACGAATAATCTCGCGTCCTTCATCGGTTTTTAAATTGATCGTCATGCCGCGCTTGTTGCGGTTGACGCACAAATAATATGCGCTCTCGCCACTGGCTCCGCCAGCGAACGGCGGCCCCCAAGTGCGCGTCTCGTCGCCCTCCGGCGGCTCGACCTTGATGACGTCCGCGCCCAAATCGCCGAGAACCATCGTACAATAAGGGCCGGCCAGCACGCGGCTTAAATCCAACACACGAATGCCTTGAAGTGGTTGCATAATTCTCCAGTGGTTCGTCATTGCGAGCGCTTTTTGCAAAGCAATCTCGGAGATTGCTCACCTGCACTGCACCAAACGCAGTGCGGTGCAAGTGTCGTCGGATTTCATCATCCTCGCAACGACGGAATAAGTTATGAAACGCGACTTGTATTTTAGCAAACCAATCATGAACGCGGCAGGGACTTTGGGATTCACGCCGGACTTGCGCGCGCCCGTGCCGTGGGATGACTTTGGAGCGTTCGTTACCAACCCGCTCTCACTTCGACCTAGAACGGCCGCCGCGCAACCAGCCTTGATCGAATACCCCGGCGGATTTCTGCTACACACTGGCTTACCGAATCCCGGATTCGATTCGGTGTTAAAAAAATATTCACGCCGCTGGTTGGATTCTTCTCTGCCGATTATTGTAAATTTAATGGCTGACCGTCCCGAAGAGACTCAACAAATGGTGCGCCATCTCGAAGAAGTTGAAAATGTAATGGCGGTCGAACTTGGCTTCGCTCCCCTCCTGGCCGACGATATTATTTTGCTCGTGCTTGAAATGTGTTTGGGCGAACTGCCTTTGATTTTTTCTTTGCCAACTGAACAGGTGTTGAGTCTTGGTCCGCGATTAATGGATAACGGCGCAGTGGCAATTAGCTTATCCATGCCGCGCGGCGCACTGATGAAAGATTCTGTGCTGGTCACCGGACGACTTTACGGGCCATCGCTTTTTCCGCAGACACTTGAAGTTGTCCACTCTGCGGCGAAGATTGGAATCCCGATCATCGGCGCGGGAGGGGTATACACCGTCAGCGAGGCGCAGGATTTATTAATCGCGGGTGCGCTCGCAGTCCAGATGGATGCAGGGTTGTGGCTTCCGCAAAAATAAAACAACTCGTCCAAATTGGACGAGTTGTTCGTATGTCAAGTCAAATTATTACTATACAGGCTTGACTGCAGCTGCCTGCAAACCCTTGGGGCCTTTTTCGATGGAGAATTCCACCTTCTGGCCTTCCTGGAGATTGCGGAAGCCTTCGCTCTCGATGGCGGAGTAGTGGACGAAAACGTCCGGGCCGCCTTCGCGGGCGATGAAGCCGTAGCCTTTTTCACCGTTGAACCATTTGACCGTACCGATTACACGTTCTGACATTTTTGCCTCCTTAGACAAAAAGAAAATATTTTGACGCAGTATGCGTTCATCGGTGGTCAAAAAAATGGCTCAAAGCAGACTTGCTTTGAGCCATCGCATTACTTCCAACGAAAACCTACTTGCATCTTACAAAGCCAACTTTATCAGTGAAGTTAAATAAAGTCAAGCTTGAGTTTTGCTTTCCAATAAAATCACCCAACCCATCGAAAGCGCTCATTTGCCAATAAGCAGATTCAAATGCACGCCGATTCGTTGGTAAAACGCGTCAAACGGCGATGGGTCAACATGCCCGGCCCAAATATAAATCCGAGGTGCGCCGAAAGATAACACCGCGATCACCATTAGTGCTTTCATATATTCGATAACTTCAGACGGCTTTCCATTCTTTTGGACCAGCCGGTAACAATAAAAGATACAGTGGAAAGTCACACCCCAGGAAATCAACGAATACACGCGCGTGACATCATAGACAACCAGCGTGACCGCATAATTAACCAAAAGCACACCGGCAAAGAAAAACAAATAACGCCGATCATATTTGATAAGGACCAAAAAGCAAAGGAGCAAGGCCAGCCAGTGAATATTTTGCAGGGAGAACCAGGTCAGGGGAAGGTTGAATGTATCGATGTTGATCCAAGTTGGCAACCTCGTTTGCTTGATGAATTCGAGTCTGGTTGGGAAAAAGTGAATGTTATTAATCAACAAGAAAGCTCTGACTGCCAAATAACCTAACACTGCTCCAGCAATGCTTGCAAAAACATGCAGGGGTTTAAACTTTTCGTCTTTGGCAATGAAGCGCATAAGAATCACTTCGGGCATTGCCGCCAACATCATCGAATGATTGCAGACTCCGAGAAAGCTCAACACACCGATCAAGATTGGATTCGTCACAAAGAGCAATGGCACGGTCAGAAAAAAACTTAATGGGTCTGCCATTCCAAGCATGGCAAGCAACATGGTAGTCAACGGATATGTGATCAGAAGAATCGAAAAGATCAAGCCCGGTAATGGGCCAAAAGCTTTACGGGCGAGGAAGGCAAACAATACATAGCTGCCATAAATAAACACAAAACACAAGATGAGAAAGCCCGTGCGGGAAGTCATGTGAGTGAAATAGGCCAGAAGGGGAAAAAGAATATCCTCCTGATAATAGTTTGTAGTGCCAAGATCATAACGGGTTATGAACGGATTCTTTGACAATAACTGATATCCGCCCTCACCATTCGGAATATTGATCCCGGTGATTAATGAAGCCAGCAATAATGCGCCCAATACAGCTATCCAATACCAACGCGAAGCAAGCGTCATTGCGCGTGCGTAAAGTTTTTCGACGAACGCAGAAAGCGTCATGCAATCATCCTCTGGGATAAATGAACAATTTATTTTTCCAACCAAATGGTGACCGGACCATGGTTGTGGATCTCGACTTCCATGTGCTCGCCAAATTTCCCGGTCTGGGTCGGGACGACGTGACCGGCCAGCAATTCGACGAAGCGATCCACCAGCGGCGCGGCAATTTCCGGCAAGGCCGCATCGGTGAAAGACGGCCGCCGTCCCTTGCGTGCGTCGGCGTAAAGCGTGAACTGCGAAATAACAATGGCTTCACCTTTTATATCCAGCACGGATAAATTGGTTTTGCCCTGCTCATCTTCAAAAATCCGCAGGTTGGCAACTTTCTCAGCCAGAAAGCTTGCCTGTTCATCTCCATCGCCATGACCGATACCCAACAAAATTAACAGGCCTTTTCCAATTTTGGAAATAACCTGCCCATCGACAGTAACGCTTGCGCTGGTAACTCGTTGAACTAAGAGACGCATGTTGTCTTTTTAAACGTAATGCGTAACTCGCAATCTACGAATCACGCATTACACAACTTCAATATTAGAAATTCACCTATGGCAATTGGATCGCTTCGCGGACTTCCTTCATCGTCTGCTGGGCGATGGTGCGGGCACGCTTGGCGCCATCATTCAAGACATCATGAACGGTATCCGGTTTAGCGTCGAGTTCGGCGCGTTTGGTGCGGAATGGTTCGAGACTTTTATTTAAGTTAGCAGCATAACGAAGTTTACAGTCTACACAACCGATTCCCGCGCGACGACATTCGACGTTGATCATGTCCACTTCATCCTGCGGCGAGAAAATCTTGTGCATGGTAAAAACATTACACACATCGGGATTACCAGGGTCAGTACGTTTGATGCGCGCCGGATCGGTAACCATCTCGCGCACGCGCTTGGTCGTCTCTTCGGGTGTGGATGCAATCTCAATGTGATTATTAAGACTCTTGCCCATCTTCTCTTTACCGTCAAGGCCAAGGACTTTCAAAATCTTGGTATTCTTCATCTGCGGTTCGATCAGGGCGTTTGTTTTGTAGCGATAATTGAACGAGCGCACGATCTCACGCGTGAACTCGATATGTGGGGCCTGGTCAATGCCCACCGGCACCACGTCGGTTTTATAAAGAACAATGTCGGCCGCCATCAACACCGGATAGCCAACCAGACCATAATTAACGTTCTCAGGTTGTTGGCGAACTTTCTCCTTAAAGGTCGGCAGATCGGTCAATTTACCGAGTGGCGTCACCATCGAAAGAAGCGTATGCAATTCCATCACTTCGGGCACATGCGACTGAATGAACACGATCGACTCGTCAGGACGAATGCCAGCAGCCAGCCAGTCGAGCGCCATCTCATAGGTATTCTGCTTTAAATTAAGTGTATCTTCCACCGTGGTCAACGCGTGAATATCAACGATGCAATAGACACATTCATACTCGTCTTGCAACGCAACATAATTTTGAATCGCTCCCAAATAATTACCAAGATGCTGACGTCCCGTTGGGCGGGCACCGGAAAACACACGTCCCTTTTTTGACATTCGATTAATTATCCTTCTACCATTTTATGAATAAGACCCAGCACCTCGCCTGCCTCAGCATGACGTTTGGTCTCGAGCTTGGAGTAGATCAACTTTCCGTTCACGCTGACCTCGAAGCGGCCACCGTCCGAAGGAACAAGGGTTACACTTTCGATTACGTGCTCATAATTCTTAAGCAATTCGCTTGTCAGGCTCACGGCCCGGTCAGTGTAGTGTCAGACAGCGCAATAAATAACCTCTATTTTGAGCATAATTACCTTCCAGTTTAATATCAAATGTTAGAAAATTATAACACGCTGCATCCAAGACTATACATACAGGGACAGCCGCGCTATAATCCGCCACATTGTTTAGTTAGCAAGGAAAGAAGGAAAAAGTCTATGCCAATTTATACTTATCGTTGCGAATCGTGTGGAGTGCAGTTCGAACGTCATCAATCCTTCAACGATGCGCCTTTGAAGACTTGCCCTGAGTGTCGCAAGAAGGCCCTCAAGAAAGTTATCACTCCAACCAAAATCATCTTCAAGGGTTCAGGTTTCTATGCCACTGACCACAAATCTCCATCTGGCAGTGAACCAACAAAACCCGCAAAGAAGCAGGACAAAGAAGAAAGCAAACCGGCTGAAAAGAGCACGAAGACCGAAAAAGCCGTCAAGAGTGAGTAAGCTAATAAAAAGCGACGCCACATGGTGTCGCTTTTTATTATAGATGAGATACTGTAAATACAAGTTATAATCGTTTTGTCGTTTCATTTTCAAAAATTTCAATTCAAGAGGAGTAATGAATTATGTCAATGGAAGATCTCTTCAAATCTTTAGCCCAGACTGCAACCCAGGCAGCCCAGTCTCCTGCTGGACAAAGCGCCATTTCACAAATGGTCGGCGGTTTATTGAGCGGGGGCCAACAAGCTGGTACACAACAAGGTGGCGGACAAGCCGGACAAATGCTCGGCGTGCTGGAGCAAGTCATCGGCGGAACGCCCGGCAGCGGGAACCTGACTCAAGGTGGCGGCACAATGCCAAGTGCAAATGATCCAGTTATGCTTTTGTTACAACCGGTCGTCAACCAATTGGCAACCAAAGCCAAGATCGATCCGCAAATCGCAACTGTCATTGTTTCACTCGTGGTTCATTATCTGCTCTCCAACCATCCATCATCTGGACGCGGCAGCAACTCACTTGACCTAAATGGCCTACTCCAGCAAATGGCATCTGGAAATATCGACCAGAACATTTTTCACAATAGCGGTATGGTCAACGATGTGATGCAGGCCACTGGTTTGAACAAGACACAAGCTGTCAAAAGTCTTGACGCAACGTTTAATGTTTTGAGTGGACACGTCCAAGGCGCAGCAGGCGGCGGTCGAAGCGGCATCCAACGCTAAAAAAAACAAAAAGCGCCGATATCAGGTCGGCAAATTTTGAAAAAAAATTAGAGCACTGGCAATAAAATCAGGACGCCCTTCAGAGTAATTCTGAAGGGCGTCCTTTTCCATTAAACTGAAATCGACTACTTTCTAGTCATCATCACCAATCCGCCAATAGCAAGAACCACACCTACAACCAAGGCGATGATTTGTTTATAGCCAAAACCAGGAACGCCACCGATTCCCAATGAGTCAGCAAAAAGTCCTACAACCAGCGCGACAATGCCGACTACCAATAATGCAATACCTATCATCTTTTGATTATTCATAATATCTACTCCTTTACTTTTGGACTTCAAATATTATATACGACAAATCAATTCTTAAAATGTCTGGCTGGAACGAAAAACAATATCCTGCAGGCAGCCAACTGCTATACATTTTCATAACGGATATTAACATTGGTTTTTCCGTTGCCCAAGTCGACACCTTGAACAACAATAGCCTGACCGCTTGGATCGCCGTCAAACACGAGGCTAAAGGTCGTATCTGTGATAGCCGTGTTGGCAGTCCGCTCTGTTAGACCTTTTTTTGTAAATGCATCGCGATAAAACTGAATGGTGTCCTTAAGACTCATGCTGGTCTGAAAATTGATCGAGCCATTACCTGTATCAGTCAGATTGCTGACATTACCAGGCATGGGAAATTTAGTGCTTTGCCCATCGCCGCCTCCGCTGCCGGAACTGGCAGTTGGGCTTCCATTTGAGCCGCTTCCAGTTCCCCCACTCCCGCCTGTACCTGTCGTTTTATTAAACAGCGAACAAGCAAGCGAGACCATTACCAACACAGTCAAACCAAGAAACCAACGATACTTATTCATGAGTTATCTCCTTATTCTTTGTTTTGGCTTATCCGGCTCCAGACAGGAGCTAAATTCCTTTCCTGGCAAATGATCATGTTTAAGATACACCAAAGCCGTTATTTCTAAAATGCTACTTTAGATGGATTGGGATCAAAAAACAACTATCAGCATGACTTAGAAAATGATTAGAGCACAGGTCAAAAGCCGACCCATTTCATATGGATTGTGATAGATTCTCTAAACAAGAAGGAGATTCTATGGACATCGGTGCACCCGAACTAATCATCATATTGATAATTGTTATCCTGCTATTTGGGCCGGGACGTATCGGCCAGGTGGCAGGGGAAATCGGCAAGGGCATTCGCAATTTCCGCGAAGGCATGTCTGGTAATGACGATAAAAAAGGAACCGGGCAGGAACCACCCAACCAGGAGCCACCTAAAACTTCATAAGAACGGATAATAATTTACAGAGACTCTCTATGATCGGAGAGTCTTTGTTATTTAAAGATATTAGGTCGAGCGATATTAACGCTATAGCTTAAACAAAAAGACCCATGACTGGGTCTTTAGCTCCTCGACCTGGACTCGAACCAGGAACCTAGCGGTTAACAGCCGCTCGCTCTGCCAATTGAGCTATCGAGGAAGGAAGGCGACGGGGATTATACGTATAAGGTGGGGTTGTGTCAAGCGTGAATTTATAAACCTATAATTATCGTAGAAAGGTGCAACTAAGAACATCCTCATGAGCGTTGGAGCATGAAACTTAATAATGTATCGAGCCAAGATGATGCAGTTTATCGATGCGGTGTGTGGCTGTGATCTGGCGAACAGTGCCGGTCAAACCACGCACAACGAGCGAATCTGTCTTGGCGCCATCGCCAAAATAACGTACGCCTTTGAGTAATTCGCCATCTGTAATGCCAGTGGCAGCGAAGAAAACATCCTCCGAGGAGACAAGATCATCCATCGTCAAAATCTTTTCAAAATCATAACCCGCTTCACGTCCGCGACGGAGTTCATCATCATCACGCGCGAATAATTTTCCTTGAATTTCGCCACCCATGGCGCGCAAAGCACAGGCCACCAATACACCTTCTGGCGTACCACCAATGCCAATCAATACATCCACGCCAGTATCGGGCATGGATGTCATCAGCGCCGCGGCAACATCGCCGTCAGGGATGATACGAATACGCGCTCCGGCTTTACGGATTTCAGCAATCATCGCATCATGACGCGGGCGATCAAGAATAATCGTGGTTAGGTCTTCAACTTCCTTACCTTTAGCTTTTGCAATTGCTTTGAGATTTTCGGTGATAGACATCTCGATGTTGATCTTGCCTTTGGCTTCCGGCCCTACTGCAATCTTATTCATGTAAACGAATGGGCCTGGGTTGAACATCGTTCCGCGCGGGGCGATGGCAACCGTAGCAATCGAGTTGGTGCGACCATAAGCCAAAGGGCGAGTCCCATCAATTGGGTCCACAGCCACATCCACGTCGGGGGAAGAGCCGTTGCCCACCACTTCCCCGTTATACAACATCGGAGCCTTATCCTTCTCTCCCTCACCGATGACAATGATGCCATTCATATCCACTGTTTGCATGACAAGCCGCATCGCGCTGACAGCGGCCGCGTCTGCGGCTTCTTTGTCGCCGCGTCCCATAAAACGTCCAGCAGAGAGAGCGGCAGCCTCAGTAACGCGCGCTAACTCAAGTGCGAGGTTACGAGTAGGTTCGCTATTATGACCATGTTCCATGAGTCCTCCAGATTTACAAAAAGAAAAAACGAACTATGTAGACGCCAATGACGGCAGCCCAGATAAGCGAGTCGATGCGATCAAACGCACCACCATGACCGGGAAACAGGTTGCCCGAATCTTTTATCACGGCTTCGCGCTTGAACAGACTCTCGCTGAGGTCTCCCAATGTGGTGATTGTGCTAAGCACAAAACCGATCAGGACGCCCTGCCAAATTTCCACATGCAATGGGCCAAATTTAGTATAAACGAAAGCAAAGAATCCGCCATACACTGTACCCATAAAAACGCCAGCCCAATAGCCTTCCCAGGATTTTTTGGGGCTGAGACGAGGGAACATCTTGTGTTTACCATATCGGGCCCCGATACTATAAGCGCCAGAATCTGCCAGCCAGACAACTGCAAAGATGAACATGACCCACCAGCCGCCATTGGGTAATGCACGCAAGTCAATCATATATGCGCCAATCCAACCAAGATAGATCACACCACCCAAAGTAATGACTAAATCAAGCGCGGCCTCGTTTCGGCCACGCTCATAAGCGAAGAGATGGTAAGTCATCGCCAGCAGGATCAAACCACTGAGGGCGAGTTCGGCAAATTGTGGAAGGAAGGCACGCACGGCAAGGACAACCAATGTGCCTCCCACTGTAAGAATGATGGAAGGTTGAAACTTGACGACCCGGAACATATGAACATATTCCCAGGCTGCAATTACAACAAAGAAACAGATGTAGAGAAAATAAAGCGCTCCCCCAAAAAAGATAGCGGGCATGAGAATTGCCAGCAATACTAAAGCCGTGACAGTTCGCCTACCCATTGAGTTTATTCGCCACCGCTTCTGAGACTCCGCCATAGCGACGGTCACGATGTGCAAAGGTCTCGATAGCGCGGCGATATTCCTCCTTATCGAAATCAGGCCAATAGGTCGGAGTGATATACCACTCTGAATAAGCAGCCTGCCAGATCAAAAAGTTACTTACGCGTAATTCGCCCGAAGTACGGATGATTAAATCAGGGTCCGGTATACCCGCCGTATAAAGATACTGGCCGACCAGTTCATCGTTGACAGCTTCAGGCTTTACACCATCTTTCATCATCTTCTGGATGGCCTGGACAATCTCATCGCGCCCGCCATAATTAAAAGCGATATTCAAAATCAGACGGTCATTTGTCTTGGTCATATCCACAGCATCCAGAACCTTCTCCTGGAGCGTCGGTGATAAGCGTTCCAGCCGCCCAATGTGACGTAACTGTACGCCCTCCTTATTAAGTTCATTCAGTTCGTGGTCGATCACATCTTCGAGAATATTCAACAAACCGCGAACTTCCTCCGGAGGACGTCCCCAGTTTTCAGTGGAAAAGGCATAGATGGTCAGATATTTGATTCCGAACTCAACCGTTGAGCGGATGACACGGCGCAGGTTCTCCGTACCAGCTTTGTGACCGGCAATACGCGGCAAACCGCGCGAAAGAGCCCAACGCCCGTTGCCATCCATGATCATGGCAACATGGCGGGGAATTTTATCAAGAGGCAGGTCGAGGGATGAGTTGGTCATTGTGAAAATCAATAAGTCTAACTGGTTTACACTTCCATAATCTCGATTTCTTTTTTCTTACCGTGTTCGTTGACTTCTTCAACAAATTTGTCGGTCAACTTTTGCAGGTCTTCTTCGCCACCTGCCAGGTCATCTTCAGAGATCAACTTTTCTTTCTCGAAATCACGCATGTCATTATGAGAATCGCGGCGGATATTACGGATGGCGACACGCGCCTCCTCCAGTCGGACATGCACTTGTTTGACCAGATCGCGACGGCGGTCCTCGGTTAACGGTGGGAGGTTCAGGTGGATGACTTTGCCATCCGTATTGGGATTCAGCCCAAGGTCCGAGGATTGAATCGCTTTTTCTATTTCTTTCAACGTGGTTGCATCAAAGGGTTTAATCATCAACGAACGCGGCTCCGGCACGCTAATCGAGGCCAATTGCATCAGCGGGGTCGGAGTATCGTAATAGTTGATGGTCAACCGTTCAACGAGCGATGGATTGGCGCGCCCCGTGCGAATAGCAGCCAAATCATCAGCCAGAGATTTAATCGCCCCCGACATTCGGGTTTCGGCGTCTTTCAGAAGGTCTTTAATCACGTCGGCCTCCAGTAGGATATGTGTGTTTAAGGATACACTAAAAGTTCAATTTGTGCTATGGGAGAAGAAAAATCAGAGAGACTTTGAAGATAATTGAGAGTCTGTCAAAAAAACGCCTATGAATGCAAAAGATCTTTTGCATTCATAGGCGTTTGGCAAAACAAGAAATTATGAGCTTACCAAAGTTCCAATCTTTTCACCTTTGAGCGCAGCCATTAATGCGTGGTTATCCCACAAATTGACAACAAGGATGGGCAGGTTATTTTCCATGCAAAGCGTGATGGCCGTACTATCCATCACCTCAAGGCGGCGATTAAGCACTTCGATATAACTTAGCTGGTCGAACTTCTTTGCATTTGGTTCTTTCTTGGGATCAGCATCATAGACGCCATCCACTTTGGTGGCCTTGATGACCACATCCGCATCGATCTCGGACGCACGCAGGGCTGCCGCCGTATCGGTTGAGAAAAAGGGATTGCCTGTTCCCGCGCCAAAAATGACGACGCGGCCCTTTTCCAAATGACGGATGGCGCGGCGCCGGATGTAGGGTTCGGCAAT
>Ga0208528_1000006_pt1 | contig 16259 bp, 14 predicted proteins | sample SF_Rice_5C_80N_3_FD_185619 | JGI IMG/M metagenome (GOLD analysis project Ga0208528, IMG submission 185619) | Rice paddy soil microbial communities from Twitchell Island, California, USA - SF_Rice_5C_80N_305 (SPAdes) (version 2) | ecosystem: Environmental > Terrestrial > Soil > Paddy field/soil ... | reverse complement strand
CCGAGGATGTCATCGAGCAGACGCTCGACCGACTCCGCGAGAATCAGCTTGCAAACGACGACAAATTTGCCCGCGCCTGGGTGGAAAATCGTAATACCTTCCGCCCACGCAGCCGGCGTGCACTTTCAGTTGAGCTTCGGCAAAAAGGTATATCTGATGAAGCCGCGCAATCCGCGCTGGCCGGTTTGGATGAAGAAGCTTTGGCCTACGAAGCAGGTTTGAAAAAGGCACACCGCCTCCAGGTCCTGGAATGGAGCGAGTTTCGCAAGAAACTGTCCGAATTTCTGGCCCGCCGCGGGTTCCCATACTCCGTCATCGCGCCCACCGTATCGCGCATTTGGAACGAGACGCACACGGAGCAAAATACAATTGACAATGAGGAAATTTTATGAACCCGATTAGCATCATTGTAGACATCCTCGTGCTGGTCGTGGGTGTGGCCGCCGGTTATTTCTTTCAACGCTATCAACACGACCGCGCCCTTAAGAACCAACAGGATAAAGCAGAAAATATTTTGAAGGTCGCCAGTGAACAAGCGCGGCTGATCGAAAGTCAGGCGCGTGAAAGCGCGACCAAGATCGTACAATCTGCCGAAGGCGAGATCAAAGAACGCCGCGTCGAATTAAACCGCGACGCTGACCGAATGGATAAGCGCCGTACCGAGCTGGAGGCGCGCGCCGACAAACTCGAACAGCGCGAGCAGGCTTTGAACAAGCGTCAAAGCGCGGTGGATAAACGCGCCAATGAAATAGACTCATTGTACGGTCAGGAAATGGCGAAGCTGGAAGAGATCGCGCAGTTGACGCAGGACGGCGCGCGCAAGGAATTGTTCGCGGCCGTCGAGAAAGAAGCGCGCGCCGACATGGCCCGCATCTATCGCCAGATCGAAGCCGAGGCGCGCGAAGAAGGCGAGAAGCGCGCCCGCAAATTAATTGCGGATGCCATTCAGCGCGTGGCATCTGAGCATGTTGCAGAAGTGACCAGCTCACGTGTTACGCTTCCGAACGAGGAAATGAAGGGCCGCATCGTTGGCCGCAACGGACGCAACATCAAGGCCTTTGAACAAGCCGCCGGTGTGGATGTGATCGTGGACGACACACCTGAGTCTGTGACAATTTCCTGTTTCGATTCAGTCCGCCGCGAGATCGCCCGCCGCGCCCTCGCCCGCCTGACGGTGGACGGACGTATCCACCCAGCCCACATCGAAAAAATTATCGAGGAAGAAACAAAAGCCGTCGATAAAATTATCAACGAGTCGGGTGAGCAAGCCGCCTTTGACGCGGGCATCGCCGGTCTGCATCCTGAAGTGTTGCGCATGATGGGACGTTTGAAATTTCGCACATCATACGGGCAAAACCAACTAGCACACGCGGTTGAAGTTTCAAAACTGGCCAGCATTCTGGCATCTGAGTTGGGTGCAAAAGTAGACCTTGCCAAACAAGGCGGTTTTCTGCACGATATTGGCAAGGCCATGGATCACAATCAGGAAGGTACACACGCTTCCCTCGGCGCGGAATTCTGCCGACGTTATGGCGTGAACTCCATCGTAGTCAATGCAATTGAGTCACACCACCACGAAGTTGATCAATTAACCATTGAGGCTGTGATTGCCGAGGCCGCCGACGCCATCTCCGGTGCTCGTCCGGGTGCGCGCCGCGAGGACCTCGAGGCTTACATCAAACGCATCCGCACACTTGAAGAATTATCCATGTCATTTGAAGGCGTGGCACAGGCATTCGCCATTCAAGCCGGACGTGAAGTTCGCGTCATCGTCAAACCAGATAACATTGACGACCTGGCATCCGCACGCTTGGCGCGCGACATTGCCAAGAAGATCGAAGAGACCATGCAATATCCGGGACAGATCAAAGTCACGGTGATCCGTGAGACGCGTGCAATGGAATTTGCGAAGTAAAAATTAAAAAGAGACTGCTTCGGGAAAGAGTATCCCTTGCAGTGACGTGGAAAAAATCAATTGGGACGGCATCTGCCGTCCCAATTTTTATTGATTAGGTAAATCACGTTTCCAAAACGCCGGCAATACAAATAATAGAACTACACCTAAAATTACAGCTCCCAACAAGACCGCATGTGGCGAACCTTCGACTCCGCCCAACCATTCCGCCAATGCGCCACTTCCCAACGCACCTAATGATGGCAGGCCGATTAACGTGACCGTATACAAACTCATCATTCGTCCACGCATTTCATTGGGAACGGCAAGTTGAATAAAGGTGGAAATAATGGTTGTAAAAACAGCGGATGTAACACCTGCAATGACCAGCATGACCATGCCCAGAATAAAAGACGGGCTGATCGCAAACACAACCAAAGACAGGGCAAAGAGCAGTCCACTAACCAGCATGACCGCGCCTTGATGCGGAACTCGTTTAAAAGATGCCAGTCCAAATGCACCGATCAATGCACCACCACCAGCCGCCGCCAGCAAAAGACCATATCCTTCCGAGCCTGCCTGCCACAAGTCGCTGAAAGCTGGAAGCAGGTTTTGATATGAACGTCCAAAGATCGCACCCAGCGATGAAAGCGCCAGCAATGCCAGTACCAGTTTATTTTTCGCGGCATAACTTATGCCCTTGAAAAAGGTATCGCTAAAAGTAGTATGCCGACCGCCGCTGTGTGTCCGCACATCGCGCATATATGCTAACGCAAAAATGACCGCCAGAAAACTCACACCGTTGATAAAAAACAATGTACCAGCGCCAAGCGGAGCAAGCATCACTCCCGCCAACGCCGGACCCACCAAAGCCGCACCCGTGTAAGTCGCAGAATTGAGAGACAACGCGTTTAACAAATCTCGCGGCTCGACCAGATCAGGGATCAACGCCTGACGAGCGGGATTATCAAACGCGAGCAACGCCGCGCCGATAAAGGATGTCAGCAAAATATGCCAGACTTGCACCAGGCCTGCCCACGTTAAAATTGCCAGGGCAATGGCCGTAACCATTTGCATTGTCTGGGTGAAAAACAATAAACGGACGCGATGAACGCGATCCACGACCGCGCCCGCCAGCGGCGGAAGAATGATCATCGGGACTGCAAAGCTCAAACCCAGTATTCCCAGCCAAAGCGGAGAGTTTGTCAATTGCAAAATGAGCCAGCCATTGGCAACGTTCTGCATCCAGGTTCCCATGTTGGACACAATCAGTCCCGACCAAATTAATTTAAAGTTGCGATATTGAAGCGCAGCAAAACGCGCCTGAGGCGCCTGACCAGTTTGCATATTATTCCATCGAAGAGCTTCCCACAAACGGGTTGAATTTTTTCTCCTGCCCCACTGTGGTTTCAGGACCGTGCCCGGAAAGCAGACGGGTCTTATCAGGCAACGTGAAAACCTGTGTACGGATGCTATTTTCCAAAGTAGAAAAATCACCGCCGGGCAAATCCGTCCGGCCAACGGAACCGGCAAAGATGAGATCGCCGCAGAAGCAAACGTCAGCGGGGGAAACGTAAAAGATGCAGTGGCCGGTTGTGTGTCCGGGTGTGAAGCGGACTTCAAATTCAATGTCACCCAATTTCAAAATCTGTCCTTGAAAAAAATCAATCGTCGGTTCGGGGCCGGGGTCGATGTTGAATCCAAACATCGGGCCACCGCCTGCCGCACGCCACAAAACATGATCGTTCGGATGCAACGCAACAAGCGGAAGCGGATTCAGCGCGTCGGCAATTGCACCCGCCCCGCCGATGTGATCGAAGTGCGCGTGCGTGTACCAAAGATGAGCGATGCGCCAATTTCTTTTTTGCGCCTCGGCAAGAATGACGTGACCATCCCACGATGGATCGATGACCGCCGCAACACCGGATTCAGAATCTGCAACGAGATATGCATTTGTTTGAACAGGGCCAAGCGTGAAGGTAACAATTTCAAGCATAAGTTTCACCCACGGGGTAATACAAATTTTTATTCTGACATGATATCAACATGAACAGGCTCCACATGTCTTGCACGCGGGATAAAAATGAAACTAAGAATAAACACAAAACCTATGGCCGCCAACCCGACCGGATACATCAACGCCGGGTCGCGATTATATAAAAATCCGGCAACAACCGGCGCAAGAAGAGAAGAGGTCGAGCCAATGGTTTCCGCAACGCCATAAGCGAGGCCCATTTGCGCTTCATGGACAAGAGGCCGCACCAACGCAACGCCGAGTCCGCGCAGGACGCGGTAACCGCCAAGGAAAAAGTACGCCAGGCCAAATTGCCAGAAGCCGGTTCCCTTCCAGATAAGAATCGAAAAAGCCGCCACGCCCAATTGGCCGAGTAAAAATCCAAGGCGCGCCTCAAGAAATCCCAACAAAAAATTCAGCGCAGTATTTCCGATGCCGCCGATCGAACCGAGCACACCTATCTTGCTCAAGGATAATCCGCGCACATCCTGTAAAAAGTTAGGTGTGAGCGGCTGAGGCAGGTATAACGCCACAACAATAAAAAAATAAACACTAATGAAGCTAAGAAAGCGTACATTGTGCATCAAACTCTCAGGTGGAGTCTCTGGATCATGGCCGTCAATGGGCTGCGACTCTACAAAATACATAGCCACTGTCGAGAGAATGAAAATGCCCGCAGAAATAAAAAATACTGTGCGCATGCCATAATGATCGCCGACCCAACCTCCACTCACGGGGCCAAGCACCGCGCCTGCATTAAACGCGAAACTGGTGAATGTGATGGCACGAGCCACCGACCAGTTGCCGCGCGCGGCAGTTACATAACTATCCAATGGCGAAGCGACAAACGCAGTGAAACCATAAAGCAGCCAGCCAAAAACAAAAAACGGAAGCGTGCGCGACATCCCCATGGACAATGTTGCAACAATGCCGATCACCCAGGCTGCCATCAGTAGCGGCCGCCTCCCAATGCGATCCGAAAGGTGTCCAGAAGGAATATGCACCAGTACCATCACCAAACCGAAAGCGCCCAGGATCGCGCCGATCTGGATCGGGTCCGCGCCGAGTTGCTGCAAATAAAGCGGCTGGAACAACATGAACATGCCCTCGCCAATCCCCCATGAAAACAGGGCTGCTCCCAACCACAATAAAGAACAATTCATTTAGATTCAGACTCCACGCGCCGGATGAATTGATACGCAGCTTCAAACACCTGATTCCGCGCCGCGTCCCGCGTGACAACGTGGCCGGACTCCGTTATATAAAGCTTTGTCTTGTCTGACGTACCGAGGCGTGCATAGATGTTTTCCAAATTTTCGTGAGGGACGTAATTATCATCTTTTGAATGGATCAACAACGTCGGTACGTTAACCTTCGGTAGAGCTGCCCGCATTTCAGCCATTAATTGATTCAATTGTCCAATCGAACGGACGGGATTTTGCGGATACGAGACATGATCCTTCCATGACTCTTTATCAAACCAACCCTCGCCAGGCTGGTCATTGCTCTTTGGTAAATAATGAATAAATTTACTGAGCAAGTCAACATAATTCAATCGCCAGTCATCCACCAGCTTATACGGCGTGGACATGGCAACAATTCCGCTCACATTCAAACGCGTTGACATGAGCAGAGATAAGACTCCGCCCATCGAGAGCCCAGCAAGATAGATGCGATCGGTCGCGCCGCGCAATAAGTTATAGCCATCTTCAACAGAGGCTGTCCAATCGGTCCAGTTCGAACGGATCATATCTTCGGGACGCGTGGCGTGTCCCGCCAAACGAATCCCGAGCACGCTGAATCCTTTATCCGCTAAATATTCGCCCATCCAGCGCATCTCTTTCGGCGCGCCAGTGAATCCGTGAATAAGCAAACATCCCACTGAGTGCGTCGAAGTGGCGTTGCCCGGAAAGAAAAATGGTTCTGCTGTTGGAATAATCTGAGTCATGCCAAGATTATATCTTGGCTTTCTTCACCCAAGCCGGATGAAGTTTTTTCACCTTCGCAAAGGTGGGACAAGTTTCATCGTGTGCACCCGGCAAATATCCGGTGGACATCAAAAACTCGTTGACGATTTCCCCGCCGGTAAAAACAAACGTTTTCCTGAACAATTTTGTCCATTCATCTTTCGAGCGCGGATGATGCGCGTCGAGCCAATTCTCAAACGAACCAAATTCTTTTCGCAATTCCAAAATCTTCTGAGCATTGACAACCGCCGCGTTGATCTTTAACTTATTGCGGACGATTCCCGCATCAGCCAACAATCGTTCGCGATCCTTTTCGGTATATTTTGCAATTTTCTCGATCTTAAATCCATGATATGCACGGCGAAAGTTATCAGCCTTTCTCAAAATCGTGATCCAAGATAGTCCGGCCTGATTGATCTCCAATACGAGACGTTCGAAGAGCAAATCATCATCGCGAAGTGGAAACCCATATTGAGTATCGTGATAATTTTTGTTGAAAGAATCTTCAGGATGGGAATTACAGTAATCGCAATAGGATGACATTTTTATTTCTCCGTTCCCGATAAACTTTTCAGCTTGAGCATCTCCGGGAAAACACGAGCAATCGCCAGCACGGTAAGAATCGTTCCCACACCTCCCAGCACCACCGAAAGCACCGGTCCCACCAACGCAGCCACCGCCCCAGACTCGAATCCGCCCAACTCGTTCGATGCGCCGATAAAAATACTGTTTACCGACGAAGCGCGTCCGCGCATTTCATCGGGAACCTTGGTCAGCATCAGCGTCTGGCGGATGACCACGCTGATATTATCCAGCCCGCCGAGCAAAACCAGCATCGACACCGACAGCCAAAAATTCCGCGACAGGCCAAACACGATCGTTGCCAACCCGAAACCGGACACCGCTATCAAAAGCGTTTTTCCCGCCTGTTTAAGAGGCGGCAAATGTGCCAACATAAATGCAACAATGATCGCGCCAATCGACGGAGCCGCGCGCATAATCCCCAGCCCGGTTGCACCCACTTTGAGAATGTCGGTGGCGTAGATCGGAAGAAGGGCCACTGCCCCACCAAAAAGCACGGCGAACATATCCAGCGTGATGGCTGCCAAAATCACGCGCGTATCCCGAATGAAACGAATCCCCTCTGCCAACGATTCAAGCGTATCCGCTTTATGTGAGAGTGCCAGCGGACGTCCTTTGATCAAAACCACCAACACCGAGAATATGATCGCGGCCGTCGCGTCAAACAAATAAATGATGGTCACTTTTCCCAACCATGCCACAAGCAAGCCAGCCACGGCGGGACCAACAATCGAAGCAAACTGCCACGCACTACTAGACCAAGTAGCTGCGCTGGTAAAAATCGCGGGCGGTACAGTCTGCGGCAAGAGCGTGGCGCTAGCCGGGTCATTGAAGGCACGCGAAAAACCAATTCCTAATAGACAAAGATAGATTAACCATAAAGCGCCTTGTGAAAGTGAGAGATAAGCCAGGCTGAGTGAACATATCGCCAGCATGACTTGTGTAATAAGCACGATGCGCTTACGATTATATTGATCGGCGACATGTCCTGCAGGCAGCGAAAGCAAGATCACCGGAATCACCTGCACCAACCCAACCATCCCCAGAGCAAAGGCGCTGTTTGTACGCAGCCACAATTCCCAGCCAATCGCAAAGGACAGCATTTGTCCGGCAAAAGATGTAATAAATCTTCCAACTAGCAAAAGTCGGAAATCTTGAAAGCGCAAAGCCGCGTATGGATCATGGTGAACAGATTCAGAAGAAATAAGATTTTTACTCAATCAACCTCTATCATTAGCGAAAATAAGCGAGACTTTCGTCTCGCTTATTTTTTCAACTATTTTATCAAATCCAATTTATGATGACTATAACTTAATCTCCATGATCGGCAAAATGCGCGGCTGACCATCCACTTCTGTTTTCTTTTCACCAACTTTATGCATTCCCATTTTCTCATAAAATCCCTGCGCGTTCGGGTCAGCATCCAATTCCATGGCAAACACATTTGCAGAACGACAACTTGAAATAGCGTGCTCAAAAAGTGTTTGCCCAATTCCGCGACCCATAAAATTTGGCGCAACCCACAAATCTTCCAAAACCGCACGTGGAGGATTTTTTATGAGACGATAAAACCCGGCCATTTCCCCATCAACCAGCTCAGCAAAAATTTTGGATGATGAAATATCTTCCGGCTTGAACGTCAACAATGGAATCCAAATTTGAATCCATCGTTCGGGATAATTCCAATGACGCTTGGCAGCGATGGCAATTTCTGTCAGTGTCTCCGCATCTTCTGGGACAGCGCGACGAATCTCGATATTCATGATGAATCTCGACCAGCAAGGGCAACCGCCAATTCAGCCATCAACCAATCAGGCGATGAGCGGACAAAAAGGAACAATAACCCGGCAAACAGTCCCCACTTACAAACTTGATCCAGAATATACGCAAACTCAATTCCATAGGGCAGCCAGCCAAAGATTTTCAACGTAATAAGATACCAGCAGGAAAGGATTAATGCAGCAAGAGTCCAGCGTACAACGCGTGAGGACATCATCCATGTACATAATTGCGGAACAGTGAATATCAAAAAGATCAGACGATAATCCCAGTTTGTGCCGAGAAAGAATGTTCCGATGTAAATTGCCGCGCCAAGGCGAAAAGCCGCCAGATGATATGCATCATCTGCTATTAGAGGGTCACACCTCATACCCGTAAGAACAACAATAACCGCGATACATAAAACGATTAGATACGCAACAAATGTGAGCAAGCTATAAATTTGCCGAGACGTAAAAAACGGTTGCAGATAAAGCGAAATGACATTCACGCCGTATGACAAGTCGCCGCCTTTTTCCGTATATGAAAATGAAGCGGCAATATTTGAAAATGTTAGCACAGCATAGACCAATAAAATAACCAATGCAGACAGGCTAAAAAACCAGAAGCGCGTTCGTTGCTTTTCCAGAAATGCGGCAAACCCAAAAATGGGATACAGCTTTAGCAAAGCCGCTAATATCAAAAAAAACATCGCAAACCAGCCCACACTTTCAAGCAAGGTCAATGCGACTGTACATAAGATAAAAATGAAGAGATCAACATTGCCGCGTTCGAGAGCGAGCATGGTCGAGGGGGAGAAAAGCACAAGGGCGAGCAACCCGGCCATCGTGACATTGATGCGGTGAGGAAAAACCCAGACGCAGAATAAAAACCCAAGCGCCAGCAGAGTCCCAAGCCAGAGTGTATCTTCCTGCTTTATTCCAGTATAAAAAATGAGATACCAGATTTTCCCCAAATTAAAATGACGGCCAAGCGGATCGCCAGGATTTTGTTCGATGGGATCGAAACCCTGACGAAATGATTCTGCGCTGCCAGTTAAAATTCGCAAATCAATGAACGGCGGTGTTGCGGCAGGAATATTCCAAAACCGCCAGGTGGCTTCGTAACCATAAAAACGAAAAGACAAGCCGACTAGCGGGACCATCACAATTATGACGATGAGCAAAAGTTTTCTACCTGTCATTGTTCAATTTATGATGTCTTTGCAATTTGGATTCAAATTTTGATTCTGCGAAACAATTGTCCCACCACTCGAATCTCTCTCGGCATGTCGCTCAACACTTCCACACCATCTTTCGTCACCACCACATTATCTTCGATGCGCACGCCGTTTCGCTCCGGCAAATAAATTCCCGGCTCGACGGTGTATGCCATGCCCGGCGCAAGCAATTGCATGTTGTCGCCGCGCATGTACGGTTCCTCGTGTCCTTCCATGCCAATGCCGTGACCGGTGCGATGCGTGAAAAATTTTCCATAACCGGCTTTCTCGATCACATCACGCGCGGCAATGTCCACGTTCGCGCAAGGCACGCCCGACTTGCCCGCCGCGCGTCCGGCGGCGTTCGCCTCTTGCACGATCTTGTGAATCTTCCGGCATTCATCATCCACCTCACCCACCGCGAACGTGCGCGTCAGGTCAGAAATATATCCATCCACCGTCGCACCCCAATCAACGACCAGCAAATCTCCGCGCTGGATTTTTCTATCGGACGGTGAGGCGTGCGGGTTGGCAGAATTCGGCCCGGCAGAAACAATTGGCGGGAACGGCAACTCGGATTCAGATCCGTGCTTCAACAATTGCATCGTTAACTCGGATGCAATTTCTTTTTCGGTCATTCCGATTTTGATGAACGGCAGAGTCGCCTCGAGTGCATCTTGCGCGACTTTGACCGCCCGCTTCATTTTCTGGACCTCGTCCGGGTCTTTGCACACACGCAGCGCGGACAACGCCTCGGACGCATCCGGGAAGTCTGCTTCGGGCGCACCAGCTTTCACGTGGCGATATTCCAGCAGACGAAGTTGCCGCGGCTCGACGCCGATCTTTTTGCCATCGAGATTCAAAGATTGGACGGCTTTGCGAAAAACAGAATCCCATTCAGCTGGATTCTCACCATAAGCAAACGCGTTGACTTTATAAGGAAACAAATTTACCTTCGGCAATTCGAGTTCGGGCAAAACAATGACCGGGTCTTTGCCAACCGCGTAAATCAAAACCACGGGACGTTCCATGAGATGGAATTGCAGGTTGGTGAGATAAGTCAAGGTGGGGCCGGGATTAATTACAACGGCGTCCAAGCCTGAGGCGCGGAGAGAAGCGGAAAGTTTTTCGAGTCGAGGTGATGTCATTTTGAATCCAATCTATGATTTCTGCTGGTGAAATTATTTTTCAGAATCCAATCGACGAGGCCGGGAGTAAAAGTATCGAGGCCGATCACAAAGTTATACCACCACGGAATGACGAGCTTGCGTCGCGGAGATTTTGCAACCTGCACCACGCGTCGCGCAACATATTCCGAAGTCATGGACATGCCTTTGAATTTGCTCAAGCCTTGCTTGGCAGAATTTGTTCCGGTGTGCTGACCGAACTCGGTGGCCGCCGGGCCGGGATAAATCCCAGAGACGTGAATCCCAAATGGCGCGACATCGCGGCGAAGCGCGTCTGTAAATCCGCGCACGCCAAATTTTGTGGCGGAATAAATTGAATAAAGCGGCGCGGCGATGAGACCCGCAACCGACGACATGTTAATGATGTGACCGGATTTTCTTTCGAGCATGTGCGGCAGAACCGCACGCGTGACTTGAATCACGCCAAGCAAATTGACATCGACTTGCGTTTCGATGTCACGTTCGGGATCTAGATTTTCAAGCCAGTCGAGGCGACCGAAACCGGCGTTATTAAAAAGAATATCGATCTGACCGTAAAGATCAATCGCGGATTCAACCATCACTTTGATTTCTTTTCGGTCGGTGACATCCACCGGAATCGCCATCGCTTCGCCGCCCTCGTTCTGGATTTTTTCAACCAACGTCTGCAAACGGTCAAGTCGGCGCGCGGCGAGGACAACTTTGCAACCTTCCTTTGCAAATAATCGCGCGGCGTCTTCGCCAAATCCCGATGATGCACCGGTAATGATGACAACTTTATCTTTTAAAGAAATTGACATAAGCCTCTATTTTCAAATCCACAGATTTAGCAGATTACACAGATCGAAAAAAAAATAAAATCGGCGAAATCTGTGTAATCTGTGGATGAAGAAGGATTCTCAATATTTTGTTGAATAAATTCAAAAGGTCAAAAGTTTTTCAACCTTTGACCTTCAACTTTAATTTTGCTCTTCTTCAGGCGGTTCAGCTTGCTCTTCATTTCTTTTGCGCGGACGCGGCGGCTCGATAATCGGTTCGGGCGCGAGTGCAACATCGAGAACCTGATCCATGTGCGTGACCGGAATAATCTTCAACTCGGCGCGCACACTTTTTGGAACGTCATGCAAGTCCTTGATATTTTTTTCGGGCATCAAAATGATTTTCAAGCCAGCGCGATGCGCGGCCAAAACTTTTTCGCGCACACCGCCAATCGGCAGGATACGTCCGCGCAGGGTGATCTCACCCGTCATGCCGATGATACGATACACAGGCCGCCCCGTCAGCGCAGAGATCATGCCGGTGGCAATCGTGATTCCAGCCGACGGCCCATCTTTCGGGATGGCACCTTCAGGCATGTGCAGATGAATATCCATGCGCTCGAAAACTTCAAGGTCGATGCCGAGAGCCGCAGCGCGCGATTTGATGTAAGTCAGCGCAGCCTGCCCGGACTCTTGCATCACGTCACCCAATTGGCCGGTCATCTGCAAGCTGCCTTTGCCTTCCAGCACCGCAACCTCGACAGCCATGATCTCGCCGCCGTTTTCCGTCCACGCCAGCGACTGCACCACGCCGACTTCATCATTCTTTTCCATTTCAGGCGGAATGTATTGCGGCGGGTCGAGGAATTTTTCGATCAAGTCTGCGCTAATGGCGGTTGGATATTTTTTCTCTTCAGCTTTGAGTCGTGCCACTTTACGCGAGATGCGTCCGATCTCACGTTCCAAATTGCGGACACCTGCTTCGAACGTATATTCGCGAACGATCCTTTGCAAAGCGCCAGTTTCAAAAGTCAGGCCAATGTCAGTGATGCCGTTCTCTTCGATCTGGCGTGGGATCAAATATCGATTCGCAATTTCAAGTTTTTCTTCCTCGATGTAACCAGGAAATTCGATGACTTCCATGCGGTCGAGCAACGCAGGCGGAATCGAGCCGAGATAGTTGGCGGTCGTCACGAACATGACCTTTGAAAGATCAAAAGGCAATTCGAGATAATGATCGCTGAACGAATTATTTTGTTCTGGGTCGAGCACTTCGAGCATAGCCGAGGCCGGGTCGCCGCGAAAATCGGAATAGAGTTTGTCGATCTCGTCCAACATAAAAAGCGGATTGGAAGTCCCGGCGCGTTTCATTGTCTGGAGAATCCGTCCGGGCAATGCGCCGATATAAGTCCGGCGATGGCCGCGGATCTCAGCTTCATCGCGCACACCACCAAGCGAGACGCGCACAAATTTTCGTCCGAGCGCATCAGCGATGGAACGTCCCAAAGATGTTTTACCGGTTCCCGGAGGTCCAACGAAACACAAAATCGGCTGGCGTTCCTTCTTTGGCTTGAGCGAACGCACCGCGATATATTCCAAGATTCTTTCCTTGGCTTTTTTCAAGCCATAATGATCGCGCTCCAAAATTTTCGCGGCGTGTTTGACATCCAAATTATCGGGCGTGGATTTATTCCACGGCAGATCAACGATCCAGTCAATATAAGTTCGAATGATGCCAACCTCAGGAGCCATCGGCGGCATTTGATTCAAGCGTTCGAGTTCCTTCAACGCGACGGATTTTGCTTCCTCAGGTAAAGTCGCGGCTTCGATCTTTTTCTTCAAGTCGGCGGCGTCGCGCGTAAAGACATCACCCTCGCCTAACTCATTTTGGATCTGGCGCATTTGCTCGCGCAAATAAAACTCACGCTGACTTTTATCCACTTCATTTTGAACGCGCGAATGGATTTCATCTTCCAGTTCGAGCACATCCACTTCCTGCGCCAAAATTTTATTCAACGCCTGCAATCGTCCGCGCGGATCGAGCAGAGTCAGCAGACTCAACTTGGCTTCATAATTTAATGAAAGTGACGTGGCGACCATATCCGCCAGCCAGCCGGGTTCAGAAATATTCATGGCGAAGAGATGAGCTTCTTCGGGGATCGAACGATCCAGTTGAACGCAGCGGTCAAACAGGTCAAGCACCGAGCGCATGAGCGCCTGCGTTTGACGGTCAGCCGTTGTCGGTTCGAAAATGACGCGGGCGCGCACTTTCATGAACGGTTTGACGCGGATGAATTCCACGATCTCCACGCGGCGGCGGCCCTGCACCAGCGCAGACGAAGCGCCGTCCGGCATCGAGAGCAACCGTCCGACCGCCATCTCCACGCCAATCGGCAAAAAGTCGGCAGGCTTGGGATCGTCGATCTCAGGGTCTTTTTGCACAAGCCCGATCACGGTTTGATTTTTTGCCTGCGCGTCCTGCACCGCCAAAAGCGACGCCTCGCGCCCCACAAAGATCGGCGAGACCATGCGCGGAAAAACCACCAGATCGCGCAACGGCAAAACCACTGCCTCGATGATTCCACTTTCATCGGCCTCATGATTTTGCACGCGATACAATTCTTCGGTGCGCTGAGATAACGCTAAATTGAAATTATCTTCTTCTTCGTTCCAATCGTTTTGAGTCATGTTTCCTCTGTCATTGCGAGGGCTGAATGCCCGAAGCAATCTCATCGATAATATAGAGATTGCTTCCTCGCTACGCTCCTCGCAATGACGTATCTTGTAATTTATTCCACGCCGCCATTACTTCTGCGGTGACGAACATACTTCCAGCGGATAAAACAATGCTACCATCTTTTTCAGACATTTCCAACGCGCGCGCCAAGGCGGCCTCGACGGGAACCGCCGCTTCGTTCTGGACCCCAGCCTGCCGCGCCAACTCCTGAATTTTTTCCGGCTCCAATGCGCGCGGATGATTTGCCTTGGTCACAAGCAAGAGTTTAAGTTTGGGCGCAATCTCGGCGAACATGCCCGGAATGTTTTTATCCTCGGATGCGCCAAAGATGAGATAAACTTTTTTGCCGGGGAAATAATCTTCTAGCGTACGAGTCAACTTCTCGAACGAATCCTGGTTATGCGCTGAGTCAAAAACCACCGGTGGCGTCCGACGCGCCACTTCAAAGCGGGCGGGCCATTTTACTTCAGAAAATCCTTTTTGGATGTCGGCATCTGAAATTTCAAGTCCACTGGTTTTCAGAGCCGTGTATGCGATGGCCGTATTCTCAATTTGATGCAAGCCAAGCAAAGGAAGTTTAAATATCAAACTTTCTCCCTGAGCGGAGCGACCGTTAGGGAACGAAGTCGAAGGGTGTTCAACAATTGCGCTTCGACTTCGCTGCGCTTCGCTCAGCGCGATAATAAGTGTTTGTCCATCGAGTGAATGTTCGAGCGGTTTATAAGTTATATCTTTTCCAACCAACGTGAACGGCGCATTTCTCTCAGTGGCTACACGCTCCAAAACTTGAAGCGCTTCATCCTTCTGCGGCGCGGACACAACCGGCACATTGGGTTTGATGATGCCTGCTTTTTCACCAGCGATCAAGGCCAGCGTATTTCCCAACACGGCCATGTGATCGTAAGACAGCGAAGTAATCACTGAAACTCTTGGCGTGACCACGTTGGTCGCATCCAGCCGCCCGCCGAGTCCAACCTCGATGACAGCCGCGTCCACTTTTTGTTGAACAAATGCTAAAAAGCCGATGGCGGTTGTGATTTCAAAAGTGGTCAGCTTTGGAACTTTTGCAACAGCAGGTTTAATTTGTTCAACTAGATCGACCAATTCCTTATGTAAAATTGGCTGATTGTTGATTCGAATCCGCTCGGTGTAATCCAGCAAATGCGGCGAGGTGTAAAGTCCGACCTTGTAACCCGCGGCTTGCAACCCACTAGCACACAACGCGCTGACTGAGCCTTTGCCCTTTGTCCCCGCCACATGGATGACCGGATATTTTGTCTCAGGGCTGCCAAGCTCAACCATCAACGCGCGCATGCGGTCAAGGTTGAAGTCGGCCTTGGCAAGCTCGGACGAATGTTTGAGACTATAATCTACGAAACTGTAGAGGTAATCAAGGGCTGAGTTGTATGCAGCATCTATGTTCATACGAAACATTGTAATCGGCACATAAGTGAAGGACAAGGATAAATTATGCAACGTATTTTGTTTTTGATTATTGTCGCAATCACACTTACCGCGTGTGCGAATAATATTCCTATCAACTCCACAAAGGTCACCACAAGCATACCCAGCCAAGCCGCTACTTTCAGAGTCACGGCGACTGCCCCAGTCATTATATCGACAGCAACTCTTAACATGGCTACCCAGCCTGCCCAAACGATGGAAGGTTTCCCGGTAATAGAAGAACAAGGTTTTAATGTATCTATGTTGGCTACGCCTGAGAAATTAGATTCGGCTCATATTGCAGATTTTTTTAAAAAAGAGTTTACTGACCAAGTGGCAAAATTGGTAAAAGTAGATGCGCGGGAAGATTTTCCAACAGGCGTAATTCCACTTGCAAAACCAGTTAAATTTCTTAGTTCAGCTTCGGAGTTACAGTTTTACAATGAGTATGGATATAATTCTATATATGATTTTTCCTTGACTAAGGAGGAAGAACAAATATACTTGGATCCATCGAAAAGACCATTTAAGGATTATAAAACTTGGCGAACTCCAGAGGGAGTCTTTGTGAATTTGATTGAAGTTTTAAATCCTGATCATTCTAATGGTTTTTACTTAACGTGAGTTCGGGTTAGGCAACCAAAGCAGGCAAGGTTCCGAGTTGGAGAGATGGCTTCTTGGGTTGACGGCAATAAGCAATCAGCCCGCAAATCAAATTGAC
>Ga0208528_1000005_pt1 | contig 17634 bp, 19 predicted proteins | sample SF_Rice_5C_80N_3_FD_185619 | JGI IMG/M metagenome (GOLD analysis project Ga0208528, IMG submission 185619) | Rice paddy soil microbial communities from Twitchell Island, California, USA - SF_Rice_5C_80N_305 (SPAdes) (version 2) | ecosystem: Environmental > Terrestrial > Soil > Paddy field/soil ... | reverse complement strand
CTTCCTGCTCGGTCAGTCCCTGTAAAATAGTCTCTTCAGTTTTAGAGCTCATATACTCTCCATAAAAGATTGTTCCAAGTTAAATAGCCGCACAAATAGCGCGAACGATTTCTAATTTGTCAAAGACAAAATAAAGTTTAGAAAACGACTGGAGGAGGAACGATCAAAAAGGAGAAGGTTCTTGGTGTGATGAGATAAGCTGTCAGAAAGCTGGCCAAAATAAGAGTCGGGACAATTGTCGCAAGTTGGACAGGAATTAATAAGAGCCCATCTGTCAAAAGCGAATCCAATGAACCATCAAAGTCAAAATCTGTAAACGGGGTCAAGGCAAAAAGTAAACATATTCCCACGCAAATGAGAATGAATCTCTTGAAAAATTCAGAACTTGCAAATGTTTTACTCATCCTGAACATGCTTCACGCCTTGCTGAAACAGATGAATAATATGCTCATCTTCGACAGAATAATAAACTTCCTTACCTTCTTTGCGCGAGGTGACCAGGCGCATTTGCCGGAGTCCGCGCATGTGGTGTGACACCGCCGATTCACTAATCCCCACCGCCTGCGCCAACGCCGAGACATTCATCTTGCCGTTCACCAGCACAGACACGATCCGCACGCGGCTGGTGTCGCTGAAAGAACGGAAGAGTTCCGCGACATGCGCCGCAGTATGTTCATCAAGGGCAATAGTAATGGGTCTGTGCTTCATTATTCAATACCTGAGTATATACTCATATATTATCATTGTACTCAATGCCGAGCAAAACGTCAACAGCAGGGGAATGATAAATTTCTGGATTTGTATTCCTCAATGCCTTCACAAGATACAAAGAACTTCTAAACAAAATCTAAACATTTGATTGATATTCTTTATTTACGAATCCAGCGAACACTGCGCCGAATATAACTTTTACAGATTCTGAAGATTAAGCGATGGAATATAATCCATTTAGACAGGCGCAGAGGCTCTTAAACAGATTTCGATGGAGAAATGATGTCCAAAACGATTCTGGTCGTGGATGACAAGGCCAACATAAGGACACTGGTACGTGAATATTTAACAGAGCAAGGTTATCGTGTCATCATCGCAGACAACGGCCAGAACGCGCTTTACACTGCCCGACAAGAAAAGCCAGACCTGATCCTGCTGGACATTATGATGCCTGAAATGGACGGATTTGAATTCATCCGCAGATTCCGCAAAGAAAGCGAAGCCCCCATAATTTTGTTAACAGCCAGACTCGAAGAATCGGACAAAGTCGTTGGATTGGAACTGGGCGCAGATGATTACATCACCAAGCCCTTCGGTATGCGTGAATTGGCAGCACGCATCAAGACCGTTTTACGCCGAACAGAAAAAACAGGGCAAGCCAGCAAGGTATTGCGTGTTGCAGATATCATTCTGGATCAGGAAGATCATTTTATAACGGTAGCCAACCGCGAGGTCCGATTGACGCCTTCGGAATTCGATCTACTTGCTATCTTAATGTCGGCACCCGGACGCGTCTTCTCGCGTCCGGATTTATTGGAGTCCATCCAGGGCAATTCTTTTGAGGGAATCGCCCGCACGATCGATCAACATGTTCGCAACTTGCGCGCAAAAATCGAGCCTGATCCAACTCAACCCCGCTATATCGAAACAGTCTTCGGTGTTGGTTATCGTTTCATGGGAAAATAAAATGTCCCGTTCCATCACTACCAGGCTCATCCTTGCCTTCCTGTTGGTAAGCCTTACCGGCGTGGCACTTGCATCTGGCATTACATATTGGCTGACCGTGCGGGAGTTTAAACAACTGACTTTCGACCAGGCACGCGACAGGTTTATTGCAGATATGAGTTTTTACTATCAAACAAACGGCTCATGGGATGGCGTTCTAAATTATTATCAACTTCGCAACTCGGCCTATCCGCCATTTGATTCTCAACTACCTCCGCAGCAACCCAGACCCGGCAGCGGGCCGCCTCATCCCCAAACATTTTTCTTCGTTCTGACCGATACAAATGGTCGCGTGCTCATCCCGGCAGGCATCTACCAAACGGGCGACATTATCCCACAAGCCGACTTGTTAAAAGGTACAGCCATCACAGTTAACTCGACACAGGTTGGCAATGTGCTGGTTATCGGCAATCCCCCACCCCTTGGAAATCTTGAACAACAATATTTAAACCGAACCAACCTTGCCTTGTTATATTCTGCATTGGGAGCATTGGCAGTGGCGTTGATACTGGGGGTTATCCTGGCACGTGCCTTGACCCATCCGATTCGAAATCTGACAACTGCCATTCGTGCAATAGCCAAAGGTAATTTAAAACAAAATGTGGAAGTGAAATCTCACGATGAGTTGGGTGAGCTTGCCATAGCTTTTAACCAAATGAGCACGGACCTTGACCGCCTCATCCAATCCCGCCGCCAGATGACGGCTGATATTGCTCACGATCTTCGTAATCCATTGACCGTTATCGGCGGTTACATTGAGTCCATGCGCGAAGGTGTGCTCAAGCCCACGCCCGAACGCCTTGACGCAATTCAGACTGAAGTTCAGCACCTTCAGCGATTGGTCGAAGATTTGCGCATTCTCTCGCAGGCAGATGCGGGCGAATTGAGTCTTAATCGCAAACAAATTTCACTATCTGCTTTGGCAGAGCAAATGATCCAATCATATCAATCGCTGGCAGATAAACAGGAAACGATCTTAAGAAACAATATAAGGAACGACTCACCAAAGATTAATGTAGACCCAGACCGGTTGGCGCAGGTGCTGGCAAACCTTATCAGCAACTCCTTGCGCTATACAACGCATGGCGGTGTAATTACATTAGATGCAAAGCAAGAACAAAAAAACTTAATCTTAAGTGTAAGCGACAATGGCAAAGGGATTTCACCCGAATCGCTGCCCTACATCTTTGACCGCTTCTATCGCGCTGATCCGGCCAGAACTCACGGAGGCGAATCGGGGCTGGGATTGGCGATTGCAAAATCCATCGTTGAGGCGCATGGCGGGACAATCTCCGCCGAGAGCCAGGCAGGGGTAGGAACTAAAATCAGAATCACTCTTCCCGTTTCATAATTTGTTGACAAAACGCAGCGAGAGCCAGTTTTCATGGCTCTCGCTGCGTTTTATATCAATCAACCTTTTACTTTACTTTCAAGCAGGTTAATCACTTGCTGTATTAATGTAGTACTGCTGGATACTTGTGAACTTTGCGCAGAAGTGTTCGCATGTGAACCGATAGTCTGCCCACCTCCAGGAACGCCTCCATCAGGAGGAGCGCCACCGCCCATTAAACCAGGATCGGTAATTTGCTGGTTGGCGCCGCTACTTGTAGTCGTGAAGACCGCCGAATTACCTGATCCGCCACCTTGCATGGCAACATCCTTTTGGGTCAGTTGCATATCTTCGATAGCCTTGACCTGTTCAGTTGTCATTGTTGCTTTGATCTGATCGACAACTGTGCTCACCTCTTCCTGTGCAGTTGCACTGCTGGCACTTAATCCGTTCAATAACTGCCACAAAGGCAGTAGCTTGGCCGCCGTTTGAGAGTCAATCGCCTGATCGGTCCCTTCGAGCTTGAGCGTCCCAACAGCCAGTTGCAACGCTGGAGTCATTACATCACTTGCGCTTGCCGAACCGGTTGTGGATGATGCATTTGTCGAACTTCCACAGGCAGTCAACACAAGTGCAGCGACCAACAGGGTCGTGAATAACGAAAACTTTTTCATTATTATCCTTTCTTATTTGTATTACCTGACCAACAGGCAGTACATATTTTTTCGTTCAGATGTTGAGAGCTGAAACTCTCAGAAGTATAGAGACAGATCGTCAAGAATTGATAATGGAGTTATTTGGAATTTATGTAGATCCCTTTCGAATTATTTTTGTCCAGAGCTTAAATAAAATATCCGTCGCAGGACGGATATTTTGGGGATATTAAGCTTGGGCTTTATAAGTAGTATGGCAGATTTTAAATTTCCACTTTCAACCTTCGAGCAGTTTCTTCATGCCTTCAAGTACCATTTTCCAATTCTGCTCGGAGTGGTTGGCATCTTCCTGAGTATTGTTATTATCCTGCGTCAGAGTCAGCTTTGTTCCACTGCCTTCAGCGGACAATTCATAACTAATGGTTTGATAATTTTCAGGAACATCAGGTAAGCCAGCCAGAGCACTCCAAAAAGTTGAAACTAAAAGCCTGCCCTGTTCAACCTGCAATATCGTGCCTTTATCTTTATAGGGCTTCCCTTCCCAAACGCCTTCATACGTAATGGGACTCCCCACCTGCCAATCCGTTGTCACTTGCGTGCCGAACAAATACTGTTTTATAAGCTCTGGTTTCGTGAGCGCATCCCAAACTTTTGATGCGGGTGCCTTGATGCTGATGACTACTTTGGCTGTAAATTTTTTATTCATGGTCAAAATCTCCTATGGATTTATTTCGGGTTGATTGATTCATTAAACGCGCCCCCATTTCCGGGTCAGGGTTGAAGCGGCTGCGGATTCTCAGCGTGGCGTTTGGCAAGGTTTCCCATCCACAGATAACAAAGCACCAGCACGCATCCGATGAAAAAGCAGCCAAGCCACAAAGCGGTTGGACCGAGGTGTTCATAAACCCATCCGCCAAGCATTGGACCAATAAAAAATGAAAGTCCCCAAGCAGAACCAAAGATGCCTTGATATAGGCCGCGCAATTCGATTGGAGAAAGATCGGCAATAAGCGCCGGAGCAACTGCTGAAGCGGTGATCTCTCCCATCGTCCAAACAGCCACGGTTAGAAAATAGAATAGCAGAAGATCGCGGGCAAACATATTCAAGCCAAAGCCAGTTCCAAGAAAAAGCGCCGCGGCAGCCATGGCACGGAAACGCGGCCAGTTTGAAGCCGCGTGACTGACTTGAATACTGAGAGCCACAATCAAGATACCGTTGACAGCAATGGCCATCCCATAATCGGCAGAGGTGAGTCCGTGCGCCTGCATATCGAGCGGAAGTGTGACGTAGCCTTGCATGTAGACCACTCCGATCAACAAGGCCAGCGCACTGAACGCCAGCAAAAGCGGCTCGCGCCTGATCTGTTGAATCCTCTCGTTAACCGATGCATGTGCGACATGACCAGCCTCAGCGGGGCGTGTTTCTGGGATGCGAGCCAGCACGATTAATCCAAAGATGAATGTGGTCAGCGCGTCACCAACAAAAAGCAAAAGATAATCGTAGTGCGCCATGAACCCGGCCAGGATCGGGGCAAGTGAAAAGCCCAGGTTGACTGCCCAATTTTGATATCCAAAAGCACGCGTCCGCGCAGAAGACGGGACCAGGTCCGCAATTGCGGCGCTCAAAGCGGGTCGATACAAATCAGTGAAGAAGCCCAAAACAAGAGTGAAGAAGCCGATCAAAGGCACGGCACGTGCAAACCCCAAAGCAATCATTGCCATTGGTGAGATGAGCAGACTCATCAACAAAACTGGACGACGGCCAAGCCGGTCCGCCAGTTCGCCGCCCGCCAGTTGCGAAACAAACGAACCTGCGCCAAATAATGAAACAGTCAGTGCGGCCTGACTGATCGAAATACCGCGTTGACTGGTGAGATAAAGTGTGAGAAAAGGAATTACAAAACTGCCCAGACGATTGATCAAAATGCCGAGCCACAAAAACCAGTAAGCGGGCGGCAGGTCGGCAGTGATGACTGCAAAACGCGAGCGAATTGCTTGCATACAAATTTTCCTTCTAGAATATGTGTTCTATAAATATTGGGCGATAATACATCAACCCTGCGAACACGTCAAGAAAGAAAATAAGTTATAAAACAATAAGATGCTACACTGCGCGGAAAGCCTCCGCAGCTGCTGCAATCGTCGCATCGATTATTTCATTTGTGTGCATGATCGAAATAAACCCCGCTTCAAATTGCGACGGTGCGAGATAGATTCCATTTTCCAACATCTTTTGGAAAAATTTTCCGAAGCGGACTTTATCCGCTAACTTGGCTGTATTCCAATCTATTGGTTTAATCTCGCTAAAGAAGATTGTCCGCATCGTTCCCACCCTTGTCTGTTGAATTGGAACCCCGGCCTTTTTCGCCGCTGATTCGATTCCCGCGTCTAACTGACGACCGCGTGCTTCCAACTCATCCCAAACTTTGTCGTCGCGAATCAAATCCAACGCGGCAATGCCCGCCGCCATCGCCAATGGATTCCCCGAAAGTGTCCCAGCCTGATAAACCGGTCCCGCAGGTGCGACCATTTGCATAATTTCTTTTTTGCCACCATACGCGCCAACGGGCAGTCCCCCACCGATGACTTTGCCCAATGTTGTTAGATCAGGCTTGATGTTATAAAGCGCCTGCGCTCCGTTTTTATGAACGCGGAAGCCTGTCATCACTTCATCGAAGATCAACACGGTCCCTTCGCGCTTTGTGATCTTTCGCAAGCCTTCCAAGAATCCAGGCACAGGAGGAACAACACCCATATTTCCAGCAACAGGTTCAACAATGATCGCCGCAATTTGTTCAGGGTATTTTTTAAATAACGCTTCGACCGAATCCAAATTATTGTAATCAGCCACCAACGTATCTTTGACGGTATCTTTTGGCACACCGGGAGAATCTGGCAAACCCAGAGTAATGACTCCAGAACCCGCTTGTACCAACAACATGTCTGCGTGACCATGATAGCAGCCATCGAATTTGATGATCTTGTCGCGCTTGGTGTACGCGCGCGCCAGTCGCAACGCGGACATCGTCGCTTCCGTCCCTGAATTGACGAAGCGAATCATCTCGATGTTTGGCATAAAACCCATCACGCTCTTTGCCAATTCAGCTTCCAACGGACTTGGCGCGCCGTAGGATGTTCCTTTAACTGCCGCGTCTTGAATAGCTTTTACAACATTGGGATGCGCATGTCCCGTAATGAGCGGTCCCCACGAAAGGACATAATCAATATAGCGATTGCCATCTACATCAAAAAGATATGGCCCTTCACCGCGCTCGATGAAGAGCGGTTGTCCGCCCACCGCGCGGAAGGCGCGCACGGGTGAGTCCACGCCGCCGGGTAACAATGTCTGCGCTTCTTGAAAGAGGGATTGAGATTTGGTGATGTTCATAATTTCCTTTCGGAGTGCGACGACTCTTGTCGTCGCTAAAGCGAAGTCTGGAGACTTCGCACTCCGTTTAAAATTTTTTCGACAGCGAACTCCCCTGAACGAATGCAATCAGGGATTCCAATTCCGCGATAGCCGTTGCCAGCCAGCGCAAGGCCAGAATGTTTTTCGAGCGCGTTGTCAATCTGTTTAAGAATTTCAGGGTGACCGAGATTATATTGCGGCATGGCTTTGTCCCACATGAAAACGCGCGAGACAATTGGTTCGGCTGTGATACCTAAAGATAATTTCAATTCTTCTTGGGCAAGTTCGAGTAATTCATTTTCATTCCACGGAATATTTTCGCCAGCACGACCAACAAAGACGCGAATGAGAGCATATCCTTCGGGTGCGCGATGCGGGAACTTGGTGGATGTCCAAGTAGCCGCCAGAGCACGACGCCCTTCGCGGCGCGGGATGATGTATCCATAACCATCGAGGTCGCGGGGCAGATCAGATTGTCGGTACGCGAGTGAAATGGTAGCGGTCGAAGCGTAAGGAATGCTTTGTAAAGCGGAAGCCAGTTCAGGGTCGAATGAAGCGAGCAGTTGCCCGCTCACAAATGCTGGAGTGGCTAAGATAATAGAATCAGAGTCGAAGCTTGAGTCATCATCCAATTTCACAACATAACCCGAATCAATTTTCAAGATTTGAGAAACGGACGTATTGAGTCGAAGCTTTACTCCATTGGCTTGAAGGTGTTCGACCAAAGCTTCGACAATTTCAGCGAGACCGGTTATGGGCGTGAGAAATGCCGAACGCGAACCTTGCACGGATTTGCCGTTGGATTGCGCACGCATCTTGAGCGCGCCGCGCGCAAGCGAACCATATTTGATTTCGAGGTCGCGTAGATACGGAAACGTGGATGCGAGACTGAGCGCGTCGCCATCGCCCGCGTAGATGCCAGACATCAGCGGCTCGATAAGATTTTCATACGCCTCGCGCCCCAGCCGACGGCTGACGAACGCGCCGAGAGATTCATCCTGGCTGATATTTTTTGCGGGCAGCAAAAAATCGAGTCCCATACGTGCCTTGCCGAACCACGAAATAAGATGCGATTTGAGAATCGATTCAACGTTGGTTGGAATCATCATGGCGAGTCCGTCGGGCAAAGGCAACAAACGATTGCGATTCAAAACATAAGTATTTTTTTTGTTCGGATTTGTGCCATGCAAACGTTCACCGAGTCCAAGTTCTTTGCAGAGAGCTGTTGCATAAGGCTTGGTGGCGAGGAAAGTGTCAGGTCCGCCTTCGATGATGAACGTGCCATCGTCAAAAGTGACGCGGTCGGTTGTGATCTTGCCGCCCCAACGTTCCGACGATTCCAGAAGAGTGATTTGAGCGTCAGGATCTTTTTTCGTGGCGTAATACGCAGCAGAGAGTCCTGCAATGCCACCGCCAATGATCACAATACGATTCATAACCAGTTTGAATCCTTTGCCGTCTTGTGGATGAGTTCAGCCAGCCCAGCTATCATCTGTGGTGCGGTATGAACCATTTCGATACGTTCCAAACGTACGCCTAATGACTTGACTAATTTTTGATAAACGATATCAATATCGTATAAAACTTCAACATGTTCGCAAACGAAACCGATCGGACAACTGACGATATTCTTTTGTCCCTGCGCAGCGTAACGTTTGATCGACTCCGAGACATCGGGACCAAGCCAAGGTTCATTCGAAATCGCCGCAGACTGAAAGGCGAAATCGTGCGGGTGGTCGCCGAGACGCTGCATGACCGCCTCAACCGTTTCACGCAGTTGATCAGGATATGGATCGTGCCATTCCAAAATCCGTTGCGGCAGACTATGTGCGCTGAAAATCACCGGGACTTGTGAACGTACTTCAGCGGGAAAACGTTCCAATGCAGCGCGCACACGACTGACAAGTGCATCGAGATAACCCGGAAGCAAATGCCAATCTTTGATAGGCGCAACTTCTATAGGCGACTCGGCTTCGCTGATCTTTTTGAAATAGGCTTCGATGCTCATCTTCGAATACTGCGGCGCCATGACCAATCCGACAGTTTTTTCAATGCCCCGTGCCTGCATTTCTGCGAGCGTATCTTTGATGTATGGATGCCAGTGGCGCATGCCGACGAAGGCTTTGAATTGCTGTCCGTTTTTGTTCAACGCGGATTCGAGCGCGGCAGCCTGCGCCCGGGTCTGTTCCAGGATCGGGGAGCGTCCGCCGATCTCGCGGTAACGCTCGCGGACTTCATGGATAATTTCCGGCGCGGTGGGGCGATATCCGCGTACATCCAAAAGATAAGGTTCGACTTCGTCGATATTGTCCGGGCCGCCATAGGCCATTACCAATAAACCGATCATAGGTGTGGCGCTCTCCACTTTTTGATGATTGCTTCAAACGGTAATTTGATCTTGTTTTCGTTAAAAGGGAACCAGCCGATTTCCGTGCGGACGGCTTGTTCTTTAAGTTCAGTCGAACCCCAGACAAAGGTCGCGCCCAACACGCCGACAATGACGGAGAACCAATCATTCTGCATGAATAGCGATGCAAGAATGATGAGGATGCCCAATGCCATCATGTACGGCCAGCAAAGATATCCAAAATATCTTTCGCCGCGTATGACAAGCGGAAAGCCAAGCCCGATGATGAACAGGGTGATAAACCCCGTGAGAAGACCGAAATAATTCATGGTTAATGCTCAGTTGGATTTTTGATCAACTATCATGTGACCGACAGGCTTGCGTTTAAGCAGGTCGATGGTTGTTGCGGAAGAATGTTCCGCAAGGATTCTTGCGTGGCGCGGATTATTTTGATTGGCAGGTGCATGACCTTTGATGATGCGTTTTTGCTGACGGGTGAACTCGAACGCATCCCAAAGCAATGTGATTCCCGTGATCCCAAAAATGGTCGCTAAAAGATGATCGATACTGAACAATGAAAGGATCTCAAGCGCGATGCCTGATGCTGCAAAGATCATTGATGGAAACCAAATGGTTGGCGAAACAAATTCGATCTTGCGGACGGCAACATGTCCAAGCCAAATGGCAAGGAAAGCCGTGGTGGCAGCGACGAGGCCGATCCAGTTCATTAGGCTCCAACCTTCTCGGCGGAAAATTCATGCACCATATCAACAACAGCTTTTACATTATCAACCGGTGTGTTTTGCAAAATGCCATGACCGAGATTGAAGATATGACCGGGCTTGCCATTTGCACGCTTCAAAATATCATGGACGCGCACTTTGAGTTCAGGCAGAGGTGCGAAGAGCAGTGCGGGATCGAGATTGCCTTGCACCGCGACATCGTCGCCGAGGATTTTCCAGCCGTCATTTAGCGGAATGCGCCAATCGAGGCCGATCACATCGCCGCCCGCCTGTTTCATCAAAGGCAAAAGAGTCGTCGTGTTGGTGCCGAAATGAATTGCGGGCACATTTTCTTTTTTCACGGCTTGCAGAATTTTCTGCGAATACGGCAAAACAAAATTCTCGTAATCTTGCGGGTTCAATGTGCCGACCCAAGAGTCAAAAACTTGCACAGCTTGCGCGCCAGCATGAATTTGTGCTACAAGATAATCGCGTAGCACGTCTGAAAGCTTTTCCATCAGCGCATGAAAAACTTCCGGTGTGGAATACATCATCGATTTGGTCTTGAGAAATTCGCGCGACGATCCGCCTTCGATCAGATATGACGCGACCGTGAACGGGGCGCCACAAAAACCGATTAAAGGGACGCCGCTCAAAGCTTGTGCTGAGCCGGGTCGAAGCATCTCGCGTAAGATGCGGATCGCATCCATCACATATCCCAAATCCGATTCAGGATTCACAGGCCGCAGATTCTTCACATCACCCATCGTGCGCACAGGATTCTTCAAAACAGGACCTTCGCCTTTGGCAAATTCCAGACCAACACCGAGCGGGATGGCGGGCAGCAAAATATCGGCGAAGAGAATCGCAGCATCTACGCCAAGCGCACGAACGGGTTGGAGCGTGACTTCCGCGGCGAGTTCAGGATGATAGCAAATCTCAAGCAGGGAATATTTTTCGCGGATGGCGCGATATTCAGGCATGTAACGTCCCGCCTGGCGCATAAACCAAACTGGAGTCGCATCGACTGGCTCACGGTGACAAGCGCGTAAGAAACGATCGTTCATTTCCATAACGCAAGAGTCTCCTCGGCGGGATGATAGATGGCGGTGGTCACGGGAGTATCCTGCAATGTGTAGCGGCGCGCTTCGGTATCGCGCAATTCGTTGACGAGGTCAGAGAAGCGCGGCAGGTTTTCTGTTTCATAAACAACGATAAATTCCTGATCCTGCAAACCAAAAGAATACAACAACAATTGCTTGATGTCTTCGTATTGCTTGCCGATACGGATGTGTTCGTTCATCATGCCCTGACGTGACTCGCGACTCATCAAATACCATTCCGCTGTTTTTGCGAACGGATACATGACCAGATACTTCATGCGCGTTTCAGCGAATGGGTCGATCTCCTGTGCCGAACGCGTCTTGGTATATTGCGACGGACGCGTGAAGCCCCAGAGCGAATCCTTTGGACGGATCAAGTGCCGATAGGGCGTGGTTGCTTTTGTCAGTTTCTCGAAGAATGTTGAAGTGTTGCACGGATCGTCTGCTTCGAGGGCGCACCACACCAACACATCTGCTTTGCTGTCTGTGTTTTGGAAAATGTCCACGGTTTGCGCGGCGGAGCGTAAACCTGTTAACCAATTTTTATGAAATGAGCTTTTTTCTTCACCACTCAAAGACCAATAAGAATCGGTGAATGCATACAACGAAAAATGATTCAAAGTTCGGGGAGTTTGTTCAGGCATGATCTTCTCTATTTTTAAGAATTAGTTTGCACTTGGAACATAAATGCAAGCGGGATCTGATTCCAGGTAATCGCCGGTGATGCCATAGGCGCGTCCACGCTGACCACCGCACACGTCGCGGTATTCGCAGACTCCGCAGCGTCCTTTGATCTTATCCGGCGAGCGCAAATCGGTAAAAAGTTGCGAGTGACGGTAAATATCCACAACATCGTCTGTGCGGACATTGCCCGCTGTGATCGGCAAAAATCCCGAAGGTTGAATCTCGCCGATGTGCGAGATGAACAGGAAACCATTGCCGTCATTGACGCCGCGCGTTGGACGATTAAGTCCATCTGCATATTGGAAACCAGCACCCTGAAACGTGACAGGGGTCCCATCAGCCTGTTCCGCGCGTTTGCGCTCTATCGCCACACGGCGATACATCGGCGCAGCAGTTGACTTGATATCAAAGGGCGCATTCTTTGAAAGATCATACAACCAGTTGAAAACACGTTCATGTTCTTCGGGGGAGATCATGTTGCTGGCTTGGGCGCGACCCGTGGGAACCAGAAAGAATAATGACCATTGCACTGCGCCGACTTCCTGCAGGAACGGGATCATCTCATCCAAAATATCGACATTATGTTTTGCAACCGTTGTGTTCACTTGCACGCTTACACCGATTGCCTGCGCGCGGTGCAAAATATCCATGGTGCGCTGCCAGGAACCTTTGACCTGTCGAAAGTTGTCATGAATTTCAGGTCGCGGCGCATCAAGCGAAAGTGCGATACGTCGAATACCAGCATCGCGTACTTTTTCAAGTCGCTCTGTGGTTGGCAGCGCAGTGGCGGTTGGAGTTAGAGAACAGCGCAATCCTTTGTGTGTGGCATAAGCGATCAGCTCATGTAAATCCCTGCGCATCATTGGATCGCCGCCGGTGAAGACCAAAATTGGCGAACCGAATTCAGCCAGACGGTCGATCAAATGCATGGCTTCTTCGGTATTCAATTCATTTGGATCAGGTGTGTGCATTGCATCTGCGCGGCAGTGGACGCAGGCATAAGCGCAGGCGCGTGTCACTTCCCAGGCAATGGTGAAAGGCGCCATGCTGAAATCGGCGCTCGCCATATGATTGTTATGCAGGGAACGGTCGGCGGCGGCACGCGCATTCAAGTTCGGGGATACGGTTGTCATCTATTTCTCCAATCCATCACTTTAACCAATTCGCCGCTTCCACGGCGTGATAGGTAATAATTAAATCTGCGCCTGCGCGTTTGATCGAAGTCAACGTTTCAAGTGTCGCCTTCGCTTCATCGATCCAACCATTTTGCGCGGCGGCCTTGATCATAGAATATTCGCCGCTGACGTTATACGCCGCCATCGGCAATTCGGGATACGCATCTTTCACAACGCGAATCACATCGAGATACGCCAGCGCGGGTTTCACCATCAACATGTCCGCGCCTTCTTCCACATCCAACGCGGCCTCACGCAAAGCCTCGCGCACATTCGCCGAGTCCATCTGATGAGATTTTCTATCACCAGATTTCGGCGCGCCTTCCGCGGCTTCACGGAACGGCCCATAAAATGACGAAGCATATTTCACAGAGTAAGACATGATGGGAAGATTTTCATAACCCGCGAAATCCAAACCTTCACGAATCGCCGCGACCATGCCATCCATCATGCCGCTCGGCGCGACGATGTCCGCGCCGCAATCGGCGTGCGAGACTGCGACCTTTGCGAGCACGTCCAGCGTTTCATCATTCAACACAAAACCATTTGGCAAATGCACATGCTCGCCCGTATTCAAAATTCCGCAATGACCGTGGTCGGTATATTCACACAAACAAACATCGGTCACCACCACCATCTCCGGGATTTCTTTTTTGATGGCGCGAATTGCCTGTTGGACAATTCCATCGTCAGCAAAATTTTCCAAGCCGATGGGATCTTTCTCTGCGGGAATACCGAACAAGATCACAGCGTTCACACCGGACTTTATGGCGGCTTCCGCTTCACGGACACTTTCCTCCACTGACAGTTGATACACGCCCGGCATCGAGCGGATCTCGCTGCGACCAGTCCCATGCCGCACAAACAGCGGATAAATAAAATCGCGTGCGTTGAGTTCCGTCTCGCGCACCAGCGCGCGGATGGCAGGTGTGGCGCGCAATCTGCGCGGACGATTTACGATTTGCGATTTACGATTTACGATTTCAGATTGCTGAGTTTCAAATTTTAAGAGAGCCATAATTTCTCCACTGATCTTTAAACTTTTCAACCTTCAACTTTCAACTGAATTACTTCGATCAATCCATCTGTTGTGTATTCTTTCGCGACGATAATATTTTGAAAGCCCGCTTCCTTCGCGGCTTGTTCGGTGATCGGACCGATGCAAGCGAACAACGGATCGTTCGGAAGATTCAACGGGTCGAGTCCGTTTTGTTTGACAATGGCTACAAAGTTTTCAACTGTTGACGCGCTGGTGAAAGTGATCACGTCCACGCCGGATTTCAATGCGGCCAAACCTTCTATATCTATTTTGGCAGGCAAGGTTTTATAAACAACGATCTCGTGCGCGATCCCACCCGCTCTGACAATTTCTCTTGGCAATTCTTCACGCGCGATCTCGGCGCGCGGAAGCAAAACCCATTTGTTTTTCACATCGCCTAATCCCGACAAAATCGCTTCGCCGACATATTCATCGGGAATAAAATCTGGTTCGATATTATGTTTGCGTAAAGCGTCGGCGGTTTTCGGTCCGATGGCAGCGACCTTTACCCCCCTCGTCCCTTCGGGACACTCCCCCCATTTTTGTAGAAAATGGGGGGAGACAGTGGGGGGCACCGCATTAACCGACGTGAACACAACCCAATCATATTTTTCTAAATTTTTTATTGCCTTCTCAAGTTCGGTATTGTTTTCAATCGGACGTATTTCAATGACGGGAAAATAAATTGGTTCAAAGCCTGCTTCACGCAATCTTTCAGCGAAGTCATCGGCTTGCGAACGTGGACGAGTAATCAGCACTTTCATGGTGATCAATTTGCAGCAACCAATTTAAGAATATCGCCTGCACCTTGTACGATGGCTTTGTCCGCGAGGCGTTTTCCAAGTGCAAGCGCATCATTTCCATCGCCGGTGACTTTCACAATTTTCTTTCCATCTTCCGAAATCACTAAGCCAGTTAAAGAAATAGTCTGCGCTTTAACTGTTGCGTGTGCCGCTACTGGCACCGCACATCCGCCGCCAAGGCCGCTTAGGAAGGCGCGTTCGGCAGTGACCGCTTTCCGCGTGGAGTCATCATCCAGTGCGGCGAGCAGATTGAGGGTAGTTTGATCGTCTGCACGGCATTGCACAGCCAATGCTCCTTGTCCCGGTGCAGGAAGCATCACATCCAGCGATAACCATTCTGTCACATTTTTTTCTAAACCTAAACGCGTCAAGCCCGCGCCTGCGAGAATGATCGCATCGTATTGACCGTCCAATGCTTTGTGAACACGCGTGTCTACATTACCGCGCAAGGATTCGGTGCGAAGGTCCGGGCGGAGGGAAAGCAACTGGGCAGCGCGGCGCAGGCTCGAGGTCCCGACCGAAGCGCCTTGAGGTAAAGTCGCAAGCATGAATCCATTTTTCGAGATCAACGCGTCACGCACTTCAGCGCGAACAGGAATACATCCAATAGTTAATCCATCTGGATTCTCAACGGGCAAATCTTTCAATGAATGAACCGCGCAATGAACCGCGCCGCTCAACAATTCAGACTCAAGTTCTTGTGTGAATAAACCTTTGCCGCCAATTTCAGGCAGAGGCTTATCGAGAATTTTGTCGCCCTGTGTGGTGATAATTTTTTCTTCACATTCAAGATTTGGATGAATTTTTTGAAGAGAGTTGATAACCCACTGGGTTTGCCAACGAGCAAGTGCAGATGGACGAGTTGCAAAAATCAGTTTCATGTTTAATCAGCCGCCTGTGATGAAATGGAAAATGTATCTGAATAATGGTTTGGATCCTGATTTTCCAATCCAAAGAGTGAACGTACCAGCGCGGCATATTCAGGAGCGTTTGGCAAAGTTGCCTCGGCGCGCAAACGATTGGTGGGATGATCGAGGATTTTCTTTACCAATGCCTGGGTCAATGCTTCAATACGTGTGCGTTGTGCATCCGTCAAGTCGGGCAAGCGACGCAATGTTTTTTGAAGTTCAGCTTGGCGAATCTCTTCTGCCTGTTGATGTATATCGGTGATCAAAGGCAACATATCCATAGAGTGCAGGAAGTTTACGAATCTGGCTTCCTCTTCAGCAAGGATGGCTTTAACTCGCGGAATTTCCGCTGTGCGCTCTGCCAGCGATTGTTCAAGATGTGCATTTAGATTGTCGATATCATATAGATGAACATTTGGGATGTTTCCCGCTTCAGGGTCTATATCTCGCGGGACGGCAATGTCGATCAATACAAGCGGACGATTTGGTCGCTGTTGCATTGCCGCTGTAACCATGTTTGAATGAACGATCATGTGCGGCGCACCGGTGGATGCAATGAGGATATCGGCATGCGTCAGGACCTGCTCGAGGTTTTCAAACGTATCCACCCTAGCATGCCAACGGTCAGCAAGTTCATGCGCACGTCCCAGCGTGCGATTGACAACGGTGATGTGATTCGCTTCACGTTTTCGCAGAGCCTCGACGGCTAATTCCGCCATCTCGCCAGCGCCGAGAATCGCCACCTCGGCATTCTGCAAATCAGGGACTGAACGTTCGCAGACGCCAGCCGCAAGCGACGAGACCGAAGTCGGGTTCCGACTAATGGCGGTCTCCGTGCGAGCGCGTTTCCCGGCGCGGATGGCGGATTGGAACAACCGTGAAAGCAGCGGCCCGGTCGTACCGATGCCGCGCGCTAATTCCAGCGCATGAACAACCTGCCCTAGAATCTGCGGCTCGCCAATGACGAGCGAATCTAGACCGGCGGCAACGTTGAACAAATGGCGAACCGCCTCTGCATCTGTATAGCGGTACAAATGTGAAGCCAGGTTTTCCATTGATATATCATGAGTATCAGATATAAGATTTTCCAACTCAGCAAACGAGTTGTTGTTGGATGCAGCATAAACTTCTATTCGATTACAGGTGGAGATGATGACAATCTCCGCAATTGTGTCTGCAATATGCCCACAACTAAAACAGGAAAGTGAGGCACGTACCTGGTCATCGCTAAACGCAAGTTGCTCTCGTAGATGGATGGGGGTAGTGTTATGGTTTAGACCGATACAATGAATATACATGAATGATTACCACGTCGTGATTTTGCTTGCGATACTATAGCAATAAATCTAAACAAGAGGTACTAAGGTTTGAATAGATTCACTTTAGTGTTGTGTTAAATTACATAAGCATTCATTAATCAAGGATATTTAGATTTTAAAAAACAGAATCATTCATGCCATATATCATTGACATTTAAGAAGAAAATCACCCGGATAAAACGAACCATCAAATGACCAAAAATAAAATGCCGCTGGAATAATATTCCAGCGGCATCGTTGATCTTTGATAATTTTATATCAAAGACAATCCATCTATATCGCCTGTCCCTTGAATTGGCTGACATACAAATGATGATAAAAGCCACGTGCATCCAACAACTGCTGATGCCTGCCTTTTTCAACGATCTCACCATTGTTGATGACCAGCACCTGATCGGCATCACGGATGGTGCTCAAGCGAAAAAG
>Ga0208528_1000004_pt1 | contig 18311 bp, 18 predicted proteins | sample SF_Rice_5C_80N_3_FD_185619 | JGI IMG/M metagenome (GOLD analysis project Ga0208528, IMG submission 185619) | Rice paddy soil microbial communities from Twitchell Island, California, USA - SF_Rice_5C_80N_305 (SPAdes) (version 2) | ecosystem: Environmental > Terrestrial > Soil > Paddy field/soil ... | reverse complement strand
ATCAAAGCGGATCCCAACTACGGCGACACCTATCTCAACCGCGCCAATTATTATCTTCAACACAAAGATCCCAACTCGGCATTATCTGATCTTGACGCGGCCCAGCAGCGATTGCCGAATAACGCCCTCGTTCAACTGGCATACGCACAGGCTTATCTAGCGAATGGGGATGCCGCCAAAGCGCTTGCAGCCGCGAAGAAGGCCAACGAAATCGATGTAACGATTTTGTCTGCTTATTATTATCTTGGGCAGGCCTATATTTTGAACGCACAATACCCGGACGCGATCAAAACATTTGAAACCTATTTGACCTACAAAAACGACGATGGCAGCGTGTATGTGTCGCTCGGACAGGCCTACGCTGAAACCGGCGAGTATAAATCTGCTGAGGAGGCGCTCAATAAAGGTCTCGCTCTTGACCCAACACAGCGGCAGGCTTATCTTTATCTGGCCACATCAGATTTACAGTTAAATAATTTGGATAATGCGGAATCCAATTTCAAAAAAGCCATTCAGTATTACCCCGATTCGTTCGATGCCAACATTGGATTGACACAGGTCTTTTACAAACAAGGGACATTTGGCAACGCCTATCTTCAAGCTGAAACTTCCAAATCAAAAGCAAAGAACGATACACAACTGGCGCTGGTAATTTACTGGCGCGGTCTCAGCCAGGTCGGACGCGGCAGCATCGGCGATGCAATCAAGGATTTCCAGACTTTGTTATCCATGCCCGCCAGCGACATGACTCCGCAAATGCGCAAGGATGCGCAGGATCAACTTTCCAAACTGGTCACGCCCACCATCACGCCGACGCCCACGCGTACGCCGAGGATAACTTCAACGCCGATACCGTCGAAGACACCGATACCAACCGGCACGCCTACACCTACGAAAACCCCAGTGCCAACAAAGACACCATAAAGATTTGCAGAAAAGTTTCATCGGCAGTTGAACTGCCGATGAATTTTTAAACCAGCCTTTATGATTATTTGCTACGGTGCATCAAGGAATGGTGGACATCGTACAAATTGAGTTTCGCCAAATTCGTGAAGGCCGATTGGTGGAAATGGGATTTTTTTGATCTTAGGGCTAAACGATTGGTCAAAGTAGTCTTGATAAATAAATACAAGATATTCACTTTTTCCGCTTGAGGAAGGCGAACTTCCGAGAATCTCAAAACAGCTTGTATCTTGGTAGTATGCATAATCAATTTTTGGCCTGAGTTCATACTTTTCCCATTTTTTTGAAAGAAACAATTTTTCGTAGTAATTCATAATGGTATTCATATCTGAGTTTTCAATCTCATAAGTAATTTGTAAAACCACACCGTGTTGTACGCTTGCAGTGCTTTCAGATTTATTTGTTTCTTTTACACCGGGAGGCGGAGGAACTTCGCTATAAACTTTTTCATTGTGGGCGATAAAAAGCGGAACAGCCGTCGCTTCGCTATCTTTAAAGTTTTTGTATGGCACGTCATATTTGACATACCAAAAATACCGGCCAACTATGCACAATAGAGAAATTAGAACGATACTGATCAGTACAAGTTTTAAATTTGTGGAAATTGCCCCACTGCTTTTTGTTTTACTTCCCATATTTCTTTCGATCTTCCTCGCACGGACATAGTGCCCGCAGATAATGCCAGTTGTAAATTCCATAATCGTGGCCGTCCTCCCAAACGATGGTCAGCGCATAGGAGCCGACAGCTTTGACGTTGTTGATTCTCGTAGCGGGTGAATCTTCCAATTGAATTTGAAAGACTTCTGCATCTGGTTCGGCTTTCATATTTTCATGTCCGCCGCGGCAGGACGCACACGGACAGGCCGCGCGTAATAATCCGAATGGGTAAACGCTGATGTGTCCATCGTTCCAGTTGATGGTAAATTCGCGTGTCTTTTTGTTGGCAGTAATGCCGGTTGCTCTTTCATTCATCTTTATTTTCTCCTGTAGGGGCGGACGGTGTCCACCCAGGGCGAATGCATACCCTTCGTTTTTTGAGGGCATTCGCCCCTACAAATAATTTATGGTGAAGGCACAACCGCCAGAAAATCAGCGGCGGCCCAGCCTGCGCGCGTGTCATCGTACGGCGCGACAACGTACCACCAGATATGACCATCCGCATCCTTCGGGCCATCTTTGATCTTGAAAGTTTCAGACTCTTCGCCGCGAAAAACAGTGTCGCTGCTTAATCCGGGCGCGGAGCGGATTCGTAAACCGTCGGTGCCGGTGCCTTTAATTTGCACATACGCACCAATCGCAAATTGACCCGGAGGCGGTGTGACCGTTCCCGCGGGAGTCGGCGTCAGCGACGGGATGGCGGTGGCGGTCGGAGGCGCGATAATAGTCAAGTCAGCGGGAACAAAGCCCACGGTCGAGCCTTGACGCGGACGCATCCAGCCAATGGAGATCAAAGTTATAAACAGCAGAAACGCTGTAACGAAAAGCGCGCCCGCGATAGTCCAAACATTGAAGAGGGAAAACCAGTCTCGTTTCATGGCAGCAGGAAAAAAGCCAATCCTAAAATAATATAAATCGCAAGCAAACCCGCGCCTTCGAGCCAGGTCGATTCACCGTCGGAAGAAACGAGCGTCGAAATGACTACCGCAGCCATCAAAGCCAGCAATTCAAATTTATTGAAGATGAGTTGCATCGGGTGACCGAGCATGAGGCTGATAAAAACCAAAAGCGGCGCAACGAAAAGCGCGATCTGCAAACTGGATGAGACCGCGATCTCGACGCTTAAGTCCATTTTGTTTTTGAGCGCCATCTGCACCGCGACGAGATGTTCGGCCACGTTGCCGATCAACGGCACAAGGATGATACCAAGAAAAAATTCAGAGATGCCAAGTCCGACGATCACATCTTCAGCCACACGCACAAGCGACTCACTCATGTAAACAACGCCAATTGTGGACAGCGCCAGAATGATGATGGCTTGAGTCAGAGACCAATCGGGGAGTTCACTTTTGGACATGGTGTGCGAGAGCACACTCTCTTTTAGGCGTGATGCATCCAGCAATCCCAGACCGTATAACACGATCATGATAATTGCCACACCGATGCTTAACGCCTCGACCTTTGAATCAGCGGCTACACCCACGATGCTTTGACTGAACACTGACGGTATGATCAGCGTCACAACTGCCAGAACCAAAAGGATCGCATTGCGACTTGCATTGGCCTTATTGAAAGTTTGCATCCCATGACGAACACCGCCAACAACAATCGAAAATCCAAGCACAAGCAAAAGGTTGCCGATAATCGATCCGGTAATGGAGGCTTTTACTAATTCAAGCAAACCGGCTTGCACGGCAGTGACCGTGATGATGAGTTCAGCCGCGTTGCCAAGCGTGGCATTCAGCAATGCGCCGAGTCGCGGATCGGTGTACAAGGCCAAATCTTCAGTCGCTTCGCCGATGTAAGATGCAAGCGGAATGATTCCCACCGCCGCGAGAATAAATATCGCGATCGGCGACCAATGCAAAAGTTGCGCGATAAGAGTCAGCGGGATAGCGAGCAGCAAAAAGATCAGTGGGTTCTTGAAAAGAAATTTATTGAAGTGTTTCATATTTTCAACTCATCGCCCTTCGACTTCGTTTCACTCCACTCAGGGCGATAAAAAATTATTTAATTTAATCTAAATTATCCTTCAACAATTCTAACGCCTTCGGCGGAATAATAACTTTCAAGGCCTGTTTCTGAATTTTAAATTCAACGTGCGTGCCGCCGAGCATTGGTTCGCCATCGACTTGAACGGAGAAGGCTGTATCTGATTCTATCCGCGCGGAGTGAAAAGGCAAACAGCGTGCCTGGTCGCTGGTTAAATGGCGACCCGCCAACAGGTCAAAAAAGTGGCGAAAGGCGTCGGCCACATTGTTACCGCTCATCAGCCACAAGTCCATTTCACCGTCATCCAAAAATGCATTCGGCGAAAGCACGGCCATGCCGCCAACGTAGCGTCGAATGTTGGTTGCGATGGCCAGCAGAAAATGTCCGTCCACCTGCTGATCGTCAGCCCAGACTCGCAAATCCATGCCGTGCCATATGGTGGCCTCCCAAACTGTTGCCGCAAAATATTGAGGTACCGAAACATACTTGACGAAACGCGGACGTGGCTCGAGCGCGTGAATGGTCATCGCATCCAGACCGATTCCGGCCCAAAGCAAAAACGGATGGTTGTTGCACGTACCTACATCCACGCTGCGGATCGGTGCGTTTGACAGCAGACGGGCATTTTGCTGCAAAGCATGACTGTGCCACCAATCGAATGTACGTTGACCCAACTCCATTGCCCAGACGTTCATCGTCCCGGCTGGCAAAACGGCGAGAGCGGTTTCTGTGTTGATCAATCCGCTGGCAACCTGCCCGACAGTTCCATCTCCGCCGATGGCGAAGACTGCGTCAAATTTTTCCAGAGCAGCCTGACGTGCCACCTGAGTGGCATGAGCACCGCTTAAAGTTTCAGCAACATCCACCTGCCAGCCCGCCGCACTTAATGGACGGATGATCCCGCGCACAAAAGGCCGCACGGGCACGCGTCCCGCGGCGGGATTGTAAAGCAGAAGGCCTCTTCGCATGAAAGGATTATACCTGATGCAATTTGCGTCTCTTTTTAGAGATAATTCAAACGCTACAGAGCTTTCATTTATCCCGGCCTGAAACCAAGCTATAATCCCGCCTAAGAGATATGTGCTAGCGTCCAAATGAATGCAAATAAGGAGTGCATATGAAAGCCCCGGATGATAAGATCCATAAAAGCCTGATCGATAATCTTTACGACGGGGTATATTTCGTAGACACAAACCGCTGCATCACTTATTGGAATCAAGGCGCTGAACGCATCACGGGATATAAAGCCGAAACCATCGTCGGCACATTCTGTAATAAAAACAATCAACTCGACCATATTACAAACGAGGGCGTACACATTTGTGAGAATGGCTGTCCATTGGTAGCAACCATGAAGGATGGACAACATCACGAGGCCGAAGTACTTCTGAATCATGCAGATGGCTTCCGCTTGCCGGTGCTCGTGCGAACATCGCCCATTCGGGATGAGGAAGGGCAGATCATCGGCGCGGTCGAAGTGTTCAGCGACAACCAATCCATGTTTAAGATCAGGCGAAAAGTGGATGAACTGGAACATAATATCCTGCTCGACTCTCTGACCGGTGTAGGCAATCGGTTGTATAGTGAGATCAAGATCAAAACCGCCATTGCCGAGTATAGCCAGCACAAGTTGAAATTTGGATTGTTGTTCCTGGATATTGACAATTTCAAATCAGTTAACGATACATACGGGCACAATGCCGGAGATAAAGCCCTGCAGAACGCGGCCAAATCCCTCTTCCATAGCCTGCGTCCCACTGACACTTGTGGACGCTGGGGCGGCGAAGAATTTGTGGTTCTTTTACAGAATGTCAACGAAAAAGACCTTATGAAAGTATCGGAGAAATTGAGAAGTATGATCGAGAGTTCACACTTTCAAGTGGGAGATCGTGATCTAAACATCACAATCTCTATCGGTGCGACACTCGTCAAAGAAAACGACACACACGAAACCATTGTCGAACGAGCCGACTCGCTCATGTACCAGAGCAAAATAAATGGCCGGAACCAGGTCACCATTGATGGAGTGAAAAATAAATATATAAAGCGTACAGGACAGACTTTGGACTCAACGAAGAAGTCCAAACGCAAGCCCACTGTCCGTAAGGCAAAAACATAATTGCAAAGAACATCCCGCATCGAAAGAAGTGGGATGTTCTTTCTTTTCTATTACAAACTCATCCATGAATATCCGTCACTGCACCAAGCTTTTCAAATGACGGAACAGGTAAAGAAAAGGCAAAAGTTCCGTTATAATTTCAAGGATGCTCCAAAACGGCGAAGGACGTTTACTTAACAATCGTTACCAACTGCTCGAACGTTTCGGCTCGGGTGGAATGGCAATTGTTTATCGCGCCCGTGACATCCTGCTCGACCGTTATGTTGCCATCAAAGTCCTGCGCGACGATCGTACACACGACGCGGAGTTCGATGAACAGTTCCGGCACGAGGCGCGCGCCGTCGCAAACCTGACCCATCCCAACCTTGTCACAGTTTATGATTTCGGTTTCGATAACGGCCAGCCGTTCATCGTTATGGAACTCGTACCCGGTACGGATTTGAAATCGCTGCTGCATAAACGCGGACGCTTCACAGTGGACGAAGCCATCCCGTTGATCGTGCAGGCCTGCGCCGGGATCGGTTATGCTCATCGTGCCGGTCTCGTGCATTGCGACGTCAAGCCGCACAACATGCTGGTCACGCCTGATAACCGCCTCAAAGTCACGGACTTTGGCATTGCCCGCGCGCTCGCTACCATCAGCCCCGACGAACGCACAGATGTGGTCTGGGGGTCGCCGCAATACTTTGCGCCCGAACAAGCCGCAGGTCACATCCCCAGCCCGGCATCCGATGTTTATTCGCTCGGCATTGTGCTCTATGAAATGCTGACCGGCACATTGCCATTCACTGCATCCACTGCCGAGGAATTGGCGCGTCTTCATCTAAATGCCGATCCCATGCCGCCCAGCGAATATGTTCCCGATATTCCAAAACCGCTCGAAGAAATCATTTTAAAAGTTTTATCGAAGGAACCATCCGCACGTTATCGCACCGCCGACCAACTCGGACGCGTCCTGATGAACTTCGGGACTCAGCGCGCTGAACCTGCCCCCAGCACCCCTATTTCGACTCCACGTCCCGAGCCGATACCAAAATATCTTTGGGAAGAACCGCCACAGCCCGCCCCGGCAGCGGATACCGAACCCCTCGACATTGACTGGCTCTCAGTCGGACTTGGCTTGGCCGCAGTGGCATTGGTGATTGGCCTCGTCCCATTTTGGATGTGGGTATACTTTACTTATAACCCGCCAATAAAATGACAAATAAATATATCATTGCCCCCTCCATCGTTTCTGCCGATTATCTTCGTCTTGCAGATGACATCCGCACATGCGAAGCATCCGGCGCCGACTGGATTCATTGTGATGTGATGGATGGTCACTTCGTTCCCAACCTGACCTTCGGCCCCTTCCTCGTTGAAACCTATAAGCGCGCCTCCAAACTTCCACTGGATGTTCATCTCATGATCGAACAGCCGGAGCGTTATCTCGAAGCTTTTGCAAAAGCAGGCGCGAGTCATCTCACAGTTCATGTGGAAACCTGTCCACACATACACCGCACCATGCAACAAATAAAATCGCTTGGTTGTTTGGCAGGTGTAACTTTAAACCCCGGCACACCAGTTTCAATGATCGAGCCGGTTTTGCATTTGGCAGATATTGTTTTGGTGATGAGCGTCAACCCCGGGTTTTCGTATCAAACCTTTTTACCGGAGACCGTTTCAAAGGTCGCAGAGATCCGCAAAAAACTGGATGAAATCAAATCGTCAGCGTGGCTGGAAGTCGATGGCGGAATCTCGTCCGAGACTTTACCCATCATGGAAAAAGCGGGCGCCAATGCCTTTGTCTCGGCCAATGCCATCTTTAACCATCCGCAGGGGATCGCGGCAGGGATCAAGGCGTTACGGGAAGCTGCAAGTTAAAACAAAAATCACGACATTGTGTCGTGATTTTGTGGGCAGGAAAGACGGACCCTACGCGACTGACTTACTCAGCGTCTTGATGCACTTGGCGCACAGCACTTGCTTGACCATGCGTCCGTTCTGCATCACAGTCACTTTCTGCAGATTGGGCTTGAATTTGCGGTTGGTGGCACGCAAGGAGAAAGAGCGGTTATGTCCGAAAGCGGTTGCCTTGCCGCAGTTTGCACATTTAGCCATCGTATACGTTCCTTTCTTACAAATGATTCCAGTACCATTGCCCGATTTCTTGAAGGCACGGCATTTTACCACAGAAAGTACCGGACCTCAATCATTTGACCCGCTGGCGGAGGCCCCTAAAGTTAAAGGAAGAATTACCAGTGCTCACTTCTTCCTGATGCACCTCACGGAAAAAATGTTATTTGTAACCAGTGAAATTAGTTCGTGTTAAATCAAGAAGCAGTAAAATAGGACGAGAGGACACCATGGGCGAAGAAACCACTTCATTAGGTGGCATTCACATTTCTCCGAATGCCATTGCGACAATTGCATATCACGCCACACTCGAATCATACGGTGTGGTGGGGCTGGCACCCAAAAATCTGGCTGAGAATCTGGCGCAGACCATAACTCACGAACCTGCACGCGGTGTTTCTGTCCAATACGATGGCGAAAACATTGACATCGATATCTTTGTGATCATCGAATACGGCACACGCATCAACTCGGTGGCAGATAGCGTGGCAAACACAGTTAAATTCCACGTAGAAAAAGCGCTGGGCATGCCTGTCCATGAAGTCAACGTGCATGTGGCCGGATTGCGCGTCAGCAACTCGGATTAGGAGACGAACTTAATGAGTATGGATACTGCTCGTCTCGAGAAGTTACGCCACCGGCCATTCGACGGTCAGGCTGTAAAATGCCTGGTCGAAGCGGGGTTGACCTGGCTCAGGACCAACCAGCAAACGGTCAACTCGCTGAATGTTTTTCCCGTCCCAGATGGCGACACGGGCACGAACATGATGTTAACCATGACATCAGCTTGGAATGAGATCAAGGATTCCGGCGAAAAGCACGCGGGCAAGATGGTGGCCATGGTTGCCAAGGGCGCGTTAATGGGTGCACGCGGCAATTCAGGTGTGATCCTTTCGCAGTTGTGGCGCGGCTTTGCGCGCGGTATGCAGGATTCAGCAACGATTGATGCAGCTTCCCTTGTGCATGGTTTTTTGGATGCGCGCGAAACAGCCTATAAAGGCGTGGTCAGACCTGTCGAGGGAACTATTCTCACGGTTTCAAAAGATACGGCGGTGGCCGCAGAGGCCGCCCTGACAGAGACACAGGACCCGATTGAAATCCTTGCAAAATGTGTGAGTGCTGCTGACGCATCCGTAGCCCGGACCCCGGAATTGCTCCCGGTTCTGAAGCAGGCCGGCGTCGTCGACTCAGGCGGCAAGGGATTATTCTTCATCCTCGAGGGAATGTTGCGTCACATTTATGGCGAATCGCTGGATGCTCCCATATCATCCGTTCAACCACTTTCATCCATGAATTTCGAGAATGCCATGCAAGAAGTCGAAGAAGGCCAGGATTACGAAGTCGTCGTGGATTTCTTCCCAGGCAACCAATTCGAGTTGCAAAAATTTTATAGCAGGCTCGAAGAGATGGGCACGTCCATTCAAGTGGGCGAAGGCGAAGGCATGTACCGCATGCACATCCATGTGCCGCTCGATAAACGTTATGAACCTATCGATTACATTATGGGCATCGGTACCATCACGAAAGTGGCAATGGAAAATCTCACCGCTCAAATGGATGAGATCGATTCGAAAACAAAAAATGCAAAGATCGAATTGGCAACCACCGAACCCGGACAGATCGCTGTCGTGGCTGTTTCACCGGGAAATGGCTTGAGCCGCATCTTCGCCAGTTTGGGCGTGGCCGCCATCGTCGGCGGCGGGCAGACGATGAATCCATCCACAAAAGATATTCTTGATGCATTCGAAAACCTTCCTACCGATAAAGTCATCATTCTTCCCAATAATAAAAATATTATTCTCGCAGCCAATCAAGCCAAAGATGTAACAGTTAAGAGCGTGCAAGTTGTGCCAAGCAAAACCATCCCGCAGGGATTGGCCGCCATGCTTTCACTCGACCCAAACGGTGATTTGGATTCCATCGCCGAAAAAATGACCAGAGCCATAAATGCGGTCAAGACCGGTGAGATCACAACTGCCACACGTTCGGTTGAGATCGATGGTGTGAAAGTGAAGGAAGGCCAGGTCATCGCGTTGCTGGACGGCAAGTTGATCGCGTCTTCAAGTTCTGTTGAAGAAGGCGTAATGGCCTTTCTCGAAAAAGTTAAAGCCGAAGAGTATGAGCTGATCACTTTATTCTACGGCGAAGATCTTTCACACTCGGAAGCGAACATCGTAGCCGACGTCGTCCGCAACAAATATCCATCGCACGAGATCGAAGTTCAAGAGGGCGGACAGCCGCATTATCAATTTATTATTTCAGTGGAATGATATCTTTGCGAGCGAAGTGAAGCAATCTCATCACAGAACAAGGGATTGCTTCGGGCGAACATCCTCGCAATGACATAATTTTTATGAAACTTGGCATCGTCACCGACTCAACCTGCGATCTGCCCCAATATTTGGTCGAACAACATAAGCTTGAAGTTGTGCCGACCATTTTGATTCTGGAAGGCAAGGAATACGCAGACGGAAAAGGGATCTCGCGCGAAGAATTCTACACGCGTCTGCCGGACTTCAAAACGGCTCCCACTACGGCGGCTCCATCCATCGGGGAATTTTCGAGGCGCTATGAAAAATTATTCAGCCAAGGTTATGACCATATCATCTCTATCCACGCTGCAGGCACTCTGACATCGGTGATAAATATCGCGCGTCAGGCCGCAAAAGAATTTTCAAACCGCGTCACGATCATCGACAGTTTATCGCTTTCAATGGGACTCGGCTTTCAGGTTTTGGCCGCGGCGGAATCAGCCGAGGATGGACTCGAAGCAACGCTCACCGCCATCGGCGAAGCAAAGAAGCGGTTAAAAGTTTTCGCCGCCCTCGACACGTTGGAATACTTGCGCCGCAGCGGACGCGTTCCATCAGCGGTGGCGATCCTCGGCGGCATGTTGAGCATCAAACCCATGATCGAATTGATAGACGGTGAAGTCAAAGCTGTCGGCGCGGTGCGGACAACGAAGCAGGCCGATGAACGCATGTTCAATTTTATGAGGCCGCTCGGAAAACTTGAGCGGCTCGCCATTTTGCACACCAACGCCGAGCCGCGTGCGCGCGGATTTTTGAATCAGCTCATGCAGGAGATCAGCCAGTCTTTGCCGCGCGATATTTTGCTGGTCAACGTGACCGCGGTGATTGGCACGCATCTTGGTCCAAACGGTTTAGGATTTGCAGCGATACGTTCATAATTTAACCACAAAGAACACAAAGAGCGGGAAGATTTCTTTTTTCTTGGCGCACTTCGCGGGCTTCGCGGTTCATTTCTATCTTTAAATGTCCACAACTTTGCGTTCCACTTTCTCTCGCATGATAAAATAACTTTCATATGTTGCCTTCACTAGAGAAACTCCGAAAATTCTTTCGTCTCGAACACGAAAATAAATACGAAAACACCGCCATTATCGGCGGTCTTGCCAAAATGCTCGATTATTGGGAGGCTGAAGCGCGTGCCGATGGCGTCACCGAGGAAGTGATTCAAGCTGTCATTGCACGTTTGCGTTCTTACGAGGGGCTGAAACCCGAAGGCCGCGTCGACGCGCTCAAAGGTTTGTGGAAGCGCATTCAGAATCAGTATCCGGACGATCAACAAAAAACCGCGCAAAAGCCGCGCCCACCTCAACAGCCAAAACCCCAACAACCAAAATCGGAAGGCGACCGTCCCGCGCCGCAAGAAGCACGCTCGCAAGAAACACGCTCGCAACAACCGCGGCAACGTCCGCCTGCGCAGCCTCGATCTGAATCCGTGCCGGGTGCAAAACACAGCCAGACTCCCGCCGCACTCGACGCACCGCTGACCGTGCTTCAAGGCGTTGGTCCGAAGCATGCGCAAACGTTGGCCGAGCTTGGTATGTCCACCCTCGGCGACATGCTTTATTATTTTCCGCGCCGTTACGAAGATTATTCACAACTCAAGCCCATCAAAAATTTATGGTACGGCGAAGATGTCACCGTGATCGGTACGGTGCAGTCTATCCACACGCGGCCGATACGCGGCGGAAAAGCCAGCATCGTTGAGATCATCATTTCGGATGGCACCGGCGCATTGCGACTCTCGTGGTTTAACAATCCATGGATCGCGAATCGTTTGAAAGAGGGCGAACAAATTTCAGTCTCGGGTTCGGTCGAACAATATCTTGGCCGCCTCGTCATGAACCAACCCGACTGGGAACCGGTCGAGATCGAACATCTTCACACCAATCGCATCGTCCCGATTTATTCGCTCACCGCGAAGATCACGCAGAAGTGGTTGCGCAATTTGATGAAGCAGGTCATCACTTATTGGGCACCGGCCGTTGTCGATTCTTTGCCTGAAAGCACGCGCAACGCTGCCGGTCTTTTGCCTCTCGGACAGGCTTTGCTTCAGGCACATTTTCCTGATTCACAGGATCAACTCAAGGCCGCGCGTGAACGTCTGGCCTTCGATGAAATTTTCTTTTTGCAGATGGGCGTGCTGCGTCAGAAACGCGATTGGAAACAAGCTGACGCACGCCGCTTCTCCGCCCCAGACGAGTGGCTGGGTGCGCGTTTAAATAACCTGCCCTTCACGCTGACAAATGCACAGCAACGCGCCATCAATGAAATCCGCGCGGACCTTGATTCAGGCAAAGCCATGAATCGACTCTTGCAAGGCGATGTCGGCTCAGGCAAAACTGTCGTGGCCGCCATTGCCGCCGCAATTATCACGAACAATAATTCACAGGCCGCCATCATGGCGCCGACCGGAATTTTGGCGGAACAACATTATCGCAACTTCACGAATCTTTTAGCAGGCGAAAGCGGAATCATGCAACCGGACGAGATTCGATTATTAGTCGGCGACACGCCCGAGGCGGAGAAAGAAGCGATCCGAAATGGATTGGCCGAGGGCAAAATCAAAATTGTCATCGGGACTCATGCGGTCATCGAAGGTCCGGTTCAATTTAAAGATCTGCAACTGGCGGTCATCGACGAACAACATCGTTTCGGCGTCGAGCAGCGTGCCGAGCTTCGTAACAAAGGCACGAACCCGCATTTGCTGGTGATGACTGCCACGCCGATCCCGCGCTCGCTGGCGCTGACGATTTACGGCGACCTCGATCTTTCGGTGATGGACGAAATGCCCGCCGGACGACAACCGATCGCGACGCATGTTTTGTCGCCGCAGGAACGCGAGCGCGCATTTTCTTTAATTCGTTCGCAGATCAAAGATGGACGACAGGCGTTCATTATTTATCCGCTGATCGAAGAGAGCGACAAGCTGGAAACCTTGCGCGCCGCGGTGGATGATCACGAAACGCTTTCGAAAGAAATTTTCCCCGACTTGAAACTTGGGCTTTTGCACGGACGCATGAAGCCGTCCGAAAAAGATGAAGTGATGTTGAAATTCCGCAACAAGGAATTTGATATTCTTGTTTCAACTACGGTGGTCGAAGTCGGCGTGGATGTGCCGAATGCAACCGTCATGTTGATCGAAGGCGCGAATCGATTCGGCCTCGCGCAACTTCATCAATTGCGCGGACGTGTTGGACGCGGCGCGGCGCAATCTTATTGTTTGCTGATTCCCGATCACGAAGATTCAGTCGAGAACGAACGCTTGCAAGCCATGGCGCAAACCAATGATGGTTTTGCGTTGGCTGATCTCGATCTCAAACAACGCGGCCCCGGAGAATTTCTCGGCACGCGTCAGGCTGGTTACGCTTCCGGTTTGCGCATGGCGAGTCTTACCGACGTGGCCTTAATCGAAAAGGCGCGCATCCATGCACAAAATTTATTTGAGTTGGATGCCAACCTCGAACAGCCCGAACATAAACTTCTTGCGGAATCGCTTGGAAGATTCTGGGGTCAAGTTAAGAGTGATGTTTCGTAGGGGCACGGCGTCGCCATGCCCCTGCCGATAAAAATATTGCGGAGAATAAATGGTTAGAGCTTTGTTTCCCGGCACGTTCGATCCCATCCATTATGGGCACATCGATATTGCCACGCGCGCCACACGTTTGTTTGATGAAGTAGTAATGGCTGTTTATGACAAGCCGCTCAAATCATTGATGTTCGAACCCGACGAACGCATGGCATTGGTGAGAGAAGCCGTCAAGGATAATCCCAAAATTAAAGTGATGGGATACAGCGGACTGACAGTTGACTTCGCTCGCAAGGTGGATGCGCAAGTCATCGTGCGCGGCCTGCGCGTCTTTTCGGATTTTGAGTTTGAGTTTCGCATGGCGCTGGCGAATCAGCGCCTGTCGAAAGACATCGAGACCATCGCTTTGATCACCGCCGAACAGCACACGTTTCTATCGTCCAGCACGGTGCGCGAGATTGCCATGCTCGACGGAGATGTTTCGAGCATGGTACCGCCGTTCGTGGAAAAAGCCCTGAAGGTAAAAGTTCGCGACTTGGGAGACGGACATTCCCCTCCCAATGCGTTGCGAGACTAATATTTGATATATAATTGGTTATCACCGCCGCCAATTATGAAGCGCGGAGGAACCTATGGACATTCTGCAGCTCATTGACCGTTTGGAAGAACTTTTTAACGAAGCCAAGGCTGTGCCTTTCACGCACAACGTTCTCGTGGATGAAGACCGCATGTTGGAGATCATCGACCAGATGCGCATCGTCATCCCGGAGGAAGTAAAGAAGGCACAGCAGATCATTGGTCAGCGTGACCGTTTCCTGGCGCAAGCTCAAGAGGAAGCGGATCGCACGATTGCCCTCGCACGCGAAAAAGCCGACCAAATGATTCAAAAAGATGTAGTGACACAGGAAGCTACCCGCCGCGCCGAACAAATACTGGCGCAGGGACGTGCCGATGCAGAAGCCACGCGTCGCGATGCTGATGATTACGTTTTGGATACTCTGGTAAATTTGCAGGACTCTTTGGAAAAGACACTGAACCAGGTCCGCAATGGCGTGATGGCTGTTCAACAAGATCAAATGCGAAAATCCATTCCTACCTCGTCAACACAGTCAATGGTTGAAAAGGTGGAAAAGTGATCAACTTTTAGTAATCAGTAAAGTCCGACACGAAACCGTGCCGGACTTCTTTTTTTGCCCAATAAGACAAAATTCCCCTTGCCTTTTGCATCACAATTGATTAGTATATACGAAACAAAATGGAATCGATGCCATCCCGGCCACACAGCACCCCCATTCAGCGTCGACGTTCCAAGCCGCTATATGCGGTGCGGACCACGATCTTCGTGGCTATTGTGCTGGCAACCGTTTTCGTGATGTGGACGCCAGCCAATTTTTCCACCTTTTCCTTCTCAGACAAGTTGGCTCTGTTGCTCACCCCGCAAGCTCCCAGCAATCCGAATGTCCCTGTGCAACAGGCGCTGAGAATCGGCATCGTATCCGGGCATAAAGGCAACGACTCGGGAGCAGTTTGCACAGACAGCAACGGCAACGTCACTTTGACGGAGGCCGAAGTCAATCTCAGTATTGCAACTCTCGTCCAGAAGAAATTAAACGACCGCGGGTTTCAAGTCGATCTGCTCAATGAATATGATACACGCTTGAATGGTTACCGTGCGGTTGCCATCGTATCCATTCATAATGATTCATGTCAATACATAAACGATCAGGCCACCGGCTTTAAAGTTGCCGCAGCTTTGAATACGCGCGACCAAAATCGCGCCAACCGTTTACTGGCCTGCCTTATCGATCGGTATCATACAGCCACCGGCTTGAAATTTCATCCGGGCAGCATCACCGCAGATATGACCAGCTACCACGCCTTTTCAGAAATTGATCCAGATACAATTGCGGCTATTATCGAAACCGGTTTTTTGAATCTCGACCGTGAAATTTTGACCCAGCACACGGACCAGGTTGCAGATGGAATTGTCAACGGGATCTTGTGCTTCGTCAATAATGAAAACGTCGAGCCGACACCCATTCCAACCCCTTAACCTATGAACACACAATTCGATCAAGCTCGTTTAGCGGTACAAAAGGCACGCGAAGCTTTGCGGAACAATAACCGCAGTGAGGCGCGTAAGTGGGCGGAACAAGCCGCTTCGCTCGCTCCTCAAATGGAAGACCCCTGGTTGGTGTTGGCGGCCATTGCCGAGCCGCGCGGCAGCATGGAATATATTCAAAAGGCACTTAAGATCAATCCAAACAGTCCACGTGCACTGAAAGGATTGGAATGGGCACGCAGTCGTTTGCCGAATACTGAAGCTGCGCCCAAGCCTCAAGTCAGTGTACCCGCTCAAAGTCCAGACCCGTTCGCCAGTCTACCTCGCGCCGAATTTTCGCGTGAGCAATTCATGCCATCACAACCTGTTCCAGCCGCTGCGTCAGAAACAAGTGCCCCGAACGGAACACCCAAACGCAATTTTACATTGCCGATTATTTTATCAATCATCGGCGCGTTATTGGTGGTTTGCGCAATCGCCGCATGGGCAGCCACTTCATCTGCACAGGCGTTATTCGCGAACAACGTCGCAGCGGCGCCTTCGCACCCAGCTTCCTGGGCGCGTGTGACAATTGCAAAACCCGCCAGCGAATCATCGGTAGCCGCAGTCGCTCCATCGCCAACACCTGAGCCATTGAATCTGGTTAATAATTTGCCGGACCTGCCAACACAGGCGCCAACAGATGTGCCAACTGCCATCGCCACCGACGTTCCAACCGATGCGCCGACGCCGATACCAACAGACATTCCGACTCTTGCCCCGACCGATGCGGCTCCCGTTTCACCAGATAATTCCACCCCCACGCCTGAACCGTCAAACAATAGCGGCCTGATATTAACCTACGTGCAAGACACGCCCACATCCGAGGCTCCGCCCGTTGCATCCGCCCCAACTCCTTCTGGAGGATCGCAAACAAATTATGTTGGCACTGGAGGCGAACGCTGGATCGATGTGAATCTTACACAACAAATGGTTTATGCCTATGAAGGCAACACGGTTGTGAATTCATTTTTGGTTTCGACCGGCACATGGCAATATCCAACAGTGACCGGCAAATATCACATCTACGTTAAATATCGTTACACCGATATGGCTGGGCCGGGATATTATTTACCCAATGTGCCTTACACCATGTATTTCTATCAAGGCTATGGATTACACGGAACATACTGGCATCATAACTTCGGCACACCGATGAGTCATGGTTGTGTAAATCTCGCCACACCAGATGCCGAATGGCTGTATAACTGGGCTTCGGTCGGCACGCTGGTGAACGTGCATTACTAAAATGAATACAAACGACGGCACATTCTCGCGTCGTGACTTTCTAAAATTGAGCGGATTTGGGTTGCTCGGATTAGTCCTTCCAACCCATCTGCTCAATTCGTTTTTTCAAGACGCCTTCGATACGCAGCAGGGACGTGTCACAAGCCGGTTGATCTGGTTGTATGATAAGCCATCCTTCGATGCCAATCGCGTTCGAATGTATTGGCGCGACTCGGTTCTTCCCATCAGTAACGTCACTATCAGCAATGATGCCACGGCTTATAACCGTATTTGGTATGAGATCGGTAACGAGGAATACGCTTATTCAGGAACGATCCAACCTGTCCGCACCGTGCTCAACACACCCACGACCAATATTCCAACAACAGGCGTTCTGGGCGAAGTGAGCGTGCCATTCACGGATGCTCATTTTCAGGCCAACGTAGAATCCCCGGTAGCTTATCGCATATATTACGAGACCACACATTGGATCATGTCTACCGCAATAAATCCATCAGATGGAAAAATCTGGTACCAAGTACTGGACGATAAATGGAATAAACTTTATTATGCGCCCGGCGAACATATTCGTCTCATTCCGGACAATGAGCTGGCTCCGCTTTCTACGAACATTCCCGACACTGACAAAAAAATCCAGGTGCGATTAAATGATCAGCTTGTATTCGCTTATGAAAATGGCAACCCGATCTTCGTCACACGAGCTGCGACCGGAGAGACTTTCAGTAATGGAATTTATTCCACACCCACCGGTTCATTCATGACGTATCACAAACGTCCGACACGCCACATGGCCGCAGGCGACATTACCGCCAATGGTTTCGATTTGCCCGGCGTGCCGTGGGTGATGTACATTACTGAAGCTGGGATTTCACTGCACGGCACATATTGGCACAATGACTTCGGCCACCCCAAGAGTCACGGTTGTGTAAATCTGACTCCCGCTGCCGCGAAATGGTTTTTCCGCTGGACGAGTCCGGTTGTGAAGCCGAACGAGCAATTTGCATATAAAGATAAAGGAACATTGGTGGAGATTGTTAAGTAATCGTCATTGCGAGAAGACTTGGAGCGAAGCGCAGCGAAGTCGAAGAGTCGACGAAGCAATCTCATTTTCACAAGAGGGAATTGCTTCGGGAAAGAACACCTCTCGCAATGGCGTGATAAGAGTTTCGTAAGACTTTTCTCTCTGTCACCATCCTGACTCTATAAAATCAGATACAATCCAATAATCATTATGAAGAACTTACCATTTAATCGTCGTGACTTCCTCAAACTTTCCGG
>Ga0208528_1000003_pt1 | contig 19658 bp, 19 predicted proteins | sample SF_Rice_5C_80N_3_FD_185619 | JGI IMG/M metagenome (GOLD analysis project Ga0208528, IMG submission 185619) | Rice paddy soil microbial communities from Twitchell Island, California, USA - SF_Rice_5C_80N_305 (SPAdes) (version 2) | ecosystem: Environmental > Terrestrial > Soil > Paddy field/soil ... | reverse complement strand
AAAGATCAACGCGATGGCTGCCGCGTTAAACTCGCCTGTGCAACGCGCGCACAATGGGAGTTGGATACCACCGACATGCAGTGAATGCGAATCGAGTCGATGGCAGACCGCGTAACCAACCGCATCCAGCTTGCCAAGCAAGCCGGGCGGCGCGATATAAATCCATGCGGATAGTGCGAGGAGGGCGGCGATGGGAACCAGCCATTTGACCGATGTTTGGATGCGGGAAGTTTGTTTTTGTTCAACCATGCGCATCATTATATGGGGATTGTTTGCAGAGCGCAAGAAATAATATCGTTTGGGGTAAGATTGAAGAGGTAGCCCATAAGTAAGGAGGTATTAACCATGAATCGAATCGGAATCCTGACTGGCGGCGGAGACGCGCCGGGATTAAATGCAGTCATCCGCGCCGCAGTGAAAACTGCGATCCTTGAATTTGGATGCGAAGTATTCGGCATCCGCGATGGATATGATGGCTTCCTTGATGATAAGGGCGTCATCCCGTTGAGATTAAAGGATGTGAGCGGGATCTTATCGCGCGGCGGAACGATCCTCGGCGCGGCCAATCGCGGGAATCCTTATGCGCGCAAAGTGATGCGAGATGGCAAGGAAGTCACCGTTGATGTGTCGGATGAAATTGTAAAAGGTATTCAGCGATTAAAGATGGATGCCTTGCTTGTGGTGGGTGGTGACGGAACTCTGCGGATCGCGCATGAACTTTATTTGAAAGGCGTGCCGGTCATCGGTGTGCCTAAAACAATTGACAACGATATCGGCGGCACAGACGTGACCTTTGGATTCGATACCGCGCTCAATATTGCTACCGAGGCCATTGACCGTCTGCATACAACTGCCGAGGCACATCATCGCGTCATGGTTTTGGAATTGATGGGACGCGAAGCCGGCTTCATTGCCTTGCATGCCGGGGTGGCGGGCGGCGCAGATGTGATCCTGATCCCGGAAATCCCATTTAAATTTGAATCGGTCATTGCAAAGATTCGTCAGCGTGCGGAGCGCGGAAGTTTGTTCAGCATCCTCGCCGTTTCAGAGGGAGCAAAACCTTTGGGTGGCGCGCAGATATTCTCGCGCGGTGGTAATGAAATTTATGTGCCGCGCCTGGGCGGTGTCGGCCAGATGGTGGGAGAGTATGTTGAGAAACAGGGCTTTGAGTCTCGCGTCACCGTTCTTGGACATCTTCAACGCGGCGGAACTCCGACTGGCTTTGATCGCTGGCTTGCCACGCGTTATGGCGCGGCCGCTGTCAGACTGGCATCACGCGGTGGCTTTGACCGCATGGTCGCTTTACGCGCTGAACAGATCACGGATGTTGGTCTGCAAGAAGCGTTGGCAGTCCCTCGGCGCGTGAAGCCCGATGAAGATGGTGTTGTCACTGCCCGTGGAATCGGGATTTCGTTTGGAGACGAAGAATAAATCGTTGTTTGAAAAGGCCCGACTTTGTCGTTTGTGTGATCATTTTGTCGGGACTTGAAATCATTTAATTTGAAATGTCGTTTACAACAATTTTACAAGCCGATCATATTGGGGTAATTTGTAGGTAATAACATTCTCCATCAAAGGAGAATAACATATGAACACAATCGCTCGAATTACTGCCATTATCTTAATCATCCTTGGCATTCTGGTTATGTTGGGTGGAGTTGCAACCGTCGTAGTCGGTTTGGCTCGTTCGGGACAACACGCGTTATCTGTCGCACCGGTGCGTCCCGGGGCTGGGCTGGTCGGTTTGCTTACCGGTTTTGGACTGGCTATTTTTCTCTTCATACAAGGCATGATCGTCATCGCGACCGGCGAGGGTTTGTATCTACTGGCCGACTTGGCTCGGAAGATGCCATCTGCATAACGCCGAGAGAACTATGAAGGTCCATCGCAAATGGGATCGCTATCGATCCCATAAATCAAACAATCGGTGATTTTTTGGAGGAAGTATGTTTCGAAACTTGGGCATGGTCAGGCAAAACAACCCATTGACTGTCCCGCAGATCGAAGTGTTGGCTAAGGCCAATCAGATGGCCGAAGCCGGAAATCCTGCTGGCGCGGCGCCGCTCTTTGCAGAATTAGCGCGCGAACTCGATGTTCTGCGTCCGCGTCAGGCGGCCAACTTACATGCGCGCGCTGCTCACGCTTATGCAGATGCAGGCAACGCTCAGTCAGCATTGATGCAAGCTCGCACAGGTTTATCCATGTTCATTCAATATCGCATGGTTGATCGCTCGCCAATGTTCTACGCCAACATCACACGCAAATTGAACAACAAAGGTATGAAAGGCGCAGCAACTGCGATCCAAAACGAATTTGGCGGGAAGGTCGGTATATTGCCGCCACAGCACCAATCTCCTGCCGGGTCGGCCATGAGGCGTGGAATTTTGCCGACCAATTGCCCAAAGTGTGGCGGACCAACTCATAGCGATGGTATGTCATGGGTGGACAGTCAAACCGCTGAATGTGAATATTGCGGAACACTAATCCGCACAACAGTTAATAAGTAAAAAATATATTTTGAAGCAATTGGTAAATTTAAACCAGAATGCCAACCGAAAGGTTGGCATTCGTGGGCGCTGTGGCTTCCTTCTATTTGAGGAGGGATGCCACAGCGCTGGGTTTGATACTACTATCCATGTTAGACATCACCTCCTCCTTTCATAAGGATGGCTTTGAGTTGTTGATCCACCCTGAACAATGGCAAAAGTATCACATAGCTTTAATCGGATGTCAATAGGCCGATTTATCTGCCATTAATTTGCAATGCCGCTTTTTTGAACGCGAAAAAATGTGATAGCCTTTGAGAGACTCCGAAAGCTTGGGCCTGCTATTCTGGGGAAAACTTTTTGAGGAGATGCGCAATGAAGAAAAATCCGAACCTGCTTTGGATCGTCGCGATTGCTCTTGGATGGTTATTCGATTTCCTGTTTTGGAAACAAGCCCCCGGTGTGAACTTTGCGATCTTCGTGATGTTATGTCTCGTTGGCGGATTCTTTCTTTTATGGCGGGATGAAAAGCACGCTTCACGCGGAAGCCTGTGGCTGATTCCGCTCATTTTGTTTTTCGCCGCTGTGACCTTTATCCGCGCCGAGCCGCTGACGATTTTCCTGGCGGTCGTGTTCACGCTTTTTCTGATGGCCGTCCTCGCCATGACTTACCTCGGCGGACGCTGGTTCATGTACAGCATCTCCGATTATGTTTCCGGATTTTTAAAATTGATCGCCAGCATGATGGCCCGTCCGCTGACGTTCAATGCCGAGGTCAAACGCGAACAAGCCGAGAGCGGAGTAGCCGCGCCGAAACGAAATATTTGGCCGGTGGTGCGCGGCATCGTGATTGCTTTGCCGGTGCTGGCAATTTTTGCGGCCCTGCTGGCCTCCGCCGACGTTATCTTCGGCCAGCAACTTGATGCCTTCGTTAAATTATTCAATCTTGAAAAATTACCCGAATATATTTTTCGTCTCATCTATATTTTGATCGGCGCATATTTTCTGGCAGGAATCTTTTTACATGCCGCCATACAAAGCAAGGACGAGAAATTAATCGGCGAAGATAAACCGCTGATCAATCAACTGCTTGGCTTTATCGAATCCACGATTGTGCTGGGCAGTGTGACGATTTTGTTTACGGCTTTCGTCTTCATCCAATTTAGATATTTCTTCGGCGGACAATCCAACATTCACATCGACGGTTACACTTACTCTGAATATGCGCGGCGCGGATTCGGCGAGCTGGTGGCCGTGGCAGTTTTTAGCTTGTTGATGATCCTCGGGCTGGGAGCCATTACCCGTCGAGAGAATGAAGCGCAGAGAAAAACATTTTCCGGGTTGAGCGTTGCCATAGTCGTGTTGGTCATGGTCATGTTGGTATCCGCCTATCAACGTCTGAGTCTTTATGAGGCCGCTTATGGCTTTTCTCGCCTGCGGACTTACACTCACGTGGCTTTGATCTGGATTGGGTTGCTGCTTCTTGCGGTGGTCGTCCTTGAAATCTTGCGGCGCGAACGCGTCTTTGCGTTGGCGATGTTGATCGCATCATTGGGCTTTGCGGCCACGTTGAGCGTGATGAATGTGGATGGTTTTATCGTCCGACAAAATGTGATGCGTGCCACGCAGGGACAGGGATTGGATGTGCCTTATTTGGTTTCGCTATCAAGCGACACGGTTCCAGTTTTGGTCAGTGAATTCAAAGATCAATCTTTGCCGGGTTTGACGCGTGATGCCGTTGGTGCGGTTCTGGTTTGCCGCCTGCAGACCCCTGATAGAGTTTCAGATAAAGATTGGCGTTCGTTTACGATCGCCAAATGGATGGAGAAAAATATGTTGAAAAATATTCAAGGCGATTTGAATAATTATCAAGTCACCACGCCAGATGGTCTTCCGCAGATGGTCACTCCGGGGCATGTGTTTTATAAATGTTATCAAAGCCAATATTGAAAACCAAAGGTGCGCCGAAGGGCGCACTTCACTTTTATAATTAGTTCTGAGGAGATCATTATGCAAACTTATTCATTTCGTCTGAAACCCGGACAGGATTTATTCACCGAGATCGAAAATTTTGTCGCACAGAAAAAAATCGAAGCAGGTTGTATTCTTTCCTCGGTCGGAAGCCTAACTCATGCCACGCTGCGTCTTGCCAACCGCGAATTTTATACAGACTATGAAGGCCACTTCGAAATCATCTCGTTGAATGGAACAGTTTCGACGAATGGGTCGCATTTGCATATTTCAGTTTCAGATGGCGATGGCAAAACCATTGGAGGACATCTCGTGCCGGGTTGCAAAATTTATACAACTGCCGAGATGGTCATTGCCGTGCTCGATGATGTGATCTACAAACGCGAGTTTGCCGAAGATTCGGGTTATGAAGAATTGGCCATTTATAAAAAATAATGGCAGATTCATGAATCCGCCATTATTTAAAATTTATTTTTTCAACGCCGCTAAAAACTCTTCCTGATTTCGTACTGTTTTCTTCAACCCCAATCGTTTGCCGAGACGGGTGAGTTGCGGCGGGTCAACATAAGTTTGCGCCAGAATTTTTTCCTGTCCGAGCACGGCGTTTGCGGGGCCGTCCAGCAAAACTTCTCCGCGTGAGAGGGCGATCACGCGCTCGAAATTTTCAGCGCAGAAATCAATATCGTGTGTGATTGTGATGACGGTCTTGCCGCGTTTTTTTAATTCGGCAACGACGTGCGCGATGCGTGCCACGCTTTGCGCATCTTGTCCGGTGGTCGGTTCATCGAAGATGACGATATCCGAATCCATCGAAATGATGGATGCTAGCGCAACCATCTTGCGCCAGGTGGGTGACAGATCATAAGGGTTGGTGCTGGTCTTGTCGCTTAATTCAGTGAGGGCCAAAGCATCCTTTGTGAGCGCATCAACTTTTTCGGCGGGGAATCCAAGATTACGCGGGCCGAAGGCAACTTCAATGCCGACGTTGCTTGAGAATAATTGCTCATCGGGATTTTGGAAAACGTAGCCGACGCGCGCCGCGAGTTTTGCCACGGCCACTTTCTTCGTGTCCCAATCGCCGATCATCACGGACCCGGAAGTGGGCTGCAACAACCCATTTAAATGTTTGACGAGAGTCGTTTTACCCGAACCGTTCTGTCCAACCATGGCAACCTGCTCGCCCGGTTCAATGGTCAATGAAATGCCGCGCAGTGCTTCTACACCGCCGGGATAGGTGAAATGCAAATCCTTGATTTCGATTTTCATTTCTTGCCCCCAAATCCATCCGCAGCTTCCTGCAATGTGACTGGTAAATGCAAATGCTTGGGCCACAGATTATGCTTCAAAGCTTCACGCGCGGTAGATGTATAACGTGAAATTCCGAAGCCGTTTTCCGAAAGCAGGCGGGATGTCAACACATCAGAGGGGGAACCCTGCAATAAAATCTTTCCATCTTTGAGAGCTACTACGCGATCAGCAAATTCAGCGATCCATTCGATTTTGTGTTCGGCCATGACCACGGTCATGCCGCGTTCGGCCATCTGGCGGATCACGCCGAAGACTTCGCGCGTGCCAATCGGGTCCATTTGCGAAGTCGGTTCGTCGAGCACCAGCACTTTCGGCTGCATGACCAGGATCGAGGTCAGCGCGACGCGTTGTTGTTGTCCGCCAGATAAAGAATAGGGCGAGCGGTCAGCCAAATCACGGATGCCGGTCATGGTCAGGGCTTCTTCGACGCGTTGATTCATTTCATCGCGCGGCACGCCTTGATTTTCCAATCCAAATGCGATCTCTTCAAAGACAGTGTATTTCGCACCGCTGATCTGGTTGAACGGGTTCTGGAAAGCCAGCCCCACGTTCCGCACCCATTCATTGAGTGCGGACGATTTTAAGTCAACGCCTGCAATTTCAACTTTGCCTTCGAGTTCACCCTTGAAAAAATGCGGAATGAATCCGGCCAGTGTATAACACAACGTGGACTTACCCGCGCCGTTTGGGCCGATGATCGCAACAAACTCGCCTTCCTTCACTTCCAAATTAATGTTGGAAAGAGCCGGAGCATCGGTGAGCGGATATTTATAGGTGACGTTCTTAAGATTTACTATAGCCATATGCGGGCCGCAATAACGGCGATAATGAGCAGGATGAGGAACCAGCGCAATATTTTATCGAAGCTGGTGTCCGGAATTTCACGTAGGGACGTTTTGACTCTGGTGGATGTGAAGCCGCGCGCTTCGATGGCGATGGCGCGCTCTTCCACTTCGACCAATGAACCGAACACCAACGGTCCGACCAGTGGTACCAGTGCACCGATGCGTTTAAGAAAACTGCCTTGTGTGTCGAGTCCGCGTGAACGTTGCGCAGCGATGATGGTCTGCGCCTTGGCCTGCATCTGCGGGATGATCTGGATGGTGGAAATAATAACGTATGCAAATTGACTTGGCAAACCGCGGCGGGTCAGATCGCTCATCAGATCACTGGGATGGGTGGTGAGCAAAAGAATTGTAAATGAAGAGACCATCACGAAAATGCGCGAGGCATTCGTGAACGCGAACATTAGGCTTTCCGGTGTGATATCCAAAAACCAAAATTTGAAAATTGCTTTTGCGCCGATGGGCTGAAAAAAAGCCTGCATTAAAAAGAGAAAGCCTGCCGCGGGCAGGATCAGCCGGAAGGCCGCGCTGAAATATTCCCGATGAACTTTTCCGAGAAAACTGAGAGGAATGATTGCAAGTAAAAATAATATTTGAGGCGCCCAATACCAGGGGCTGAAAAAGGCAATGAAAATCAATCCGAAGGCCAGTGTTAACTTGGTCAGCGGATTAAGGCGATGCAGGAAGCTATCGCGTTTGACGTAAAAGGAAAGCCGTTCGTGCATGATTTATTCTCCCTCACCCCAACCCTCTCCCAATCCTTCGACAAGCTCAGGACAAGTTGGGAGAGGGGAAAGGGGAGAGGGCAAAAATTATTGTGTCAAGATTTTTGTCAAAACAAAAGCGGCGATCAGAACGAGCACGATCACGATGCCGATGGCGATAAGAACCTGTGTGCGGCCAGCGGTCTTATCGACTTCAACATTCTCCGGACGTGGGAAGCGCGCCAGGAAGCGGCCCGAAAGACCTTGGATAATGGCAAAGGCCAGAAGGGATGTTGAAATCTTGTCCACTGGTTCGACCAGGAAGTTGGTGCTAAACACAGCCTGCAACACGCCTTGTCCGGTTTGGAGCAGATAGGCCGTGATGAATGAAGAGCCACTGGCGGTGATGCCGCCATAAATGTAGACGGCAATCGGCGTCGAAACGGTAGCCGCGGTCAGGGCGATCAGGAAGCCCGCGATGACGACCTTCCACCAACTCTTGAACAAGCCGCCAATCGCGCACCATCCGGCTACGAAACCGATGAACAAAGCGACCGGCCACCAAGGCAGGGCGTTCGGGTCGATCAGGAGACCCCAGATGGTATTTGAGAGGGCACCGGTCAATGCGCCAGCCCATGGTCCGCAGGTAACTGCCACCAACACGGTGCCGATTGAGTCCAGATAGATCGGCAGTTTGAGCAGAACCACAATTTCGCCCATGACTACGTTAATGGCGATGGCGACGACCATGAGAACCCATGTGATGGTACTGAAATCTTTCTTGATGCTATCGAATAACTTCATATGACACTCTCCTTTTTATAAGTTGGACGAAAAAACGCATCAAACGGAACGAATGGCGGCATTGTTTTCTGCGGGCACCTCCTAGGCTGAGATCGTCCTGCTGAATCGGCCAACACGTTCCATAAATAATTCAATAAAATCTCGCGCACGGACGCCCAGTGCGACTTTCATGTTGGCGGGGTTCTTGGTCATTTTATAAAAATCGGCGAAGGTGTTGCCCATCGAAACTCCGCCGGAAATATCAACATCAACGAAATGTTCCTCATAATCGCACAACTCAGGGGCAAATGTCAAGGCCAGAGCCAGCGGATCATTGATGATGCAGCCATCGATTTTTTGATACTCGTCGTGAAACTCCATGTAAAAGCGAGTCGAATCAGCGATGAAGGTTGGAATGGGAGATTGGATCTTTTGCAGTTCGGCTACATCCTGTTTGGTCAATGCGCATTGATAGGTTACATCCAGCGGAACAAGCGTCATCGGCATTCCACTGTGGAAGACAATGTGCGCGGCGTGCGGATCGACATAAACATTGAACTCAGACTGCGGCGTGGTGTTGCCTTGGTGCCGGATTGCGCCGCCCATGATAATCACATCCTTGACGGCCTGCACAATGCGCGGCTCCTTGCGGATGGCAACAGCCACATTTGTCAGCGGGCCAATGCAAACCAGCGTGATCTCGCCTGGCGCAGACATGATCTTCTCGATCAGAAATTCAACGCTGTGTTGAGCAACCGGCTTGATCTTCGGCGACGGGAGATTTGCATAACCTAGGCCGGTGTTGCCATGAGTTTCCGGCGCCAGCAGGGATGGCTGCACGAGGGGCAATTCAAATCCGCGCGCAACGGGAATGTCAGTGGCTTTGGCAAGTTCAAGCACCGAAAGAGCGTTAATGGTCGCCTGTTCGAGCGAACAATTTCCGTGTATCGTGCTGATGCCTTCTACTTTTAATTCAGGCGACGCTACTGCCAGCAGGATCGCCAGAGCGTCGTCAATGCCGGGGTCAGTGTCGAATAGAATGCGTTTTGGATTCATGAAATGCTTGGGGCATGGCAAGGCAGTTTTGATTTCGGCGGCTAGTCGTTCTGCCGTGCCCTTAAGAATTGTTTCACTTCATCTGCTGTTGGTAACGATGGCTGTGCGCCAAATTTTGTCACGGCCAATGCTCCGCAAGCAGAGGCATATTGTACGGCATCTTCGAGTGATTGACCACCCAATAAGGCAACTGCAAACCCACCGATAAAAGCATCGCCCGCGGCGGTGGTATCGACCACATTTACTTTAAAAGATGGGATGTGTTTTGCGCTGTTTCTATTGACAATCAAAGTGCCGTTCGCACCGAGCGTGACGATGACGATCTGCGCTTCACCTGTGACCAGTGAGCGGGCCGCCGTTTCGGCGCTTTTTTCATCGCTGACGGTTTGCTTTGTTAATTGAGCCAATTCGGTTTCGTTGGGAATGATGAAATCTACCAGCGCAAGTAATTCATTTGGCAGTTCGCGCGCCGGTGCGGGATTAAGCAAAACGCGTAGTCCGCTTTCCTTGGCGAGTCGGGCGGCGTGTAAAACTGTCTCGGTTGGAATCTCCAGTTGAAGCAGGAGCAGCTTCGAGTCCAGAAAGGAAGCGGGTTCCACATCCGCAGGCTCGACCTTTGCGTTTGCGCCCGGTGAAAGGACGATGCTATTTTGTCCATGAGCATCCACTACGATGATGGCTGTGCCTGTCGCGACGATTTCATCGCGATGGACGCGAGTGGCGTTCACATGATTCTGTTTTAGGTTTTCGATGAGACTGGTGCCAAAAGAGTCCGTGCCCACGCGCCCGACCATGGCCACGTCCGCACCCAGGCGGGCTGCAGCGACAGCTTGATTGGCACCTTTACCGCCGGGGATGGTAGCGAGGTCCTCACCTTGGATGGTTTCGCCTGGCAAGGGAAAGCGCGGGGCACGTACAACCAAGTCTGCGTTGATGCTTCCAACAACAATGATATCGGCCATGCTAGAGTTGATAACACTTTTTTCGGAAATAAGAAACGAATGTGATCAGGGTGTTAATCTTGTGATGCGCGAACCTAACTGTTGACCGCTGATTTTTCCTGTGCCATAGTCAACAACATCCTGCCAACTGGCCACGATGGTACCGTTCTGTTGCATGTGATTGAAGGTAACCACTTGAATATCTTTGAGGGTGGATGGCATCATCGGTCTGACTGTTTCGATCATTTTATCAGTCGCGAAGGCGTGCATCAGGTTGACGAAGGATTCTTCGGGCGTGCAGTTGTCCCTGAAAATCCATTCGCATTCAACGTGAATCCGCAGTGTTTGGATTTCTTTTGACTGTCCATCAGTCAGATATTCAATGTCGATCACCATGAACTTGGCCTCGATGGTTTCGCTTAACGGATCAATGCCAATCATTGCGCTATTCAACGTATTGATGAGTTTTTGAGGGTCGAGTGCTGGTGTGAGGGTGGGTGCGGCGGCGGTCAGGGCTGCGGATGTTACAGTCTGGATAACGGCGGTCTGGACGGATGGTTTGATGAACGCAGTGACGGATGGACTGTCCCCACCGCTGACTGGTATCCCTGGTTCTGGCGTGCATGCTGCAAAGTAAACGAGCATAAGGACGGGCAGGCATGGCAAAATGCGTTTCAACATAAAGCAACCTCCCTTTCGAGTACGCTTTTACTTTAGCTCTTTTTGGTGGGTAATGTCAAGCAGTTTCTAATTTTTGGATGAATTCAACTTTGTTCTGCCAATAAAGCGGAGCCGTTATTTTCACCGGTGCGCAATAGAATGACTCCCGTGAAAAGAATCAAGCTGCCGATTAATTGAATACCGGTGAGTATCTCGCTCAAGAAAATGTACGACCAAATGGCGGTGAGTGCTGGCTCGAGAGTGGCAACCAGACTGGTGACGGTCGGCGGCAGGTAGCGCAGACTCAATGTGTAGAGTCCGAAGCCGCCCAAAGTCGGCACGACGCCGAGGAAGAAAAGAATACTCCAGCCGCTGACAGAATTTCCAAGCCACATCAGATCTGCCAATGCGAATTTTCCGGCAAACGTGTTGGCGCTGATGTTGAATAAAAATAAAAAGATTGCCGCCGCAGAAAAACTATATAGCATGGCCGTCCATGAATCGATGGATTGATCCGAAGCATGTTTCCCTTCGAGATTATAGAAGGCGAAGAACAAACCCGTCAACAGGCCGAAGATTATTCCCGCCGGGTTTAATTTCCACGCTGATGGATCGATCGCACCGGAGACAAGAATCGTTCCGACCAGACTCAAAAGGATGGAAATTATTTTTATGGGACTAAAATTTTCCTTGAAGATGATGCGGCTTAGAATAGCCGTCATGGCGGGTGAACTGAAAGCCAGCACGGTAGCAACCGCCGCGCCGTTGTATTGGACGGAAAATGTCCACATGGAATTGAAGATCGCCAGTGTCAGACCATAGAAAATCATGAAAGGCCACTGGTTTCGATCAAGATGAAAACGCGTGCGGCTGAACGCAAGCAATCCGACCAACATGCCAAACGAAACAAACAGGTCACGCCAAAATGCCAGCACAAGAGATGGTAGTTGGTAATTCTTGCTCAAATAGCTGATGAGCACTCCGGTGGTTGACCAAAGCACGGTGGCTGTAATGGCGATGAAATATCCGCGCGAAAAAGAGGAAGATTGTGTTTTCATGATGGTTGGATTTTAACGCTATTGAGGAAACTTAGGCGAGCTAAATCTGCGATAAATCACTTATGATAATATTGAGGGAAACAGGACGGATGCATATGCAAAATTCCGAATCTATATTTCAAAAATTTATGCTCATATCAAGAAATATATTTTTTCTAATCTTTCTTTTTATTTTAATTGTTGTATTTTCCGGAATGTTTGGGATTACCTGGTTGGGCTGGATAGAGTCTATTAGCGTGTTTCTTATATTTGTCAGTTTGGTCACTCCAGGAATATTAGTTCTTTTGAAAGTTCCTTGGTTGGCTCAAGCTTGGTTGCGTGGAATAAATCCTTTCGGTTTCCCCGCAACGCCATGGGAACAACTTTCCACTGGCGCTAAATTTTCAGTTTATTTTTCATCTATTCTATCTTCTGCCTCTATAATAATAATCATAATAGTTTTTGCTTTTCGATATATTCAAAAATAAATCCGAGTATTAAGCAAATCCCAAATTGATTTATGAAGTAAATAGTTTCTAAATCTTGCGACTGATAAAAAAAACGAGCCACCAGATCGGTGACTCGTGTGTCCCCATGGGGATTCGAACCCCAGTTTGGGCCTTGAGAGGGCCCCGTCCTGGGCCTCTAGACGATGGGGACGTTGGGTATCGCTGACATGAGTCAGCGATGTGACGTGTTGTGGCTTGAGGCTATCCACGTCGAGCGGGCGAGATTGTAACATTAGGCTTGCGAGCCGTCAATTCGGGCGGAGTCTCATGGGGTATTGGAAACGATGTGATAGATGTCGCCGACATTGCTGGTAAAGACTGGGATTATCTTAGCCATTTGATAAAGTTGACTCGGCTTCGGTAAATCTTCCCGGTAATTAATTGTATTGAACCAGATAATGTAACCGCCTCCAGCCGAACCGATTGACTGTTGGAATTTTGCCAAAGCAGTTTGATCCGGCTCTCCTTTTTTGTTCACTCTTGGGATGCTCAAAATATCCCGTCGCATATAAAACCATGCGGCGGCTTCATAATTGCTATAAATTTTTTCGGGCGAGTTGGATAACGTCTGCGCTGTTTTCAGAAAGTCGGTTTCGTGCAGGATGGCCGTGTTGTAAGTGTTCATACCGCTAACTTCCACGCCCGACGATTTTCGCAGATAATCTTGAAGTTTGAAAACTGGATAGATCAACCACACGATAAATACCATTGCCAGAATCTGATACTTCAATTTTATGTTCGGGCTTTCGCCTCGCGGCGGGATCAATTCCTGGATGGCGGCAAAGATGACGATCAACAGCGACGGCAAAATGATGATGTGAATCCGCTGGCTGTCCAAAGTATCGAATTCGTAATAGCTGACGTAGAAAGTTAGCATCCCTCCATAAATAATGGTGAAGATCAGATTCGCCACTTGAGAATCTGAGATCAAAAGATCGAACCAATTTTTCCAATAAATAAATTTTCGGTTGACTAGAATCAGAATCAACACGGCCGCTATGACGATTCCAAAAGGCGTTGCGATCTGGATGATGCTGTACGGCATGAACCAGTACAAAAATTTTTCGGCGAAGATATAAAGATTTCCGAGCGGGACTGCCCCCATATAACTTCCAAACAAATTTCCGCTGATCGGCCGGTTATGAAAAATTCCCCAGCCGATGACAGGCCCTCCGGCAAAAATAAAAAACGCGGCGCTGACGAGAAATGCTTTGGTCAACTTGCTTCGAAAATAATAAAGCAGGAAAACTGAACCGGTTACGACGATCACCAGTCCCGCGTATCTTTGGAATGTTGCCAGACAAGCGAACAAGCCCATCCAAAAAATGTGGATCGTTTTTTGTGTGTCTACAAAATTTTTAGTGGAGATCAAAAACAAAATAACGAACAGCATCAACAGCGGGTCGGAGGCGATGTTGGCGGAAATCTGGATGATCCCCAAACAAGTCAAAATAATCGTGCTTCCCAAATAAGCAAAGATCGGTTTATCGGGGTAAGTTTTGTAAAATAGAATCCCGGAAAAGAAAACGATCAACCCAAATACGATGGCATTAAGATGCCATCCTGCTATAAAAATATCCATGCCTGTGATACGGCTTAGTATGAGAAGGATCGATGCATAAAGAGGCGGCCACTGGGTCATGGGGTTGCCGTAAAGATCGATGAAGCCTCGTCCGTGCATCAAGTTTGCGGCGGCAGACAAATTCAACACCGCGTCCGTCGATAGGCCGGGGCCGAATCGATACGTTGCAAGATAAATAATAGCGACGCCAGCGATGGAAATTAATGTAAGAAAATAAATGAAGAACCGCGAACCTTTGCCCTGTGCGTTTTGCATTTAAAACTCCGGTTGAAATGATGGCTCATTCTACTATAAAGACCATCAACTCTTTCGGGCCATGCACGCCGATGGTCAGCGTCATTTCAATGTCGGCGGTGCGCGATGGGCCGGTGATGAGCGCAATGGATGCGGACGATTTTATTTCATCCAGCTTCATCACTTCTTCGAGCGTTTCCAAAATTTTTGATGACTTGATGACCGCGACGTGAATCTCCGGGAGCAATGAAGTTGTCAGTGGCTGATCTTTTGCGGATGCGATGACCAACGTGCCGGTTTCGGCGATGGCGGATGTCGCGCCGGTGATGCCGACCTTGATATTTGCATCGCCGCTTCTTTCGGACCTGATACCGGCCGCCGTTAAATAAGCCTCGTCCACGCCTGAGACTTTATCCCAAATCATGACCGCGTCGACATTTTTCTCGCGCAAAAATTTAATTAACTCATCGTTCAAATTTTCCTGCATCACGCGGCGGACATTTCCGTTGAGGGCAGTTAATTCTTCAGAAAATTTTTCGACTTTATCTTTTATGTTTGATGCGGATTGCAAAGTCTCCTGACTTTGCATCCGAAGTCGGGAGACTTCGGACTCTGGTACAGAATTTATTTTTTTATGTTGAAATCTTTCCCGAAATGGCTTGGATGCGAACCTTGGAAAATCTTTGCTGTAACCCCAGCCCGTGAAAGCTGGTAAACGAATCCATGGCGAGAACGGGGAAACGAGGAAAGTTGCCAGTGCCGCAAATTTTTGTGAAACGGAAAAAAGCCTCGGGTGCCGCGCGATGCGGCTGTACATCTGCAAAGAAAATTTTGCAATTGGGTCTAGTCCATTGCCCTGGTTTTGAGTCTCGCCTGCGCGCACACGTGTCAATAATTTTGGCAGATCAATACCTACGGGGCAGACGTCTTTGCACGCGCCGCATAAAGATGAAGCTTGTGCCAGATGAACAAAATTATTACCAAGCAATCCGGGTGAAACAATCGAACCGATCGGGCCGGGATATGGAGCAATGCTTCCGTCGTTGCCAACGTAGGCGTGACCGCTGAGTTCGCGGAAAACGGGACAAGCATTGAGACACGCGCCGCAGCGGATGCAATATAAAGATTCTTGAAGAGGAGAATTTCTTAATCGCGTGCGTCCATTGTCAACGATGACAAGATGGCGCTTTTGGTTGCCTGCCCTGAGCGAAGCCGAAGGGTTCAGTGGACGATTGATGAATTGAGTGTAAACGCTGAGTTTTTGTCCGGTGGCGGAACGCGGCAAAAGCGAAAGCATCAACGCGAGATCGTCGAGGGTGGGGATGATTCTTTCCATGCCCATCAAGGCGATGTGAACCGGCGGCATGGTCGTGACCATGCGCCCGTTGCCTTCATTGGTGACGATGCAAAACGTCCCGCTTTCAGCCACGCCAAAGTTGACGCCGCTGATGCCGATGTCGGCGGTCAGAAAAACTTCGCGCAAAATTTTTCGTGCGGTGTTCGTCAGCGTTGGAATATCTTCGGTGTATGGGATTCCGATTTTTTCATGAAAGAGTTTGCCAACGTCGGAGCGACGTAGATGAACGGCGGGCGTGATGATGTGCGCCGGTTTTTCTTTTCTCAACTGGACGATGTATTCGCCGAGGTCGGTTTCAACGACGTGGTGTCCGGCTTTTTCCAGCGAGTGATTTAATTCGATCTCCTCGCTGACCATTGATTTTGATTTTGCAATTAATTTTTGTAGGGGCGGATGGCCATCCGCCCCTACGTGATTAACAATTTCCAAAATTATTTTGTTGGCTTCATCTGCATCTTTTGCGCGATGGACAATGATGCCATTCTTTTCTGCATTCGAAATAAATTGACCGAGATAAGAATCGAGATGCGCGATCACATCCGCGCGGATGGCGTGCGCACGCTGTCTGCGCTCGGGCCAATTGGAAAGTGAAGCCAATGCAGCGATTCGCCCTTTGAGTCGGCGTTCGGTGTTGGCATCTAAGGCCTGTTGAAGATTCTCGTTTTGAATTGAGCGGCGAATGCTTTGATGAAATGTGTTCATTTTGAGTTCAAAATTTCAGCAATATGCACAACCCGTTGATTTTTCTTTTGCCGTTTCAATCCGCCCTGGATGTGCATCAAGCATCCGGCGTCGGCGACGACCAGTGTGGGGGATTCGGTTTTCTCAAGATTCCCAATTTTGCGTTTCAACATTTCTGCAGATAGCTCTGGATGCTCAACTGAAAAGATTCCGCCGAAGCCGCAGCAATCTTGTACCTCGGGCAATTCGATAATTTGCGCGCCATGAATATTTGCTAAAAGTTCTTTTGGCTGACGGTCAATGCCGAGGCCGCGATGAAGATGACAGGTTGGATGATACGTCAGCGGACCGTCCCAGTGCGCGCCGAAATCGGTGACGCCTAAAACGTCCACTAGATATTCGGTAAATTCAAAAGTGCGTGATGCCAGAGCCTTGGCGCGCGGCAGCCAAACCGGATCGTCCGCGAATAATTCTTCATAATTAAGTCGGATCATGTGCGCGCACGAACCAGATGGAATCACCACGTCGCCTTTGGCAGATTCAAAGACCCGGATGGTTTGTTCGGCCATCGGGCGCGTCTCCGCTCGAAGTCCGGCATTGAACGGTGGTTGTCCGCAGCAGGTTTGATCATGCGGAAACTCCACATCCACGCCCGCGCTCGTCAACACATCCACCATTGCCTCGCCCACGTCAGGGAAAAAAGAATCTACAAGACAAGTGATGAAAAGTTGGGCTGTTTTCATGACTTGATTGTAGTCTAAAAAATATTTCACGTCATTGCTTCGTCAAAAAAACGGCTCGCAATGGTGCGGATTTGTTATGGTATTATTGCCCGCACTATGGACATGTTTCGTTCAAAATTACCCAAACCTTTTGATTTACCCAAGCGGCTGGCCCGCCTCGGTGAACTGGTATATAACCTTTGGTGGACATGGCATCCGGAGGCAGCACGTTTATATGGCCGCCTCGATTACGATTTATGGGAAAGACTTGGTCACAATCCGATCCGTTTCTTGCGCGAGATTGGGCGCGCTCGTTTGAACCAGGCTGCCAAAGACAAGGAATATCTTGCCATTTATGATCGTATCTTCGAGCAATTCGATTCATACATTGCTCAAAACGATCCGTGGTCTGCGCGAGTTCATCCTGAATTGACCAATCGTCCCATTGCATATTTTTCAATGGAGTTCGGTCTGCACGAAACGCTGCCCATTTATTCGGGCGGTCTTGGTGTGTTGGCGGGCGATCACCTTAAGGAATCATCTGATCTTGGCTTGCCGTTGATGGGCATTGGTTTTATGTACGCGCAGGGTTATTTCTCCCAGCGTATCAGTGAAGATGGCTGGCAGGAAGCGTTGAACAACCCGTTGGTGTTTGATGATCTGCCGGTCCTGCCTGTCACCAACGACGATGGAAAATTGTTGACGATCGAAGTTGAATTTCCCGACCGCATGGTCTCGGTGCGTTTATGGGAAATCCGCGTTGGACGCGTGCCGCTTTATTTAATGGATTCAAATGTGGACGGCAATCGTGCTGATGATCGTTTGTTGACGGCGCGGCTCTATTGGTCAGACCTTGACCGGCGCGTGATGCAGGAAGTTTTGTTGGGCGTCGGTGGCGTGCGCGTTGTGCGCGCGCTTGGATACAACCCATCGGTCTGGCACATGAACGAAGGTCACGCGGCATTCCTGACCTTGGAACGGGCGCGTGAACTAGTGGCCGCGGGTCACACTTTTGAATCTGCCGTTGAAAAGACACGTGGACAAAATGTCTTCACCACGCACACACCCGTCCCGGCTGGCAACGATGAATTCCCGCTCTGGCTGGTGGATAAATATCTGGCCGCGTTGTGGCCTGAGCTTAAATTAACTCGTGAGCAATTTGTCAACATTGCACTCCATCACCAGCCGCACGGAGAAACTTTTTCTATGCCGGTGCTGGCTTTGAAATTTTCTGATGGTCGCAACGCGGTATCTGAATTACACGGTGAAGTATCGCGCAAGATGTGGAATTTCATGTGGCCTGAAAAATCCGCAGACGAGGTGCCGATCACACATGTCACCAACGGCGTCCACACTGCCAACTGGATGGCGCGCCGTCTGCAAAACCTTTTTGCTCAATATCTCGGCGCAGATTGGTACGAGCGTCTCGATGACCCTGAAATCTGGGCAAAGCTGGATCAAGTTCCCGATACGGCTTTGTGGGCAGTGCGGACTCATCTTAAGCGCAAGCTGACATTTTATATGCGCGAACGCGTCCGCGAGCGCTGGACTGTTGGCGGATACCACCCAGTTCAGGTTGTCTCGTCTGGAGTTTTGATCAACCCCTACGCGCTGACGATTGGCTTTGCACGCCGCTTTGCAACTTATAAACGCGCCAGCCTTGTGATGAGTGATGTTGATCGTTTGTTGGAAATTATCAACCGTCCGAATATGCCGGTACAAATTATTTTCGCAGGCAAGGCGCATCCCGCCGATGAACCGGGCAAGCAGTTGATTCAAAAGGTTTATCGCACCGTCAAAAAAGCTGAGACTGGCGGGCGGCTGGTTTTCCTCGAAGATTACGATATGAACCTGGCGCGTTATCTCGTCCAAGGTGTGGATGTGTGGATGAATACGCCGCGTCGTCCGATGGAAGCTTCAGGCACATCGGGCATGAAAGCAGCTTTGAACGGCGCGCTTAACTTTTCCGTGCTCGACGGCTGGTGGCGTGAATCTTTCAACGGCAAAAATGGCTGGTCAATCGGCGAAGAAAAAGAATACGAGTCTAGTGAAGCTCAAGATGCCGCCGACGCTGAAGATTTGTATAATAAGTTGGAGAACGAGATCATCCCGCTGTTCTATTCCCGTGATGACAGGGAGATTCCTGTCAAGTGGCTTGACCATGTAAAGGATTCCTTGAAGACGAATATTCCACAATTCAGCACGCGACGCATGCTCAAGGAATATGTGGAAAAGTTATATGTTCCGGCCCTAAAATAAATGGATGGAGGCACGACATGTCGTGCCTCTATACAAAACAAAAATGTTTGCTTTTTTACTTTCCCCATCTGCCTGGCTTGCGGCGCTGACCATCTTTGTCTTGCGCGTCACTGACATGTCGCTTGATACTCTGCGCTTATTGTTTGTGGTGCGCGGACGTAAAGGCATTTCGTGGGCGCTGGGCTTCTTTGAGGCCGCTGTCTATGTAATCGCCATTACTCGCGTATTATCGGACTTGAGCAATCCATTGACCGTTCTTGGTTATGCCGCGGGATTCGCGACTGGCAACGTGGTTGGCATGTTGATCGAAGAACGGCTCGCCATTGGTCACATTCATCTGCGGATCATCAGTACGGAACATGGTGTTGCTTTGGCACAAGCTTTGCGTGACGGAGGTTTTGCGGTGACGGAAATTCCGGCGCGCGGCATGGAAGGCAAAGTACATTTATTAAGTGTTAGTGTGTTACGTAAGGATGTGGCACGCACGGAACAAATTGTCCATGAGATAGATCCCTTGGCATTT
>Ga0208528_1000002_pt1 | contig 24087 bp, 21 predicted proteins | sample SF_Rice_5C_80N_3_FD_185619 | JGI IMG/M metagenome (GOLD analysis project Ga0208528, IMG submission 185619) | Rice paddy soil microbial communities from Twitchell Island, California, USA - SF_Rice_5C_80N_305 (SPAdes) (version 2) | ecosystem: Environmental > Terrestrial > Soil > Paddy field/soil ... | reverse complement strand
GGCCCAATGATGATCCGCCGTTTCTTGCCATGACGTATGGAGGGCTTCTGCCCAATGTGGGATTCAACGCCTACGGCATTGCCCAATTAATAGACTCGGTCTACCCAACCGATTCACGTATTGGCATTCCACGTCTGGTGGTGGCGCGCGCAGTACTGGCCGCACGCCGTATTTCCGGCGCCATCGGACGTGCTCTCATTCCTCACCGCGCTGCGGGCTATAACCATCTCGTCGCTCACGAAAGTGGGGAGATGTATTCCATCGAAGTTTCCGCCAAACGCTTCGAGATCCATCATGCAGTGGACGGCTACATGGTGCATACGAATCATTATCTTGACAAACAAATGAAGGAGATCGAAAGCGACCCCGAGGAATTAATCTCTTCACGCGTTCGTTATTTCCGTGCCAACCGATTGCTGAGACAAAATTCGTCGCACACGATCAAGACTCTACAAGCCATCCAGAAGGATCATGTCAACCTGCCAAACTCGATCTGCAATCACAACATCGAGGGGACCGACCCGCTCGACCGCGAAAAAACCATCAACGCCATGGTCATTGATCTGACGGCGCGCGAAATGCGCATTTGCTGGGGCAATCCCTGCCAGAACGCCTATCACACTTATCATTTGGATGGTTAAAAGAGTAAGAAAAGAGACCGCTTGTGCGGTCTCTTTTTTATCAGTGTGTGTCATGATAGAATAAGATACACTTGGAGCTAAAATGATAGAAGTGACGATTGATAGTGTTCGTGTTAATTTAATGGCGCCGCATCGACTGGTAATTTTGCGCGAGGTCGGCGCTGACCGTTTTCTTCCCATCTGGGTTGGGCCTTACGAAGCCGAAGCGATCACCGTAGCTCTGCAGGAAGTGGAAACATCCCGCCCATTGACGCATGATCTTCTCAAAAATGTCTTTACCGCTTTCAATGCCAAGATCAAACGCATCGAGATCGTATCGCTCAAGGAAGATATTTTTTACGGAAACATCATTGCCGAACTGGATGGCAAGGAAATCAATATCGACTCGCGCACATCCGATGCGATCGCGCTCGCAGTCCGCGCCCACGTTCCGATCCTGGTAGATGAAAATGTGATGAAGACGGCTGAGATCAAACCTGAGGATGATATGGAATCATCCGGCGCGGCGCCCGCTCAAAGTCCCGGAGCGACGCGGCCTGCCCCAGTCGGTGAAGTCAGCAGTGACCGTTTATCCGTCTTCGAAGATTTCCTCGGCAAACTCGATCTCGATAAACTCGACGATAAAGATAAAGACAAGCCCGAAGACGACGATAAAGACAAGCCCAAGAAAACATGACCGATTATCTGCCGCCAGAAGATACCGCCCCCACTGCTCAAAGCCCTTCGGCAGTCCCGCACAGCCGAGAAGCCGAAGAAGCCGTCGTAGGGGCGGTTCTTATTAACCCTGAAGTGTATTATGACGTCGCCCAATTTTTGCAGGCCGACGATTTTTATATTCACCGTCACCAATGGATCTGGCAGGCGTTCACAAGTTTGCATGAACAGCGCATTCCGGTTGATCTGCTGACTCTGACCGAAGAACTTGACCGCAAAGGTCAGCTCCAGGAAATTGGTGGACCTGCATATTTAACTTCGCTGGTCAATCAAGTTCCAACTTCGATCAATGCTGAATCTTACGGACGCATCGTTGAAAGCCATTCGATCCGGCGCAAGATGATCAACGCCGCCAACTCGATCGCTTCAATTGCATACAACGAAAACTCGACGATCGATCACGTAATGGATGAGGCCGAAAAAGCCGTCTTCAACGTGAGCGAGCGCCGTCTCAAACACGACGTTCAGCCGATCTCTGCCGTATTGAGCGAATACTACGACCGCATCGATGACCTCGCCAAACGCGACGAGGAAATTTACGGCGTCCCAACCGGCTTCGTCGACCTCGATAAAATGCTGAGCGGACTACAGCCATCCGACTTATTGATCATCGCTGGTCGTCCTGGTCAGGGCAAGACAGGCTTTTTGCTTTCGATAGCAAAGAATGCTTCACTGACACACAAAAAACATGTGGCGATTTTTTCGCTTGAAATGTCGAACGAACAGGTTGTTCAGCGTTTGATAGCACAGGAAACCGGCATCGACTCGCAACGTCTGCGCACAGGAAAATTAGCAGAGAATGAATGGCCGCTGTTCACACATGCCATCGAAGTGATGTCTGACACGCACATTTTTTTGGACGACACACCCGCCATCACTCCGCTTCAATTACGAACAAAATGCCGACGTCTGCATCTTGAACATCATCTTGATCTAGTCATCGTTGATTATTTGCAATTGATGGGCGGCGACACGCACACAGATAACCGTGTGCAGGAAGTTTCATATATCTCACGCAACCTCAAAGTGATGGCACGCGAATTAAATGTACCAGTCATCGCCGCCGCACAATTAAGCCGCGCCGTTGAACAGCGCTCGGATAAACGTCCTGTGCTTTCAGATTTGCGTGAATCCGGTTCATTGGAACAGGACGCAGACATCGTCATGTTCATTTATCGTCCCGACCAGTACGAGAAAGATACGGTCAAGCAAAACGTGGCCGAGATCATCATTGCGAAACATCGTAACGGCCCGGTCGGAAGCGTGGAATTGGTCTTCCGAAATGCGCTGGCGAAGTTCGAGAATGCCGCGACGAAGATGTTCAATCCGAATCAATAACGTCATTGCGAGGAGGGCACAGCCCGACGAAGCAATCTCCAATTTCGCGATGAGATTGCTTCGGGGAAAACGCCCTCGCAACGACATAAAATAAAATGACTACTTTCAAAGGCTTCACCGACTCTGAAACATTCTCTCAATTCCCCGATTCTTTTTTTCATCATTTATTGAATGAAATAAAAGACACGGACGAGTTGAAAGTGACCGCATATTTTCTGTGGCGGTTCGAACATATCGATGGACCGTTCCGCGCGTTGTGCCAGACAGATTTCGATGCAAAAGATTTGGGCTTGTCTGCGGACGAGGTCGCTTCGGGATTGGAAAAAGCCGTCCAGCGCGGAAGCCTGATTGCGTCGAGGCATGAAGCGGACGTATTTTATTTTCTGAATTCGCCGCGCGGACGCGCCGCAGCTGAAGCGTTCGCAAAAGGCGATTGGCGCAAATCCGCTCAAGTCAAATCCGCCCCGCCGATGGAGCATCCGAATGTGTTCAAGTTGTACGAGGAAAACATCGGTCCGCTCACGCCATTGATCGCAGACACGTTGAAGGATGCCGAGGAAACTTATCAACCCGAATGGATCACCGAAGCAATCGAGTTGGCAGTGACGAACAACAAACGCAGTTGGAAATATGCGGAAGCAATTTTGAAGCGTTGGAAGGAAGAAGGCCGTGGCGAAAAGCAAAATAGACGAAACGATAAAAAAGATAGCCAGAGTCTCGACCGAAAAATCGAACAACTCCGCAAGCGCGCCGGTTAACGATCTACCTGGCGACCCGAACTGCCCGCACTGTCACGGTACGGGATATTTGCGTTCCGATGTGCCAGTCGGACATCCGGACTTTGGAAAACTCCAGGTTTGTGTTTGCCGTCACGCCAACGTAACCAACGCGGTGCGCGAACGATTATTCAACTTGAGTCATCTTGATGAACTCAAAGATTTAACATTTGAAAGCTTCAAGCCACGCGGACGAAAAGGTCTCGGCGAGAGACATGCCAACTCGCTGGAGCAGGCATTTAATCAATCAAGGCATTATGCCCAAAATTTAAACGGCTGGCTTCTGCTTTCCGGCGGATACGGCTGCGGTAAAACGCATCTCGCTGCGTCGGTCGCGAATTTTGCCGTTGGCATGGGCGTGCCAACTTTATTTTTGACGGTACCCGACCTTTTGGATACTTTGCGTTTTTCATACAACAGTGAAGACACATCCTTTGAAGAACGTTTCGACGAGATCCGCAACGCAAAACTTTTAGTGCTCGACGATTTCGGCACACAAAACGCAACCGGCTGGGCGCAGGAAAAATTATTCCAGATAATCAACTATCGTTACATCAATAAATTATCCACAGTAGTGACGACAAATCTCTCGCTCGACGAAATTGAAGCCAGAATCCGTTCGCGTCTTGCGGACCCGGAACTGGTCACGCACACGAAGATCCTCGCTCCCGATTTCCGCCGTCCAATGGAAGACACCAGTCATCCTGAACTTTCTTCGCTCGAGTTGATGTCGCATAAAACGTTCAACACCTTTGAAGATCGTTCGCATGAAGGGCTCAACGCAGACGAACAAAAAACTTTACAGAAAGCGATCAAAGCCGCACATACTTTTTCTGAAAAGCCAAAAGGCTGGCTGGTATTTGAAGGAACATACGGCTGCGGAAAGACCCATCTCGCCGCCGCAATCGCCAATTTCCGTGCCGGACTTGGCGATCCGCCGCTTTTTGTGATGGTTCCCGATCTGCTCGACCATTTGCGTGCTGCATTCAGTCCGAACGCGGGTACAAGCTATGACCGCCGCTTCGATGAAGTGCGAACAACATCTCTCCTGATTTTGGATGATCTTGGATCGCAATCTGCAACGCCATGGGCAAAAGAAAAACTGCACCAACTGATTAATTATCGTTACAACGCCGAACTTCCCACGGTATTCACGCTTGCCAAAGAAAACATCGATCAGCATCAGGTTGACGAGCGTATCATTACACGGATGTTGGATGAACGTGTTTGCAATTACGTCACCATCACCGCCCCAGCTTATCAAGGCAAAGGCGGACGAAAGCCAAAAAACAAATAATTTTTGTGTTCTCAAATCCGTTTCTGCATGTTAGAATTTTTTCAAGCCAGCCACCCGTAGGCTGGCCTTTTTATAAAACCAGAACGGAGAATCTTTAATGAATTTCATACAGACCGTATTGCTCGGTGCCATCGCCGGATTCACCATTTATCTCGGCCTGCCCATTGGCCGCATCAAAAAACTTTCGGATAAGACCCGCTCCTTCCTTTCGATGATCTCGGCGGGCATCCTGCTTTTTCTATTCTTTGACATCTTCTCTCAAATCTCAGAGCCCATCGAGGCCGCCCTGACGGGCGCAAAATATACTGACTTCTGGATTCTGCTTGCGATCCTGATCGTCGGTTTTGGAGCAGGCTCACTTGGGCTGATCGCGTTCGAGCGGAGTTTTTCTCAAGCCAAGAACGCTCTCAGCCAGGGATTGTCACCCGTCCGTTTGGCACTGATGATCGCCACCGGAATCGGGTTGCATAACTTTTCTGAAGGGCTCGCCATCGGCCAGTCTGCGGGACGCGGCGAGATCGCTTTCGCCATGGTACTCATCATCGGCTTTGGGCTGCATAACGCCACCGAAGGCTTTGGCATCGTCGGCCCGCTCGCCGGCAGTGAACGTCCCTCGTGGGGCTTCCTCGGTTTGGTCGGTCTGATCGGCGGCGGCCCGACATTCCTCGGAACCATCATCGGGTATTTTTTCACGTCACCAGCCATGTCAGTTTTATTTTTGTCGCTGGCCGCAGGCGCGTTGGTTTACATCCTCGGTGAGTTGTTCCACATTAATCGGCGACCCGGCACAAAGTTCCAGGCCGGAATCGGTTTCTTCGTCGGCTTTATGTTCGCTTATTTGACCGACCTGATTTTGGTCAGCGTCGGCATGTAAGTTTTTATTACCCAAATAGGTCGGGACAATTGTCCCGACTTTTTAATTAAGAGCGATTACAATCAGGAAATGTCAAACCTCCCCATCCCAAATTTTTTTGACTCAAATAAAGTCGGCGACGTTTGGCGCGTGCCATATGAAGAACGTGCCAGCCAGGCGCGCGACTGGGCGCGTCAACACGGACTTGAGGCGGCTTCCGTTTCGAAGGCCAACAACTGGCTGCTGCTGATCGATGTACAAAATACTTTCTGCAATCCAGAGTTTGAATTATTTGTTGCAGGGCGTTCAGGCCACGGCGCGGTGGAAGATAATGTCCGTCTGTGTGAATTTATTTATCACAATCTCGGAAACATCACGAACATCACTGCCACGATGGACACACACACGGCGCAACAAGTTTTCCACGCGGTCTTTTTTGTGGGCAAGGATGGCAATCATCCCGCGCCGTACACCGACATCCACGTCGACGAATTGAAATCAGGCAAATGGAAATTCAACCCCGGCCTCGCCTCGCATTTTGACGTTGCTCCCGAATACGGCCAGCAGATGATGATCCATTACGCCGAAGAGTTGTCAAAGAAAGGCAAGTACGCGCTGACCATATGGCCGTATCATGCCATGCTCGGCGGCATCGGACACGCGCTGGTGTCATCAGTCGAGGAAGCGATCTTCTTTCATTCGATGGCGCGACTTTCACAACCCGAGATCGATATTAAAGGCAATAAACCTTTCACCGAACATTATTCCGTGATCGGCCCCGAAGTTTTGCGCGGACCGATGGGCGAACCGCTCGGCGAACACGATTCAAAATATATCGAGATGCTCAAACAGGCTGATAAATTAATTATCGCTGGTCAGGCCAAAAGTCACTGCGTAGCATGGACGGTTTCCGACCTGCTCGATGACATTATCGCAACCGATAAATCCCTCGCGCAAAAAGTTTATCTACTCGAAGATTGCACCTCGCCCGTCGTCGTCCCCGGCGCGGATTTCACCGACGCGGCCAACGACGCTTACGAAAGATTCTTTGAAGCGGGCATGAATATTGTTAGTTCGAAAGATGATTTTTTAGACAATTAACATGTCGTTGCGAGGGCTGGTGGTCGAGTAGAGTGAGTGTTTTTCTCGCTCGTATCGAGACCCCGCCCGAAGCAATCTCCTAAACTGTGGAGGAGATTGCTTCGTCGGGAAGAACACCCTCCTCGCAACAACGTGCCAAGGAAAATTATGAGCATCTTTGACGGCAAGCGATTAACCAACGAAACATTTAAACTCGATATCGAACGAATGCGGCGCGGCTGGTACTCGGATAAATATTTCGAGAACATCAACCGCATGTTAGCCGTGCTTTCATCCGAGGGTTACAGCTATTCGGGAAAATATCACAACCTGCCTGAGAATGTTTCGCCGAAAAATATTTCGGTCGGCGATATCGAAGTGGAGATGCAATGGTTCACGCGGCGGCCTGGCACAACAGTCGTTGTTGGCGTGGATAAATCGCTGGAGATGCTCAAGTTATGCACCGGTTATTTTGACGGTGGAAATTTTGTGGATACATCCGGCAATCTCGAAGTGTGGGCCGCGCAGGATGGTTCGACTGTTTATTACGATGGCGACCCGGCCAACATTCAGCCTGTCATCAAAGTTCGTGGACGTTACCGCGATTTTGCTTTGCTTGAGACTCCCACACTCGGCATTCTCACGCGCTCCAGCCGCGTGGCGTCCAATGTTTATGAAACTTTCGTGGCGGCGCGCGGCAAGCCGGTTTTATTTTTCCCGGCACGCTTTGATCTGCATGAAGTCCAAGCCGCGGATGGCTATGCCTACAACATCGCCATCCAACGTTTCAATCTCGATCACGCCAAAGACCTCGGCCCATTTGTTTCAACGGATGCTCAAGGCGACTGGTGGGGCGGCGCGGGCGGCGGGACGGTGGCTCATGCCGCGATTGCATCTTTCCTCGGCGACACAGCCGAAGCGATGATGGAGTTCGCGCGCATCCTGCCTGCCCAAATTCCACGCATCGCTCTCGTGGACTTTAGCAATGATTCTGTCCGAGATACATTACGCACGCTGGAAGCTTTATTCAACAAATATCGCGAATTGATGGACGCTGGAAATGAATCAGAAGCTGCGAAATATAAACTGTACGGCGTGCGCCTTGATACGAGCGGAAGCCTGCGTGATGTTTCCGTTCAACCGCTGGGTGAGCCGAGCCTCGATCTGGGAGTCACGCCGCGGCTGGTGTTCAACGTCCGTCAAGGATTGGATTCGGCCTGGGAAAGCTGGAGCCTGCCTAAAGCGTGGAAAGAACGAGCACAGGAATTTTGTCGCAACGTGAAGATTGTCGTGTCCGGGGGTTTCAATCCCGATAAGATCAATAAATTCGAGAAGCTCGGCGTGCCGGTGGATATTTATGCAGTGGGTTCGTATCTGTTCAACAACAATAGTCACACCATCACGGATTTCACCGCTGATGTGGTGCGCGTGAAAGTGCACGGCGAGTGGATCGACATGGCTAAAGTGGGACGCAAGCCCGGCGCGAATGAAAATTTGGAAAGAGTTTGGTAACACACAAGAGCGGATAATCATCCGCTCTTATTTTTTCACCGCGAAGAGCGAAAAGAACGCCAAGAAAAAAATTTAAAAATCTTCGCGCTCTTTGCGAGCTTCGCGGTTCAATTTTCATCTCTAAGAAACGCGCCCAATTTTTTACATGGAATTTACATGCGTTTAATCGGGGGATAAAACGTTGATCCTACAATCGTCATTAGCCTTTCAAGGAGGCGCTATGACAATTAACCGTAGAGATTTTCTCAAAGCATCCGGCATGTTCGCAACATTTATGGCATTGGCCGCTTGTGCGCCATCGAAGCCAACATCAGGAAGTTCTTCAGGCACGGCGCTTGCCACGCCAATCGCTGTGATACCGGCATTGGCTGATAATCCCCTCACCACACTGACTCTCAACCGCATAAGTTTCGGCGCGACGCCCGCCATGTATGATCGGGTCAGGCAGATCGGTTTGGATGCATTCATCGACGAACAATTGCACCCTGAAAATATTTCCGATAATGCCACCGATAAATTGATGAATAATTTTTCAACACTGACTATGACGCCCGCTGAACGCCTGCAGGATTCACAGAAGGGCAAATCGGCACAGGAATTGATCGCAGCCACAGTCCTGCGCCAATGGCACAGCGAACGTCAACTGTTCGAGGTGATGGTCGATTTTTGGTCGAACCATTTCAATATCTATGTTGGCAAAGGTCTTTGCCGCGTATTGAAAACCGATGACGATCTAAAAGTCATTCGTCCGAATGCTTTCTCGAAATTCGGCGACATCTTGAACGCATCGGCGCACAGTCCGGCCATGTTGTTTTTTCTTGATAACGCCGAAAGCCGCAAGGAAGCACCCAACGAAAATTATGCGCGCGAGTTGATGGAGCTGCATACCATCAGCGTCAACGGTGGTTACACACAAAAAGATATCACTGAAATTGCACGCGTCTTCACCGGCTGGACAATTTATGGCCAGAACAGTCTCTTCGGCGAACCAGGAACTTTTGTGTTCGCTCCCAAATTTCATGATACCGGCGAGAAACATGTTTTAAATTTGGACATCCCGGCGGGCGGCGGCGAAGATGACGGGATAAAAGCGCTCGACATGCTGGCGCATCATCCGATGACGGCGCAATTCATCAGCACCAAACTCGCCCGCCGCTTCGTCTCTGACAACCCGGACCCCACGCTGGTCAGCGCGTTGGCAAATGTCTTTACCCAATCTGACGGCGACACGCGTGCCGTGCTCAAAGCCATCTTTCAATCGGACGCATTCAAAAATTCAGCCGGACAAAAACTAAAACGTCCGCTTGAATTTCTGGCATCCACTCTGCGACTGACGGGAGCGACACTCACCGGTCAATCACAGCAACTTGTCCAACACGTAAAACTGCTCGGACAGATTCCTTTCAACTGGCAATTTCCAAATGGCTTTCCCGATTCAGCATCTTTCTGGGCCACGAACAGCGGATTGCTCGAGCGTTGGAATTTTGGTGACTTGTTGACATCCAACAAGATCAATGGACTTCACGTTGACGTAAAAAATCTAACGAAAGACGCTCAGTCCGCGCAGGATGTGGTGGATGTTCTCAGTCAACAATTCCTCGGTGCGAGACTTCCCGACGATGCGCGCAACATCCTGCTCGATTTTGCCTCGCAAGGTGACCTTGGTCAAAATCTCGCGAGCATCGCAGGTTTGATCCTCGGCTCACCGTATTTTCAAGTTCGATAACTATGTCATTGCGAGCGAGCCGCCGTGTTTTTGTAGGGGTGCAACATGTTGCGCCCAGCGGCGAGCGCGGCAATCTCACGAATTTATCAAATAAATATTTTGAATGTTACACGAGATTGCTTCGCTTCGCTCGCAATGACAATTGAAAAGGAGTTTATCAATGGACACAAAATTTTCACGACGTGATTTTATGAAACTGGCAACCATCTCCGTTGGCGGATTTGCTCTCGCACCCGCCTTGCCATCATGGATGCCGCGCATGGCTTTCGCGCCGCAAGGCGTCGAACCACCCGGCGATTTATTGGTCTGCATTTTCCAGCGTGGTGGCATGGACGGCTTGAACGCAGTCATCCCGCACGGCGACGCGGATTATTATCATCTGCGCTCGCAACTCGCGATTGCCGAACCATCGAACAACGACAAAACCGGCATTGACCTCGATGGATTCTTTGGACTGCATCCATCGCTGCGCCCGTTCAAAGATCTGTGGGATGAAAAAGCTTTGGCCGTTGTCCACGCTGTCGGTTCGCCCGACCCGACCCATTCCCATTTCGATGCGATGGATTACATGGAGCGCGGCACGCCCGGCGAAAAAACCATCGCCACCGGTTGGATCGGCCGCCACCTGCAATCCGCGCCCTGGCAAAATGATTCGCCGTTCCGCGCCATCGGCATGGGCGGCATCATGCAAGCCTCGTTGCGCGGGCCGATCCCCGTCACCACGCTTCAATCCATCGCGGACTTTCATTTGCAAGGCGACACGAATCGTTTAAGTGAAATTCGTCAGCGGCTTGATTCGTTATATGGTCTCGGTTCGAGTCTCGACGCCCCTGCCAAAGATACATTCAACGCGGTGGATATTTTATCGAAGGCGAATGTTACCAATTACACTCCGTCCGGCGGCGCGCAATATCCGAAGACCGAGTTCGGCATGGCGTTGCAACAAGTGGCGCAGATCGCAAAAGCTGACATCGGACTCGAGGTGGCTTGCGTTGACATCGGCGGTTGGGACACGCACAATGCTGAGGGCGCAACGGATGGCGAATTGCCAAAATTATTGGATGAACTCAGCTCAGGCCTGGCCGCACTTTATAAGGATATGGGTGACCGCGCCAAGAAGATGACGGTTGTGACCATGTCTGAGTTTGGACGGCGCGCACACGAAAACGCATCAGGCGGGACCGATCACGGGCACGGCAACTGCATGTTTGTGCTCGGCGGGGGCATCAACGGCGGCAAAGTTTATGGTCAATGGCCAGGACTTGCGGCGGACAAACTGTACGGTCCCGGTGATTTGAACGTCACCACCGATTACCGTGATGTGCTGGGAGAGATCGTCCAAAAGCGATTGAAGAATTCGCAGACGAGCGATGTCTTTCCAGATTTCCCGAATCTAAAAGATTTGGGAATTGCAAAGGGATAACACGTAGGGGCGGATGGCCATCCGCCCCTACAATTTTTACAACGACATTCTTTCAATCTTAAACGGCGTGCCTTCGACCGGCGCTTCGTCAAATTCGCGCGCGGCAAGATGGCCGGAGAAGACAGCCTGCGCGATGATGTTCGGCGCTTCGGCGTCACCGATAACTCGCAGAGATTTTATTTTGCCATCCGTCAATGCGGGCTTGAGTTCATGATACAAGTTATCGTTCGAGATTCTTTCGGTGACCATAACCACAGCGTCCGCGGGTAGTTGAGTCTGCTTTTCGAGGAAGGTGTCGGTCAAGGTAACGGAGTCCGCTGTGAGGGCGGAAAGAACGTGGCGCGGGAGGAGAGTCACGCCGAGACGCATGAGTCGCTTTTGGATTCGTTCCTGCTCGAGCGTGAAGCGAGTCCAATAAGAAACAAAAGGCGCAGGCGTAACGAGAGTTACATCGCATCCGTTTTGCACGAGAAGTTCGGCGAGCACGCCGCCCATGTAATAATGATCGTCATCGTAAATTACAACTCGACCCGATGGAATTTTATTTTCCATTAGATCATCGGGCGTGAAAACGTTCGGCAGGCCGTGACCTTGAATCGGTTTCCACAAAGTTCGGCCAAGTCCATCGCGGCGCCATTGCGCGCCGGTGGCGATGATAATATTTTGCGCGCCTGCTTCGAGAATTTCAGATGCGGTCATCGGGCTGGATGGATAGACTTCAATATTTTTAAGTTTGCCAATTTGTGTAACGCGCCAATCCATGACGCGCCGCCACTCGTTGAGATTGGGCAAAGCTGATTCGCGCAAGACGCGACCGCCAACTTCTTTACGCGCTTCAAGCAACGTAACCGCATATCCGCGTTGACCCAAGGCGCGCGCGGCTTCCAATCCGGCCGGGCCAGCGCCGACGACCATAATTTCTTTATCAGATTTTTTCGGCGCGATAATTTCAGGATGCCAATCGCGCCGCCACTCTTCACCCATCGTTGGATTCTGCGTGCATCTAATCGGGACATAACGCATGTCGCCGGTGATGCAAATGTTGCAGCCGATACATTCGCGGATATCTTCGATGCGGCCTTGTTTGACTTTCTCCGGCAAAAACGGATCAGCAATCGAGGGCCGCGCCGCACCGATCATGTCGAGCACGCCGCGCTTGATGGCAGAGACCATCGAATCGGGCGAGGTGTAACGTCCCACGCCGACGACTGGTTTGGTAGTTAACTTTTTTACGAAGGAAACATATTTTTCCTGATGGCCTTCTTTGTCGAAACGTGACGTGGCTGAATCGTTCGGCCAGCCGCTGATGTTGACATCCCACAAATCAGGAAGCTCAGCCAGCATGGCAACAATATCGTGACCCTCGCCTTGAGCAGTGATTCCATCTTCGCCCATTAATTCGTCCACCGCTAAACGAGCAGCCACGCCGCATCTATCACCGACAGCATCTTTTGTATCTTCGATCATCTCGCGGAACAGGCGCACACGATTTTCGAGCGAGCCGCCATATTCATCGGTGCGGTCGTTGAATCGTTTCAACATGAATTGCATCGCGAGAGTCAAACCGTGACCGGCGTAGCAATAAACAATATCGAAACCGGCGCGCTTGGCACGCAAGGCCGCCTCACGATGCCAGCGGCGGAAGTTACGGATGTCTTCCTTGTCCATGCGGCGCGCCTGTACCGGGTCGAAGCCTGAGCCGCCGATGGTGCTCATCCCGCGCGGACCGATCGGCGTGGCTCGCGTATAAATATTCGAAGCGTCGAGTCCGTTATGATTCAATTCAATGCCCGCCAACGCGCCATGTTTGTGAACCACGTCCGCCATCAAGGCCAGGCCGGGGATGTCGTCATCATCATATAAGCGGCCTTCAAAATACGGCGCGAGGTCGCTGGTATGATGGATTTCAACTTCCTCGGTGCAGACCACGCCCCATCCGCCCTCGGCTTTCATTTCGCGCATGGCGGCATGGCCACGCGGCATTCGATAGCCGAAGCCGTTGCAATGCGGCACTTGATAAAAACGATTCGGTGCGGTGACTGGGCCGATCTTAATTGGCTCGAACAAAATATCATACGGATTGGTCATGGATGGATTCTTCCTTTCGGCGGGAAGAATACCATTTTCAGACTCTTCGCGTCAAATGACGAACATCACGTAGATTTCCCCGCTATTTTTTGAACCGCGAAGCACGCCAAGAACGCGAAGAAAATTATTGAATCTTTGCGAACTTCGCGCTCTTTGCGGTTAATTTTGCGACGATGAATTTACTTTAATAAGGCTGGGATTTTTTCAAGCATTTCGCTTCGTACCTGACGGAAAACGACCAGCCGTTCATCATCCGTTCCTTGCACTTTGGCCGGGTCACGAAACCCTTCGTGGACGCGTTTCCCTTTCCCCAACCAGACCGGACAAGATTCATTAGCATCATCGCAGACCGTCACCACCAGGTCAAATTCTTCATCGCGAAATCGATCGACGCTTTTTGATTCACCGCGATGCTCGATACCGATCTCATGCAAAACCTGTATCGCCATCGGATGGACAAAGCCCGTGGGCTGTGTCCCAGCTGAAAATGCCCGCCACTCAAGGTAGCGGGCATTGACGATCGCTTCAGCCATCTGCGAACGGCAGGAATTACCCGTGCAGAGGAAAAGTACTTTACGCATCTGTTGAATTTTGCTCTTTCCAGAATTCGTCATCCGTATTCTGGATCTCAACCATCTCACCGGTCGCAATAAAAACCGTGCGCTCGCAAATATTAGTCACGCGGTCCGCTACACGCTCGAGGTTGTGTGCCACCCACAGCAACCAGTTGGCGCGTTCGATACTTTTGGGGTCCTGAATAACGAACAACATCAGCTCGTGATAAACCTGGTTGTAAAGCGCATCCACTTCATCGTCCTCACGCGGAAGCGCACGGGCGGTATCCACATCTTCGTTGACAAAAGCCGTCAACGCCCGATGCAGCATATCCACACCCTTCTGCGCCATGCGCGGCACATCGATCAACGGTTTTAGCAAAGGCTGGTCGCCCATGCGCAGGTTGATGTTGGCAATGCCCTTGGCGTAATCACCCATACGCTCCAACTCGGAGATGATCTCCATCGTCGAAGCCAGCAGGCGCAAGTCGTGCGCCATCGGCTGCTGCGTGGCGATCAGGATCATCAACTGACTTTCGATCTTAAAGCGCTTCTTGTTGATCTCTATGTCGTTCGCCAATATCTGCCGGGAAGCTTTCAAGTCGCGCTTCTTCAACGATTCCACCGAGCCGATGATGGCCTGTTCCACCATCGAACCAAGCAAAAGCACTTCGTCCTTCACCTGCTTTATTTCTGTTTCAAAGGTTTTTCGCAGCATAAGAACCTCATTTCATAATCGTTTCGCTCATTATATTATCCAAACCGGCCGGTGACATAATCTTCGGTGCGCTTGTCTTTTGGATTGGTAAAGATGACATTCGTATCATTGAACTCGATCATGCGTCCCGAGCGATGCTCGTCGATCATCATCATGGCGGTGTAATCGGAGACACGTGCCGCCTGCTGCATGTTATGCGTAACGATAATGATGGTGTAATCCTTGACGATGTCATGCATCAACTCTTCGATCTTGAGAGTGGAGATCGGGTCGAGGGCCGAGGCAGGTTCGTCCATCAAAATGACTTCCGGCTCGACGGCTAATGCGCGGGCAATACAAAGACGCTGCTGCTGTCCGCCTGAAAGAGACAGACCGCTTTGATGGAGTTTGTCCTTGACTTCGTCCCACAACGCAGCCTGCTTAAGTGATTTCTCAACGATCTCATCAAGATCCCTCTTGTTACGAATCCCGTAAAGACGCGGACCATAGGTCACATTATCATGGATGCTCTTTGGAAATGGATTGGGCCGTTGAAAAACCATCCCCACCCGGCGACGGACATCCACCACATCCACACCAGACACATTGATGTTCTCACCGTCCAACAGGATCTCACCATCCATGCGTGCGGAGGGCGTCAGATCGTTCATACGGTTGAATGAACGGAGCAGAGTCGATTTACCGCAGCCTGACGGGCCGATAATGGCCGTGATCTTATTTGTCTGCACGGTAAGGTTGATATCGGTCAACGCGCGGAATTTCCCGTAATGGACCGAGAGATTTTTGGTTTGCATTTTTTCATTATTCATGATGTTATCCCTGCATACTTCGCTTTCGGTTTTCGATCCACAAACGGGTCACGACTTCCGTCAGTAAAACAAAAATCATCAGGATCAAAGCCACGCCCCACGACTGGCTGATGCGTTCCGGGTAGGGTTGCTGCGCATATTTCCAAAGCGTGAGCGGCAGTGAATCGACCGGCTGGTTGACGATGCGTCCCAGAATGGTAAATATATTTTGATGCGCCTGAACACCACCTTTGACAATCAGACCTACGTTGAAGGTGTCATTGCCCAAAGCCGTAAAAAGCAGCGGAGCCGTCTCGCCTGCGGCACGTGCAATCGCCAGCAGAAAGCCGGTGACAATTCCATTGAGCGCGGCTGGGAACAACACACTGAGCGAAGTCTTCCATTCCGGCGCGCCCAATGCCAGCGAACCTTCACGCAATGTATGCGGTACGAGCTTGAGCATCTCCTCGGTGGTGCGGATGATCGTCGGCAGCATCAAAATTGCCAACGCAACTCCACCAGCGAGGGCAGAGAAATGCTTCATGGGAACCACCATCAGATCATAAACAAAGAGTCCCATGACGATGGATGGAATACCGGCCAACACATCCGTGCTGAAACGCAGTGCAATGCCCAATGTTGTATTCGGGTTACGCGCCGCATAAAAAGCAGCCAGCACGCCCGGTGGAATGGCAAATAGACAGGCCAGGAACGTAATGATGATCGTCCCTTCGATGGAATGCAGGATGCCGCCTCCTTTGACGCCCAGAGGGCGCGGAAGCTGTGTAAAGAAATCCCAATTGAGGGTGGGGCCGCCGCGATAGATCACGTAGCCGATGATCCAAAACAGCGGGATGAGCGCCAACAAAGTCAGCAGGCCTGTAACGGATAACATCACCGCATTCGTGATCCGGCGGCGACGGGAATGGGCAACTTGATTCTTTGCGATGAGTTCCTGAAAACGAGTGACAGTCATGCGCGCGCCTCCTGCGGGGTACGCCGCGCCACCTGCCAGACGAGAAAGCGTGCAATGATGTTCAGTATCAACGTGATAACAAACAACGTCAGACCGATCTCCACCATGGCCGATGTATGCATACTGGAAACAGATTCCCCAAATTCATTGGCAAGCAAACTTGCCATGGTGTAGCCGGGCTTGAGCAGCGAGCCTGAGCTTTCCAGCGAGTTACCGATCACCATCGTAACTGCCATTGTTTCGCCGAGCGCACGTCCCAGCCCAAGGATGACCGCACCAAGGATGCCGGATAGACCGTAAGGCAATAAGACCTGCCAGATCATCTCCCAGCGCGTCGCTCCCAGACCCATGGCGGCCTCACGTTGACTATTTGGAATGGCCAGCAGGACATCCCGCGTGATGGCCGTGATGGTGGGAATGATCATGATGGTCAGGATCATGGCGGCCGCCAAACGTGATGATCCGCTTTGCGGGATGGGTCCCGTAAAAACCAGTTGGAGCACGGGAATATGGCCGAAGGCGGCGAAGAGGGCATCGCCAACGGGAACAACCACCTGTGGGAGAAAGATAAAGATACCCCACAAACCATAGACCACACTCGGAATGGCAGCCAGCAATTCGATCATCCAATTAAGCGGCATACGTAATTGCTGGGGGCACAACTCGGCCAGGAAAATGGAGATTCCAAAACTGATGGGCACCGCCAGAATGATGGCGAAGATTGAGGTGATCAACGTCCCGTAGATAAAGGCCCAAGCTTGAAAGACACCCGTTGCCGGGTCCCAGGAGGAATCGAGACGGGGCAGAATAAAATCCCAGCCCAAGGTATGGCGCGCTTCAACTGATTGCTGCCAGAGCATCCAGCCAATCTCCAGCACAAGCACCAGTACAAACACAGACATCAGGATCACCAGACCTGACCACAGAATATCTCCGTGATGTGTGCTGCGGCGAATGCGGACGATCCAATTATCCCTTTGTGAAGAAGTAACTATTTTCATTTCACGTTCCCTTGAAGTTCCAACAAGTGCAAGCAATTTCGCCCACAGTGCGGTCCCGACGCATAAGAAAAATTCCTTGACTTGCCGTGATTATAAAACCGAAATGGAGGGTCTCTATCGTGTGTGCGAGAGGCCCTCCGGGGACTAGGGATGATTGATAAGTTATTTGGTCATGATCGTCACTGGCTGACCATTGCAAGTGACTTTGCCAAGAGCAGTATTCACCTGCTTCAGAACGGCGTCAGGGAGTGGAACGAAGCCGAGGTCGGTGGCACGCTTGGTTGCGGAAGGATCGCTCAGGAACCAGTGGAAGAATTCCAACATCTTCTGGGCCTTGACACAATCGGTCATGCTGGTGGTGTGGATGATATCGTAGGTGTAACCAGCAATCGGCCAGGTGCCATCACCGCCGCCGTTCACAATGACCGCGGTCAAAGCGGGAGTAAAAGCATTGGCAAAATCATTCATGGCTGATTTGACGCTATCAGGATCGGCAGTAACCGTCTTGCCAGCTTTGTTGACCATCTGGGCAAACGAGAGACCATTGGCCTTGGCGAAACTATATTCCACGTAACCGATGGCATATGGGGTGTTCTGCACAGCAGCGGTCACGCCCTGACTGCCCTTGCCACCGATGCCGCTTCCAGCTTTATCGGCAGGCCACTCAACGGTTGTAGCGTGACCAGCAGTCCAATCAGCACTAAAAGCGGTCAATGCGTTGGTGAAGATTTCAGTTGTTCCGGAACCGTCCGAACGATGCACAACAGTGATTTGTTTGGCGGGCAACTTTGCGGCAATCTGCGGATTGAGCGCAACAATGGCGGGATCGTTCCACTTGGTAATTTTGGCATTGTAGATACCGACCAGAGTATTGCCATCCAGAATAAGAACGGGACCCTTGGGATCCAGGTCAGGTATGTTGTAGGTCATGACGACTGCACCAGCCAGGATCGGGAAGATCTGCAAATCCTTGCCATCGGTGGTTTCCTGATCGGTCAAGACAGAGTCAGAACCGGCAAAGTCAATCGTGTTACCAATAATAGCCTTCTTGCCAGCGCCGGAACCAACGCCTTGATAGTTGATGGCAACAGATTGATCAACCAACGGATAAGCATAGGCCCAGTCGGACATGGCCGGTTGCTGGAAGGTGCTGCCTGCGCCATTGATCTGGACGGAACCGGCAGGAAGCGCAGTGGGCTGCGTGGCGCTACCAGCGGGAGCCTGCGTGGAGGGCGCTTCAGTTGCTGATGTGCCACACGCGGCGAGCATGACACTCATTGCAACGAACGCGAACAAAAATGAACGAACAAATTTTGACATTTCTTTCTTCTCCTTTTAGTTTTATCTACACTATGATGTTATCAAGCTGCTTTTAAAAGCAATGGAAGAACGGGTTAACATCTTGTTAAATAAACTGTCCGTCATTTCTGACGGACAGTGTCTCCGCAGAGACAAAAAGGAGGAGAACCCACATCTAGGGTTTTTGTTTTTTATCCTGAACCGGTAATTCAAAAGGGATGGGCGTATCATCGTCCCAGTTCCAGGCGTTGAGATCCGTCAAAGCGTGATAAGAGGTCAGGTCCAGGTGAAGAGGCGTGATGGAGACATAGCCATCTGCCAGCGCGCCAATGTCAGAGCCGCGTTCAGAGACACCCGTCGGCGCATCGCCCGCAATCCAGTAATAAGGCTTGCCGCGCGGGTCCACACCTTCATCAAGACGACTATGATACAAGCGCAACCCCTGACGAGTCACTCGAAAACCGCGCAGCAAATCGAGCGCAATAAGATACGGCACATTGACATTCAAAAGGATCTCAGGCGGCAGGCCGTTTTCAAGCACATGCTGAACCACACGCCCCGCAGCATGAGCCGCCAGGCTGAAATCGATTTCGCCGGTATGACCATCCGGCACTTCAAGTGAAACCGCTACGCCAGGCACGCCTGCAATGACCGCTTCCATGGCAGCGGTCACCGTGCCTGAGTAGGTTACATCGTGTCCAAGGTTTGCACCGACGTTAATGCCTGAAACCACCAGGTCGATCTTCTCTTTGAAATATCCAAGCGTGGCCAGCGCCACACAATCTGACGGGGCGCCATCGCTGGCAAAAGCCGTTGAACCGTCTGCAAGATGATACTCACGCACACGCAAAGCACGGTCGAGAGTCTTCACATGTCCGCCGCCCGACCAGTTGCGATCGGGTGCGAGAATACTAACCCGACCCAGCTTGCGCATTTCCTGTGCCAAAGCCAATAAACCCGGCGCAAGCACGCCGTCATCATTAGTAACAAGAATATATTTATCCATGTACTTTCTTATGATCTGAATAATTCTGATTTAAATAATCGCGTCGTTTGCGTGAAGCATCCACGCCGCACACAACCAGCATGGCGATAAAGGTCAAAGCGATAATAATGATGTCAGAATTCATGAATATCTCCTTTCTCTTCCTCCTCATCTTAATCCCAACCTTTTAAAAACGGCCTAAGAGTTGGTTAACATCTGGTAAACAGATTTGTTAAGCAAGGGGGATGGAAAAATAGAACGTACTACCCTTGCCTTCTTCACTTTCCACCCAAATCTTTCCGTTGTGCGCTTCAACAATATGCCGTGCAATGGACAAGCCCAAGCCTGTGCCGCTTCCAGTGCGGGATTTATCGACTCGATAGAAACGCTCGAACACACGCGGGACATCATCCAGCGGAATGCCGATGCCTGTATCTTTGACAGCGAATCGGATTCCGCCTTCAGCGGCTTCCGCTAAAAGGGCCACTTCCCCGCCCGACCGCGTGAACTTAACAGCGTTGTGAATCAAGTTGACCAGCACCTGTTCAAGACGGGATTGATCGGCGCGGACTTTTGGAAGATCATCTGAACACTCGACATGAAGATTCAACCCTGCACGTTCAGCCTGCAATTTCATACGATCAGCGGCAGAAGTAAGCAGTGTTTTTGGGAAAACCGACTCACGTTCAAGTGTCACCTGTCCGGACTCAATGCGGGAAAGATCCAACAATTCCTGCGCCATCTGCGTCAGCGCGTCGACTTCAGTAACGATACGCCCCAGAAAACGCGGCCCCGCTTCCGGGTCCGAAAGAGCGCCGTCTTGCAGAGTCTCTGTCAGCGCTTTGAGGGACGCCAGTGGCGTTCGCAGTTCGTGGGAAATATTCGAGATGAAATCGCGGCGCACGGTTTCGAGCCGGCGGACACGAGTCAAATCCTGAACTAGCAACAAACTTCCACCCGCATGATGATCAGGAATGACGATAAGTTGCAGAAATTGACGGCGCGCAGGCAGTTCCACAGACTCACTTTGGATTTCATTCGACTGCCGACAATGCCGCCACGCCGCAACAAGCTGGTGATGACGAATAACTTCAACAATCGTACGACCAACCGCATTGGGGCTTTCGAATAGTTTTTCTGCGGCCGGGTTGGCAAACTGGATTTGTCCGTTTGCATCGGCGATAAGAACGCCATCCGTCATTTGCTCGAGCACAGCAGCCAGACGTTTATGTTCCGCGTTTACAGTTGAAAGTTGAAAGTTGAAGGTTTGTACAAGGGAGTTAACAGCGCCGGATAGATTTTCAAGTCCGGCAAAGTCAGGCGGAAGATTTGCTTGAGTCCGAAGAAGTTTTGTATATTCATTAAGGCGGTGACGCAAAAGTATATATCGCCATGCAAACCAGGCGAGGGCAATTAGAGCAAGGCCGAAAAGAAAATAAGAAAACATGACTTTGAAGTTACGTAATTACGTGCTAGGTAATCATGCTATCCCTCAAACCTGTATCCGCCGCCGCGCACAGTAACAATGCGTACCGGGTTGGCCGCATCAGCTTCGACTTTTTGACGCAGCCAACGCACATGTACATCCACCGTGCGGCTGTCGCCGATGTAATCCCAGCCCCAAACACGTTCCAAAATGAATTCACGCGAGAGCATTTGTCCGCGATGTTCAGCAAGGAAAAGCAGCAGTTCATATTCCTTGGGTTTAAGTTGAATCGGTTGACCATTTAGAGTCACTTCGCGGCGCGTCAGATTGACAATAAGATTGCCGAAGGTCAAGGTCTCATGAGCCGGTTGGGATTCAACCATCTTCCCCATGTCCTCGCGGATCAGACGTTCGCGCCGCAATTGGGCTTTGACGCGCGCCAACAGTTCGCGCATGGAAAAGGGCTTGGTCAAATAATCGTCCGCGCCAACTTCAAGACCGACCACACGATCGATCTCATCATCGCGGGCGGTGAGCATGATAATAGCTGTCGTCATTTCGCGGCGCAATACCCGCGCCACCTCGAAACCATCGATCTCGGGCAGCATCAGGTCAAGGACGATGAGGTCGGGTTTTAAACGGCGTGCCGCTTCGATCGCAGAACGACCGTCGCCGACTGCTTCAACGATATAGCCATCTTTTTTTAAATTGTATGCAAGGGTTTCCTGCAAGGAAGGTTCGTCTTCAACGACGAGAATGGTTTCAGGCATTGCCGAGAATATACCATAAAGGAATATCAACGATGTTAATGAGTTGTTAAAGGCAACCCATACAAATCAAGTCACACCTGTTTACAACCAAACTGGGTACGGGGCGTATATTTCCCCAGAAGGAGAATTCCCAATGTATCGCAAAGTTATTCCAGTAATTCTTGTACTCGCATTGGCCAGCATGGCCTGCAGTTTTAGTTTTTCGATCCCAAAGGCGCCAACACCCGGACCGGATGTCACCGATAAAATAACGGTAGCCGCCCCAACATCCGGACAGACGCGTTTGACCCTTTCGTTCGGCGCAGGTGAATTGACTCTGTCGTCGGGTGCGAAGAATTTAGTCGAAGGCACGGCCACCTACAACATTCCCGATCTGAAGCCCGAAGTCACTACAACCGGAAATGATATTGAGGTCAAACAAGGAAACCTTAAGAGCATTCTATATCCTGACCGGCTCAAAAACAAATGGGATTTAAAACTTGGGAACTCGCCCATGGATTTGACGATCAACGCTGGAGCGTATAACGGCACATATGATTTCGGCGGCGTACCATTGACCGGCCTGACCATCAAGGACGGCGCATCCAATGTCAACTTGAAATTCTCACAACAAAATCCAGGCAGCATGGCAATCTTCCGTTACGAGACCGGCGCATCAACAGTTAAAATGTATGGATTGGCAAATGCGAATTTTGATACGTTGATCTTCAAAGGTGGTGCAGGTGATTACACACTGGATTTTTCCGGCACGTTAAAACGAGACGCGACCATCACCATCGACAGTGGGCTTGCCAATGTCATCCTTGTTATCCCTGATGGTGTGAAAGCCAATGTGACTGTGGAAAGCGGCGTATCAAATGTGAACACCGGGTCCAACTGGAGTCAGAATGGAAGTTTATATTCTCAAACCGGTTCCGGCCCGACTTTGACCTTTGTCATCAAGACCGGCGCGGGTAATCTCACGTTGACTCACTAGAGTATTATCACGTCATTGCGAGGGCGTTGGTCGAGTAGGACGAAGTCCGTATCGAGACTAGCCCGAAGCGATCTCACGTAACATGAGATTGCTTCTCGAAGACTCGCAACGACGCCAATCAAGAAGCTCGCAAAGAAAATCTTTGCGAGCTTCGCGTTCTTCGCAGTTCAAAAAATTACGGTTTTGAACATCACCGCAAATGGGGAATTTTATAAACTCGAAAAATATTTTTTCTCCACGTCCTGCCAGGTTTCTTCAGACATTTGCATAAAACTCGTCAAGATCGGATGTACGCGGGCGATCTCTTCATACATCCGTTCGGCAATACGTCTAATCGAAAAGTGTGCATTGGGCGCAGAGCGCAACTGGCAGAAAGCATAAGCCTCGCGCAAATTGAATTGAGCCAGCACGCGGCGCTTATACCCGTTAGGGACAATATATTGCGCAACTTGCGGATTGAAGGCATATAACTTTTCGTACATTTCCGCCGCGGCATTCATGGCCGCCTCATACCTGGACCCGAAACCGGCTTCCGTTATCAAGCGTGGAATCGCGTACCCGTGCCGCGTCGTCAGCATCTGCGGCGTCTGCGTCATCATGCGATGACGTTTAAACTCGGCATACGCGCCTTGATCCATCAACAAGTCAAAAGTGTAGGTGCAATATTCCAGTTCGCGCAAAGGAATATCGTAATGTCCCAGGCGTTTCATCAATAGTTCAGCCAGTTGAGTACGCTCGGCTTTTTTATGCGCAGTAACGTGTGCTAGCGCATCAGAATAAGACATTTCGCCAAAACGATACAAGGCGGCTGCTAAAACTTTCTTCTCACCATCTTTGTCATAATCGATCAAATGACACCACTCATCAGAATCATGGTTCTCAATTTGGGCTTCATGTTTTACAAACTTTGAAATATCGCGGCTGGTTTCGATCAAATACGGAACAGCATCCGCATACTTCACCAAAGTCGGGACTTCGGCCTTGGCAACATCTTTGACTTTTGCGCCAATTTCTTTAACTTCCATCAACGAGGAAGATAACATTTTGCGGATCAAACTTTCGAGCACGCGCGCGTTGGCCGTCATACCGACGTTTGCCAAAGATGCGGCAGGCAAAATGAATCGGCACACGTCCACATATTGCGAG